>ENA-ORBV01013675-ORBV01013675.1-microbial-mat-metagenome-genome-assembly--contig:-NODE-13675-length-12284-cov-5.821742_pt1 | contig 12284 bp, 11 predicted proteins | sample MGYA00237777_ERZ505514 | MGnify/ENA primary metagenome ERZ505514 (study PRJEB26160, sample SAMN06269048) | microbial mat metagenome | isolation source: Oligotrophic lake microbial mat | place... | reverse complement strand
GAGACAGCTCCTCACCGGCTTGGCCGCCGACTCGCTCAGCGCGCTTCCTTTCGGCACCAGCCTCATTCTTTTTGGCTTGGTTCACGCCGTCCTCCTGCATGGTCGCCAACGTTTCCCCCGCGAGGAACTCGTCTTCGCCATCGTGGTCGCGTTGCTCGCCAATTTATTTTTATTCATCGCCCTCTCCTTTTTTCTCGTCGGCAGCAATCCCCGTCCCGCCACCGCCTGGGTTAGATTATTCTCTGATCTGCTCATCTCCCAACTCGCCGTCGCCGCGATCACCTGCTGGTTTATGTCCCTGCAAAATAGTATTTTTAGTTTTCTCCGCCAGCATCCCGAAACCGGCCGGCGCGTGGCGTCTTGATAAATCTCCCCGCCTGATTCCGTTTCCGTCATGTCCCGGACCATCGAAACCCACAGCGCCCACAACCCGCGCATCCTCGCCTTTTACGGCGGCATCGGGTTATTGCTGCTCATTTTGGGCGGGGGACTGGCGTACCGGCAGCTCTTCCACAGCGTCTTGTATAACGAACGCGAGCGCCTGCAAAACCAACGCCGCATCATCGTGCCGGGCCCGCGCGGCAATATCCTCGATCGCAACCACGAGGTACTTGTCGGCAATCGCCCGCGCTTTTCCGTCGTGCTCAATCTCGCCGATCTCCGGGGCGAGTTGCGCAAAGAATATTCCCGGATCGGCCGCAACTATCGCAGCTTTGATAAAACCGACCGCCCGAACTCCACGCAAATCGAGAGCCTGACCCGCGTCTCCATCGCCCAGCGTTATCTCGACGAGGTCAACACCATTCTCGGTCGGGCGGAGAAAGCGCGCCCCAAGGATCTCGGGCGGCATTTTTCCCAAACCTTGCTCCTCCCCTATGTCCTGCTCGATGATCTGTCGCCCATTGAATACGCCCGCCTGATCGAACGGTTACCGGTCAATTCTCCTCTCCAAGTCTACACGTCCAGCACTCGTTTTTATCCCTTCGGCTCCGCCGCCGCCCACGTACTCGGCTACACCGGCATCGACGATAATCCGGAAGCCGAAGATTTCCCCGGGGAGGATCTGCTCACCTTCAAAATGAAAGGAGCCTTCGGGCGTGACGGTTTGGAAAAGAAATTCGATGATCTGCTCCAAGGTGAATCGGGCGGCGCGATCTATCGCGTGGATCCCGCCGGCTACAAAGTCGACCGCCCCATCGAGGAACGCAAAGTCGTCCAAGGAAAAAACCTCAGCATCAGTCTCGATATCGATCTGCAACTCGCGGCCGAAAAGGCCATGGAAGGGAAAGTCGGCGCCGCCGTCGCCCTCGATGTCCGCACCGGTGAAGTCTTGGTCATGGCCTCGAAGCCTGACTACGACCTCAATGATTTTGTCCCCCGCCTGACTACGCTCAAGTCGAAGGAAATCGAAGCCGCCGGCGCTTGGCTCAACCGCGCCATCCAAGGCGTCTATCCCACTGGCTCCACCTTCAAGCTCATCACCGCCGTCGCCGGCCTGCGCAGTGGAGCGATTGATCACAAAACCCAATACCTTTGCCCGGGTTATCTGATGGTCGGCAATCGCCGCTTCCCCTGCGCCCACGGCGCCGTCCATGGCCTCAAGAATCTCGCGGGTGCGCTGAGCGTCTCCTGCAACGTATTTTTCTGCAAACAAGGGATCGATATCGGCCCCGAACTTTTATCCGCCGAAGCCCGCCGCTTCGGTTACGCACAACCAACTGGCATCGAATTGCCCGCCGAGTCCACCCGCATGCTCGTCGGCGATCCTACTTGGAAAAAAGCCAAGCTCGGTGAAGCCTGGTTTGCCGGCGATACCGCCAACCTGGCGATTGGGCAAGGTTTCCTCGACACCACGCCACTCCAAGTCGCGTGCATGGTCGCCTCCTTCGCCCGCGGCGAGACCATGACCATACCCACGCTCCTGCACGACCCCAACCGGCCGGCGCAACACACGGCTCCACTCGGTCTCTCTCCCGCCGATTACAACTTCATCGTCGAAGGCCTCGAGTCGTGTGCGAAGATCGGTACCGGCCGCTTGCTCAAAATCGAAAACATGCGCGTCGCCGCCAAAACCGGCACCGCCCAAAAACGCGTCACCGGTGGCACGATCGAACTCGGTTGGATGATCGCCTTCGCTCCCATCGAAAACCCCCAGATCGCCATCGCTGTCATCATGGAAAGTCAGGAACTCGACGCCAGCTACGGCGGTGGTCTGCACGCCATGCCCATCGTCAAAGCGGTTCTCGAAACTTGGAAAGAAAAACATGACCGCCCCGCCACCCCCATTTTGCCCAAAGCCGGCGAGTAATCTCTTCCTCATCACCCAACAATCCCTACCGATGCCGCTGACTGCCCCAACGTTTTTCCGCAGCCTTGCCGCCTTCATTCTTACGGCGCTATTTTTGCCGACGTTCTGCTTTGGCACACTCACCTGGACCACGCAGCGCATCGAATTGACCACGAAACCGAGTGAGAAGGTAGCGACCGGGAATTTTCATTTCGTGAATTCTGGCAGCGAAACCGTGACCATCACTTCGGTACAGGCGAGTTGCGGCTGCACCACCGCGACGCTGGAAAAACATCGCTACGCTCCCGGCGAAGCCGGCGAAATCAAAACCGTTTTCACCTTGGGTGATCGCGTGGGCGAACAGGAAAAAAGCATTTCCGTCGTCACCGACGAGAGTCCGACCGCGCGCACCACCCTGCTCCTGCACGTCACCATTCCCGAACTTCTCCTCTATGCTCCCCGCCTCTTGATCTGGAATATCGGCGATGCCTTGGGAGAAAAAACCACGGTCATTTCGGCGAATAGCAATCGGCAGATCGCCACCATCACGCTCACTTTGCCACTACCCAAGGAAGTGACCGCGCTCCTCGAACCGGTAGAAGCCGGCATGAAATATAAACTCATCGTCCGACCGGTTTCCACGACCCAAGTCATGAATGTCAGTCTCGAATGCGTCGTGACCTTTGCCGATGCCACCAGCCAGCACTGCAAAATTTATCTATTAGTGAGATAAGATGACTGCCGCCCCGGCATCGCCCACCCGGCAAATTCTTCGCGACAGCGCCCGGCTGCTTTTCCTGGCGCTGATCCCCGCTATACTCGCGGGTTGGCTCCACCCCAAACACCCGGTGTGGAGCTGGAGCAAACCCGGCGTGACCGAGGTCAACCTCAGTGAAATCACCCGCTGGTCTGCCCCCCTAAGCTGGATCGACGCCCGCAGTTCGGCGGCTTTCCAAAAGGAACACGTGCCCGGTGCAATCCTCTTGAACGAAGATCAATGGGAACAGCAGCTCCCGCACTTTCTCGAAGTCTGGCAACCCAACGCCAAAATTATCGTCTACTGCGACTCCGCTGCCTGCGATGCCAGCCAAGCCGTTGCCCTGCGCCTCCAGCGCGAACTGAACCTGAGCAGCATCTACGTCTTGCAAGAAGGCTGGGCCTCATGGCTGCAATCCAACCCATGAAGACCATCGCCCTCTGGATTTGCCGGCTGCTCCTCGGCGGAACATTCGCCTACGCCGCCGTGCAAAAAATCGCCGAGCCCACGGCCTTCGCCACCGACATCGAACACTTTCGTCTGCTGCCACACCCCCTGACTCTCGCGCTGGCCCTTTATCTTCCGTGGCTCGAACTCTTCTGCAGTGCCGCCGTACTTGCGCGCAAGTACGAGCCAAGCGCCCTCCTGTTGATCGCCCTGATGTGCGGCGTGTTTTTCATCGCCCTGACTTCAGCTTGGTGCCGCGACCTCGACATCAACTGCGGCTGCTTCGGCCACAGCAACGCCACTTCCGCCCTGCCCTGGGCCATCGCCCGCAGTCTGGCGCTGGGACTACTCGCCTTACTTCTCTTCAAACAAAGCCCGTCTGTTTCCTCACAGTAGTCTTAACCTGGATCGTGCAGTGGGTGGGCGTCGGTTTCCCTACCGACGCTCGGTCGCCGATATGGAAATCGGCGAGCACCTTAGTTTTCCTGTAGCCGTGTTTGAGCCAAAGGCAAAAACGCGGTCAGCGACCACGAAGCCCCCCACCGCGTTGTCGCTCCGCTCCAACACGGCTACTTTCCCTGCTACTCATCCACTCCACTTTGTCATTGCCGCGTTTTTCTCCGCGACCCACCGTTTTCCGTCGCGATGCCGCTCCTCAACGTCACTGATCTCCGCACCAGCTTCCTCACCCGCAACGGTGTTTATCGCGCGGTCGACGGCGTCAGCTTCTCCCTCGAAAAAGGCGAAACCCTCGGCCTCGTCGGCGAATCCGGCTCCGGCAAATCCGTCACCTGCGCTTCTCTCCTCGGCCTGATTCCCACGCCTCCCGGACGCATCGAAAGCGGCACCGCCTTCTTCGCCGGCATCGACCTCCTGCATTGCCCGCCCGCGCAGCTCCGCGCCATTCGCGGCAAACGCATCGCCATGATTTTTCAGGATCCGATGACCTCGCTCAATCCCTACCTGCGGATTTCGGAACAACTCATCGAACCCCTGCTCATCCACGAAAAGATTGCCAAAACCGACGCACTCGCCCGCGGCCTCGCCATGCTGGAAGCCGTCGGCATCAACGATGCCCCGCACCGCCTCCAGCAATACCCGCACGAATTTTCCGGCGGTATGCGCCAGCGCGTGATGATCGCCATGGCGCTCATCACGCGGCCCGAACTGCTCATCGCCGACGAACCCACCACCGCACTCGACGTGACCGTACAGGCGCAAATCCTCGAGCTCATCCAGAAACTCCAGCACGAGTTCGGTATGGCCGTGATCTTCGTCACTCATGATCTCGGCGTGGTTTCCGGCCTTTGCGACCGCGTGCAAGTGATGTACGCCGGCCGCATCGTTGAGAGCGCCGACACCCGATCCCTTTTCAAATCCCCCCGCCACCCCTATACGCAGGCGTTGCAACGCTCCATTCCCGCGCTCCAACCCAAGGGCAAGGAACTCTACACGATCTCCGGCCTGCCCCCGGATCTCTCGAAGCCCACCCTCGGTTGCGCCTTCGCCCCCCGTTGCGAATATGCGACCGACCGCTGTCGCCAAGAAACACCCAACCTCGCCGCCATCTCACCCACGCATCAACACGCCTGCCTCCGCGTTCAAGCCGGAGAACTTTGAAACCACTAATCCACACTGATGATCACTAAGCTCCGCACTTCATTATTAGTGTTTATTAGTGTGGATTAGTGGTTGAAAAATGCCTTCCCCTCTCCTCCAGCTCACCAATGTCCAGACCCACTTCCCCGTGGAGTCGGGCTTCTTGTTGAAGAAGCAAACCGGCACCGTGAAAGCCGTGGACGGTGTCAACCTCAGCATCCAGCGCGGCGAAGTGCTCGGGCTCGTCGGTGAATCCGGCTGCGGCAAATCCACACTCGCCCGCACCATCATGCAACTCGTGCCCACCACCGGTGGCACCGTCATTCTCGCCGGCCGCAATCTCACGACCGCCTCCGCCGCTGAAATCAAAACCGCCCGCCGCGACATGCAGATGGTTTTCCAAGATCCCTTCGCCTCGCTCAACCCGCGCATGACCATCTTCGACGCCCTCGCCGAGCCCTTGCTCGTGCACTGCGTGGTGCCGCGCGATCAAGTCGAAGTCCGCGTCATCGATTTGATGAACAAGGTCGGCCTCGATCCGCGCTTCCGAAGAAAATATCCGCACGAATTTTCCGGCGGACAACGTCAACGCATCGCCATCGCCCGCGCCCTCGCGCTGGAGCCCCAGCTCATCATCGCCGATGAACCAGTGTCCGCCCTCGACGTCTCCATTCAGGCGCAGATTCTCAATCTGCTCGCGGCCCTCGTGCGTCAGATGAATCTCACGCTCCTCTTCATCGCCCACGATCTCTCGGTCGTGAAACACCTCTCCGATCGCATCGCCGTCATGTACCTCGGCAAGATCGTCGAGCTCGGATCAGCCGTCGATATCATCGAGCAACCACGCCATCCGTACACGCGCGCCCTCGTCAGCGCGATCCCGGGCCACGATCCCGACACCCAGCGCAGCCGCATCATTCTCGCGGGCGACCCCCCGTCGCCGCTCAACCCACCACCGGGTTGCGCCTTCCATCCCCGTTGCCTGTACGCCCAGGAGAAATGCAAATTATCCGTGCCCCCGCTCATTCCCGCCGGCCCCGCCCGCGAAGCCGCCTGCGTGCGGCTGGATGAAATTTAGCCAAGACAGACTTTTCACCCTTCAACGGGCTAACGCTCCGGGATCGTGCCATTGGTGCGCGTCGGTTTCCACACCGACGCTTGCTCCGACACGCTTTCCATCCGGGCTATCCGGGAAATCCGTGTTTAAAGGTTTGGAGACACCTCACATCTCCTCTGGTTTATCAATGCGATTCACTCGACACTGTCGGCCAAATCCAGGCACGCGAAAAGGGGTGAAATGGGTGAACTCCCCTGACACCTAAAAAACGAACGCGCCGCCACCGACAGTTTCCGCCGCACCCTCCCGCTCGCCCACGTCGGCCCCGGACCAGCCTGCTTCGCGAGGATGCTGGAGCGGGTCGGCGGACGCGGGGCTAAGCGAAAAGCGTTAAGCTGTAAGCAACCCTGCAGCTTGCAGTAAGGCTCATGTCCGAACGACCTAATTGAATCCTCGGTCCATTGGCTATTCGCGCGCATCCTGTATTCGCAGATTCAGGCAATTCCAAACCTATCGCCTTGGCAAGCCGTCTGGCAAGCTGGCGAAAGTCTCCCCCACATTCTTCAACGGCCGCTCCGTGCGCTCCAATGGCACCGTCACCAGGTTTCAGGTGAAAGATGGGCTTACCGGCTTCCATCGCCATCGGCATAAGACTGCGATAGTGTTTAGGCTGCGCGAAGCAGTGAGGATCATTATCGAGTGTTAGGTTCGTTGTGCTTGGCGATAATTTCATAGCTTTCCGTAAGAACACTACCGATGGCACGAACTAGGGCGGATTTGGTTTAAGGCGACCGCACCGGCTCAGCGACACCCACTTCCCACCCCGGGCGTTTCGAGCGGAAGAATGGCGTGGCGAAGGAGTTCGACGCAGCGCAGAAACGTGACGATTGCGCGCTCGCCGGTGCGGTCGCTCGTGAGTAGTTTGTGCAGGCTTTCACGGCGGTCGTGGTAGAATCATCGAGCGCGACCACGATATCACCTTCCACCAAGCCGGCGCGATCTGCCGGACTCCCCTTCTCCGTGCCAGCCACGAGCACGCCCGTTTCCTGCGTGAACTTGTGGTAACGCGCGACCTTCCGGATGGGCGGAACGTTTTGTCCGACTAGGCCGATATAGCTGCGGCGGATGCTTCCGTCCTTAATCAACCATGCGGCGACCCAGCGGGCGGTGTTGCTCGCGATGACAAAACAGATGCCCTGCGCGGGCCGGATGATCGCAGTGTTGACGCCGATGACCTCGGACCGGGTGTTGACGAGCGGACCACCGGAGTTGCCGGGATTGAGCGCGGCATCGGTCTGGATGACTTTGTCGATCAGCCGGCCGGAAGCGCCGCGCAACGAACGCCCCAGCCCGCTCACGATGCGGGCGGTGTCGGTGTGTTGAAATCCCATGGGCGAACCGATGGCGATCGCGATCTGCGCCGGACGCACGGCATCGCTGTCGGCGAGTTTCAAGTGGGCTAATTCGTCCGCGCTCACGCGCAGCACGGCGAGGTCGGTATCAGGATCGTCGCCGATGAGCGTGGCGGGAAGTTTTCGTCCATCGGCGAGAAACACGCGAAGCTCCTTCGTCCCGTGGAAGACGTGGCTATTGGTGCGCAAATAGCCGTCGGGCGAAATGAAGAACCCCGAGCCCGAGGCACCCGGCGCGTCGTGGCCCCGCACCTCGATGTGCACGACCGCCGGATGAGCCGTCGCCCCCCCCCCAGGAGACAGCCTCCGAGTAGGCATCGATCAAAGCGTCATTAATCGGCCGACCCAAATCGTGTGTGAGTGTAACACCCATGATTCCGCATTGAATGCCGAACCAACGGAATGCAAACCACCCAGCCCACTTGTAACGTAATATATGACAAACACCCCAAACAGGATTGTAGTCTATTAAACTACAATCTCCCCATGCAGCGTTTGACTGCGACACCCAGCGTAGCGACATCTGCTGCGGTCGCGAATGAAGACGATCTAGACACAGAGAACCCGATGAGGCTCATTCGCATTCGTCATCCCGCATAGCTTCACCTCCTGCGGTCATTCCGGTTATAAGCTTTGACGAAAACGCGCGAAGTCGCTCATTCTTTCCGTCCATTCCCTCGCAAGATGTCTGGATTTCTTATCGAACCTTTCGGTTCAGGACGGTCTCTGAACAGAAAGTTGTGCCATGATAGTGTCATCCATCGTGACGGCACATTACAAAACGCGGCAAACCCCCTTGTCTCATTTCTGCCCACATGAAAATCAATCATCGGCTAATAAAAGCCGTCGGCTTCAGCATCGGACTGGTCCTATGGCTGCCATCACTTTGGGCCCAAGCAATCCCGGTTCCGTTGGAATTGCTCGACCTGGAACAGCTCGGCAACATCCGGGTTTCGGTCACCCGCCAGATAGAAAAAGTCGATGCGGTGTCGGCGCATGTCCAAGTGGTAACGGCGTCGCAAAATCGCGATAAAGGTGACCGGTCTTTATTTGAGATTGGGCGCACGATGCCTTCGCTGGAGCTCTCCCGTTTGGTGAATATTCCCTTCGTATTCAGTCGAGGGATCGGCAGCGACATTCCCAGCGTGGGGGTCGATTCCAGCACCGCCTTGCACTTGGATGGAGTTTATCTCGGGCTACCTGATATGACGCTCCCCCTTTTCTGGGATTTGGATCGGGTGGAGATTCTGTCCGGTCCCCAAGGCAGCCTCTATGGGCGCAATGCCGTTGCCGGGGTGATTAATATCATCAACCGCCAACCGGAATTGAACGTGAACCGCCGCGAAATTTCCGCGCAGTTCGGCTCGAACGGCCTGCGCAGTGGCGAAGTAGTCGTGAATCAACCCATCAACGATACCCATGCGCTGCGGCTTTCCTTGCTGGCGCGATCAGATGACGGCTATACCCGCAATCTCGACCCTAGTGGGAGTCGTCAGCTCGACAACCATGATGCCCGTGCCCTCCGCTTCCAGTGGCTGAAAGGTAGTCTGGAGTCGGCGTATATCCTGCTCAGCGCGGACTACTATCAGGATGACGCCGGCGGCACCTCCGCCCGCCCACTGGATACTTTCGGTGCGGCTTTTGCTCTGGCCGTGCCCACCAATGAGGGGGAAACCCGAGATAATCTTCCGAGCTACACGAATGTTCTTAGTCAAGGCATCCGACTGGTATTCATGAAGCAATGGACGGATTGGCGCGCGAGTGGAAATATCGCTTGGCGGCACATGGCAAACCGCTACCTACACAATACTGATGGGACAGAGATTGATATCACCGCCTCGGACTTTTTGCGAGAGATCGACCAATTGACGGGTGATTTCGTGGCGACGAAGGGCCAGACCGAGGCGCACGGACGATGGACCCTGGGCGCCAACCTCTATCAAGCTCAAACTGAATACGATGTCGGTCTGATCCGCGCCCCCCTTGGCAGCACCATCCTCTTCAAGAGCCCGCTGAAAACCAAGGCCACCTCGTTATTTTCAGAGTGGGAGCGCACGCTGGCCGAGCGTTGGAAGTTCACGATCGGAGCGCGTTATTCATATGAGACTAAACATCAGAAAATGTGGCGCTATACGGCTCCCGGGCTGAATGGCCTGGCGTCGAACACCGCGCTCCTCACGCCGGCCGTCCAAACAGACTTTGAACGAAACTGGGCGAAGCTGACGCCCCGCGCGGTTTTGAGTTATCAACTCGACGACACCCAGCACCTGTACGCGAGTGTCACGAACGGTTTTAAGTCGGGCGGGATGAATTCACTCTCCGCTGATGCCCCGGTCGAACCCGAAGACGCCTGGAGCTTTGAAGCCGGACACCGGTACATCTCCGCGACCACCGGGCTTTCCCTCGCAACCACGGTTTTTCATATGCAGTACCGCAATCTCCAAGTCACCAGTTATGCGAACAGTAGTGCGACCTTGAGCAATGCCGCCACGTCCAGCGTGACCGGCCTGGAAATGGAAATCCAAAAACAGTTCACCAAGCAGTTCGATGTCCTCTGCGATGTGGCTTTGCTCAATGCCCGCTATGGTTCCTACACCGCCGCCCAAGCCGGCCAGCCCATAGTTGCCGACGGAAATCAGATGCCCCATGCCCCCCGCTGGCGCACGAATCTGACCGGCCGCTACAACATCGCTTTGGCGACGGGCCAGCTCGAGCTCCGCCTGAATTTAAACAACCGCGCTAAAACCTACTTCAATGCTCTGGAGGATAAGGTGATTTCTGAGCGCTCCCTCAACCTGTGGAATGCCTCGCTGCTCTGGCGCAGTCAGCAAAAATGGTGGCTACAACTCAGCGCCAAAAACCTCGGCAATGTCCGCTACCACGACAACATCGTGCGCTTCACCTCCTCGAGCACGCCGAGTTATCCGGCAGGTAACGCCCTCGGCTACCCGGCTCCCGGACGGATCATCGAAGTCGCGGCCGGTTTTGAATTTTAAACGGCGAATAAAACGAAAAACCAGAATGGCAGAAATTCTCCCATCGCCTTTGGTTACGCAGACGACCTTGCGAACCGCTAAGCCTGATCCGCTTAACCTCGTGAAGGCCGGCGACAACACGCCACGAAATTCCGCTTCGCTGACCACCACGTGGAAACCAGCCCAGCAAGGGGAACTCGCCACCGTAATCCGCTGCGTTGATCGCTCGCGGAGTTTGGGCATCACCGCCTACGTCCATTGCGACTTCAGCTTGGCCTGGCAGCTCCACCCCCGGTGGGAAATCGCCCTGAACAGTCAGAATGTTTTAAATGAGCGACAGCAGCAAGGAACACCCGGGGTCGTTGGGCCGATCACGACTATACCTCGAAGCAATGGTCTGCGTTTTTCTGGAAGCCACTGATGAAATTGCTCCGACCAAAACCCAGTACACTTCGCGCCTGCATCACTGGCGCGGCCGTCTTGCTGCTCGCCATCGTTGTGCTGTCCTCCCCTCTCGCCGCCGCTGAGCCGCCCGCGGTGCCGGAATACAAGGTGAAGGCCGCCTTCCTCGTGAACTTCGTGCGCTACACCACTTGGCCCCCGGAAGTATTTCCCTCCGACGATGCCCCCATCATCATCGGCGTTCTGGGCAACGATCCTTTCGGCGCGGTGCTGGAACGCACGATCCTGACGCAAAAATCCGGTCGGCGACTCGAGTTGCGCCATGTCACCAGCGCGGAGCAGGCGACGAAGTGTCATTTGGTTTTTATCGCCAAGTCCGAGCAGGGCCACGAAGCCGCATGGCTGGCCGCCCTGGCCGATGCCCCGGTCGTGACCATCGGCGAATCAGGTCAGGCCATCGCGCGCGGTAGTTTACTGGAATTCGTCATCGTGGGCAACCGGGTGCGCTTCGACGCCAACTGGGCGGCGATGCAGCGCGCCGGCGTGAAATTCAGCTCACAACTGCTGGCCTCAGCCAAAAAAGTGTATCACGCCCCGACACCATAAGATGACCGCCTCCCCTCCTCGCTCCATCAAGCGCATGCTGATCACCCTCAGTCTCGCGGCGGGCGGCTTGGCTTTGCTGATCGTCTTGGCGGCCACTTTGCTTTTCGAAACCACCACCTTCCGTCCGCGCACACTCGAACAATTGCGCCGGGAAGCCGCCATTTTGGCGGAAGCCCTGCAAGCACCGCTGACCTTTCTGGATCGGGAAAGTGCCTCCAGCTTTTTAAAGACCCGCCGTGCCGTGCCCGAAATCGCCATCGCCGCCGTCTATGATGTCGATCGTCTGCTCTTCGCCGAATACCATCGCACAGATATCGCCACCTCGACCATCCCCCAGATCGTGCAGCCTGCCGGCACCCGTTTCAGTGCGCGCCAGCTCGAGTTTTGGCAGCCGCTCACGGCTGATGGTCATCCCAGCGGGCATCTCTACCTCGCCCGTGATTTGCCTCCGCTCTATGCGCGGTTGCCACAATACCGCATCACGATTGCCGCCGTCGGCCTCGCGCTTCTCGTGGAAGCGTCCTGGTGGTCGTTAAAAGATAGCTGGGTGGATGGTGGTTCCGCTGCCAATAAAGGCAGAGGGAAGTCTAAAACCCAAAGAACCACCACCCATGAAAAAGAAAACCAAGTCCGTTGTGTCGGCGCAAGCCGTCTGTGAGAACCAGAACGATCCCCATGCATTCCTGACGCTGCTCCGTGACGCGATGAGTGAGATCGCCGAGCGAATGTTCGCCGAAGAAAT
>ENA-ORBV01013674-ORBV01013674.1-microbial-mat-metagenome-genome-assembly--contig:-NODE-13674-length-12284-cov-59.505120_pt1 | contig 12284 bp, 10 predicted proteins | sample MGYA00237777_ERZ505514 | MGnify/ENA primary metagenome ERZ505514 (study PRJEB26160, sample SAMN06269048) | microbial mat metagenome | isolation source: Oligotrophic lake microbial mat | place... | reverse complement strand
CCGAGATCTACACCTCTCTATTCGTCGGCAGCGTCAGATGTGTATAAGAGACAGGGGCGGGAAAAATTGCAGCGGGTTGCACTTCTTCATGCGTGCGCTGCAATCGAGGGCAGCGCCTCGATCCCTGCGCTCGCGTCACGATGTGCAACCCTTTGCGATTCGACCGGCTCCCGACCGGCTCCCGACCGGCTCGCGCAGCGAGCCGCCTCGCCCTCACGCCCTGTGAAACAACGCCCGCATGCGGCGCTTGGGCGGGGTCTCGTCGTCGGCGAAGTGGTCGATCCCGTCGGCCTGGAGGCCGTTGATCGAGGCGAGCTCGAGGAGCTCGCTTTCGGTGAGGGGCCACGGGGCGTCCTGCTTCTCGCTGAGGCCTTCCTCGGCGGCGCGGCAGATCACCAGCAGATTGCCATTCATGCCCACGAGTCGGACAATCGACTCCACCATCGCGGGACGACACTCCGGCGGGAGCGACTGCACCGTGTTCACTTCGACGACGAGATCGAACCGGTGCACCCAGCGCGGCGGCGGCTCGAGCACGTCGGCGCGGAAGTAGCACTGGGCATTCTCGGGATCGAGCTTCTTGGCCCAGCGGATGGCGGTGCCGCTGATGTCGAAGGCGGTGACCTCGTAGCCGCGCCGCATCAGCTCGCGGGCATCGTGGCCGAGACCGCACCCGACGACCGCGATGCGGCAGCCGCATCGGACCAGACCGGGCGCGACGTGATCGAGCCACGCCACCAGCGCTGCGTTGGGCCGACCCTGCTCCCACGGAATGCGCGCGGCGTCGTTTGCCGCATCGGCTTCGACGTAGATCGTTTCGAAACGGTCGAGGGCCTCGGTCGGCACCGGTACCAGGGCTTGTCGCATGCTGCCTCCCGCGGGGTGGAACGGACGGCGATAGTAGGCGACGAAACCCTTCGACCCGTCGAAACCGGCGAAAACGCTGGAGCGGGAAGGCCGATTGCGACCGTCCTCTGGAGGACGAGTGGTGTCGCTGCGGAGATATCGGCCCCCGATCACGCGTGCAGCGTGCGGCCCTCGACGGCCAGGGCGGCTTCGTGGATCGCCTCGGCCATCGTCGGGTGGGCGTGCAGGGTCGAGATGATGTCCTCGACCGTGGCCTCGAGGCGCTTGGCGAGGCAGATCTCGTGGATCAGCTCGCTGGCGTCCTCGCCGATGATGTGGGCCCCGAGAATCTCGCCGTAGGGCTTGCTGGCGATGATCTTGACGATGCCCTCGGTGGCCCCGACTGCGACCGCCTTGCCGTGGGCCTTGAGCTGGAACGTGCCGACCGTGTAGGCGATCCCCTTGGCCTTGGCATCGCGCTCGGTCATGCCGATGCTGGCGATCTGCGGATTGCAGTAGGTGGCACCGGGAATCGACGCGTAGTCGACGCCCAGCGTGTGGTGGCCCTTCATGCGCTCGACGCAGGTGACGCCTTCATCCATCGAGACGTGGGCCAGCCACGGTGGTCCGATGACGTCGCCGATGGCGTAGATGCCCGGCACGCTGGTCTGATAGGTCGGTTCCTTCTTGTCGCGGTAGTCGGTCTTGATCCAGCCCTTCTCGAGGACGAGGCCGAGCTTGGCGGCCCCCTTGTCATCGAACAGTCCGTCGGTGCGCGGCCCCACGCCGATGGCCACGAGCACCACCTCGGCGTCGATGGTCGAGGTCTTCGATTCGTCCTTCACATCGGCGATGGTGACGGTGGCGCCGCCCGACTTCTTCTTCTCCACCTTCTTCACCGTCTGGCCGACCTGGAACTGAATCCCCTGCTTGGTGAAGGCCCGCGTGGCGACCTTGGAGACGTCGTCGTCCTCGTTGGGCAGGATGCGATCGAGCATCTCGACCACGGTGACCTTGGTGCCGAAGGCGTTGTAGAAGTAGGCGAACTCCATGCCAATTGCGCCCGAGCCGACGATCACCATCGACTTCGGCCGGCTCTTGAGAATCATCGCGTCGTAGGAGGAGATGATCGTCTGGCCGTCGAAGGGAGTGCCGGGGAGTTCGCGCGGCTTGGCGCCGGTGGCGATCATGATCCGATCGGCCGTCAGCGTCTGGATGGGCGGTGGCGTGCCCGCGCCGTTGTAGTAGTCGCCGCTGGCCGCGGTGACCTCGACGGTGGCCGGTCCGTGGGCGGTCCTGCCCGAGACGATCCGGGCATGTCCGGCCACGTGATCGACCTTGTTCTTCTTGAGCAGGAACCCGACACCGCCGTTCATCTTGCCGGCGATGTCGCGGCTGCGGCCGATGACCTTGGCCCAGTCGACCGACACCTTGTCGGGATCGATCCCGAAGCCCCACTCGGCGCTGTGACGGACGGCTTCGGTGTAGAGCTCGGCGGTGTGCAGGAGCGCCTTGGTCGGGATGCAGCCCCAGTTGAGGCAGACGCCTCCGAGGTTGCTTCGCTCGATGAGCGCGGTCTTCATGCCGAGCTGGCCGGCGCGGATCGCTCCGACGTAGCCGCCGGGGCCGCCGCCGATCACGATGAGGTCGTAGTGGGATGCCATGGGGGGTGGATTGTACTGATCGAGCCACCTCTGGTTGGGGGAGGGATCAGACCCCGTGCCTGCCCTGCTTTGCACCCCCCCTTCCGCGCCTCTACCATCTCCGCTCCCCGTGCGCACCGCCATCATCAGCGACATCCACGCGAACCTCGCGGCTCTCACGACGGTGCTTGCGCACATCGACGGAAACGCCGTCGATCGCATCATCTGTCTGGGGGACGTGGTGGGCTACGGCCCGGACCCGGTCGAGTGCGTCGATCTGGTCGCCGCCCGGTGCGAATGGTCGCTGATGGGCAACCACGACTTCGGCGTGCTCTACGAGCCGACCAACTTCAATCCCGCCGCCGAGCAGGCCGCGTTCTGGACCCGGACCCAGTTCGAGAAGCGCGACGATGACCGCGAACTGGCCATCAAGCGCTGGCAGTTCTTGGGGAGGCTTCGCGTCCGAGTGGCCTTCGACAACTTCCTCTGCGTGCACGGGACCCCGCGTCGACCGATCAACGAGTACCTCTTCCCCGAGGACGCGGTGAACTCGCCGGTCAAGATGCAGCAGGTCTTCGATCGCATCGACCGCTTCTGCCTGGTCGGCCACACCCACGTCCCGGGCGTCTTCACCGACGAGCCCGACTTCTACCCGCCTCAGGACGTCGACGGGGTCTACACCTTCAGCGAGAACGAGAAGGCCATCGTCAACCCAGGTTCGGTCGGCCAGCCGCGCGATCTCGATCCGCGGGCGAGCTATGCGATTCTCGAGCAGCCCGTCGAAGGACCGGCGCGGGTCGAGTTCTTCCGCCTCGAATACGACGTGAAGTCGACCGTCGACAAGATTCTGGCGATTCCCGAGCTGAGTGATTGGCTCGGCGAACGCCTCTATGAGGGACGTTGAGCCCAGCGGCCTGCGCCGTCTGTGCTCCTTCCCTGAAAGCACTTCATGAGTCCTGGTCTCAGACGCATCCTTGTCACGGTGGTGATCCTCGTCGCTGCAATTGGCGTCGTCACCGTGGTCGCCATCAATCGCGGAACGGCTGCGGCGCGGAATGCACCGAGTGCAACGCCCGCCGTTGCCCCCCCTGCTTCCGGCGCCACCGGCATGGCGGCATCGGAGACGCAGGCCTCCGCCTCCGGCCAAACCGGTGCCAGCGGAACGTCGCCGGAGGCCGGGACCGCGGAGCCGGCGACCGCAATCACGCCCGGGGAGCGGGCGGCGTGGAGCGCGGTTGGGCCGAGCGGCGGGATCGCCGGGCGCGACATCGACGCGGTCGGTTCGCTCGATCCGCGGCAGCATCAGTTGAAGCTCGAGTTCGCACCCCGAGCCGCAGGGATCGGACGAATCGCCTTCGCCGGGTTCTGGGAGACCTCCGACGCACGACGGCAGGCCGAGGCCCATTGGAAAGCGCAGAGCGCCGCGCAGGGCACGGGCGGAACCATTCCCCCGCTGCCGCCGGAAGACCTCCGCTACATCCTCCAGACCTCCCGCTCGATCGAGGGCTTCGAGGTCCCGCTCCTTGCGGTGCACTCGCTCGAGGTCGACGGCGAGTTCATCTCGCTCTTCGGCGACGTCTGGTCACTCGATGGCCCCGGCTCGTTCGTGAGCGAGATCCGCGATGCCGACGGAACGGCGATGCTCCGCGTGCGGCGCACGATCTCGCTGGGTGCCGACGGCTTCGACATCGGCCTGGCCCAGTCGGTCGAGAATCTCTCCGAGGGACCGCTGTCGGTGCGCTGGATCCAGTACGGTCCGACCGATCTGCGACTCGACCGCAGTCGCTACATCGACATCCGCCGTTTCCACTTCGGCTACCTGATGCCTCCGTCGCGCGATCCCGGCCAGGAGATCGTGCTGACCGAGGGGCAGATGTTCGACCGGACCGAGATCCTGAAGTCGATCGATCGGGCCGCGCACGTCCTCTGGCCGAACCCGCGGAGCATCGAGAGCAAGCTCTCGCTGAGCTGGGTCGGCACGACCAATCGCTACTTCGGCTTCGCGGTGCATGCGCCAAGCGATCTCGTCACCGGGGCGACTCCCACGCGTTCCGCCCAGGGCAGCATCGCCGAAGTGCGTGGCGTGGCCGGGATGGCTCCCGATGGCACGCGCGACGTGCTCTCCGAGATCCACTCTCCGGTCCTGGTGATTGCGCCGGGCGCCAGCGCCAGCTTCGATCTCGGCGTGTACGCGGGCCCGCTCGATCGCGCCGTGCTGGCCGTGAAGCAGCCCTACGAGAGTCTCGGGATGGCGGGGCTCATCCTCTACCTCATGAGCGGGTGCTGCACCTGGTGCACCTTCTCGTGGCTGGCGCACTTTCTGCTCTCGTTCCTCTCGTTCCTCCACGACTACGTGGTCTTCGACTGGGGCATCGCCATCGTCGTGCTGGTGGTCGTGGTGCGGGCGATCCTTCATCCGGTTCTCAAGCGTTCGCAGGTGCAGATGCAGCGCACGACACGGGCGATGGGTGCGCTCAAGCCCGAGATCGAGAAGCTTCAGGAGCGCTACAAGGGCGATCCCCAGAAGCTCCAGCAGGAGACCTTCCGGCTCTACCGGGAGAAGGGCGTGAACCCCGTGGGATGCATCGGGGGCTTCATTCCGACGCTGCTCCAGATGCCGATCTGGATTGCGCTCTACGCGATGCTCTACTTCGCCATCGAGCTCAGGCAGCAGCCGGCCTTCTTTGGAATCTTCCAGTGGATCGGTCAGCTCTGGGGCGGCTGGTCGTTCCTCGCCGACCTCAGCTCGAGCGATCACTTCTTCTGGGAGTTCGCCGAGCCGCGGCACTTCCTCCTCTGGAATCTCACCGGCATCAATCTCCTCCCGATCCTGATGGGCGGCATCTTCTGGGTGCAGCAGAAGTACATGACGCCGCCGCCGGCGATGAAGCTCTCGCCCGAGCAGGAGCAGCAGCAGAAGCTGCTGAAGATCATGATGGTGGTGATGTTCCCGCTGATGCTCTACAGCGCACCTTCGGGCCTGACGCTCTACATCATGACCTCGAGCCTGATTGGAATCGTCGAGGGTCGTCAGATCCGCAAGCAGGTCGAGCGGATGGATCTGGAGCCGCCGAAGGCGCCCAAGGCGAAGAAGCAGGACATGCTCGGTCGGATGTACGAGCAGGCCCTCAAGCGCCAGCAGGACAAGCAGGCCCAGAAGCGCAATCCGCCGAAGAAGTACAAGGAGCGGTGAGTTCGGCGGCGCGGCCCGACTCGCGGAACTCGCCCGAGTCGCCCGAGTCGCCCGACATGCGTTACTCGCCCGACTGGCCCAATTCCATCGAGCCGCTCGAGCCGACGGCGAGGCGGAGCGAGGCCAGCGTCTCGGCAGCGTGCCGCGTCCGCGACCAGCGCGACGCGCCCATGCGGCAGTTCGTCGCGAGCCGGGCTCGGGTCTGCGAATCGTTCATCAGAGAGACCACCGCCGCCGCAAGCGCCGGGCCATCACCTGCAGCCACCACGATCCCCACGCCCTCACGTCGCACCAGCTCCGAACCCTCGCCCTCGGGCCCGACGAAGAGAACCGGCACACCGCAGGCCATCGACTCCAGAATCTTGGAGGGGACCACTCGCGAGAAGGCCGGGGCGTTTCGCAGGAGTGCGAGGGAGAGATCAAAGAGCGACCAGCACGCCGGCATCTCTTCGCGCGGTCGGGCCGGCAGGAAGCGGAACTGTTCGTTCAGTCCTGCGGCGTGGGTCCGAGCTGCGAGTTCGGCCTTCACCGGACCGCCTCCGACGATCACGAAACAGGCGGGTGTGGCCCGCAGGGCCTCGGCAGCCGCGAGGAGTACGTCGAGATCGTGCGCCGTCGCCAGTGTTCCGGGGTAGCCGATCACGAAGCGACCGCGCAGTCGAGACGTCTCCTCGAGGGCCGCGTTCCGCTGCGATGCGGGCGAGAAGACCTCGAGGGCGGCACTGCCGCGGACGATGTCGATGGTCTCGGCCGGAATCGATCGCGACAGCAGACTCTCCTTGAAGGCGGCGGTGAGCACGATCACCCGGGCGGCGCGTCGATAGAGCCAGAGCTCGAGGCGCTCGAGGAGCGCGTAGCTGATCGAGCCGTGGCGCAGAATCGACTCGGGCCAGAGATCGCGCACCTCCATCACATGCGGCACGCCGCGACAGGATGCAATCCAGGCCGCCGCCAGCGGTGTGAAGAGATGCGGTGTCGTCGAGAAGACCACTGAAGGGCGAGCCTCGAACAGCCCGGCGATCGAGGCGGTGGCGACGAAGGAGAGATAGTCGAGGAGCCGCCGCACGATGCCCTGATTGGGCGTCGCGAAGGTCTTGACTCGGACGATGCGCAGTCCCTGGACGCGCTCGGTGGTGCGCCACCGATTGCCGTACTGCTCGTGGAATCGCCCCTCGGGGTAGTTGGGGTGATTGGTGAGGATCGTGACCTCGTGCCCTGCCGCCGCCCAGCAGACGGCGCGATCAAAGACGTGCGCCGCGGCGGGCGATGGCTCAGGCAGGCAGATGTCGGTGACGACGAGGATGCGCACGACGAGTCGGAGCGAGTGGGGACGGCCCTAGTCGGCGGGCCGCGCTGGGCGTGCGGCGCCGGAGACGAGTGGTTCGACCGAGACCTCGGGAGTGACCCGCTCGCGGTCGCCGAGACCGCGGATGCGGACCAGGGTGCCGCGCGGGGCCTCGGCCAGGGCGCGATTGGTCGTCGACTGCTCGCGATCGAGCAGGCGCAGGCGAACGATGGTGCCGCCTTCGGTGCAGCAGAAGCGCTCGGTCTTGCCGCGGGTTGCGAGGGAGTCGCTCACCAGCCGAGCGGTGACGGAGTCGCCCCCGTCGGAGACATTCAGGGCGGCTGCCATCGACGCGCCCTGAGCGGACTCCGGGGCGAGGACGACGAAGGAGTATTTCACCCGCTCGTCGCGGCGCTGGGTCAGGCGCTGCACGTCGGTCACCTTGGGCGTGGCCGGGAAGCCGCGGATCTCATGACACCAGTCGCGCGGCGAGGCCAGCATCGGACAGTCGGCCTGATGCGGACAGGGCGCCAGCACGCGGACACTGCCGCGGCGAAGGACCGAGTCGCGCAGGTGATGCAGCGGGCGCGTGGTCGAGCGCAGGGCAGGCTCGATCAGGATCGTGAGCGAGCGGCGGGCGATCTGATGGATCAGCTCGACCACCGACTCCTCGTGCCGTTCGCTCGCGTCTGCTGTCGGGAGTGCGCTGCTCCAGGGGACGGTGAGCTCGTTGAGGGCCGCCTGGCAGAGGACGAGATCGGTCTCGGGCGAGATCTCGGCGCGGCGAAGGTCGAGCGGTTCCGAGACAAGCTCGACGCGCAGGCCGGCGATGGCTGCGCACTCTCCCGCGACCGCCGCCCAGAGGTCCAGCGTGGTCGGATCGCTGTCGAAACCCACGAGGCGGAGCGGCTCTTCTCGAGGCGCGAGCGACAGCAGGAGCCCGGCGGTGGTTGCCCCGAGTCCGCATCCGAGATCGACGACCGATCGCCAGGGCCGCGACCCCGGCTGCGTCAGCACGCCGCGCCCCGCCAGTTCCTGAAGGATCAGATGGAGCTTCGGGGCGTCGCTGGCGAGGAAGTAGAGGAGCCGCGCCAGCAGATGCCCATGTCGCGCCCCGGCGCGGGCGAGCTGGTCGCGTTCGAGGGTGTAGAGATCAGAGAGATCGCGCACCCGCTCGGCGAGCACATCGATGGAGGGGACATCAAGGCGATGCTGGGGAGCGCAGCGGTCCCACAGCCACGTTTCGAGAGCCAGAAGACGGGAGCGGAATTCCTTCGAGGGAACCAGCATGGCGTCTCTCGAGGAACCGAAACCTGCAAACGGCGGAGGCGCAACTGGTTCGATTCGGACCACACTCCCAATCGGACCGCGACCAGCTCGGATCACTCCGACTCGGCGCGGGCGATCTGCCAGTACTCGAGCTCGATTGGGGCCTGACGACCGAAGATGGTGACCAGCACGCGAACCAGTCCGCGATCGGGGAGCACCTCGTCGACGCTGCCCTGGAAGTTCTGGAAGGGACCTTCCCTGATGGTGACGGCGTCGCCCTTCTGGAAGTCCATCTTGACTGTCGGGGCCTCTTCCGGACGGCGCGAGTCGAAGAGCATCTTCTCGACCTCGTTCGGTGCCATCGGGGTCGGACGACCCGCGGTACCGACGAAGTCGCCGACGCCGCCGGTCTCCTTGATGAGGAAGAAGACGTCCTGAGGAATACGGCCATCCGGCTCGAGCTTCATCTCGACGAAGACGTATCCCGGATAGAGCTTGGTCTCGGTGACCCGCTGCTTGCCGCCCTTGAGCGTCTTGGTCTTCTCGGTCGGAACCATGATGCGGCCGACCAGATGCTCCATGCCTTCGATCTGCACCTTCTTGAGGAGCGTCTCGCGGACCGAGTTCTCCTTGTTCGAGGCCACCCGCAGCACGAACCAGTCCATGCCCTCGCGGTACATGGGCAGATCGGCGGCGGGATCGAAGGCCTTCTCAGCCTCCGCGGCGGCTGCGGCCGGAGCGCTCTTGCGCTTGCCGGCCGACGGCATGAGGGCCTTGGAGGTGGCCACGCCGGCGCCGGCGAGGGTGGCTTCGCCCTTGCGCTTGGCGCCCTTGCCGGAGGAGAGCTTCTTGCTGGGTGCGGCCGATGGATCAGCTTCCATGCCCGGCGTATCGGCGTCGCTGTGGGGGCCCAGGTCGCGCGATCGCTGTGCGTCGGAATCGTCCGCTCCAGCGGGAATGGCGAGCGAGTCGAGCGAGCCCGAGGACTCCGCGGACTCGTGGGGGTCGAAGGCGCCGGATGATTCGATCGATTCCATCATGAGAACACGTCGATGCCCTTGGGGGTGGTGGAGCGAGGATCGAACATCAGGTGACAGGGGCCTGATCAAGCACCTGTATCCACATGAAGAAGAGGGAGAACACCAGATCGAAGATGAAGACCAGGAACGTGATCAGGGCGACCAGCGCCAAGACCACCCAGGTGGATCCGAAGATCTCGCGCCGGGAGGACCAGTTGACCTTCTTCATCTCGCCTTCGGTGGCGATCAGGAACTCCACGCTCGCGGGCTTCACGCCCACGTAGTAGTACACCATCCAGCCGAAGACGCCCACGACCAGAAGGGCGGTGCCGGCGGCGATGTAGATGGGCTGGATCGTGCCGATTCGAACGCTGCTGGCGACGATCTCCCACAGCCACGACGCGCCGAGCCCGACGACCACCAGCGCCGCAACCGCGGTGCACATTCGAGTCCAGTAGCCCTGTCCGATCTTGTACATCGAGGCTCCGTTGCCAGAACTGACGCCGGCTCTCCCCGAAGGAGCGAACGCGGCCGATCCAACACGTCGAGAAACACGTCCAGACAACACGTCCAAACAACACGTCCAAACAACACGTCCAAACAACACGCCAGGAGTGAATCGAACACTCAACCTGCGGATTTGGAATCCGCTGCTCTGCCAATTGAGCTACTGGCGTTCCAATACTCCAGTCGAGTCCTCGCTCGGCGGTGGACTCCAGGCGATCCCGCAGTGCGTCGCAACCGGCGTGCCCGAGCGGCGATCGTGGCCTGCGAGACAGACGGGCGAGCGGCGTCCGCCCACGTCCGTCACTTCCGCTTGATCTTGTGCAGCGTGTGCTTGCGCAGCTTCGGGCAGAACTTCTTCAGCCCTTCCTTCATCTTCTCGGCGATGCCGCCCTTGACGCGGATGTTCGTGCGGTAGTTCAGCTCGCCCGACTCGGTGCACTGGAGCCACACGTATTCGCGATCGGTTGCCTTCTTGGCCATGACGCTTCTCGACAAAAGGGGGCCCGTCGGGGTGACTGCCGCTTCAACGAGCGGCGGAGCACGACGGGCGCAGTGGAACGAAAACAGAGCAAGCGGTGGGAGCGGTTCGACCCGCTCCCACCGTGGAATTCAGACTGCGATCACTTCACGATCTTGGTGACGACGCCCGAACCGACGGTTCGGCCACCTTCACGGACGGCGAAGCGGACCTGGCTCTCCATCGCGACCGACTTGCCTTCAAGATCGACCTTGACGGTGACGTTGTCGCCGGGCATGCACATCTCGGCGCCGTTGAGGAGCTCGAGCTTGCCGGTGATGTCGGTCGTGCGGAAGTAGAACTGCGGCTTGTAGCCCGAGAAGAACGGAGTGTGACGACCACCCTCCTCCTTCGTGAGCACGTAGACCTCGGCCTCGAACTCGGTGTGGGGCTTGATCGAGCCCGGCTTGCAGAGCACCTGTCCGCGCTCGACGTCATCCTTCTCGATGCCTCGGAGGAGCGTTCCGACGTTGTCGCCGGCCTGGCCCTGATCGAGGGTCTTCTGGAACATCTCGACGCCGGTGACGATGGTCTTCCGCGACTCGGGTCGCAGACCGACGATCTCGGCTTCATCGCCGACCTTGATGATGCCACGCTCGATACGACCGGTCACGACGGTGCCGCGGCCCTTGATCGAGAAGACGTCTTCGATCGACATGAGGAACGGCTTGTCCATCTCGCGCGGAGGCTCGGGGACGTAGGTGTCCAGAGCGTCCATCAGCTCCTGGATGCACTTGGCCTTCTCCGGGTCCTTGGGAAACGTGAGGGCCGGGAAGGCGGCACCGCGGATGATCGGGGTTTCGTCACCGGGGAAGCCATACTTGTTGAGGAGCTCGCGGACTTCGAGCTCGATCAGATCGAGAAGCTCGGCGTCATCGACGAGATCGCACTTGTTGAGGAAGACCACGATGCGGGGCACACCGACCTGACGGGCGAGCAGGATGTGCTCGCGGGTCTGCGGCATCGGGCCGTCGGCGGCCGAGACGACGAGAATCGCGCCGTCCATCTGGGCGGCGCCGGTGATCATGTTCTTCACGTAGTCGGCGTGACCGGGGCAGTCGACGTGGGCGTAGTGGCGCGCCGCCGACTCGTACTCGACGTGCGAGGTCGCGATGGTGAGGATCTTGGTCGGATCGCGACGACCCTCGCTCTCCGAAGCCTTGGCGACTTCGTCGTAGGCCTTGTAGGTCGCAAGACCCTTCGCCGCCTGCACTGCCGTGATGGCGGCGGTCAGCGTGGTCTTTCCGTGATCGACGTGTCCGATCGTGCCGACGTTCACGTGGGGCTTGGTTCGGTTGAAGGTGCCCTTGGCCATGGCTCAGCTCTCCGGTAGTGCCCGTCGCGGGTTGGCGCGGGACTGGTTCTCTTGCGGCGATTCCGGGGCGGGTGTGCTCCGGTCGGTTCGCCTCAACATGATCTGGTCGAAAACAACATCCGGTCAGGAACAGCAGGTCGACTCGACGCACCTGCTCGAAATGGGCTGGTCGCGGCGACTGGCCGCGCCATCCTCGACATCTGGATCCGCGTCCTCCTGCGAAGGATCGCGAAAGCCACCAACGGGGCTTGAACCCGTGACCTCACCCTTACCAAGGGTGTGCTCTACCACTGAGCTACGGTGGCGATTGGACTGTCCCGGCACCCGCTGAATTGATCGAATTTCGATCGCCTCATCTGGTCCGGTTACGGAGCGCCCGCGTCCCGAAGCCCTGCGTCCTGCAGCCACTTCGAGGGCGGAAGAAAAACCGTCCCAAGGGGGACGGTGGACCGGACAGTGTAGCGGCCGGTCCAGACGTGGCAAGGGGGGCGCGGGGGGCAGGAGGCAGGGAGCAGGAGGCAGGGAGCAGGGAGCAGGGGGAATCGCAGGGGGTTGCACTTCTTGAAGCGTGCGCTTCGACCGGGGCGATGCGGCCCGATCCCGGCGCTGGCACCAAAATGCCTGTCTCTTATACACATCTGACGCTGCCGACGAATAGAGAGGTGTAGATCTCGGTGGTCGCCGTATCAT
>ENA-ORBV01013673-ORBV01013673.1-microbial-mat-metagenome-genome-assembly--contig:-NODE-13673-length-12286-cov-3.899255_pt1 | contig 12286 bp, 11 predicted proteins | sample MGYA00237777_ERZ505514 | MGnify/ENA primary metagenome ERZ505514 (study PRJEB26160, sample SAMN06269048) | microbial mat metagenome | isolation source: Oligotrophic lake microbial mat | place... | reverse complement strand
GAGATTCGCCTTAGTCTCGTGGGCTCGGAGATGTGTATAAGAGACAGCGCTCAAGGCGCTCAGCACAAGACGTACGGCTCTTGAATTGTTGTCCGCGATCACGATTTCCATCGCCTGCCACCCGGGTCGATTCGACGGCATGCGTCCAGACACTGCTAGATTGCGTGACACGTTGGGGAAAACACAATCGGCGAGGAAGCTGTAGAGGATCGATTCTGCATTGGTTGCTCAAGCATCCCTATTCCCGCCATCAAGTCGGTTGCGATGTCAGCGTCACTTATCCGCAAACGTTGAGAAAGAATTTTTGCCACACAACCTCCGCGCTCACCGAGGGCCGTCAGCGTGGCATGACGAACATCACGTAACGAATCGCAACAGGCTGCCTCACACACCTTAAACAAGGCAGACATCTTCGGATGTAAGCGCCAGAAGTCGACCTGCTTCCATACGCACGCGGCCGTCGGTATCCGCTAAACCACACCAACCCCAAGCGACCAAGTCCGTGTTGGCGATAGTGGCTCCTTCTGTTGCCAAAGCCAAAGCCTCTGCTCGCACCAGCGGCGACGAATGTGCGCTCAGTTGTAACAACAGAGGCAGTCGGTTCGGACGGAACGGATGCTTGCCAACGACATAGATTGCAGACAAAACTGATTCTTCAGACATCTGGGCTAAAGACACCCCAACACCCCCAGTGTCCTCATCGTATGAGCATGCGAATGTGATCGCTCGCAGAGTCTCGTCGTCACTCTTTTCGAATTCGCGAAAGCGGTCCTCTCTCATGTCGCGTCCGCTCACCGCAATGGCTTCAAGGGCTCGGATCAATGCGATGCCTTTGCCTACATCAACAAGCTGCCATAGGGCTTCCTGCGCCCGAGATTTCTCTGACACAACAAAAGAAGCAAGCGCCATACGACCGACTTTCGCAGTTACAACCGGCAGCGCAATGTTGAAATCGTTCACAGATAACGCAATGTCACAGCGAGAAGCGAGTTCTAGACCCAAAGTTACCTCGTCTCGATTCCTGCTTGCGATCATGGCGCGGATGTCTTGCATGTAATGCTCGGGAACTTTTAGTCCCTTCCCAGCAATATCCAGGTTCACCGCACCATCACTCATCATCTGTATTAAACCGCGGACATACTGCTTTCCGACGCCCCACTGCACAAGCAAAAATAGCAAGGCGAATCCCGCTCCTATGAAGGCGGTCTCTCGTAGCGAGAGGACGTCTTCAGTGAGCTTGAGCAGCAGGCCTGAAATTGCCAATGGGGTACATCACGCCATCAATTGCCATCCGTACTCGCCCGATGAAACGGTGGGGCACTGCGTTGTAAGTGAGGGCAAAAACTGGTGTTCCGACGTTGCGCTCCAAGGGTGAATAATTGACGTGCGCGAGGACACCGAGAGGAAGGGCCGACGATATCGCGAGCATACTAAACGTCGCAACATTGACGCTCGGAACCACCAAGTTCATTTGAGCGACACCCAAGCGTGGAATCAAGGGATTGGTCACAAAGAAAACCAGACCAACACCTAACAACCCCATTCCCGCATAGACGATGCCTAGAAATGATGCGAGAGCATTTTCATCGGGATAATATTTAGCGTAGATGGAAAATGCCTCGTACTCCATCACGCACTGGAGGGAAATATTCAACAATACAGCTAGTGCCATCAAACCGACGATGTGGTAGCGTTTCGCCATCGCCGGAAGGTCTCGAAGACTTTCCAGAAGACCCACCTCAGGCGCAGAGGCTGCCTCGTCAAGTGGAGTTTGCCGGCGGGTGATCCAAAGTACCAAAACTGCGGCCACAGCAACCAGCAGTGGCGAAACAAACAATAGCCATTGAATGTCCGCGACCATTGTGAGGGCGCCAACCAGTCCGCCTCCCGTCAGTGCCCCCAAGGCCATTGCGAGCGCCACGGCCCCGCTCAAGCGTTTGGCTTCGGTGACAGTGAAGTAGTCAGCGAACAACACAAAAAACACGCTAGTAGTCAAAACCTCCAGGACACTTACGCCCAAGTAAAGTGCGTAATAGCCTTCCACGCGGTCACCGATACCAATACTGCCGACCATTGTTACTAGAGCCAGCAACAGTAACATCCCCAGCAGTGTGTAGTGCCGTGGCCAGCGGTCAATGATGCTCGAAAATCCAAGGGAAAGAGGAATTGCTACTACGGCAAACAACATGTAATAGATCGGGATCGCGCTTGCTCCGGCGTGCGCCAAGAACAGTGAAGTGGAGATGACGTAAGGGAATGAAGTGGCCGCAATCACTAGAAACGCAAGAATCACAAATTGCCCAGCCCGACCTCTTGCTTTAACGACCAACCCCGCGACCCATGCACGCGCTGGCTCACCTATACCCACCGACGAGCGCATGCAATTACTCTCAGAATTGAAAACGGAATGCTTGTACGAAAAAAAGCTCGCAGACCGCCCCGGAAAGTGCGGACAACTTGAGGCCGTTAGACAGCCTCAACATCGGTTAAACCTTGCGGGTGCGGCGAGAGACGCTGGCTTTTCAATGTGCCACCGTAAATTTGCCGGGCGCCTGCGATCTTCTTTTGGCACCTCAAAATCCGACACAAACATTCGAAAGGTTGCGCTATCTCGGGTCGTCCGCCGCGCGCGCGCAGCGCGCCGAGCAGCAGCAGACTCAAACGCCCGAGCACTTATCCGAAGCGCATGACGCATTCCTGCGTAGCCGCTTGGTTCCACTGACGATAGCAGCGCGTCGGCGGCGCGGTTATGGTCGGAGCGGCGATTGTTGACGGCGATGGCACGTCCGCGATGCGAATCAGGCGATGGTCGAGGGCGATTGCACAGTGGCTAGCCGGCGTACTGGCGACAACGTTTTGTCGACTCGATCGTGCGGACGCAGTTCAACCTCGCTGCGCTGACCGGACTCGGCCAACACATCGATCTGACCACGCGTGCGCAGACAATCCTCACCGATCTTCTCGGTTTTGATCAAGCGGCTGAGGAGCCAAAAGAATCATGGTGCTGTGGGTGTTGATAAGCGGTCAACTGAGGTTTCTAGTCCCTAAAGAGTTGAGTTTGTTGCGAAAGACTTCCTCGGCCGGTTTTTGCTCTCGCAGAACCGGCATACGGTTGGGCGTGCCTGTGTTGAGGACAACGCGGCTCGTTGCAAGGCTGGGTTGACGCGCCGATAGTCGGGCGGCCGCCTGCGGTCGGTCATCGGATGCGGCGCTTCCCGGCGTTGCCAACGGCCCCTGGGCCGACCCTGGAGATCGCTGTGCGCACCTCATCGAAGCTGCTGTTCACCGTCCTGTTGCTGGGTCTGTTCTCATCCGTGCCCGCGGCGACGCTGACGCAGGCAACGGACGGTCCCGACGAGCGAATCTTCAACGCGATCGACATTTTCGGGCTGGAGACCGCCAGTGATGTCGAGATCTCCCCGGATGGCAAGCGCATCGTCTACGTGCGCACCGGCTACGACATCATGACCGACCGGCCGCGCGCCAACTTGTGGATCATCAACAGCGACGGCAGCGGCCATCGTCCCTTGCGATCGGATGCGCACAGCCATCGCTCGCCGCGCTGGTCGCCGGACGGCAGCCGCATTGCTATATCTCGGACGCCGAGGGCAGCCCGCAGCTGTTTGTGCGCTGGATGGACAGCGGCGAGACCGCGCTGCTGACCAATCTGACCCAAGCGCCGGCAGATCTGTCCTGGTCCGCGGACGGGAGCAGCATTGCCTTTACCGGCTTCGTGCCCGCTGACCAGGAACCGCTGGCCAAGCCGCCGAAAATGCCCGAGGGTGCAAGTTGGGCGCCGCCGGTCACGGTGATCGATCGCATGGTCTATCGCGCCGATGGCGGCGGCTATCTCAAGACCGGTTCCACGCACGTCTTCATCGTCGCGGCCGAAGGCGGCACGCCGCGCCAGCTGACGCGCGGAAACTTCGATCACAGCGGTCCCCTCGCCTTTTCGCCCGACGGCAAGCAACTGGCGTTTTCTGCCAACCGCGGGGCGGATCGGGATCTGCATCCGATGAATGCCGACATCCACGCCGTCGACATAGACAGCGGCGACATTCACCAGCTCACCACCCGCGACGGCCCCGACCACAGCGCGACTTATTCCCCGGACGGGCGCCGCATTGCCTACCTCGGCTTCGATGACCGCCGCCAGGGCTACCAGGTCACCCAGCTCCACGTGATGAACCGCGACGGCAGCGATGCGCGCGTCGTCAGCATTGGTTTCGACCGCGACGTCGAGCTGCCGACCTGGGCTGCCGACGGCCGTAGCCTGTACTACGCCTACGATGAATCCGGCATCCGCAAGATCGGCAATATCGGCCTCGACGGCCGCGTGCGCACGCTCGCCAGCGGCGTCGGTTCCGCTGACATCGGCCGGCCATACACCGGCGGCGATTTTTCGGTCTCGCGCAATGGCGACCTGGCCTTCGCGCAGACCAGTCCGGGCAATCCCGGCGATGTCGCCGTTGGCGGCAAGGGTTCCGTGCGCGTGCTGACCGCGCTCAACGCCGACCTGTTCGGCCACAAACTGCTCGGCAAGGTCGAGCGCATGAGCTGGAAGTCAGCGCACGACGGGCTGGGGATCGAGGGCTGGCTGGTCACGCCGCCGCGCTTCGACGCGCAGAAGAAATATCCGCTGATCCTCGAGATCCACGGCGGCCCGTTCACCGCCTACGGGCCGAACTTCAGCGTGGAAATCCAGCGCTATGCGGCCGCAGGCTACCTGGTCCTGTATGCCAATCCCCGCGGCAGCACGAGCTATGGCGAGCACTTCGGCAACGCGATCCACCACGCGTATCCGGGCCATGACTTCGACGACCTCATGTCCGGCGTCGACGCAGTGATCGCACGCGGCAATGTCGACACCGACAATCTGTTCGTCACCGGCGGCTCCGGCGGCGGCGTGCTGACCGCCTGGATCGTCGGCAAGACCGATCGCTTCCGCGCCGCCGTGGTCGCCAAGCCGGTGATCAACTGGACCAGCTTCGTGCTCACCGCCGACCTGCCCAACTTCTTCTACCAGTACTGGTTCCCCGCGCCGCCGTGGGAAGCCCAGGAGCAATACTGGAAGCGCTCGCCGCTCTCGCTGGTGGGCAATGTCAAGACGCCGACCATGCTGCTGACCGGGGAAGCCGACTACCGCACGCCGATGGGGGAAACCGAGCAGTACTACCAGGCGCTCAAACTGCGCCGCGTGCCGACCGCGATGGTGCGCGTGCCCGAAGCCTCACACGGCCTGACCGCGCGCCCGTCGAACCAGATTGCCAAGATCGACAACATCCTGGCGTGGTTCGAAAAATTTCGGAAGCGCTGAGCTAATAGGGCTAAGCGATAGCCGAGTCTGCGCGCGTGGGAAGCGTCGACCACGATCATTTGAGGTGCATGCCGGCGGCTGCCGTGGGTCAGCGACCCGAGGGATTTTTGGGCCGTGGCGGCAAAGATGGGTGTCCGAAACGCGGTGGGTGTCCGAAACACGGCAAGTCCGAAACACTGTGGGTTTGAGGACTGTTGGCGCTCGTGTTCATCTTCGAAGATTCAATACTTGCTCGACCGCCTTCGCAGCAGAACTTGCGAGGAAATGCAGGTTTTCATGTCCGGCGGGTCGCTTCAAGCACTCTGAATGGGCAGCAGCTCGACCCCCTGGAACTGGCTGACCACCCGATAGCAGCTGGCCGCAACGCGCAGCAGCTCGCAGTTCGGTGAAGTCACGAAGTCGCGCAGCGTCGGGTGTTTGGCGAGATAGATTGCGAGGAACTGTGCGCGCTCGCCGTCGGGAATGGCCTGCGCACAGCCGCACACCGAGATGGCGACGGCATGCTGATAGTCGGCCGGATCGTTGCTGCGATCGTCGATGAGGAACGACACCGCCGAATTCAGCATCAGGTTGGCGTGCTTCTGGGTGTCCCGATAGGTCGCGAAGATCAGGTGCCGCAGATCCGGCGTATGCGCGAACGCCATCAGGCTGGTATAGGGCTGCGCATGCTGCTGCGTGGCCAGCACACCCTGCAGTTGCGCGATGAAAAAATGATCGATGCGTGCGCGCAGGGCGTCGCTGTGCATGCCAGGGCTCCGAGTGTACGCATTTGCGTGCGGGAAGGGCCGGGCGCCGATTTCGCAAGCCCATATCCGCACGACAATACACACGGCGCGAGGATGAATGGGACAACCAAGGCGGAGCGGCAGTAATCGTCGCCGAACTTGAGCGCGGTTGAACTCGTCGATCCGGCACCATCAGACGCTGAGCAATCTTATCGCCAGCGCCAGTGCGAGTTCGGTTTCGGCGTTGCTGGAGCCCCAGGTCCATTCGAAGTTCCACGGTGGCGGCCGCTCGCGGTAGAGCGCTTGCGCGCTGGCAAGGCTGGCGGGGTCGCGGGCTGCCAACGCAAGGCCGGCCATTGACTGCACCATCAGGTGTCCGCCGCCAAGCATGCTGGGTCGCGCTTCCAACGCTGCGCACACCTGGTTGAACGCGGTCTGTGCGGCCAGCGCGTCCTCGCGCGCCAACGCAATGCGGCCGAGCGTGAGCAGCGCGAACGCGCGAAAACTGTCGCGATAGAAAAAGTCGGAGTGCTCGACGCGCTGCAATGCGGCGTGCGTTTCGCGCCAGGCAAGCTCGAGTTCTCCGCGCTGGCGCAGCATCTCCCCGAGGTAGGCCCCGCAGCCGGCCGTGCGCAGTGGGCCGTCTTCGGTTTCCAGGCGTTCGGCGGTGCGGATGCAGAACAGCGCCTCTTCGAGATTGCCGAGCCGGTGGTGGCACCAGGCGACGCCGATCCAGGAGAAGCAACGGCTGCGGTCGGCCCGCAGTGAAGCCTGATACAGCGCCAATGCCGGCTTCCAGCGCGATTGCGCGGCATGGCAGCAGGCACCGAAATAGAGCGCCATGCTGGCATCAGGATTGCCGGTCGCCGCGCGTGTAGCCTGGGCGATGCCGGCCCGCAGGCGCCCTTGCCGTAGCAACGTATAGGCCAGCCAAGTGCGCGCCTCGAAGGCATTCGCATCTAGACGGACGGCGGCGCGCGCCAATCGTTCGGCTTCTGTCAACAGCGCCGGATCGGTAGTGAATACATAACGCAACGGCAGCACGCTGGCGAGCCCCGACAATGCCAGCACGGAATTTGGGTTGTGCTTGAGCACGGCGCGATAGCAGGCCTCGGACTCGGTCATGCCGTCTTTGCCGCCTTTGCGAAAGGCCAGTTCGGCGCGCGCGCACAATTGCGCTTCACTGCCATCAAAAGCTGGACGCGGTGTCCCCGCCGCGCTGTCCAAAAACTGTGCTGACAGCCAATCCAGCAGGCGCTCATGCAGCGCGAAAATGCCGTCTAGTGCGCACTCGGTGTCGAATCGGTTGATCAATTGACCGTTGGAGGCGTCGCTCAGGTTCAATTGGATGCGCAGCGCGCGCGCGTTACCGGTGACCTGACCGTCGAGTACCCAGCGACACCCAAGCTTCTGGCCCAGCCGCAGACTATCGGTCGAACCCATTCCCGACCTGGCAGCAGCAATCGCCTGGGGACTGGCCAGTTCAACCTTCGATTTCCCGGCTAGAGCGGTACGTACTGCTTGGATCACCGCAGTGCCAATCCAGTTCAAGGCAAGGTCCAGATCGGCGCAATCGGGTTCCAGCGCGAGCATGCGCCGCGGCCCCCGGTCCTCGTCGGTGTGACGCCAGATCTGCTGCAGTTCGAACTGCATCGCGGCGGCGCTCGCGGGGCGCTCCAGCGGATCGTTGCTAAGTGTACGTACCAGCAAGGCGCGCAGCGGCGAGTCCAGTTCTTCGGCACGCCGACGCGGGTCGCCGCGCAACGCCGCCTCGGCGCGTTCGCGGGTATCGCGACCCGCACAGCCGGGCAGGCCGGTCAGCGCTTCGAGTAGCACCAGCGCCACGGCGTAGAGATCGCTACGCTCACTTAAGGGGGCACCCACCCATTGTTCGGGTGCCATATATCCAGGTGAGCCGCTGATCATGTTGGTCCCGGTGAGCGCGGAAGCCGCGGGCTCGATCTCGGTTCTGAGCAGCTTGGCGATACCAAAATCCAACAACACGGGCTCGCCGTCGTCGCGCAGTATGATATTGCAAGGCTTGATATCGCAGTGCAGGACGCCGGCAGCATGCGCATGGGCCAGGGCCCAAAGCAATCCCGTCGCCAGTCGTTGCAACTCAATGGCTTCAAGCGGACCGCCACGCAGACGCTCCGCTAGCGATCGGCCATCAACAAATTCGAGTGCGAGATAGGGCTGCGCGTGGATCTCGCCGACCTCGAAAAACGTGGCGATATTGGGGTGCTGCAGACGCGACAAGGCATGTGCCTCACGCCGCATGGCTGGGCTTACGCACCAGCCGGGCCCTGAATGCAATAGCTTGACCGCCGCCGGGCGCTCCAAGGCGCAATCCCAGGCTCGATATACCGAGCCCATGCCGCCTTCGCCGCAGATCTCGTCGATGCGGTAATGACCGAGCGTGTCGCCTGGTCGGGCGCGCGCCGGCGCAACCTGCGCGTGATGGTCGGACAGCGCAACCGTTATGGCCAGAGTGGGGTGCATTCTGCGATTCTACTGCGCGTACCGACTCTGCCGCAGCCATTGGCTGAACGCGGTGAACTCGATCGGCACTTTGGGCATCGGCAGCGACGCGTTTCGGTCCTTATGCAGGAAGCGGACCATGCGTGCGAGGTCGCCACCGAGGAATAGCCGGGTCAACCAAGGATGCAGCTGTGCGCATGCTACTGGCTGCTCCAGGTACGTCGCCATGGCGGCCGCATGCGAGAGCGAGTTCGAGCGCTCCGCGTAGAGCGCAAATGCATGGCCGATGCTTTCCTGCGGATGTTGCAGACACCACAATGCGGCCGCACCGACGTCGGCCACCGCCAACATCGGTAACTCTAGATCCGGCTCGAAGGGCGTGACCAATCGACCCTTGCGAACCGCGCTTAGGGTCCGCGGATGCAACAAATTCTCCATGAAACTGCCAGGTTCGAGCACGCTCGCGGGCAGTCCGAGTGTGGTGAGGTGCTCGCGGATCCGGCGTTTGCTCTCGAAGTGCGGCACGCCACTCGATCGATCGGTCCAAAGCGCCGCGGAATAGACGAAATGGGCGACGCCCGCGTGGGCAGCGGCATCAGCCACCGCGATGCCACGCGCGGTCTCGCGCGCCGCGTTACCGAGATCCAGCGCCTGCACCGAAAACACCTGTGTGGCGCCACGGAATGCCGCTGCCAATGTCGCCGGACGGTCGAGATCGGCGACCACCAATTGCACGCCACGCTCAGCCAGGACGCGCGCCGCCGGGCGATTGGGATCGCGCACCAGCGCGCGCACCGACGAGCCGGCCGCCACCGCTGCCGCACACACCGCACCGCCCTGCTGCCCGCTCGCACCGATGATCAATAGGGTCATTCTTGATCTCTGCCGCCGCTCGCTCGAAGCTTAGCGTACACAGCGTCGATGCGGTCGTACCTGCGGCGACGCTTGCACATCCGTCCCGCCCAGTGCTGCCTGCTCGGTCGCTGAGCAGGCAATCTCCGAGCACGGTGCAGGTGGCCAACTAACGCGGTGTGTAGGTGCAGCCTGGGAGAGCCGCGGCGACGTTGGGCAGATTCGGCGAAGTGCACTTCCAGCCCACGCTCATCGCCGGATTACTGGCATCGCCGGTCATGACGATCTGGCCGCCATCGACACCAGAGCGTTGGTCAAAAGTCAGTGTGACGGTGTTGCCGGCCACCTCCAACCTACGCAGCGATTCGCCACGATAGGACTCCGGTTCCGGTAGTCCGGTGCCCTGATTGCTATCTGGCCAAGTCTGCCTGTTGGCGTAGAACTCCGCGACGGCCGTTTTCGCGGGACTGAACGCCCGGTTGACATCGCTGCGGATCAGGTCATTCGACACCTGAATCTCACCAGCGCCGAAATCACCGGAGGCGCGAGAGCTGCGAAATTTGTCGTAGAGAAACAGCGCGAACAAGACCGCCAGCGTAACCACCAGGAAATTCACGACATTTTTCACAGTCAATTGCCTCAGGTAGCGATCAGTGTAAGGGCGCGCTGTCGAAGCATACTTCGATACGGCCGATGGCAGGCTTCGGTGCCGTAAGAAGGTTTGGCCGCGACAGCTCAAATATGACTCTAACGCGACGGTCTAGAATCTGTTGCAACGCAGCATTGCTCAATGGGATTTCCGCGCATGCACGCCCGTTTGATCCTCGCCAAGCTGGAAGAGCATCCACTGAGGCAGCCGCTGAATGTGGAATTTCACGCGCGGCCACCGGTGCCCTTGTCTGGTGCAACGCTGATCTCGCATCTGGTGTTCAAGCATGGCGCGCTCACCGAAGTCGCCGAACGCGAGAACCTCGCGCGCTGGTGCCAGGGCCTGAGTTGCACCGCCATTGACAGTTCTGAGGCCCACCTGACCGTTGAGACAGCGACTTTCAGCATGCGTTGGGAGCTGCACACCGAGTTCTCCAGCTACACCTTTTTCCGGTCTTTGCAGAGCGGCGAGGCGCTGTCTGCCGATGCAACCGCTCTGGACGCGCTGCATCTGGACTGGATGCAATCCATTCCCGGCAAGCTGATCGTGGCTGCCCAGATCGAACACGGCTGGCCGGGCTGATGGATCAGATCAATCAGGCGAGCTCAGCGGAAGATGAGCGCCAGGCTTTGGGCGCCCTCTCTGGCCTGGCCTCGGAGGTGGAGCATTCAGTTGCTCGCACCACCTTTCGTTTCGGTGCTTCCAAGGCCTATCACGGCTTAGTCATGCAGCGCATCGAAGAGCTGCGCGAATCGCGTATTTCCGGCCTGCCGACCTTTCACGAATTCATGCAACGGCGATTGCTGCCGGGCATGAATACCTGCGAGGCGATCAGCCGCCGCCAAGAGGAACTTTCGGCGCGTGTGGCCCGTAACAGCCAGCTGCTGCGTACCCGCGTCGATATTGAACTTGAGCGCCAGAATCAGGAGCTGCTGGCGCAGATGAACCAACGCGCCAAACTGCAGTTGCGCCTGCAGCAAACGGTAAAGGGCCTGTCGGTGGTGGTGCTGACCTACTACGGTTCGCAATTGGTGCAGTACCTGGCCAAGGGCACAAAGGATCTGCACCACCTGTCGAGCGATGTCATTACCGCGGTATCGATTCCGGTGATTGCGCTGGTGGTGGCCTGGGGCACACGACGCAAAGGCGTCGACGGAAACGCTGCTGGCCAAGGCCCCCGATGAGACGGCGGTTTGTCGGCGATGAAGAACGCCGCACATGGATGTGCGAGTGCCGCGGGCACACGGCTACATAGATGCAGGAGGTAGAGCTGCGTCTGGAACGGCCGCCGAGGAGGTGCGGGAGCGGCCTTCGATCTCAATCCGGTGCGCGCCAAGATCTGCGGCAGCCTCGAAGATTGCGCGCACACCTCGGGGAAGTCGCGTTTTGGACGCGATCGCGCACGGCTGACAACTTCGCGATTAAGCGTTGACGCTGATCCTCGGCGTGCGTGGTCCGAACGTCGGCTACGACGAGTTCGGACAGGCCCTTTAACCTTGCGAAATAGCTACGGTCGGCGTACGCAGAGCGCCCGCTTTCCTTGGGGGTTGCTGGTGGGGTCAACCTGATATTTCTTGCCGTCGACGAAGTACACATACCAAGCACCCGCCGCATCGCCTTCGGCACTCCAGAACGTCAGGCCGGTCACTGCGATCATGGGCGTGATATTGCAACTGTGCTTGCCCAAACAACCCTCCTGATAGGGGATTCCTGGCGTGTACAGCGACAGCAAATCGTCGGTGCTCGGCAGCGACCATCCGGCACCGATTGCCTGGCAATAGCCTTGCGCTTCGGCCCAGGCGATATCGCCGTCGTTGTTTTTGCCGGTCCAGGTCAGGCTCGTGTTTTTGTCGAGCACGGTGCCATCGCCGAGAGCTTCGAAGCGCGCCGGGACGGGCGCAAGCTCCTCGCTCGGCTCGTCGGCAGACTGTGCGTGCGCTAGGGTCATTCCCGACGCCAGAACCGATGTGACCAGCAAACGGAGGATGCGGCGGCGCGTATTCATGAGTGATCCTTTGATTGAACTTTGAAGCACACTTTCGGGTGCAACGATTGGGACAGTCGAGCTTTAGACGCAAACCGGGAATATGCAACCCGCAGCGACTTTCAACTTTGAACAGCCTCGATGAGGATAACAACAAAGGACACACAAGATTTGCATGCTCCTCAACAAGGGTGCGAGTCAAACTGATGTGGTGATCCTTGTTCTCGGAACCGTAGGGATGCTGACTTGTGGACCCAGCCCTGAAGGGGCGAAAGGAG
>ENA-ORBV01013672-ORBV01013672.1-microbial-mat-metagenome-genome-assembly--contig:-NODE-13672-length-12286-cov-4.070194_pt1 | contig 12286 bp, 7 predicted proteins | sample MGYA00237777_ERZ505514 | MGnify/ENA primary metagenome ERZ505514 (study PRJEB26160, sample SAMN06269048) | microbial mat metagenome | isolation source: Oligotrophic lake microbial mat | place... | reverse complement strand
GGTTCCGCGAGTGACGCGCGCGCCGCTGCCGGACGCCTGGGGGCTCACCGGACTCAGGCCATTCTCCGAGGGGCTCTCCGCCGCGGCGGGACGGACCCCGGATTCGGTCGCTGGCGCCGCCGGATCGAGCGGCTCGATGGGCCGCGTCTTGACCTTGGTTTTCTCTCGCGCCGCGCCGTTGTTCGCGCGTTGCGCCGCGACATGCTCCGCCGGCAGCAAAAGTGCTACCAGAGTGGCGGTCCACATCACGATCGAACGGGCATCCATGCCACGCCGCTCCACGCCGACGAAAATCTCGATAACCGAGGGCGGCGAAGTATACGGGACCTGCGAGAAATACAACAAGACGGAAACCGTCACGGCGCAACCGGGCGTTTTAGGGGAACTGGGCGAACGGCCTCGCTCCCTGCGCCAGAATCTACCGCCCCGGCTGCGGGCAGGATACGATGGCGTTAATCGACATTCATCATTCATCATTCTGCATTCATCATTTCCCTTGTTCGTCGGTCCGGTATTCGCCCGCGAGTTGGTTACCGCCCCGCGCAGTTGGCGCTTGTTCGCCACTCGAGCGGCGTATGTCGCCGCGCTCTTTCTCCTGGTTTGTACCACGTTTCTGGCCTTCCGCTTTTCGCAGCAACGGCTGACCATCGGCGATTATGCCCGGTACGGGACGTTCTTGTTCCAACTGCTGGCCCGGCTGCAACTCGTGGTGCTGACGTTCTTCGCCGCTCTCTCGGCCGCGGCCGCCGTGGCGCATGAGAAGGACCGTCGCACTTTGGAGCTGCTGCTCCTGACGCGGCTGAACAACTCGGAGTTGGTCCTCGGCAAACTGCTGGCCAGTATTCTCCGCATCCTGATGGTGCTGGCCGCCGCGTTTCCGTTGTTTGTATTTATCGCCCTTTTCGGCGGCATCTCGATTGGTCAGATCATTCGCGTGTTCGCGGTGACGCTCGCCACGGTGCTCGCGGCCGGCAGCCTGGGCGGATTGCTCGCCCTCTGGCGCGAAAAAACCTTCCAAACATTGGCCCTCACGGCGATGACGTTGGCGGCCTGGTTCGCCCTAGGCGAGATCATCGCCGCCGGCGTTTTCGGGGCGTCCATTCGCGGCGTCAGCGCCATCCATTGGGCCGAGACCCTAACGCCATGGCGGGCCGTGTTAGCGGCCACGCGCGCACAATACGCCTCGGGTTCATCGCTCGATTTCCTGCGCTCGGTCGTTGGCGGCTACGTCATATTTGGGTTCGGCCTGGCCGCGGTGTTCAATGCCATCGCCGTCTGGCGCGTGCGGGTCTGGAATCCCACGCGCGCGCAGCGCCTCGTGCTGGCCGACGACAAGGAAGGCAAGATCTTCACGGGCCGGCAGGCCGCCACGCCGGAAACCGCCGCGCCGGCCGTCACCGCGAGGCAGCCGCGACCGTCGCGCCGCGTGTGGGACAACCCCATACTCTGGCGCGAGGTGCGCACCTGGGCCTACGGCACCCGAATCCTGATGATTCGCGTGGCGTATTTGGCAATGTTCGCGCTGGCGGCCATTGCCGCGCAACGGGCCGTGAACGCGGCGACTTACGCGCACCGCGCCGATATCGCCACGCCGCTGGCGCTGCTTTCGGTGTTAAGCCTTGTGCTCGTCAACGCGCAGGCCGTGACGTCGATCACCAGCGAACGGGATGCCCGGGCGCTCGACCTGCTGCTCGTCACCGATCTGACGCCGAAAGAAATCATCTTCGGCAAACTCGCCGGCGCGCTCTACAACGCCAAGGAAATGATCCTGCTGCCGTTGGCGCTCTGCGTTTATCTGGCCTGGAACGGCGCGATCGGCGGCGAGAACTTATTGTTCGTCTGCGTGGGCTTAGTCGTCCTGGTGGCGTTTGTCACGATGCTCGGCGTGCATTGCGGCATGACCTACGGCAGTTCGATGGCTGCGATCACGGTCAGCCTCGGCACCGTGTTTTTTCTGTTCATCGGCGTCTGGGTCTCGATGCAGATCATGGCCGCCTTCCGAGGCGATTTCTATCGACAGTTCCCGGTGTTCCTGCTGATCAACCTGGTCGGCGCGTTGTCGCTCTACGTGGCCCTCGGCATGCGCAACCCCTCGAACGCGCTCGCCATTGCTACCTTCTTCGCGCCCTTCGCGACGTTCTACTCCATCACCAGCTTCGAACTCGGCAACACGCTCGGCGTGTTTCTCACCGTCGGGACGACTTACAGTTTCGCCACGCTGGCAATGCTGGTCCCCGCCCTCTTCGAATTCGACATCGCAACTGGCCGAACGACCGGCGGCGATGCGGAATGATCACGCGTTACGCGTCGGAACCGCGGAGGCGCTGAGACACGCAGGAGGGCGACGAAGCGTGAGAGTGATGCGCGACTCGCAAGCATCGACTTCGCTCAGCTAAGCCGACTTATCCAGCTCCGCCTCCTGATTCAGCTTGTTGTAGAGCGTCTTCAGGCTGATGCCGAGTTCTTCGGCGGCGCGGGATTTGTTGCCTTGTTGGCGCTCCAGCGATTGATGGATCGCCTGCATTTCGAGCTCGCGGAGCGTCATCGCCGGCGCGAAGCGCGTCAGCGTGGTGCGCAATCGGCGGCTGTCGAAACGGCTGGGGAGATGTTCCGGGCGGATCGGCGGCGCTTCGGCGAGGATCGCCGCATGTTCGATGACGTTCGCCAACTCGCGCACGTTGCCGGGCCAGCAATGTCCTTGCAAAAGCGCCGTCGTCTCGTCGGTGAAACACTCATCCGCGGGACGCAACTGCGGCCAGTTGCGCAGCAGCAACGCTCGGGCTAGATCCGGAATGTCTTCCGTGCGCTCGCGCAAGTTCGGCAAACGGATCTCGAACGTGTTGATGCGGAACATCAAGTCTTCGCGGAAATCGCCGGCGTCGACCATTTCTTCCACGTCGCGATGCGTCGCGCAGACGATCCGCACGTCGACCATCGTCGGGCTGTTGTCACCCACGCGGCGAATCTCGCCCGATTCCAGCACGCGCAGCAACTTGGCCTGCAATGACTTTGGCAACTCGCCAATTTCGTCGAGGAATAGCGTTCCGCCGTTGGCGACTTCGAACAGCCCGACGCGATGTTCTTCCGCGCCGGTGAAGGCGCCTTTGCGATGGCCAAACAGTTCGCTTTCAATCAAACTCTCGGGGAGCGCCCCGCAGTTGATCGCCACGAACGGCTGCTCCGCGCGGACGCTCTGATCATGCAGCGCACGGGCGACCAACTCCTTGCCGGTGCCGGTCTCGCCGCGCACGAGTACCGTGGATTGCGTCGGCGCGACTTTGGCGATGAGCTTGCGCACCGCCTCCATGCCGCAGCTTTGGCCGACTAACTTCGGCGGACCTTCGAGCCTCGCCAGTTGGCGCTTAATTGCGCGATATTTGTTCGTCAGCTCGCGCTTTTGCGCCACGCGTTCCAGCAACGCTTCCAATTCAATCAACTTGCAGGGCTTCGTCAGATAGTCGAATGCGCCATGCCGCAGCGCTGCGACGGCCGTTTCCAGCGACGATTTCCCCGTCAGCACGACAGCCTCGGTATCTGGCGAAAGCTCCTTCGCCTTGGCGATGACTTGCATGCCATTCAGCCCGGGCATATCGAGATCAACGAGGATGCAGTCGAACGAATTGACTTCGAGCGCGGCGACGGCGGTTAGCCCGTCGGGGCAAACCGTTACTTCATGCCCCATGCTGCGGAGCTCGATGTTCATCAAGTCCTGCAAGGAACGCTCGTCGTCGGCGAACAGCAGCTTCAGCTTGTTACGCGGCTTGGTGGTAGCGATGGCTCGACTCCTTGTCTTCGGGGCCCAACGGCAAGGTCACGACAAAGCGCGATCCCTGACCCGGCCCGGCGCTCGTGGCCTCGATCTGTCCCTGATGTTCCTGAATGATGCGATACGTGATCGACAATCCCAGCCCGGTCCCTTGGCCCCCTTTGCGGCGCGTGAAGAACGGCTCGAAGAGATGTTCCAACACTTCCGGTGTCATCCCGCAACCGGTGTCGGCGAACGCCAACTCGGCGTTCGCGCCGCGCTGCTTGATTTGCACGGTGAGTCGTCCGCCTTCACCGAGGCTATCGAGCGCATTGGCAATCAAGTTCAGCACGACCTGTTTCAACTCCTGCGCGTTCACCCAAGCGTAAACCGGTTGTTCCGCATCGAGCGACACTTGCTTGCCGCGATAGCGTTCCAAATGGCTCGACATCTCGATGACGCCTTGCACCAGCGCGCGCAACTCCGTGCGCTGACGCCGGACTTCGCCCGATCGCGAGAAATCGAGCAGCTTCTCGGTGATTTCCTTGCAGCGAAACGCCTCGCTTTGGATCATCGCCAGGTAGCGTTTCACCAACGACTGCTGATCAGGATCGGCGAATTGCTGGTCGCCCAGGCGCCGTTCCAGCGACTCGGCCGACATAGCGATGGCGGCCAAGGGATTATTGATTTCATGCGCCACGCCGGCGGCCAGGAATCCGACGCTCGCCATCTGTTCGCTGCGCACCACCTGCTTGGTGCGCAATTGCACCTGACGATCGAGATCGTCGCGAATCGCCTGGAACCGGGCCGTCATATCGTTCATCGCGTCGGCGAGCTCGGCCATCTCGTCCTGAGTTTCGAGGTGAATCCGATACCCAAATTGCCCCGACGCCACCTTGCGCGAACCCTTGATCAACACGCGCAGCGGACGAAACACCCAGTGGTAGAACAGACGCACCATCAACCCCAGCGCGAGTGCCGCCGTCACGCTGGTGACCCAACTGATGCCGATCAGCGCGCGATACTGCCCGCGCACTTCATCGGCGACGTGACGGATCTCGGCGTGTAAGTAGCTCGGCAATTGCGCCGTGAGTTGCTGCAAATTCGCCAACTCGCCGTCAAGCTTCGCGGCGACGACTTCATCTTGGAGCCACAGGTCGGCGGCGTCGAGTTGCTGGATCCGCTGGAGCGAGGCTTCGATTTCGGCCACCGTCTCCCATTCCTGCGAACGCGTGGCGTCGCCGATCCGCGGGTTGCGCTCCGCGCTGTCGCGCAACTGCAGCGTGTAGAGCCGCAACGACTCTTGCACCAGCGCGCAGCGCTCGTGGAAGGACTCGCCAGGAATCGTCGTGCGTTCGCCTGAGGCGTCCGTCGCCGGCCAGGCTGGCTGCGCACGCGATTCGCGCAACGTCAGCCGCAGGTCGCCGACGCTCTGATTGAGATTCGCCGCTAACGGCAACTCCGCGGCGCGGCGCCCGAGACTTTTGACCAGTCCGCGATACGCGTAGACGCCCTGAAAGCCGGTACCGCTGAGCGCGGCGACGCTCACCAGCAACAGGGCCAGGCCGAGCAGCAGCTTATTACGAATAGGCCAACGGGCAAGCAACGGCGACCTCCTTGTCGCTGCGCCAGAAAAACGAGCGCGGAAGTATATGCGCTACGCCGCCGCACGGACAAGATAAACTGCGTCGTTTGGCGAGCCAGCGGACCTACGGTGATTCAGTGCCCAGGTGCGGACGCTTTCGAGGCGACGCCAACGTGCCGGCAAAAAGCCAGACGCACGCCATCGCCATCGCAAGCCCCAGGCCGAGCGCGGTAGATTCGAAGTCGGTTGCTTGACGCGCCATCGCCGCCGCCAGCAGCAGCCAGGGGCACATCAGCACGCGGCAGGCCCGGGTCCATTCTTTGCCCGTCGCAAGATTCGGATTGCTCCAGGTCCATCGCGGCCCAGTAATTTCGTCGCGCGACAAATAGCGCTTTGGGAACGGGACAAACCTTGGCACGCGGCGGCAATAGGCGTCAAACGCCTCGCCAAACAAACTTCGCAGCGTGGCTTCTTCTGCCGCGATGGTCCGGTGATAGACCCAAATCCACGCCGCTACCGCGGGCATGGCGATTTCCCACCGCCCGATCACCACCAACAGCCCCCCGTCGATCAACAGGTTCGCCAGGTAGAAGGGGTTCCGCGTAAAACGGTAAGGGCCGTCCGTCGACAACTGGCGATTCTGCCAGAGCGCGGCCTTCGACCCAACGTGCAGCGCCGCGCCGAGGACGATCAAAACTGTCCCGATGCCGAAGCCAGCGAGAGTAACGTTCCCGAAGAGCAAGCCGGCGACCATGATCCACCAGCGCAGCGGACCACGTGAGAATCTCAGTTTCGAGAGCATCCCACCGCCCCTCCTTGGTCGTTTCAGGCGTGTTTCGCGCAGCGGATGATAGCCGTGTCGGCCAAGTTGCGGCAATGGCGACATCCGCGCATAAAAAAAGTCGAGCGGCCCAATTGGGCCGCTCGACACGAAGGACAATCAGTCTTGCGGAGGCCCCGAGAGCCCCGTGCTTTTAACGGCGACGCAGACGATATACGCCCAGGCTAGCCAATCCGCCCAAGACCAAAGCAATGGTCGAGGGTTCCGGCACAGCTGGACCCAGCGAGGGAACAGTTGTCACACCGCCGTCGATCAAGCTTCCCAAAGCCGCCGTATACGAAGGCGCGTCAGTCTGGACGACCAACAACGCACTCGACCCGCCGGGAATGAGGAAACCCGTAGCAGGAGCGCCGGTCGGCACAAAATTGTAGCCGATCACGTCCCCCGACACGTTCCGATCGATCGATGCGGGTGCGACACCCGCGACGGGAGTTTGATAGCTCCCGTCAGTTCCCCAACCCGAATATCCGTCGACCGTGAAACGGCCGATGGAATTCGCGCTGGCGGCGTCATTCGTGATCAAGTAGGTCAGCGTCACGCCCAACAAGGGATTGGACGGATCAGGGCTGTACACTGACGAGGTCAGCGTGCCTGAAAACGACCCTGGCACCGCGAACGGCACCGCTCCCGTGGAGAAGAGTAACGTTGCTCCGACCGGATCTGGTTCTGCGGCGCCCGGAATCAGCACGGATGCCGGGGCCAACAATGCACCGCGGACTGGCGTTGCGTAACTGACCATCAAGGCCAGTGCGACGCATGCAGCCAACCGCATGTAGCTTTTCAACTTCACGAGTGGCTCCTCTTTGATGCAGTGGTGACCGTAGAAATGACGTCCTTCACACATTTCAGCACGAGGGGCACAAGGCGCTCGCACTGTTATCGCCAAGCAAAAGCGCTAGAAACATCCCATTGCCATGAGTCACGACAGAGAGAATCCTTCAGCGGTACTTCTGGTATAACCCACCCCTACCGGCATTGCAACAAGTTGAAAAGCGTTTTTCGGAAATTTATCAACAAGCTTTCCCCGTCGTCCCAAACTGCGCCGCCGTCAGGCAAAACATCGCTGCCACCGCCAGCAGGCAAAGTGAAGAGGGTTCCGGAACCGCGGCCGCCTGGCCGGTCCCAAAATTGTTCCTCACGGCGTTGAGATCCTCGATATTCACGAGGCCATCTCCCGTAGCGTCTCCCTGACCAGTTCCGCCAAAGTTGTTGCGAACATTATTCAGGTCCTCGATCGTCACGGCGCCGTCCCCGTTGGTGTCGCCGGCCACCGAATCCGGTTCATAAGGCCCTTCTGCCACGAGGGTTCCGTTCAGTTCGATAAAGATGTCCACCGAGCCAAAAATGCCCAAATCCACCGTCGTCACGAATTCCTGGAGCGCGATCGGAGTGACGAGCGTCACCGGTCCGCCCGCGGGGCCGTTGAGCTGCGTCAACGTGCCGGTCATGCCGTCTAGCGGCGTGAACTCCTCCGGCTCAACGGCGAAATCAAATTCCGCGCTGTAGAGCGTGCTGTCCGCCGAGGCCGTCCCGGCGTCGAGCCGAAAGCGGTGTTGATCCAGGTCGAATGCTCCCGTCACCGGGTCGACAGGTGGATTCGGCGGCGCGTCAGGCGTATAAGCGGTCAGATGCAGCCCGCTGGCGTCAACGTCCAGGGAACCAAGTGGAAACCCGAGCGGGATCGAAAGTGAAACGTCGGACGCATTTAAGTCTGCGCCGACAATCCGCGAGCCGACGGGACGTCCTTGCGCGTCGAAATCGATCTCCGCATCGAAGTAGCCGGTGATTTCGCTGGTCGCCGAGTCTTCGCCATCGATCGAACCCACGAGGACGAGCGAAACGTCCAACGAACTGTCCGGCTGAAGTGTGAGCCGAATCGGCGTAGCGCCCGCATTCGAGGCCAAAACGAAGGCCAGCGATGTCGCCACCATCGCGCGAAGTAATGTGGAAACCATCGGTCGCTCCCGGATATTGCCGCATCGGGCGTTCGTTCCGTATCAAGCTAAGTTGACAACGCGCCCCGGTCAACGAAGCAGCAAAATACCAGCCGATGCTCCGGGTCAGGCCGGCGGGCCCAATCGGTGATTTTTTTCATTGAGTCCGCAAGGTCGAAGCGGTATGATCCAATTAGATCATTAGGCGCCTAACAATCTGAGTTCGTGGGCCAGCATCGATGTTAGAGCACGATTTCAACTCCAGTATCGGCTATTGGCTCTGCACTTCCGCGCACATGATGCAGCGAACCCTGAACGAAGAGCTAGCCCCCTTGGGTCTGACCTTCCGACAGTGGCAAGTGCTGGCCTGGTTGGCCATCGAGGGTGGGCTCGCCCAGAACGAGCTCGCCGAACGGATGCAAATCGAGCCGGCCACCTTGGTCACGGTCCTCGATCGCATGGAACAGCACGGCTGGATTCAGCGCATGCCTTGCCCGGGCGACCGCCGTAAGAAGCTTGTTCGGGCAACGCTCAAGGCGGAACCGATCTGGAACGCCAGCAAGCCATCGGCGCAACGAGTTCGCGATCAGGCGGTGCGGGATTTCACGCCGCAAGAGCGTGAACAGTTCTTGGACTATTTGCGGCGCATGCAAGTCAACTTGAACGCCTTGACGGCACGTGGGGTGGGCTAAATGAGTGCGTTTCGTCGAGGAGTGGCGCGTCTGGTGAAATTTCTGCTGCCGCGGCTGGTGCGGCGATTGGCGCCGGCCCGGGCGCCGAAGGCGGCCGTCCTGCGACCGCCGTCGCGACCTCGGCGCCTGCCCAGCGGTTTTGGCAGCCTGGCCGTCTTCCTGTCGATGTGCCTGCCGGCCCTCGCGCAGGCGCCGCCGGCGAACGTCAAGGTCACGCCAGTGATCGAACAAGAAGTTACCGCGGGGCAGACATTCGTCGGCACCGTCATGCCGCTCCGCAAGAGCACGGTCGGTAGCGCCGTCGACGGCCGCGTGATCGAGTTCATGGTCAACGCGGGCGACGCGGTCAAGAAAGATCAGCCGCTCGCTCAATTGCGCACCGGCACGCTGGAAATCGAACTTGCCGGCGCTCAAGCTCAAGTGCGACTCCGGCAGGCGGAACTCGAGGAGTTGCAACACGGATTACGTCCGGAAGAAATCGAACAAGCGCGGGCACGGATGGCGAGCGCCGAGGCCCGCAACGCCTACGCTCACAACAATCTGGAGCGGATCGAGCAACTTTATACCGAGCGCCGCGCGGTCAGCTTAGCCGAGCTGCAGGACGCCACGTCGCTGACGGAACAGGCCTCGCAGGCCTTGTTGGAAGCGAAAGCCGCGCATGATTTGGCCGTCGCTGGCCCGCGCGCGGAGCAGCTTGCCCAGGCCGAAGCGCAGCTCGCGGTGGCCGTCGAGCAAGCGAACCTCATCGCCGATCGACTGGAAAAACACACGATCCGCGCGCCCTTCGATGGCTACGTGATCACGGAATCGATCGAAGTCGGGCAATGGGTTCAACAAGCCGGCCCGATCGTCGACGTCGTGGAGATTCACCACGTGGATATCGAAGCTATGGTGCTGGAACAGTACCTCGAAAACCTGCGCGTCGGCTCCGATGCACGCGTCGAGGTGACGGCGCTCCCCACACATGCCTTTACGGGCGACGTCGCGGTCATCGTCCCGCAAGCGGACCTCCGTTCGCGAAGTTTTCCGGTGAAGATCCGCGTCGAAAACACTTTCGTCGACGGCGCCCCGCTGCTGATGCCAGGCATGTTCGCCCGCGCGACATTGCCGGTCGGCAAACCGGAAATGGCCACGCTCGTTCCGAAAGACGCGGTCGTACTCGGAGGCCCGACGCCGGTCGTGTGGCTCGTTGATCGCGCGGATGCATCCAACAAGATGGCCAAGGCGCGGCCGGTGCCCGTGCAGTTGGGCATCGCGTCGGATGCGACCATTCAAGTGATCGGCGCCGTTAAGCCCGGCGACACGGTGATTATCGAAGGGAATGAACGGCTGCGACCCATGCAGGAAGTGCTGGTCGATGGAGAAGTGAAAGCGGTGAAGAAGTAGGTCGTGAAAGCAGTTTGGCTTGCCTTGCGAATTTCCTTTGACGTACCGCTCTTGCGGCATGCGTTCCCGCCCACGGAAATCCGATCATGTCCTTGATCAAATCGTTCGTTCAGAACCCGGTCAAAGTCACCGTCATCGTGATTCTGATTATTATGTTCGGCGAAATCGCCCGCCGGGCGATGCCGATGCAGCTCACGCCGGATGTGGAAGTCCCCGAACTTTCCATCGAGACCGTGTGGCCAGGCGCCAGCCCTGAAGAGATCGAAAGCGAGATCATTCAGCCGCAGGAAGAGCAGCTCCAGAGCGTGGAGGGGCTGTACAAGATGACGTCGGAATCGACCGATTCGCGCGGCCGCATCCGGCTTGAGTTCACGCCCGACGCCGACATGCGCGAAGCACTGCTGATGGCGAATACGCGCTTGCAGCAGGTCCGGCAATATCCGGAGAACGTCGACAAGCCGGTCATCACCACCTCGAACGGCTCGGATCGCTTCATCGCCTGGTTTATCCTCAGCCAGCGCCCCGTGGAACATAAGGAACTGGAAGCGTTTGCGGAAAAACATCCGAAACTGATGGACCAGGGGCTGGAGCAGATCCTCCGCACCAAGGACATCGGCCTGCTAATGTACCGGATGCGGACGATGGCGGAAAAGCATCCGGAAATGCAGGTGCTGCTGCCGCCGCCGTTGGATATCACCACGCAACGGCGCTTTGCCCGCAACTTCATCGAAGCCCGCTTCGAAAACGTCGACGGCGTGTCCGATTCGATGGTCATGGGCGGTAAAGAAGAAGAGATTCAGGTCGTCGTCGATCCGGAAAAGCTCGCCGCGCGGCAACTGACCATCTCCAACGTCCGACAGGCGCTCCGCGCTCAGAACAAAGACACGTCCGGCGGCGATTTCTGGGAAGGCAAACGGCGTTACGTCGTTCGCACGCTCGGGCAGTTCCGCACGACCGATGAAGTCGAAGGCGTGATCATCGCCCGGCGCGACGGCATTCCCGTCTACGTGCGCGACGTCGGCACGGTCCGCTTGGACTACAAGAAGCCCGACGGCTTCATGCGCCGTTACGAACAGTCGGTCGTCGGCATCAACGCCGCGCGCAAGACCGGGGCGAACGTGCTGGATGTGATGGCCGGCCTCCGCGCGGCCACCGCGGAATTAAACGACGGCGTCCTCAAACAGCGCGGCCTGGTTCTGCGCCAGGTTTACGACGAAACGGACTATATTTACTCCTCGATCGACCTGGTTAACGAAAACATCGTCGAAGGCGCCGCGCTCACTTTCATCTGCCTGTTGGTGTTTCTCCGCAGCCTGCGCTCGACGGTGATCATCTTCCTGTCGATCTTCGTCAGCATCATGGGCATGTTCCTGATCATGAACCTGCTCGGTCGATCTCTGAACGTCCTGAGCCTCGCCGGCATCGCGTTCGCCGTCGGCATGCTCGTCGATAACTTCATCGTGGTGCTGGAAAACATCTATCGGCATCGCCAAGACGGAGATGACACGATTTCGGCCACGGTGCGCGGCACGCAAGAAGTGTGGGGTGCGGTGTTGGCGTCCACGCTGGCCAACCTCGCCGTATTCGTACCGGTGCTGTTCGTTCACGATCAGGCCGGCCAATTGTTTCGCGATATCGCCTTGGCCGCCAGCAGCGCGCTTGTTTGTTCACTGCTCGTGGCGCTGGTCGTTGTTCCCACGGCCGCCGGCAAGATGCTCAAGACGCTGGATAGGAAACTCGAACTCGACGTCCAGTTGGAAACCGCGCATCAACGCAACGGCAAGCATCGCTTCTCCCGGGATGAACTGCGCCGTGCCGGACGCCACGCCACGCATCGCTTCGAGAACTTTGCGAACTACCTGCTCGCGCCGCTCGATTGGTTCGGACGCGGATTCGTCAACACGGTCGTGGCGATCAACACTTACCTGTTGCAAGGCGTGTGGCGACGCCTGGTCGTGATCTGCCTACTGATTGGCCTCTCGATCGGCGGCAGTTACCTGATGTTGCCCGATCGCGAGTATCTGCCGACCGGCAATCGCAATCTGGCGATCGCCAACTTGATCCCGCCGCCAGGTCTCAACCTCAATCACATGCTCGCCATGG
>ENA-ORBV01013670-ORBV01013670.1-microbial-mat-metagenome-genome-assembly--contig:-NODE-13670-length-12286-cov-6.304693_pt1 | contig 12286 bp, 7 predicted proteins | sample MGYA00237777_ERZ505514 | MGnify/ENA primary metagenome ERZ505514 (study PRJEB26160, sample SAMN06269048) | microbial mat metagenome | isolation source: Oligotrophic lake microbial mat | place... | reverse complement strand
GTTTAGTAGAAAGGAAGGCCATCCAGCCACTGTTGAAACGATTGTGCAGAGGTTGATCGGCTGTACGTAAAACAACACCATTCTTCAAATTCCTTCTTGTTTACTTACAATACATCTTATAATCTTCCTAAAAATCTAGATTACACAGCAAAATCTTCATCCTATATGTCAAAGTGCTTTCGATCAGCACATGAACACTTGAAAGGCGGCAAGGATGGCGCCAAAGAATGAACGGCCCCAGAGCCAGAGCGCGAGGAAAGGGATCATTTATACCTATCGTATTCGCCAACGGCAAGCTTTGATTATTTGCGTACTCGTAGGTCTCGGGCTGGTGCATCTTTACACTCAGCACAGGGTTGCGGTGCTTGAGGAGAAATGGTCCATGCTTTCCATCACAGACGGCGGCTACAATAATATCCCGTACAGAAACAACAATGGCCCGTACAGAGACAACATTGTCCCGCACAGAAACAACAGTGTGAGCAAAAGCATTCTCCCGTACAACAACAACAGCATCATCAACAACAACAACAGCAGCAGTAGCAATACAACTTGCAGTGGTTGTCCACCGGCGGAGGTGGTCGTTGCACACTGCTCTGGCGATCTATCATGGCTCTTGCAGGCTGTCGACGACATTGAGACTAGGTTCCGCATTACCTCGATTTATATCTACGCTATGTGCAGTGGGGCGCGCGTTCTCTCGGCGCGGGAATACCGCATATTGATCCAGGGGCGGAAGCTCAAGCTCACTGTCTTACCAAACAAGGGCCGCAACGATAGAGCTTACACCCATCACATAGCTGATAACTACGAGAATCTCGCCGAAGTGATCTTTTTCTTGAAAGACTCAATGGTATCCTATTCCCACGAAGGCATTCGTAAGAGGACAAAGTCTTTTAAGGAGGTCGCAGATGCTATATCAGGAGGCGATAGATTAACGTGCTTTTTAAGTCCCGATGGCCAAGGGAGCGAGTGGCACAAGCGAGCGGAAGTGTGGAAGTTCAAGCTACCAGAGTACAATAGTCCAAATGGGAATAGCCAGAACTACGAAAACACCGATGCCACCGTGTGCGACCTCCTCAAAACCAACCTGGCCCGGCAAGAATTCGTCGACCTGCGAGACCAGGATTACATCCGTGTCTGCTATGGTGGGGCGTTCGCCGTCCATAGGGACAGGGTCCAAAACATTCAACAGGCATCGTGGCGGAGGCTGGAAGACACGCTCAGATCAAAAGCCAACAGCGAAGAACTGCACCAGATGGAGCGATCGTGGGCTGCTCTGCTTTCTGAAGGACTCCGCGATCCACCACAACAACAAGCAGCCTTTTTAGAATTCCGAGATATCCATGGACGTTCATATCCGGGTATGCTAGCATCTACCCCCACCCGCTCTGCTCCTGTCAGCACTCAGTTTGATTCCGTCGTGGCTGTTGTGTCGCATGCGTTTGACTTGAATGGGGCAACCATTTTTCTTGCGAGAGTGGTGCAGCACTTGGTGAGCTGTGGGATTAATGTCGTCGTTTTATCCCCAACTCGAGGACCAGCTCATGCCATCTTTCAGGAGTATGGAGCAATGAAAGTGATGGTCAAATCTTCTCTGAGCTTTGAGAAATTATCGTCCATATCTGTAGCAAACCTTGTATACAAAAAACTTGGGGTTCATCCAGAGATCGTGATCTGGAACACAGTATTATGGGCCAATGCAGTGCACCAAAACAGACCATATTGTCTGAATTCGCCAAGGACTGTGTGGTTCCTTCATGAGTGGTCTATTGTGAAGGAGGAGCCTGAGTTGAACACAAATGGAGAAAAAAAATGGTATGGGAAGGAATTCAAGGTTATTGAAGCCGGCCCTCAGTTGTGGAAAACGGTCCAAGGAGCAGATGCTATTGTTTTTGTAGCAGAGGCACAACGCAGGTTATGGCATGACGTTGACGGAATTGTACCAACATTTGTTATCCCTGGGACTATTAAGGGTAAAGTGAAGGAGACTAGTGACTTGACACGGCTCTCCATGGGTATATCCTCCCACAGCTTTGTCATGACGGTTGGAACTATTGGACCTCTAAAGAGGCAGCTCTGGGGTATCGAGGCTCTCAAGTGCTTGCCAATGAGAGGTATTAATGCAACTCTTCTCATCATTGGCCCACAACCAAAAGTTACTCGTAAATACTACCGAGCGGTAGTCAAAGCTGCCGAGCCACTTGGCAGTAGTGTAAGGCTCATTCCAGGTACCCAGGATGTGACACCATATATCAGAATGGCAAACTTACATTTAAGTGCTTCAGCGCAGGAAGTATTCCCACTCAATACGCTGGAAGCGATGGCTGAGTCAGTCCCAGTTATTGCAACCAAAGCAGGTGGGCAAGGTGAACAATTTGTTCACAAGGAAACTCAGTGGATGCTGGTTGATCAACAGATGGAGTCCTTTGTAGCTGCAGTTGCAAGGGCCGCAGAGTTGGAGACTAGCACTTTGAAATCAATCAGCCACCTTCAATCTCAGGTTCCTAAAATTGTGGCAAATAAATTTGAGAAGGGCCTAGATTCACTCCTTGATGCAGTCCGCCACCGAAGGGAGTCTCTGCTGGATTGTGGCATGATGAGTGGGCTTGAAAATTGCTAACAAAAAAAAATGAAGTTCGACAGCTCCCAGATATTCAAGAAGAATGTTTATCTCCCGTAACAGTTACAAAGACGCCCGTCACCCAACAGGGCCATGAGACGTAGCACAATACCCCTCCCTCATTGCTGATTATAAAACGGGTAGTGTAGTGCGGTAAGTAAGTTTGCCCGCTCGAGAGATCGGCCGGCCATTTTTGCGGAGCAGGCATTTTCCAAATTAATAGGAACGCAGAGCGTTCCATCGCTCATGATTCATTGTATCAGCGTGCTTTTCATCATGATGATGATGTTGGCATTGGAAAAGAGCAAGAATTATTATTTTCGCTTGGAGTGGTGAAGGTGGACACCGAAGATGTAGCAGGTTCTTGCGTCACAAAATCCCAGACAATAAAGATTCATGAGAAACGATTCTGTAAATAATTTTGTGATTCGGCACGCTGATTTCTGGCAGTTTATATCTTTCTTTTCCCAGCAGCAGCTTTTTGCTTGCTCGTTTAAAGCCACCACTATGCGATAGATTCACGATTCTGTCAAAAGTCTATGTACTGATGTTAGGCGAGCTTGGCTGATTGATGTTTGGTAAAAGAAAAGTGGCGGATCTTATCTAAAAATTCCAAAAGATATTGTTGAGTCCTGAGCTTGAATGATTTATTCGGAACGCCTGTGCGTCTCAAAAGCTTGTGTAGTGACGTCAAACTCCTGTCTGCCGATCATCCTGTTTCTCGTTCCATCATCCACTTCAACATGGCTTCGTGCACACAGGATTCTCACTTCTTTCCATCGCACCGACAGTTCCCCCAATGCAAGCAGCACAGTAGTATATCGTTTGGACTTGCATAAAACTGACGGCCCCAACCCTCAGCGCTTTGACAAAATTAATTGTGCCCCATCATTCATTGGCTGACCCTTTTGGTTTATACTGAGACGACGACGACGAAAGAAAAGTAATCATGTCAGGCAACAATCATCATTCAGTGGATATTGGCTCGTTGAGTGCAGCTCGTTCGGCTTCGAAAACGGCCCCTCCCACACCCTCTCGTGATGGATTTGATTTGATTCCAAGAGATCCCATTGTTTGGGATGGCGCCTCGAACAACAATTTTCAAGATATAACCTATCACACTTCCACACAAGATCAAGTCGCCCGGATTGCCTTTAATCGACCACATGTCTTGCATGCCTTTCGACCTCAAACCATTCGAGAAATTCAACAAGCCCTGGAACTGGCCGTGGACGATGTCAACGTCGGTGTGATTTTATTGGCCTCCAACAATGACGCCTCCCAATATACACCCGCTTTTTGTGCGGGAGGTGATCAAACCGTCCGTGCCAACGACGGTGGATATCAAGATGGGACCGAAGCCTTTCCCAAATTGCGCGTTTTGGATTTGCAACTGCAAATGCGACGATGTCCCAAACCCATCATTGCCGTAGTGGATGGATATGCGATTGGTGGTGGTCATATTTTGCACATGGTGGCGGATTTGACTCTGGCCTCGGACCGTTCCGTCTTTGGTCAAACCGGTCCTAGAATGGGCAGTGTCGATGCCGGATATGGAAGTACGCATATGGCACGCATGGTGGGACAAAAACGGGCTCGCGAAATTTGGTTTTTATTTTTTTTTTTCAAGCAGAAGACGGCATACGAGATGGGATTGATCAATGCGTATTTTCCATCCCAAGAAATAGACGGAAGAGTCGCACAATGGGTCCGTCGTATCATTATGAATTCTCCTACGGCTCTGGCGTGTGCCAAGGCCGCTTTGAATGCCGATCAAGATGGTGCCGCGGGTATTTCCCAAATGGGTGGCGAAATTACACGGTTGTTCTACATGTCACAAGAATCCCAAGAAGGTCGGAATGCCTTTTTGGAACGACGGGCCCCCAAATTTCGGAGCAAACTTTAAAGGAACAACAACACGAACGTGGATCGACTTGGGTGGTTTACATTACTTAGACTCTATTTTCCAAATGACGCCGTCCAAAAAGAAAATGATCCAAAGGACCCCTGAAAAGTTATATACATGACAAAATAATAAACAAAACATTATTATAGTATCGTATCGCGTTCGAAGCGTTTGGCGGGGTATCTGGTTATGTGATCAGTTTGTCGTTTTTGTGTCCCAAAAAACATTTGCAGGCCAATGCGATGAAAGAATAACATTGATCAATCGCAGACACGATCCGAAGACGGGCATTTCACTTTCGATACAAAGTCCCCGTCATTGAGATCCACGGAACCCAAATCATACGTGTGTGTTAGCTCACAAACACTGCCGGGAACTGGTCCAGTCAGCTACGTCTAGCTAGTAGAACAGATAAGGATGTTAACATCCCAAATTCATTTTGATTGATTTTGTGTGCGTCCAAGTTGGAAGCACAATTGAGGTGCACACTGTTACACATATCTCTTCTATCCTCGCGTAGTGTTTGAAATTGAAGATGTCACCCGGAACTTGAACTGCGCGCAGTTGCACGCGATCTTTGAAGCCATCAAAAGCTTTGCAGCGCCCCACGTCAGCTTGAGTTGTTGCTTCTTCTGTGCTGTGGCTGCACGATTGACAAGAGAGAAAGATGTTGAACATCTATCATGGGGACGAGATGCTTGTGAGAGCTCGATAGCGAAGATTGATACTGCTTCTCTTTTGTCGAGCAACAAGTTGTCCAAATCCGAAGAGGAAAAGTTGTTATCGTTAGGTTTTGGATCTTTCGCTCCATCACCCACCATCTTTATTTCACATTTGTCCATCCATCTCTAGTAAATTTTACAATGGTCCGTTTCTTATTGGCTTGCACTCTGCTCTCGGTCACTTCGGCCTTTGTGCCAACGACCCCCTTCGCGACACAATCTATTGCGCCTGTTGCACAAAGACCGACCACTAGTTTATCGGAAACGGCTTTGCAAGAACCTCCTTTATCTCCCTTGACGGCTTGGGGCAACAAGATTGAAGATATCAAGGACTTGCAACAAAAAGTTCGGTCGGATGGTTTGCCCGAATTTGCTCCTACCATTTCCGCCAAAGACTTGGGCATTGCGGGGGATGTCGAGGCTGAACTCCAATACTTTAAAGACAATGCCATGGAAATCAAAATGAAGATGCAAGCCAACGCTGCCGTGGTCTTTCGTGACTTTGAGTTGATGAAGACGCAACCCGGATTTCAACAAATGTACGGAGCCATTGGTATGAAGACTTGTTTGGACCCCTTGCACAGTGTCAGTGCGCGTCCTACCGTCGATGGCAAGAAGAATTCGCCCGTCTATGAAGCCGTCAACAAGGAATCGCGCAAAAACTTTTTTATTGGTACGTATGCGTATATCCATCCATATGTTGTTGATCTGTAGAAGAGTTTGTTTCGTAGCGGAACGAAATGTTGCACATGTACTCATGTAGCTAGTCAGGAATACTCACAAATCTTGTTTTTATTTGTTGCGTAATGGCTTATTGCTTGGCTGTTCGGTTGAATCACTCTTGAATGACAACAGGCATGCACAATGAATTTGTGGGCACACGAGCACCTCGTGCCGCAGCCTTTGTCTGCTTCAAAGCGGCCGAAACAGGAGGAGAATTCCTCATTGCCGATGGTCGTCGCATGTTCCGCGACCTAGACCCACAATTGGTACAAGAATTGTATCAACGATCCATTCGATATTCCGTCATGGAATTGCCATTCTTTGGATGGATTGACAATTTGCCCGAACCCATTCAAAATCCTGCCATGGGCATTGTCAAGGGCATTGTGTCGGCGGCTATTAATGCCAAGGTGGACTTTTCCGTCGAACTCTTGTGGGGAGAAGGTGGATATGACGGTACCAAAATGTTGCAAGCCCGAGCACCAAGTCAACCACCCATTGTCTTGCATCCTGTCACCGGAGAACCAACCTGGTTTTGCAATGTTCATTCCCACTCCTCCAAATTGCGACATGAACGTGAGAGCATGTACGTATATTATTCTACATCAACTACTATTCTCTCTCTGTCTCTTTGTGAAAACTGCATGTTTAACTTACCATAGATTATATTACTTCCTTGTCTCGCGTAGTTATGGCGCCGAACGATTCGAAGACGGAGCTTCGCAAATCAACAAGTCCGACATGTTCTTTGGTGACGACGGTGAATTGACCGCTGAGCAATTGAAGCAATTGGATGAAGTTACCATGAAAAACGTTCAATACGTCAAAATGACAGAAGGAGATGTTGTTCTTCTGGACAACTACAAATGCATGCACGGACGTAATGTTTTTGATGGAACACGAAAGCATGGTGTTGCATGGTTCGAGGGATGGGAAGGAGAAGAGGAAATGAAAGCCAACAAAGAATTGCTCAAGACTGTCAAAATGGCCTAAATTTACTTTATGAATACATGGTGTCAGCCATGAAAAGACTGACTCGTTGATCATCGATAGCTTCGACATGCTAGTTGCCCTTTAAATACATGTATAAAGATTAAATACAACCCTACACTGTTTAGGTCCATGTTCCTTCACATTATTAGTGTTACATCTCGCGTGTGCATTGGTGAATTCTAATAAAAGGCAACAGATGAAAGGGGGGTGTCACCACCTTTCAGGTACCAAAGCCAGGGCCAGCCCTATTCCCAGGCAAATGAATGTTGAAACAAAAGCGCGCCGTGCCCCGCTATGCTCAGCTTCTTGGGTTGCCAAGGCCAAACTTTGCTTCGATTCCGGCGAGGCAACTATGATTTCAGCTGACCCATCGTCATCCTGATCGAATGCTTCTACCGAGGAACGGAATGCTCGTGCGCTGGACTCTGGTATGGACGACACTGGCGGTCGTGGTGGTCGTGTTACGGATGCGCTTGTGACTGGCGCGTGCGTGACGGGTCCCGACTGCGTTATGAATGACTCTGTCCCAACCGCCACTGGGCTTGGTGTATTCCTAATGACATTCCAGGTCGGCATGGGAGTTGGAGCAGGCGTAAAAGCAGGAACTTCAATGAAAATCATGACTTCGGTACCAAAGGAGCCCTCTTCAAAGTAAGTTTCTTTTCCCACAACAACGGTAATATTTCCCTCGCCATACTCACAGCAGTTCCCATCATCGCCCGTGTCCTCTATTAACACAAAGTACTGTCCTGGAGGAAGGTGGAGTATCATCTTGGACTCGCTCAGTGGTTCTGCAGTATCAAACTCTCCCTCTTCAATCGAGTAGTATACTTCTTCCATTTCCGCATTGACGACAGATAAAGACAGCTCTTCGGGATACTCGTCATGGTAAATGTGTACCGCAACCTCACCACATCCCTTGTGTCCAACGATGGATCTATTTTGGACAGACGCTGGCGAATGGATACAGGTCATTTGGTCAATCCAGTCCGTGACAGCACTGACACGAGAATAGATACCAGGAATCAAAGGCGTGCCACACACAGTGGCGCCATACGAGATAATTCCAACCAGTAAATTGTTGTCATCCAACAGAGGACCACCAGAATCTCCGCCGCAACTGTCACCTTCTCCAATGGTACTTCCGCCACACAACATGACATCGTAATCCACAACAATATTGTCGGCTACGTCTGCGGATGCTGTGAATTGTAGCAAAAAGTTGCAGGTAGTAGGTTCGTAATGTTTGACCTGTGCGTATTGCAAGACGGGCAAAAAGCCAGTACCCTCCCCTCCAAATCCCACCACGGTAAGTTTCATGCCATCGGGAGGATACAAGGGATCACGATTGATGACAACGGGAGGTATTTGGTTAATTTTGAAAGTCTCATTTGTCGTGAATTTTAATAGCATAAAATCATAGGCCATGTTGGTTGCATTAAAGCGTGGATGGCGATACAAATGTTGAATGGTACCCTTGATTCCCCTTTGACGTTGTGCCTTTCCTCCCAAATAAACAGTCGCCTTGGTCGATCCACTTTCATTGTAACAATGCGCAGCGGTTAAGAGTAAATTACTGGCCACCAGGACGGCACCACATCCTTGAGATGTCCAGTCCACGAAAAAGGGAAATGGACTATATGTGATATTCAGGGCCTCCGTATCGGTCACGTTGGTTCCACCGATAATGCGACTTGCAATCTTCAAGTTTCTTTGTCTCTTGATTTCCGATATTTGTAGTTCGTGCCTTCTTGTTGCGGCATTATGGTGTTGGTAATTGTTTTTGTCCAGCCACGGTAGAGCCTCTTGTGCGCTGACTGTTAACGCAAGTATGGCAACGAGCCAGCAGCAATAATAAGTGGAAGGTGCTTTCATCTTATAAGTATCATGATAGATTTCAAGGGACATGATTATAGCTCCAATTGTGGCAAACATGCATCAGAAATCAGTTGAATTTATCGCCATCCCCACTTTTAATTCACACACATGTTGTTCGTTCTCTCAACGGCACAATAGGAATGGGGTTATCGTTCATTTATAAGAAAGTTGTGGAATACGTGTGCGTGAGCAAGTTAAGTTTTCCCAAGTTCTTGAGAAGAACGCACATTCTTTCGAGAAATTTCTTAACAGCTGGTTAACGGCCTAAAAGAGGGAAGGAATTATTTTTCGCGCCAAAAGCGAAACTTGAATTTTTAGATGGTTCGTGACGATGGCGGTTTTGTTATCAATCATCACAATGAATCTCCATGGTAATAACCTCTTAAAGCAAAACTACGCTTACTGGTGCTTAGTTAGTAGTCAATGGCAGTCTACTTCTTACAATTGCAACAGCACAAAAGTCTTATAAACCAAGTGATAGCTTGTTTCCTCTCTTACCCGACCACTCAACCACAGCGGTACAAGCACTGGCGTTTACGTGCTAGTAGTAGGTATCCATCTACTAGCTACTACTTTTACTAGGAGGAGGAGGAGCTGCCTGTTTTTTTCAGTACACCAGGACAGGATTCTTTGAAACCAAAATGTACAGCATTATCCGAAACAACAATAACAACAACAACAAGGATACTACGAATCGTGCTGGTCGGCAGGGCTTTGTCGAAGACATTAGTAGCGATTCCAGCAGTGCCGCGGATTTTTTGGCACATCCCTTTTCCGCCTTTCGTCCTTCCTTGTTTACAACCTTGCAATCACCGCCGTCGCCATCCGATGCTTTGCCGGAATCGACGAAGAATGCCGACGATACGTTGCCATCTCTCAATGATCGTTCCTGGATTGGAGCACGCATGTCTCCCATTAAACGAACGGGGACCAATGATATGAACAACGAAAGTAATAATGACAACAACAGTAACAATAACACCGACAATCGTGATGCAGAGGATCCCTGGAACATGGCACCTCCTTCCGCTACTTTTCAGCAACAGCCCTCCTTTTTACTGCCGTACGCAGATCCTCATTTCAACGCAAAAAGTCGCATTCCTTCAGCAGGACATCAACGTACGGAATATGCACCCTTTGCGCTGCATCCCTTGCAATCCTCCTCCACAATGTCGGTACACGTGCCACCACCTGGACTATCCTCCTTATTTCCCTTTCTCAACGACAACCATCAAGCCTTGCAACGACAACAGCAAAAGTATTGGAGTGCTCTTGTACCCCTGTTGTCGGGTTTGTCTTTGTTGGGAATGGGAATATGGGATTTCTATTATTGGTATTCTCGTGAATATAAGAAGCATAATAATTATGAGGATGACAATTCTAGTGGGAATAACGAGGATTCGTCTTTTTCCACCAATCCTGCTGCATGGAGCCTTCCTTGGGGACAGCCAAGTCTTCAATCTAGTATAGGTGGAGGAGGATTGATACCCTGTTGGATCTTGCTGGGAATGCCTACCAACTCTAGCAGCAGCAGCAGCCATAGCATCATGGCATCCATCTACTACTACGCATCAAGCTATGGACGATTACTATCCTCGGCAGTACAATCCAATTCGGTTGTGGAATGGATATTGATTGGGCTGGCATGGTGGTTCATGGTGCATCGATATCACCAACAGCAGCAACAACAACGACAACTACAACGAATTCCTAATCACCAAATTGCCATGGCGGCCCAACAGCTCATCTCCACCTCGACACTCATGAGTCTTTACGTCGTATGTGTTCTGACGGGACAATCTTGGATGCTGGCCACTTGGTGGCTTACAACACAACCATCACAACAGCGACAACAACAAGGGAACGATGATGATACCATCAACAGCAGCAGCAGCAGCAACTACTCTGGGGTGGTGGCTCATTGTGCCGCCTGGGGGACTTGTGGCGTACTGTGCTTTGTCGGCATGCTACGACCCACACAACGATTTGGATGCTTCATGATTTGCATTGGACTCGTGCTCTTGTCCTTGTTGCAAACCATGGTTACTATACACAATAGTAGTATGTCATCATCGTCGTCCCATAATCCCCTTCCCATGGTCGTCGGTTGTATAGCGGGTGCCTTTGTAGGATGGGCCCTCTATGGAAGTCATGTTTTGGATGGTGTCATCATGTTACCGCCGTCACAACAGCAAGGCCTCTCTCTACAAGCACTTGCCGAATTGCCCACTCCCATTCTGGCAAGTATGGGATTTCCAGTCATGGGCGGGAAACGATCCTCGACCACCACCACCACACAACAACAACAGCAATCCCGTCAACGACAAGGGCATCGTGGACCGGGTGGATCCACCATGATTCAAGGGGCGTGTGCCTTTCTCGTTGTCATGATGTGGATCCTACCACTCTTGGTGCTATCCTATTATGATTATTACTATTATCATTATTTGGAATATCAGCAACATCGGCAGCAGCAATAACAATAATCATCGTCCGCGCCTCTACTACAGCACTCTTCCTATTCGAGTCTTGCTGCTGTCGCGACTACTCGACTGAGATCTGGGGCACACACTTTGTACCACGCCGACAAAAAGGATGAGCGACAATCATCATTGGATCGCACGGCATAGCGAACTTGCCTCGTCGCCCTTTTGACGATGCGTGAGGCTGACTGCAGACAGCTTCGGAGTATACTACACGGCACCATTACAAGACTGGCATCGGATCGTACAGCACAGCTACCTTGCTTCAAGACGATGCATGCTCACTAATTGATTCGGACGGAGTATCCTACACGGCACTATCAAAAGATTGGTATGTCCGCGACTCTAGTACCTACTCTAGCTTGCGAAGCCAGTCGTCTGCTTAATCTTCTTGTCGTGTCCACCCACCACCCTTGACGATTGAGATCATTCGTTTCGATTGAATGACTTGGAAGATCCCACAACCAACAACCAAATATCCGATCAAAATCATCCGTTTCCCCGTCAGTCGTGCAAGATCCTGGAAAATCCCGTGTTCGGGTTTTCCCACGGATCAAATACTATCAGACTGTCTTGACACCACTCCTGTGAGCATCGACAAGAGCCTACCGTACCAGTTAGGATGTTGATTAGCCAACACAGCTAACTCAAGGAGCTTGCAATCAGCCTTGTCTGGTCCGGCTTGCTACTATCTAGCTACTAGCTAGTAGTAGCGATTACTCGGAGTAGCACTGCAAATGGTGGGCATCATCTCTAATAGCTACTAGTTAGTAGTATTGGGTAACGGTAGCCACCAGTCGCTGTTACTCATAGAGCTAACCAGCAAGCTAGCCGATACCTGCAAACCAAGTGCCGGCACTAATAGCTAGTAACTAGAGTGGTGATGCCATTCACTGTCGTCACAGCAACTTTCACGTAGCACTGGTACAAAATAATATTGTATACAAACTGTCTCTTA
>ENA-ORBV01013669-ORBV01013669.1-microbial-mat-metagenome-genome-assembly--contig:-NODE-13669-length-12287-cov-2.992056_pt1 | contig 12287 bp, 11 predicted proteins | sample MGYA00237777_ERZ505514 | MGnify/ENA primary metagenome ERZ505514 (study PRJEB26160, sample SAMN06269048) | microbial mat metagenome | isolation source: Oligotrophic lake microbial mat | place... | reverse complement strand
AGAGAACAGAAAGAAATTCTCTTGTAATTATATTTCTTTGTATAAATTTTTAGAGTGAATGCGCTCAAAGCTCATATGAAATTAGCATTCTCAATGACTATTACATGGCGAAATGACTCTGCTGCTAACATTCTGGAGTTATCCATACTAGGCTACTTTTTGCATAATGTACTCCGCACTTGTATCTTTTTGAGGAGAGAGACATTGCAGATGCAGTCAAGATTCTTGATCCACAGCTAGTTCTAGTACTTGAAAAAGAGAGGTAAAAGTTTCAGATGAATAAGTTCAGCAAGTTGGGCCTTAATGACTAAGTGATCTTAATATTCTTTTCAGTTGTTTAAGAGCACCATTTGAAAAGATTTCTCACAGAGAAAAGCTATGATGACATGGATGAGGATTTCGCAGAAGCTGATGACAGTGAAGTTGACAATAAAGACTTTGAAAAATGCTTCACCATAGCGGGCAACTGCATTTCCTACAAGGGATACAAAGGTATTTTTCTTTAAGAAGTTGCCAAGATTGTCGCTGGGTTGTGCTTTAACAAGGATGAAGTACTACCATGCATAAGAGTCTGCAGAGCTCCATTATGGAGATGTGGTGCTATCATTGTTGAATTGCCTGCAACAAGTATAACTACTCTCTGTGATAATATCTTCACGTTGTGGACAACTATTGAATCATATGCAAGGCCTCAGATCCTAATGTTCACCCATAACTCCTTTGCTTACTAGTAACCTAATGCAGTCTTAGAAGCACTGATGATTCCTCAATACTAGGTGCACTAAAATAAGAATGATCCATTTGCTAAATTCTGTATGTTTATTATCTCACTAAAAATCAAACTCTATAGATAGCTAGAATAAAAATCCTAATGTGACCTTTGGAGATTCATATCTATGTGGTAGGGAAAGCTTCTAAAGAATCATGATCAGGAGGAATGAGAGATTCTTCAAAACCGAGGATATCTAGTTGTATCGCTTCCAACTTAAGGTGACCAATCATATTGATAAAATATTGGCTCTTCATTTGAATTGGAGCATCAAAGAACACTTGAATAAATATGAAGATATACTTTCAGAGTATGTGAAGATCCACAAAGAAAGAAGGAGAGCTAAGGAAGGTTTTCTATCCCAGTATAGACCACCCAAGTCAGATGCCTAAATTCAAAAGGAAAAGGAAGATGAAGAGAAGGATAGTATACTTGGACAGATGGATATTATTTTCAAAGATGTTGATGAGAAAAAGGTCTTGGGTAAGAGAAAATAGAGACCATATCTAACAGATATCAATTAATTCATGATCATCTAACCTCAAGAGAAATCTGTTAGAATTGATTGGTTGTTCCAAAATAATGTCGACAACGAAGAAAATGAAGAAGATGATTGCTATGACGAAGAGGATGATGATGATGATGATGATGAATGTGCTGAGAAGAAAGTTGAGGGTGCAGGCCAAGGTAAGGATGCTGGTATGGATGGAGAATTGCTCTTGTTCGGGCCTGATCGCGGAACACGAACCTTATACCGGTTGCTGTACTTGCTGTGTTACGCACACTCGCAGCGGACATTGATCAAGAAGCATGGGTATTGGAATCTGACGATCCAGCCGCGTTGGAAGAGACCGTCCGCAGCATATCCGCGTTTCCATTCGCGTTTTTGAAGGACAAGCCCTCGTGGCAGCAGTTTCTGCGACGAGTGCAAGAGGATTGACATGCTCCTTTAGACTTGGATTGGAAGCAGCAACCCCTTTGCACACGCAAGGCACCTCATACTGGCGGGGTATTGCAGCACGTGGTACAGCAAGCAAGGAACCGGCCTCCAGTGTACCCAATTGGCGAGGCATATCTCACGCTTGGTTGGTGTGCTCTGAGAAGATCTTCTCGTCTGGCCGGCAAGAGAGGGTTCAACAGCTGCTGCAGCGCGCGTGTCAATCGACACAACCGCTCTCAGGCGGTTCGGCGGATGCGGGGAACCGGAGTTTGGCCAAGTTCAGCTGAGCCTCCGATTGCCGTTGGCTATCGCGACGCGCCAAGATGCCGGGTCCTACCCGTGTCAGATTGGTACCATCAGATCCGCGTTGAGCTGCGCAGTCGTTCGCGGTCACAGGGGATCCTGTTTGGCACCTACTATGCGTGTTGAATGGGTTCATCTTGACGAATCGATTCGTTTCCATAAACATCTCGACTGAATGTGTTTTCATTTCGTTCAAGGTTAAAGAAGGTATCTCAGGTCATGATTGCAAGTGCCCGTGAACCAGAGTCGCTTCTGTTCCTCGTAAGCGGAATCATCCGCACCGGCCATGATCACATGCGAACCGGTTGGTGATATATTTGCAAACCATGATACCTGATCGATCGCTACCTCAGTATTTCAATAACCAAATCATTATTATTGGAATGAAGTTCATGGCTGAAACCGATTGGAATGCAAAAAAAAATTAGCCCATTTTAGCTCGCGATCGGGGCTGCACAGCTTTGCGGCTAGCCATGTGACTATCCAGGGCCATAGCCACGCACGAATCCACCTCACTGACCCCTGTGGCGTGACTGGTGACCGACACAATGTCATCGTGATCATCATCACCAGAGCCGTTGTTGGATGATGATGCAGCGGTACTATCTCGACGTGTCCGCTTCCGAGTGGGCACCTTGCCCGCAGACGGTTCGTGAGCTCTTTTAACCGCGCTCTTGAGCTTGGCCTCGGCTGCAGCGGGCACTTTCTTCACTTGGCGCAGGCCACCCGCAGATAGTGTGGATTGAGTTTGCTTCTGTCAACACCGCACAAGTCGCAGTAACCACAGAAACAATACATCGATGCTTTAGTCATCGCACATCTGCAGTGCTGGCTGTACTGTACTGTACTATCGCATCAAGAGACCCACCTTGATCATTGCCGGTGCTGGCATGCTCTTCTGCTCGGCTTCCTTGAGCAACGCGGCGTCCGCCGTGATTGGAATACGGGGGCATAGGGGCGCAGACACCAGGCGAGTGTCCAGACTGTATTGAGAAAAAACGCGGTGTGCATGAATGCACAGTTTGTGCTACGAACGTAGGCCGCAAATGCATGGTCGACAATGTCACGATAAATGCATGCAGTACCTGAGCCTAAACTTGACTGATGTGTTCTTGGTGGCGGCGTGCACCGTCTTAATGTTGAAGAGAACGACATCGCCCGGCCCAACCTCGCTGCTGTACCATTGGACGCCTTTAGAGACCGCAGTGAATGCTGCAGGCACCTGCGATCATCAGCAACATCGCCTTTGTTAGCACATGTATCATGCAACTCTCAATCACGAGTTTGGGCCAAACACAATAGTCTGACCTGTTGATTCTTGGGTGGAATATCAAATCCGATCAGCTTGTGCGTCCCTGGCAACATCGCCAGAGCTCCGCTCTCGTACTTAACGTCGCCCATTGCCACCCAGCACGTGTATGCATCATACGGTGCATCAGCGCATGACCGGCAGTGCCATTGGCCCTGTGTGAGTGCACGATTTCATTGCATGTAATATCAGGCAAACAGTACTGGAGGATAAGGTCCAAGTAATATGCAGTATTGTACCTGAGGAGGCTTATCAAGCGGAGGCTCCAAGCAGCTCAGGTGTGAAGCTGAAATATAATACCAACAGAAACGCAAGCAAACGCTCCAGTCAAATGCCATGACACAGTAACATAGAAATGAAAGCTTCAAGCAAATGATGCATGACGCTGGATGAGCAAGAAGATGCAAACGCTTGCCTCTATCGCAGAAGTCGCACAACACCATGTTGTCATCGTCCTCCTTGCTGTTGCAGACCTCACATTGCTGCCACACACAACATGACAACCCTCAGTGGTAGCACAATATGTATGACCTGATGTAGTTAACATCACGTCGAACCCAGGCAAATACACAGTGTGGCTCTGCGTACCCAAACAATCTTGTCATCATTGCATGGAATGCGACGGTTGTCCGAGAACATCTTGGTTGATCGCTTGAAGTAGTAGTAATCCTGAATCAAGCAACAATCAGCAGTCATCATTATTGATACACAATTCAACTGAAACATCAGCGCTCTCTTTTTCACAGTGTACACAGCAGCAATCTCACTCTGCTGAGCCTACACAGCAAGGCTCAACCAACCAAACACATCATACCGCATGCTCCACGGTGATCTCCCCGCGTCCCTTCATCCGTAACCACGTGCAGTTCGGCTGGGTCTTGAACTGGCTTCCAAACAGCTTGCCAAACAGTGCATGCAACTCCGGTCCATCATACACGCTAACCACGGTTTTGCTGTTGCCGATGTCTCTCCAGGGCAGATGATCCTCATCTCGACCGCCAACCACACCTAACCACACGGCGTGCGAGCATTAGTTTAGCGTTCGTCCATACATGAATTAAATCCCTGATATGTGCATATGAGATGGGAGCCATTTCAAAGCTCTCACCTCCGCTTTCAGCGTCGACAGTCCAGCCCTCCATAAGTTTATTCGAGCTCGGCTCCTTGGCGATGAAGCCGTCATCCAGCGCGGTGTTTGGTGCAATGGCCCCCTACGGACAAACGTCAACGCCGTTAAAACATCAGGTGCCCGTGAAACGTGGTGTTCACTACGTGAACCGACACGTTTCGTATGGCTCTTACCTTCGACTGCAAATGCGACAACAGCATCTTGCGTGCACCAAGAGCGGTCTTCCGGGATATCACCTCCCGCAGCAGGAGAAACCCATCGTGTTCCAACCTGTGCCGCAGGGCAGCGAAGTCCCCGGCTTTGAGCAGAGATGTCGAATCTCGCATAGGATACACACTTTGGTGCATGCGATTTCCCACTTGTAACACCGTAGGCTTGACGTTCTGCAGCTGCAGCTCCGCGGCGTGCTCATGATTGACACGCAGCACTTCCTCGGTTAGTGGCGTGGCTGCGGCATCAGACGCAGCTACGCTGCTGACGTCCATGTCGCACGTGGCCTCCATCGCCATTCCCATACTATCCACTTGCATCGACTGCATGGTTCGCTTTCTTGCAACCAACAGTGGACACCAACCTGAGCTGCTTTCGCTGCGATAGGTCGATTGCGTTTGATGAAACCCGAAGTCCTATACAATCCGTCTTACAGCTCTAGCATGCTCCAGAGCCGGTACACCGCAAGTACCGGTAGCGACAAAGCAAGCACGCGGCTTCCAGATTTCTGGATATCGATCGACTTGTAGCCGTTGACGCAGGAAGCCTTTCTCCGAGAAGCAGTTCTCATAGATGATGGCGGCTATCATCAATCTCAATCAATCAATCGCGGAACAGCCAAGGGGCTCGCAACAACCGGCTACGGCCGAGGTCAAGCAGTCCATTGCTACAGCTCCGGTGCCTGCAGCTCCACCCCTGGATGATATAATGCCGCTTACAGAAGATCTTTCGATCTCCGCCTACACCAAATGGGGCGGCCTGCCTGCTGCTCTGATTTCAACGCCAGATTTCAAGCGCGTTCGAGAAGAAGATGCGGACATACGCACCATGTTTTGCATGTTGGACCAGTTGGAGCGAGATATCGCTGCTGCGGGATTGCAATCTGATCGAGAAATTGAGCTACTCGTCGCCGCTGTCGCCCGCACCGGCCTGAACGCCCGAGCTCTGAGTCGTTTGAACTCGCCCTTGCTGGATGGTCTTTGGAAGATCGTCACGGGGCGTGATGCTGACGAGCTGGATGATGAGTGTTTGCGACCCAACGTTCCTCTATGCTTCCAAGTGCTGCTCTTGAGGTGCATCGTCCCAAAGCCACACGCCTCGACTCTAAACTTTCTATTGCCTCTTTGGCCACGACTTGAGCCCATCAATAAGTGGCGTCTTCTTGAAGTGGCAGCTGCAACAGGTCATGTGGATGTGCTCAAACTGCTCCTTCGCTCGGGACATTTGCATCTCCCGTATCGGCGACTGCTGGCATTGGCCGGCTCGAACGGGCACGGGCCTGCGGTGGATGTGATCCAGTCCTCTGCTGCCACAGCGGTTGAACGGTCAGAGTATTTGATCGTGTTGCAAGAAGGCATTGTTGCAGCAGCCAAGAATGGTCACGTCGATATCGTGCTTCGATTGCTCGAGCTGGGTCAAGATGAGCCTCATTTGTGCTACGCCGCGGTTGATGGGGCGGTCGAGGGCCATCAAATGGGGCTGCTATATCGGCTTGCGCAAATGCTGCTGCGGGTCGATGAAGTTGTGTCGACAGCGGCATGGACGTTACGTGATCTCATGCTGCCACGAGCACTATACAACGCAGCTCGCGACACGGTCTCTTCTGAGAGTGTTGAGTTCCTCTTGCGACACTGTCGCCTGAACCGTTCGGCCATCAGCGAAGCCGTGTATGCCGCCATCGCGGCAGGCCATGTTGCAGCGCTCAAGTGTTTGCTTGTTCGGGTCTCTGTGCCCACAAACGGGGGAACTTTGACTCCCGAGGTGGCCTTGTCTCGTGGGGTGGTTTCACGGACCAGTTCAGTCCTCGATATCTTTACGATGCTGCTGGATTTTTTTCCCGCCTCCCATCCCCCTTGATCGCTGTTTGCAGGACGCGGCGGCAGAGGGAAATACAGAGCTGGTAGCGTTGCTGCTATCACGCGGTGCTGATCTGTCGCTCAACAACTACCTGCCCATTCGCCTTGCAGCCGCCGCGGGTCATCTGACGACACTCCGGTTGATGGTGGATGCTGTGCGTGTGACCGATCCAGATCGAGGTGTGACTTTCGCCACCGCATTGGACTCAAGTGCCGTGACTGTGTTGAGTGTGCTAACTGGACACCACGGTGTGCATGTTTCAGGAACGGTCAACTTGTTGGAAACAGCTGCGCGATGGGGTCATATGGCTGGTGTGGAGTTTCTGGTCGCTGCATGTCTCCGCGATGCACAGTGGCAGGAGCGAGTGTTTGAAGCGCTGGAAGCGGCGATGGGATCCGGGCATCTAACAGTCGTGCGGTTTCTGGCTACCCACGAGCCGAATTTGACGAGCACATTCGGAGCTTCATTTCGGTGTAGATTGGGAAGTGTGGCTAGAAAGGGGGACAGTGCGATGGTTCATTTGGTACTGGAAACTTTCAAACCGCCACCAGAGATTGCTGATGCCGCGGTGAATGAGTTCACTTCGGGAGGGCATCCGGAGATGGTTCCGATGTTAATTGCTCTGCGACCGAGTGACCCGGTGGGTCCCGATGAACCACTGCACCTCAGGCCTCGAGTGCGGCAGATTCTGAGCGAGCTATATGCCGCAGTGTCTATGGGGCACAGGTCCACCATTTCTACAGTCTCGCACTGGTTCTCGCGTGCGCTCGCTCCTTGTCCAATAGCCGATACTCTGAACCGCGCTTGCGCAGGCATGGACCAGCCAGACAGCGACCTTGGTGTACTGCTTTACGCGCTGTTGGAGGTCGAGTTGCATGCGGGATTCTTTGAGTTTGGGTCGCATTTGGCACAGGCCGCCTCTCAAAAGCGGGCAACTGTCTGTGTTGCGAGCGTTGATCGCTATCGGAGCAGATATACAAGCGGATCAGAATCAGGCGTTAGCGAGCGCCATTCAAGGAGGTCATGCTGCGGTCGCTAGACTGCTGATTGCACATGGAGCGAACCCTGCGTGTCTAACTGACACTGCCCGCGAAGCTCTCAATCGATTGCTGTGAATTCGGTGTGCAGTTAACGTTTATCCGTGGTGAATTGCAGTTTAATTGCGCATCGATACATATGCATCATACACATAGCTCTGATATATCCTTGTGCCCTTTGTTGAAAGAAGAAGCCTATGTCGATATTGCCGCTCGGACACACGGGCACCAACATGTCAATCGTGCTTGATCATCAGCTGGACCTCTTTCCTTCGGGGGTTTGGACTGCAAAGATGTTGCGAAAGGTCGACACGATAGTCCCACAATCATCCGATAGTGCATGGAGTGTCTAGACAATGATTAATATATCGTAGCTCGGATCCGAATCAATCACGTGTATACATACGATATGAGATACCTCATGCATATAAATAGGATAAGGAAATTGAATCAACCGCAACGATGGTTACAACACACTCAGCACAAATAATTTTTTTCGACACTTGACCGCAAGCGAACGCTCAGTCTAGGATCCGATGCACAGTACCAATCACGACTTCACCACGGCAGCTTGGTGCCTAAGAAAGGCTGAAGTGATAACGGGATCCAAGACTCTTTGTCGTACACTGAGGCGGATAGATCAGTATTGCGCGCGAACCACTCTCGGGAATAGAACACCATAAGCATGCCATTGCCGATCAGCAGCATAGCCCTGACCAGCGTGAAACGCCACCAAGGAGCAGACACACAGAACATAACATTAAGTTTGTTAGTGCAAGGCGATACTGATACTGCCCATACGTATTCGTAACTATGACCGATAGCTTGGCGCGTACCACATGAACACGTTCCACGCGCGATTGCCTCGTCCCATCTTGGTCAGGAAGATGAAGAATACACCGACGCCACCAAACATGACCAGCATCACCGGGTAGAAGAAGCCCAGCGCGAATGAGATGATGTACTCGTGCACGATGGCCGACACGGCAAACACCAACAACATGGCGATGGTGGAGCTGTAGCCCAGCTGGATGATGTCCACGTAGAGATAGGCGAACAGCCAGTCATGCACGATGATCTACAGCGCAGCAAGTTCGAAACAAGGCTGAACTCAACCTCCGTGAAGAACATATGGTACGCAATGATTAGTTTGAAGCGAGGCCATACATTCCACTTGCGATAGTACACGGAGAAGGAAGTCGCATTCCACCAGTCCTAGAGATTAAAAAAACCACGAGAAACGATAACATGAGTGAGCGGAAAATAAAAAGAAACCGCTTGAACAAAAGTGATCTAGACTCACCGTGTAGAACTTTCGATCAGCAAAGCGCAGCAGCTCGGCGAAAGCATTGGACCAAGAGTGCAAGATGCCGAAGAAGCCCATCATAAACACCAATATGCCCGGTAGCTGTGTGGATTAAGGCATAGAGTAGTATGGCATAGGCGTGTAGTTCAAACTCTGAGTACGTACAGATGATGATTTAGAGACAAGCGATATAAGGCCTACCGTCGAGGTGAAGATGCTCGCAACCAGTTGCGTCAAGTCACCAGGATCCTGAGCGGTCTTTTCGAACTGAGGCAGACAGAACTTCTTGAAGATGACGTACCTGTGCCACAAATCATTCATCTGTCAGCTGCTTCAACAATCAACCAGTAAAGAAAGTAGACAGAACTTATCGCAAACGTACGTGTACAAGACGCAACCAAACGTCTCGCCAAAGCGCTGCACCACAAACGAGAAGCGCACAGCGCCGGTGCGAGGGTACTCGTTGCGATAGATCAAGGTAGGCGCGAATAAAAAGAAGACGTAGCGTCGCAAGCGATCTTCAAACGTGGGCGGAACTTTAGTGTTGATATCCAGGTCCGCCCATTGTTTGCCTTGGGATGTCTCGGCTTTCTCAGCCAGAAGCATCTTGTGCGTCTCCCGCATGTATGAGTGCATCTTCATGCCAAGCCGGACTTGCTCGCACAGCACGATGAACGAGCTTGCGACGGGCAGCTTGGAGGCCAGCGTGGATCGCCAGCCCACCGTGAAGAAGAGCATTTGGAGCAGTGCGAATGTGGTGAAGTACAACCACTTTGGAATGTAGCGGAGGTACCACAGAGTGAACAAGACGGGCGGCAGAAACGAGGCGGCGAACATGCGAATCCAGATGGAAAAGACCTGCGGCACAAGATGCATACAGAATATGGGCATCAGGCATTACGTCACTCCTGATTACTTTGCTCTGCAGCATAGACAGTCAATGCACTCAAGCACATAGGTGAGACGCGTTCAGTCGCACCTCGTCCGCCTTGCTGAATGCCCTCCGCATCATGCCAAAGTCAAAGATGACGCCTGCAAGACGAACACAAGACAATGAGCGCAAATCACTCGCCGATCTACACGTCTTGCAATGCGAAGCACATATGATGCGCTTACTCTTCTCTAGATACTCCTCTAGTAGAATGCTCACGCCAAACACGAGCAGTACGGCGATGAACACGTGGTAGATGGTCTGGATTTCGGGCACTCGCAGGAGCTCACTGAGCAGCGAGTTCTGCGCTGTGAAGATCTTCTGCGTGTTTCGCTTGCCCTTCTCATTTCCCTTGCTTGCAGCAGCACCTGTACCTGCCAAAGCACTGACCGTATCTCTCTCTTGTGCATCAGCAGCAATGCGACGAAGTCGGGACGCCATTTCGTGCAACTCTGATTGCAGATGCTCCGTCTTCTGCGCCATATACGTCACATCGTGCGACATGAAGTCCTTCAGAGCCTTCTCTGCCGCAGCGCGAGCTGCAATCTGTTGCTGCAACTCATCTTTTAGAGCATTCACATCACCGTCATCGTTGGAAACGGGTACGCGTGAAGATCGGGCTTTCGGAGCAGGGCTGGGAGCAACAGCAGCGGTGTCATGATCTTGCGACGCAACCTTGCGCTTGCCAGGCATGGTAGTCTTTGATTCAACCTCACTGGATCCATTGGTCTTTCGCGAGGCCTTCTTCGGTGTGCCATCAGCGTTCGCGCGCGAACGAGTGCCCACGCTTGACATGACGTGTGCCAGATGCGGCTGTTCTGAACGCGATGATAAACCAAGCCGGGATGATAGATACCCGTTACTACAGATATCGATGTTCCAGAAGCTAACTTAAGCACGCTGTGTCGTACGGCACAGGCAACGACGAACGACGCGCACCGTGCAGTGGGAAGGGTTTCTAAACTCTTCCATGGTGTTTGTTGAGACGTGTTTCACGCTGATGTTGTTCATGGCGGATTGAAACACGAGTCTTAACTTGAAACTCAATCGAGCTCTATATCGCGCACGGAAAGGATAAATAATTCAAATAGGACATAAAGATACAATGCTTGTTTTGACGAACCGCACGAACGTTTACACATTTGCGGTTGCATCACTGATCGACTCCACCACTGCTCCCAGCTGCGTTGGTATATACGTACGCCTACCTTTTGCCGGAGCCCAATAACGTAGGCAAGCCGGCAGTAGCGACCACAGCACTAGCTGGGCCAGGTGGCGCCCCCAAAATGCCCTTCAAGGGTGCCAGAGGAGCAGCCGACGATAATGTCGACTGAGCCGATAGCGCGTTTGCGGATGATGCATTGGCAGGCTGGCAGATGACATCAACACAACATGCAGATGACATCAACACAACATGAGATAGAGGAAACGGAAGGCGCAGTGAAGCTGCCATCGTACCCCACGCACAGCTGCTGCATTGGATGCGCTGGTGGCTGAAGTGGAGGCGGCAGGAAGCGGCACCGTAGGCTGAGCCACAGCAATACGCGGGTTCCATGCACGAGATCGCAGCTCAAGCGTGTCGACCAATAGGAAGCGGGTTCGAGATGCGAGCGACTTGTCCTGCGACAGCTATCATACAAAACATTATCAAGATCAAGGTGCAGAGGTGAGAGTGTGAGTACTGACTTTCCGCATCGCATTCACGGAGCACGCACTCACATAACCAACGGCAAATGGTCACACGAGAGCACGGAACGTCACACAGCGACGGCAGATGCCTCGACCAACTGCGAACCTTCTTGATCAGTGAGAAGTACCGATCCATGGTGGGTTTGTTGGCGGGCACGTCCAACTTCTTGCCTACCGTCTCCAGCAGCTTGCACAGCGCCTCGATATCTTCGTCGAGCGGCACAACGTCCTCACCGTCAGCGGCAGCAGCGGCCGCTGAGGAGACACCCAACAGGTGCTCGATGCACGAGTTCATAATTGGGGTGGTCAGCATGTCCTGACGAAATAACTCGCCCACGAATCTAATATTAGCAAGCATGCGGCGCTTCTGCTTGCTAAGCTGCATCTCATAGGCATCATCGGAGTCTACGCTGCTCCGAAGGACCTCGCGCACACCGGCCTCAAACTCCACCTGGCACTTGTCGAGCAGCAACCGTTTGAAAGTCCGCGTTACCACCGCTGGCGCAGTGGCCGCTGTTGACGGTTGAGTCTGAGGGTCTGACGATACAGGATACGCGGGCAAGCCTTGATGCATCAGCACGCACAGCTTGGCATACAGGGCGGCAAAGAATTGGTCTGCTAGTGCTTTCTCGAACATCGCGGACACGGTGTCGGCTAGTTCCTGCGACAATAGAAATGATGAAATGACACAATTGTCAATACAGAACATCAAATGCCATTGGCAGGCAGATATAACGCGTTTGATGCAATCCAAAGCTTTGCGCCGACTGAAACATGCCCTAGTTGTACGACTGACATCGCGTACCG
>ENA-ORBV01013667-ORBV01013667.1-microbial-mat-metagenome-genome-assembly--contig:-NODE-13667-length-12289-cov-5.241402_pt1 | contig 12289 bp, 11 predicted proteins | sample MGYA00237777_ERZ505514 | MGnify/ENA primary metagenome ERZ505514 (study PRJEB26160, sample SAMN06269048) | microbial mat metagenome | isolation source: Oligotrophic lake microbial mat | place... | reverse complement strand
CAGGCGCATGGCCGCTTGTAATAAGTATCAAAGCATGCGCAGCAATGAGTGACCCTACCAAAGATATCTAGATAGTGGTGTACTTTGACAGTGTGCAACCATTGGTAGCATGCAAAAAAAAGTTTAACAATGAAGATGTGCACTACTAGAGTAGGTTTCAATTTCAGGGCGGGAGAAACAGGCTTCGAGTAGAACTGTCTCGTGGCATTGGTTTCACAATTGCACTGGAATAGAATGGTGTTTTTGCGGGGCTGGGTGGATGTGGATCTCCTGGGAAACAACTGCTCCAGTGAAGCTGCTGGGGGGCAAAGCAGACCGTTCCGTTATCATTAGCACCCAGCCCCTTCACCATTTTTCCGGCATGAACACCCTGACGGACAAGCTACCTTATCACAGTCGATATAAAACCAAAATATGTTCAAAGCGCAAGCTTCTTGTGGAACGGTTCCCACCAGATCGTTTGTGGAGAAGGCCACCACAGAGAGCGCCGTTAGGCGCCCAATCTCTGTTGGAATTGTTCCTGTTGCAGATCAGTGAGTGACGTCAGCAATCCAATTGTGGTCGGAATGGTTGAAGTCAAACCGTTCCCTTGAAGCAAAAGCCGCTTCAGCCCAATGAAGGAACCAATGCTATCCGGAATGCTGCCCTTGAGCAGGGGGCCATTGGCATAGAAGTCTAAGGATGTCAGCTTCGGAAGGCTCTCCAGCTGATACGGAATCAAATCGCCCAATTCTGCTACAATTAACCCACTTTCCCTGATGGAAAGGCTTTCCAATGATGTCAAAAAGGATACCTCAGGTGGGAGCATCCTCCCTTGTTGGGGTTGAAACCCTGCCATCTTACTGACAAAAATCTCGTTCACCCGGTTAGCAGTATTACAGGTAACATGAGCGTCTGAGTCCGAATCTCCAGCAAAACTCCATTCGCACTCCGCCTCCTGCGCATAGTCGGCCCAATGGTTGTATCTTCCATTTGGCCATTCTTCTCCATTGAACGCATAGTAAAATGCAACCAGAGCAAAGATTTGTTTTTTCCGCCAATCCTCAAATGTGTTTACCTTTGGATGCTTCGTCAGCCAATCGAGTGCCCTATACTGTGGGGAGGCACTATCATTGAGTGATGCAAGGGTGTACGCAGGAAGATTCTCCATGATACTAGCTGCAGTTGTAGGAGACAGCGTCGGGCTTCGGGTAGTTGGGCTCTGGGTGGTTGGACTCTGAGTAGTTGGGCTCTGGGTGGTCGGGCTCATGCTAGGAAAACCAGGTGTCACTGAGGGAGCAAGAGTTGTTGGATTTGTTGTTGTACTCGTTGTTGGACTTTCGGCCTTGGAATTGTTTAGTCCCGCCAATGCCCCTGCTAAAATCACTGTCGTGACAATAACCGCCGATGCGACGCCAAGAGCAATTCGTCTAAAACCTCTCGGTTTTGTCTTCCTCGGTGGCTCATATACACGAAACTGATGGATGATCTCGTCTATTTCCTTGCTGGCATGATTATTCAGTAAAGCCCTGAGCATCTTGTCCCTGTCATCTGGATCAAATGCCTGTGCGTCTAAGCAGCTGGTATTCAAGGCTGAAAAATTGTCGGGGCCAGTCACAAAGGCCCGGTCTGGGATTAATCCCAAGTTTTTAGAGTGAAGCAACTCCGCAACACACCAGATTCGACTGTAGACATCAACAGTTGAATTTCTTACAACAACATAACTGGAAGCCTTAGAAAGGGCCTGCACAAATGGAGTACTCTCAAGGGAGTCGTTGTCCATAGCAATCTGTGCAGCAATGGCATTGGAATCACCTTGAAAGAGTGCACATGCACAAATCCAAAGATTTGGTCTATCCATAAACGCATGGAAGACATGCCGAACAGACTCAACAAAGGCAGGAAAAGGCTCATCCCAGGCATGGGTTATGAAGGCATCAATCATTAATCCTTTAGGGTTCAGCGTAAGAGCATAAGATTTGCCCGTCTCCTTGCACTGTGGCTCAATGATGACTCTGTTGATGTCTCTCATCGTGGCCTTCTGGTATGTAGCCTTTCCCATTCTTGTAAGAGCCTTCTGCTCTAGCTCCATGAGTTGGTTATAGGCGTTTGGTAGTGCCCAGGAGCGGCATGGTGTTTGGCTTCATCAGCAGGCGTTCAGGTAGGCGTTCGGTGTGTTCGGAAGTGAAATGCTCCCCATCTTGCTGAATGACAGTGAGAAGCTTTCAAAATCTGCCGTGTCGATAGGTGAGCCAAAAGGTGTTGCGGGTTTATCAGGTCGGGAGGGTTGGCAACCTCCACACTACACAACAATCAACCAGCATTTCGAGGAGCCGATAGGTGGCCAACAGGTGCTTGTGGGGTCATTAGGTCGGGAGGGTTGGTACCCTCCACAATACCCCATTCTTTATGTTTGGGTTCCCTGTTTTGAGCACCTTCCCTGGGTTCACTCCAGCAATGGTTGCCATCAGTTTCCAGAACTGGGTTGTTCCAGCAGTGTTTTTTACTGCTTGCATTATGTCTTCAAGTGGACCGACCATTGCTTCATGCTCACCATAAGTGAGACAATTCAGTTGTCGTGTGAATGCAACTGGTCCATCATATCCAGGCAACAATTCTTTCTTGAAGGAATGAGCTGGGATTATCTCATCCTCTGGAGTGTAAATTGGGGATTCAGCTAACACAATGATTGTGTCTGTATCTTTTTCTGGTTTGTAATGGTCATAATAAGCAATGTTGATTGTTAATGCTTTGATGCACTCAGTGGGAACTATGTCCCCATTCATTTCCAGCATGCTTGCATGATAGGAGGGAATCAATTCCTTGTATTTGGTGTTGTATTTGGGCATCACCTCTGGTATCTTCTTCTTCTTTTCATCTTCATTTTGGGGTATGGTACATCTACTGCATTTGTAGATTATTGCTCCTAAATCTACTTCTCTTTTGGGGAATGCGAACACCCCTTTCCTGAGTTCCATAATGATCTCTCTCTTGTTGGCATGGACATCTGGCCATGCTGTTCTGGTGGGATACTTTTCAGGTTTGGTTTCGAGGCCTCTTTTTTCAAACAAAGTAGATTGATCCCATGCATATTTCTCTGTAGAATCCTTTTTCTTACAATTCTGTTTTTTCTTTACCCGGGCATGATATTGGGATTTACCAATTCTGTCCTTTTCATGCTTATTCACATGCTCCTGGAAGTTCCACATGAGCTTCAGAACTTTCTGATTCCAACCTCCATTCTCTTTGTTGTAAACGACTAAATCATCCATGTCTGCCAGCTTCCAATAATGCTGATTGAAATCCCAATGAGGTATCAAATTCCTATAATGTTTAAGTCTTTTGTCTCTTTGGATTCGTGCCACTACAGGGTTGCTGTGAAGAGGAGTAGTTGGTGTCCTTGTGGTGTTGGCAGCAGTGGGTCTTACAGTGTTGGCTGTTGCCAGTTCAAAATAAGTAGTTATTGTGCCTTGTTTCTTTGTTTGAACTACCTTACCATCACTGGAGGAGGGTGGGGAACTGTGACCTTTGCCTTTCTTGGCTCTCTTTTGAGGGTTAATTGGTGGGGAATACAAAACAGGGACTCTGCGGGTGCGACAGCTGCGCTTGGTAGGGGAGCAAGTCTGCACAGCATCTGCATCTGTGTCCATAGCATTGGTCGTAGCTATGTCCCTAGCATGGGCCACAGCTGCAGCATCTGCTTTGTCTGTGTCCACATTGGCAGCAGCATCCACAGGGGTGGGGACAGCAGCAGCAGTGTCCTCAACCATCGGGATAGCAGCAGGGGGAGGGATAGCAACATCCGCAGCCCTAGGGATAGCAGCATTCGCAGCAGCGTGCGCAACAGCCATAGGGAAAGCAACCGTAGGGATAGCAACATCCTCAACCATCGGGATAGCAGCCATAGGAAAAGCAGCATCGGCAGACCTAGGGATAGTAGGTTCCGCAGTCATAGCTGTAGGGATGACAGGATCCACAACCATAGCCGTAGGGATGGCAGGACTTGCATCCACTGCCACCCCTGTGTCTCCTTGTTGTTGTTGTTGTTGTTTTTTCCGGTAAAACATTTCCTGGTGGATTTCTTGTTTCCAATTTATTACATCTTTTTCTTTCTTTTCCTTTAATCTTTTAGAGGCTTTAATCATAGCATCTCTTGTGGGAATTTTCGTGATGGATATTTTTAACAGATCAATTATTTTTTCCATGTACTTAGGTCGAGAAATATGTACATACTCAAAAGAATATATTGTTACTCGCCATTGTGATTCTGTTAATTGAAATTGGGTATTATTCATAATTGATGGAACAAGGCTCCCTATGGGTCCATTCGGCTATAAGTTGTTGCTGTAAATTGTTGTTGATGCTCAACTGGATCCTATTCGCTACAGAATATTGTAGGGTGTTGTTGTTATTATATATCGAATGGGTTCGCGAGGCACTCGTTCCAAGCCCGTGCTCACTCTACGGCTTCTTCTTCTTCTTCTTCTTCTTGTCGACGTGTCGATCTTCTTCTTCATACACCGCTACACTCTCACGGTGTTTTTTGCCTTGGCGATCCGGTACACTCTCACCTCTCACGGATACTTCCTCTTGTTACTTCCTCTTGTTCGTTAACACGTTCAATGGGCACGAAGCCGATCCCTTCTTTAGTACTTCTGCACAAAGCCGAAGCGTCGATTCGTCAACAAGGTACTCACTCACTCGTTAACACCTTGTTGCTATCGGCTTGCGACGAGTTCTTCTCTTGTGGAGATTCAACGCGATACTTGATATTCAACTCACTCGACATTGGGCTTGGAGATTCAACACGATACTGGATATTCAATTCGATATTGGGCTCGACCTTGTAGAGCATTTCTTTGTTTCTTGAATTTGATATTGGGGCCAAATCAATATCGTCGTCACACCAGCAATTGACTTTTTGACTTGTCAATCCAATCAATCCTACACTCGATCCTACACCAACGATACGATTCGTCTGTTCTGTTGATGAGAGTGCTTCTTTCTTTTCCTTATGCTGGTTAATGCTTCCAATAATACAACCTTCTTTTTCCTAATGGGGAAATGTCCATGGCGTGTCGCCACACCACAGCCTCAGCCTCTTGACTCGTCTCTTCTAATAGCTATTAGCTCTCCTGGTATATATGCGTTCGAACTATTTGTGACTTGTTATCTTATAGACTAGTCTTTGTCTGCTCGCTTCTAGTGCACTAACTAGGTACTTTTCGATTTTCCAGGTGTTCAGCTATAACTCTAAGGTGCACAATGTCACTCGCTTTTAAGATCATGCCATTTCTATGGAGGAATCGGGCTTACAAGAGTGACTGTGCTACTTTTGTGGCGGCAAACCACTAACTGACCAATAACCGTCTTTTTTTATTTAGAAAAATCATGATTCAAACTTGATCCTACTAGATAGCAAGCCACATTTTCCTCGAAACTTGCTTGCCATTTTCGTCCAAGAATTATTTTATTTTGTCCCACCAAGATGGTGATTCAATGTAGCGTTGTCAATGATCACACTCTGGGTAGACTGTGTGAAGACTATCATGACCTACAACAAGGGAGGGATTGTCTTCCTCCGGAAAAATTGTATTTCTATAATCTTGGAGGCAACGCTTATTCCGCTGGTCAAATGGCCCGCAGTGCAGAATTCTTTGGTCAACTTCCAACTTCTGTCACTCACAGACTGAAAGAGATTGTCTTGTATGGTCTCCCAATGATCTCTCCCCAAACAAAAAAATTATTGTCTTCCTTCCGTGGTTGGAGCAGCATCAAAGTGGTGTCAATTAGCGATTACAACAACATCAATTACGACAGACCGCACGCGGTCAATCCGTGCATGATTTTGGCCTGCATTGAATCTTTTATTCACATGGAAGAATTTAGCCTTTCTTGTAAACAATTATTGCACTGTCTTGGTCCTAGTGACAAAGGACTTAGTTGGACATCCCTTCTCGACCACGAGCATTTGAAATCTATAAACATGGATTGTGGTTATTTTGGGCGCGTTTTTCGTTTGGATACATTTTTGTCAACAGTTTGCGAGAATTCAAACATCACCAAGCTGTCGCACACCTGTCATTCCGGGACAGTGTGGCCTGGTGACAAAGACACCGGGTTGGAAAAAGAAACTATTTTGGCCATCTTGGGTAGCCAGCATCTGGAAGCAGTTCGTCTCCCAGCCACAATGGTGCAAAACAAGGGTGCCGAACTAATCAAGCAACATTTCATGGAAATTTCTAATGCAAAGTCCTTTCATTTGTTTTTCGCCCCTTTGGAAAATGAACATCTTTCTTCCCATCAGTACAAAAACATTCGGGTGGACGAACAGACACTTGAAAGTGCACAAGCCTGCCTTGACATTGCGCACGTTCTCAATCAGGCAGATCAAAACATTTTCCAACATAAAAGTGGAGAACTCATGTCAAAATGGATCCAAGAGCTGTCCAAAATTACATTGGTGAAACCAAAAGAAATCCAATCAGCAAAGTGTTTCCTGGATGACGATGTGAGACATTGGTTGAGATGTGAAGACCCAAAGAAAAAAGGCAACAAAACAATCTTGAACTCTACATGTTGTTTTTTGCTACTGGATCCAAATTTTGTTAGCAAGGCTGTGGAGTCAGTCGCTGCCACAAGAATCTCTACGGATGCCAATACCCATGCAACTGCCGGTTGTCTCCCTTCCAACATGGTCCCTTCCAGGGTCACCACCCAAGCGACCAGCCCTACCACTGCTACCACCACCAGCACCAGCACCAGCACCAGCACCACTTGTCCAAGCAATAGCACCAGTGAGGTGGCCTCTTTGCTCTCCAACAACAAGGAGAACAAAGCTCCCTTCACCCAAGCCAGATCGGATTGCTCTTCCATGAAGAAGAGGAAGAATTCGAACTTTTGATACTTGATACTTGCAGCACCGCGGCATCCACCCACACTTGTGTTATGGACACCTGTGTCACACTAGTGGATCGGCATTTCACTGTACAATCCCATGCATTTGTTGGGAGGTCAGGTCTATGAACTTACGACACCGACTTAGAAAATTTAGAAGACTTAGGAAATTTGCCTATAACAAAAACAAAAACAACAATGATAATAATAATAATAATGTCTCTATTGGCCTTCTCTCTCATTTACAAAAATACAAATCTACGATTGTTTTAGCTAAAACCACCCATCCGCCCTTGATCTAAAACTACCGATCCGGGGCCCGCCCTGTCTCCTCCTTGGCGCCAAAAGTATTTTCGATTCTCGTTTTCGATTCACGTTGGGATTTTGGATTCGCCACTGCTTGGGAATTTCTTTTCGATTCGGTATCACCATGTCAATCTCCTTTCACTCAATCTTCTTTCACTTGCAATTTGTATTAGCTTTTCTTTTTGATTCACCGTGTCTCCTTTCACTTGTACTTCGACTAACTTTCAGGCCCTCGATTAACTTGTACCTTGATTAACTTTCAGGCCCTAGATTAACTTGTACGGTCGATTGTCCGTCAATTGTTGCTGGCCTTCGATTATTACCATCATTGCAGGTGGTCGATTATTACCATTGTTATAGGCCGTCCATTATCAGGATTATTACAGGCTACATCATTACAGACTGCATTCGATGCAGCACCTCTTTTGTGGGAGATGCACTACTACAGTAGTACTAGTACTTGCTGGCTAGTAGGGCAACTGTCCTGGTATTCTAACTCTAAGGTGTATAATGTCCCTCAATTTTAAGATCATTCTCTCAGGGGTGACTCATTGAAGCCATCCAAGAGATCGCTGCAGCAGCCTACAAAACATGACTTTAGGTTCAGGGCATCACTTGGTCCCAAGCTTGCTCGTCCATGCCTTATCCTGACCATAACGCTGCCTAGATGTGCACTGCCTAGATGTGCACTGCCTAGATGTGCAACGTCGGCTGGCTGCGCATTAGCGCTTTCCTTTTTCTATTTGGGCACCTCAAACACATCACTCTGCCATTGGGCAGGCTCGAACGCTGGCTTTTCCTTGGCTTGCACTTGTGCTTGTCGCTCTTCTTGTATTCGCGCTTCTACACGCTCCCTAGTCTTATCAAGGCAATGCGTATACATCTGCTTCTACACCCTCCCTAGTCTTATCAAGGCGATGTGCATACATCTGCCGAAGGACATCCAGCTGGCACGTTGCATCCGGGGAGAGCGCAGCAAAAATGGCTGGGGTTGTTGTTTGAATCAAATAGGATGCTACAGTAGTCTAGTGGTTTGGATTATGAGCACTGTATTATTTGATATTCTGTTTTTGTCTATGGTGCATGAATGATAATTGATACAGTCGATGATGAGCAAAGTCGCGGACAAGGAAAATAAGTCGTGGACATGGGAATAATTCAAGGCAGGAGAATAGAAAAGTCGACAAGGTAAATAATTCGACAAAGGAGAACCATTTACAAAATAGAAATAGAAATTGGAGGGATGGGTAGGCGCCATGTGCAAACATTCTTGTGCTTGTGCTCTCGTTAGTCATTCAAACCAACCCTTCCGTTGCCGCATTCACTTCTTCTTGCGTGAAAGGGTGATCATTCTCTGGAAATAGATTCTTGGGGTCCAACACCTTGCGTGAAACGTAGACACCATTTTTCCAAGTAAAAGTCCATGCCGCATCAAACGTTAGTTTCGTACATGACTTGAGATAGGTGGCTCGATGATAGGGAACACTTCTTACATGATCCGCAGCACCATAAAACCAATCTTGTTTGAAATAGTGACACTGGTAACTGTTAGGGTGAATGGCAAACAGTGTAAAGTCCTTGTGCTTGCGAATGACACCACCCTTGTGAAAATCTAGGAAATTCAAAACAACCAACAGGAAAATATTGGCCCAAAGAAAGTATGACCATTCCTTACCCTTCCGGGTGTTGACTATCAACTGGAGGACTTCTTCTGGCAAGTCATCACCTGGGTACAAGGTGAGTGGAGGGTCCCCAGGTTTGGTGATAATTTGGGAATAAGCAAGGGGGACACCATGAATGATGGCTGGGGGGAGCGTGTTGTTCTTCAAGCACTTCTCGATGTAAGTACCAGCACACTCATGCTGTTTTTGCCAGCCAACGGGGACCTCTAATTAAAAGAAGAATCAAGAGAAGAATCAAATTAGCCTTGAAAAATCATCTTCAAACAAAACAAAAAAAAGAAACTTGCCGTGCTGGATCAGCATTGGAATGCGGGCGCATGATTTGGCTAAAACAATTGCACACTCCTTCCTTTTCGCTGCAGTTCTATTTCTTCTGCGAATTTTCTCTTCCTCGCTCTTCCCCCCATTGGCTGCATATTTTTGACGTTGTTTTTTGGTCTTATTCTTCTTGAAATTTTCCTCATAAAGAGGATCGATAGCAAATTTGGAATATTTTCTGAAATTAGTGGGATCGCGTCAGAGATGTTTGAACAGAATATGAAGTGCAGTGTACTCAGTGAAATCAAGTTCGTCCAATTGATCAACGCCAAATCCAGCCGGAAATTTTTCTTCCATTATTTCCAGGACGGTAGGGGCAAAGTCTTCTTTTCCATCGCACCGAGCGATCAATTTCTGTGATAGATTCAATGCCGGAAGGATTTTAAGGGCTCTGGGGATTGCTTTGTAGATGGCGTCAGCTATTTTGGTTTTGAGTTTCAACTCCTTTGCTCGTTTTGTCATTTTCTTTCGCATGGCTTTCGTCACGTCTTCGATGGATTCCACACCAAGTTCCCGGAAAAACTCAATGATCCACCGGAGAAAGGAAATATTTGGCGCATTAGAGTGAATGTTCACATGTCCGTGTTTTATAGGCACTACGCTCTTCTTGGTTGCTTTGTTGGCTTTCTGAGACATGGTTTCCAAGTTGTTCAAATGCAGTGACTACAATTTTGGCGTGAAGCTTGAACCTTTTTCGAATAATGGTTCGGTCTTGAGTTGTTTTTGCATGAAGTTACAACCTTTGTCGCATTTTGCTAGATCCTTTGAGTCTTTTTCGCATGCAGTTACAACCTTTGCACAATTAGCCAGAGGTTCGTGTTGAGGTGCGAAAAAATATTTTTTTTGTGGGATTGAAAATTCTGACACCAAGAAAACGGAATTGATTTGATTGGTTAAAGTCAGTCTTGCAGAGATGACGCATGGCTTTGGCTTCAAATCAGCACAAATGAATAGCTACCAGGTACATGCAGTGCAGCAGGCGCCCGTAGGAAGACAACTGGCCAGGTCTACTACGATGTACGTGGCAATAGATGCGAGATAACTGGCAGGTCTACTGCGTGGCAATAGCTACGATTAGCTACGTAGCAGCTGTTGTTGTTGTGTTCTACAGTGCTACTGGTAGTGCTGCATACTGCTGCTGTGCTCGGACTAGTCTACTACTACTCGTAGCTAGCTAGTAAGACTAGATAAACGGTTGGCCACAGCACTGCAATGGTGCGTCGTAGCAGTATCACGGTGCAACAGTAGCACGGTGTAGCAGTAGCACGGTGCATCGCACTGTTAAATTGCACGTCACGGCAAATCAGCGTGGAGGCTGTCACGACTAATAAATAAATCAGTTGCAACAGCAACACTATTGAGCATCAATTTTTCCTTGGGTCAACACAAGCAACAAATCTGAACAAAAGCTATGTATGACAATGGCAACAACAAAAAGAAAAATCTTTGAAGAAAATTTCTCTCAGATGTTAAAGTATGTTGATGGAGACGGAAAATTAAATTTTCCAAACAAGGACAGTAATGCACGGCGATTGAAAAACTGGTGCTGTCAACAAAAATACAGAAAGACATTATCATGCGATGAACAACGAAAGCTAGAATCTATCGGATATGACAATGCAACCAAGGTAGATAAGAATGATGTGACATGGGAATCTCAATTTTCAAGACTCTTACAATACAAAGAAGAATACAACACATTGATGGTTTCTAAGAAAGATAAAGATCATGTTGACCTAAGATATTGGATAGCTCATCAACGAAGATTGGAAAAGGATGGACGCTTGAGCGATAAACGGAAAGACCTTCTTATCAAAGCAGGTTTTATTTTTGAACCCATAAGGACCAAAGGAAGCAAGAAAGCCGAGCATAGTTAAATGCATGTAGGAAAGGCACAACAATTAGATCAACACAAAGAACACGTCTCCAACCAATCCCTGTCCTACATGTTCCACAGCACCTCTAATTTGGTCCACTCTTGGTTTTCAAAAGAAAAGGAACCCCCGCAAGAGGAGGAAGTGGAAGAACCACAACGCAGAACCTCTGCCAAGTTTTAACATCTGCAAGGCAACAGCTTATTCATAATATGCATTCATTCCGTCCGTCCGAAACGCTTCAAATAACAAAGGGGTCGCAGGCTCGCATTGGCATTTCCAGCATCCATACTCGTTGCAAACAAGCCGGCATTCATACAAGAACATAGCCGCATGAATATGCCAAACAAAGCGCTGATCGTTATGCCAAATCCAGGAAAACAGTACGAATCGTCTACATTGCGTACCAGGAACTGCCCTCGTTTGAGTAATCGATAATCACCTTAAAAAGATTTTGAATACTTGAAGGTCTTTCATCCACACACCAAGCAACACTGTACATCACAAACCTCTAGTCGTTATTGCTTCGAGAAACATTCTTATTGCCCATGATTCCGGTGGAAAATGATGCATTCGACTTTGCCAAAATCGGCCAACCTGCTGGGTGCTACTCAGTTTCGTTTGCGCACAGGTGAGGTTCGTCCAGGATATACTTCAGAAGTCATTGTCCTCGCATTTGACTTCCGCTCCATCTTTGACTACTTGGCCCCATCCATTCCCGTCGTAGAATTACAAACGCCAGCCTCTGCCGCCGTGGTCTCGTATCAGAGAGACCGCTCGCCAGAGAACTCTCGTATTTATTATATTGCATTAGATTAGAGCAAACATGGATTTTGTTCAACTCGATCATCAAAATAGTTAGTTGTCAATGTATGGATATACTAGATGAGCGTGTTCTGGGGTGTGCCTAATGAAGGGGCTTCAGGAGATCACCGATAAGGCCCTAGATTGTCCCCAAGCTGCTTCTTGCGACAAAAACTAGAAGTGCTGGTCATTGTCCTCACACCCCTCGAACAATGCTCCATTGCCAACTATATCCATTCCCTAACTACGTGCTGTGCAATTAAAAGGAAACTCAAAGATAGGACTGACTGGTCACACTCAAGCTCTACACAGAGTGGGAAACCTAGCATTCCCCTCCATCATCATTGAAAACTCCAACCTGCTTCCTATAGCACCATCTTTGATTCGCATCAGCGCATGGCCGCTTGTAATAAGTATCAAAGCATACGC
>ENA-ORBV01013664-ORBV01013664.1-microbial-mat-metagenome-genome-assembly--contig:-NODE-13664-length-12291-cov-5.781398_pt1 | contig 12291 bp, 8 predicted proteins | sample MGYA00237777_ERZ505514 | MGnify/ENA primary metagenome ERZ505514 (study PRJEB26160, sample SAMN06269048) | microbial mat metagenome | isolation source: Oligotrophic lake microbial mat | place... | reverse complement strand
AGCCAATAGAAACGCATGTCAATTGCTTTGGAGCGTTTCTGTTTCACAGTTCCATTGAGGATGCCACGGGCGACACTTCAATACTTTTGACATCAGACAACCGAGGAAACATCGAAACAACCACAATTGGTGGTTTCTTACGAGATGAAGTTTTGGGGCCTGGAGGTTTGGGTACTAGTAAAAATGTTTAGACGACAACAACGATTTAGGATGGGCAGTCAAAGATTCAATTTGAACACAAACATTAGATTAAACATCATTAAATTAAAACACAAACCGAGAACTCAACTGATGGTTGTTCCCCTCATAAATGCGCTCGCAAAGTCATCGTCATCGTCGTCGTCTTCATTTGTCCTGAATCGCTTCCTCACTTCAAGGCTGGTGTCTGCAATGCGCCAAAAGAGACGAGGCGTGGCATAACGAACCAACTTGAGTGCTTTCACGGTCGTCTTTGTGCCATTGCCATCCATAATTTCAACGTCCTCATACGCGTCTTGACTAAGTCTTGTCACCACCCCAGTGATAGGAAGCGTCTCGTTTACCAACGTTCCATGCTTCACGCCTTCGTGTTTTTTCAGCACCTTCTCATCCAACACAACACCAGAGAAGACAAGATGCCACTGCATCATGCCCACCGGCTTGGAATCTTCATGATGCATGCGCGCATTATCCCATCCTTCGATAATGGGCTCGTCATCGTCGTCTCCACTGTGTACGAGGAACTCACGCATAGCCTCGTCATCACTGCCACCATCAGAATAATCGAGGGAAGGAGCCGTGACACAAAGTGTTGTCGCATCAATGCGGCGGCAGGTATGCTTGAACCTTTTCTTCCTTCCTTCGCCCAACACATCACACGGATGAACCCTCATGAATACAGCGTAACCACTGCATGTATCCTTTCCATCAAGAGAAACAAGGTTGTTCATAGAAACAACTTTGAATGGATGGGGTGTGAGCGAAAGGTTGTCCTTGTTTACATGAACACGAACTGCGATAAAAGTGTGAGCATTGTGCTTGAGGTCGGAAGACAATCCCCTACAAAAGTACGGCTTACCAATGAAGTCAACACCCGCATTTCTTGCGTCAACTTGCGGGGCAAGTTCTATCAGCGGGAGAGAGCTGGCCATGGTTTGATTTAACCTTGGCACGTCGTGCTGTTCTGGGAAAACTAAAAGAGAAGGCACGCTTTTCTTTTCTTTCCTTCCACTTGATCTTTTCGGAGCAGGAGAAGGGGACGCGACTGGTGGAGGAGGTTCTTGTGGCTGTCCTGAGGGTTCTTGGTCAGCGAGCGCCTGAGTGTTCGCGTGTGGCCAAGTCTCCAAATTCTTGAGCAGCTCAATGTACTCAGTCAAGGTAAGTTCTCGCTTCCAGTAATTTGCCCTGTTGTGCACAGACTTTCGCACAGACTTTCGCAATGCAGAGCGAGTTGCACCGTGTAACTCCTCTTTTCCAGTGCAAATGTCTCGGATTCCGTGTTGCAGAGAGAGGACATGCTGAAGACCACCAGCGCCTTCAATGTCTCTAGCGAGTTCCTTTTCTGTATCTTGGGTGAGACCTCTTGAGTTTGTTGGCGTAGGATGCCGGGTCCTTTGACTGCGACCGCTCCATGCACTCCCCGGGCTGGCAAATGCAGCACCAGCAGCAGTAGCTCGACGTCCTGGAGTTGTTGGAGGCTTTTTTTTAGCAGGAGTCTTTGATTCCGATTCGTCAATGAGCGGCGTTGCTACTTCCTTGTTGTCGTCACTGCTATCAAATTCGAAGTCGCTTCCCTCCTTGTCGGACTCACCCCCCTAGACTGACAAATGCAGGAGGTTCAGCAGTCCTGCGGCATGATGTGCTTGGTGTAGGCGATGGGTTATTCTTACGACGGGCACGGCCACGACCAGACATTGGTTTGCCATTGTGATCAAAGTTGCGAACCAGACATTTCTGTTGAGTGTACTTTTGCTTGCCAGGTTTGTACCAACTGGCACACATGCGGGGATTTTCCGCCAATCAGATGACATCTTTGCAGCAAGAATGGTTAATTTTGATTCCACGTGGAGGGTTGTAAATGGCTCACAACAAGAAGCCGATCAGAATTCTGCAAATCGGTGATGCAACACATGCTATCTAGCATCATAGCACCTTTCTTTGATTGCATTTTCCGGCATGGCAAGGCGTGCAGCAACAAAAGATGCCGCTGCTCCAAAGGCAAACACAACAACGGAAGAAGTGAACCCGCAAGCAAAAACAACTCAATCCACAAAGAAACCTGCATGACGTTCATACGCAGCAAAAGGGTTCTTATATCAAGGTCTCAAAGATGGGACGATACCAATGGATGAAGCGGAGATGGGTCACATGGCCGTTTACGAGAATTTCTGTCTTGGCAGACCGGAGTTTGAACAGTTTCCTTATGATTACCTTTTTAAAGATCGGCTGAAGAGGCTACGCAAGCTTGTTAGTGACAAAGAGGATCGTTCTGAAACAGATCTTGCTGCTTTGCTTCACGACCGACTCATCTTTCCAAAGGCCATGGAAGACACCAAGGGACGACCAATGTGGCAAGGTTCAGCCCCACAGAAACAACTACAAAAAGACATTGAAGACGGCTTGCTTGAAGGAGAGTCACGGCTCAAACCTAGGGAGTTGTTTGAACTGAAGGAAACATACAACAGTCAATGCGATCTTGACTTTTTTCGAAACAGAACATGCCAAGGGGTTAAGGCGAAGAAACGACAGGTTTGGGTTGAACACAAGGCAGCAAAGCGAGCTGAGAAACTAAAGAAATGCAAGTAACATAGCAAGATTAGTTGTCAACAGACTAGCAGTCGCATTAGCATCCATCATCGTTATCGATCCATCGATCGACAAGCATTATCTAGAGTAGCAGAGTGCGAGTAGCTAAGATGCTAGCAGTTTGTGCTTGTTGCGATAGATGTCTTTCTTAAGCAGGTTGTGTCGTTTGGGCTGTGCGAAAATAGTTTCAGCATGCGTGTTAGTTTCAGCCAAACAGTCATTAGTTTCAGCGCGCTAATTATTTTCATAGTTTCAGCCACGTCTGAAACTAAAAGATTTATCAGACACGACTGAAACGGTCTTTGTTTTAGTCGTGTTCGACAAAAAAGGATTAACCAAAGCACGACTGGCGCGTCGCGAAATGCCGCTGAAACGGTTTTTTGGGTCATTTCCGCACCTTGCAGTACGACGCCGTATCGTCAACGTCCACGGCCACCGAGCCTGCCCGACTGACTCGCCACCTTCCCCAAGAAAGCTACGTACCGCAGCCCGTTCAATATACTGCTAGCACTACTGCAACAACATGGTACTACAAGTAGACTAGCTAGTACAGTACAGTAGTAGTCTACTAACAAGAGCACCACCACTGTAGATGCATGGAGCGGGAAACTCTGTAGATTCCACCGTAGACAAAACGGCAGACACGTAGCTCCAATGTTCAGTAGGTACGACGTAGTAGCTAGCTAGCTAGCACTGGTTCTTTCTACTTGGCAGTAAGTGGTCCTTTCAAAGTAGCTACGTCTTACTGGTAGGACGTAGCGACCAAGTTCTAGTAACCTTCAGTACTGGTATGGTACTAGCTAAAGTAGTAGCTAACATACAGCCGCTACCTTACCCAGTACCTGCAGGAACAGTTACAGGCGCAGTACAGCCGACAGCAGCAGCAGAACCAGCAGCAAGGCCATCAGCAGCAGCAGTTGATGTTTCCTGGAATGGGGTCAGCTATTAACGATCCGCAGCAGGCAGCAGCCGTTCAGCAAGCACAACAACAAGCAGCAGCACAAGCTCAGTTTGGCAATCAAAACCAACAGCAATGGGGAGTTCAGCAGCAAGGCTTGGGCGACCAGGCAAATGCTTTAAACAATACTGCTGCGTTAGCCATGATGCAGCAGCAGCAGCAACAGCAGCAAATGCCTGGAATAGGGTCCAATAATATGTTCAATTGGGCCGCCGCCGGCAGCGGAGGCGGCGGAATACAAAACAGCCAAGCTGGGATGTCTTCCGCAGTCGATGCCAGCTCTGCAAGTGGCGCTCAGCTTGCTGCATTTGCCATGGGCATGGGCGGTAGCATGGGTGGCCAGAGCAACATGGGAGGCCAGAGCAACATGGGAGGTACCGGAGGATCAAAGAATGACATGATGGCAACCTCCAACATTCAAGCCTTTCTCCAGCAGCAGCAGCAACAACAACAGCATCATGGAATGGCCGGCATGCAGGGTATGGGGCTCAACCAGCAGCAGCAGCAGCAGAATAATAATGTGATGGGAGGGCACCAGCAAGGCGGTATGGGGAGTGCTGGCGGCAATGCAAGCGCGCAATTGCTTCTTCAGCAGCAGCTAGCCAAACTGCAGCGGCAATTCCAAGGACAGCAGGATAGCCAACAACAACAAGGTGGCGGGGCTGGCGGAGGAGTGGACCCACAGCAGCAGCAGCAGCTTATTCAACAAATGAGGCAACGAGGATCTGCAACTGGCGCCGAATTACAGCAGCAGTTGCAGCAAAGAGGAAGTGCTGCGAATGTTCAGCAGCAAATGGTACAGCAGCAGAGACAGCTTGCCCAGCAGCAGCAGAGAGGGAGTAATGCCAATCTCTTGGGACAGCAACAGCAACGAGGAAGTTCCGCAAGTCTTCACCAGCAGATGCAGAATCAGCAGAACAATTCCACTGGTCAGCAGATGGTTCAAAGGCAGAGTGCGCTCTCCCGGTTGCAGCAGATGGCCGCTCCATCGTCGTCACAACAGAGTCACGACAAGTCGAACAGCGAAATTCAGCGTAACATGTCCAATGCCGCTCTCCATAGCAATTCGTCGTCTACCAGTATGAATCACTCGTCATCGCAAGCCCAAATGCAAGGCAGTGGATCAAGCGCACAGCTTCATCGTGATGTTTCCAAATCACAGATCCAGCCCAACGTGTCGGCTCATAGAGGCTCATCGAGCGTTGAAATGCAGGGGCAGCAGCAGGGCGGATCAGATAGCCACAACTGGATGTCGTCTTCGTCCGCGCCGAACCAGCAAAACAACCGTAACCTTGCTGGAATGCAGAACCAAGGATTTCAAAACCAGGGTGCAAGCTCGATGCAGCAACGCCTCTCGAGTTCATTCGGGAACGAAAACAATGCTTTTGGCGGTGCTACACAAGGCAGTGGCGGACTAACTCAACAAGAGCTCCTCATGCAGCAGCTAAGACAGCGGCAGCAGCAGAACCAGCAAGACCCATTGCTCATGGGTGGCCACGGTGGTCAGTCATCCCAAAACCTCCAGATGAACTTCCAGAACCTCCAGCAACAGCAGCAGCACAGCGGAGGTGGTTCGTCCCTGCGCGGTGGTCAAATGGGGCAAGGAATTGGTGGCATGCAAGTAAGCAGCAGCAGTGGGGGCGGCGGCGGCCACAGCCAATCGAATAACAACCAGGATGATGTAGCGGCGGCGGCGCAGAAGTCCTTTTTGGATGGAAACTTTGCTGGGGGTTGGCAATCGAATGCCGATTTACCAGATCGCCGGCATATTATATTTAGTATTCTGGAAGTTATCAAACAAATGAGACCTGACACTAACAAGATATCCCAAAAGTAAGTGAACACAGCACGAGTATCTTCTCTCAGGATTCAGAGCCGGCTTCCTCCCTTCTCACCTTTCTCGTTGCGTCATATCAAAGATTACCACACATGGCTAAAAGTCTTGAAGAGCACCTTTATCGTTCTGCTCGAACCAAAGAGGAATACCTCGACTTGTCCACCTTGAGAAAACGACTCCAGCTAATTGCACATGGACTTGAGCTTCATCGATCAACTTCCACAAATAGTATCTCTTCAGCATCCAAACAGAATGATGGCATGTCCCAACAGCACCCGAATCAACAGCAGCAGCTTCTACAGCAAATGGCAGGGGGCAATCTTGGTGGTAGTGGTGCAGCCCAGCAACACATGCGTCAGATGGGCCAACAGAGTGACGTCGTGGGCGGTGAGAATCAAATGGAAGGTAGCCAGAACCAGAACATTGGCCTTGCTTCATCGATTTTCCCAGCCAGAGAGAATTCATCAGGCGGCGGCAGTGTCTCTGGCTCGGCTGGAGTTTCTGGTGGCAATTCTTCCAAGTATCAAGACCCTATTGCTGCCCAAAAGAAAAAAGTGATCAGGCAGCAACAACAAAGGTTACTGCTTTTGCGACACGCAAGCAAATGTACCGCTGGGCCCACTTGCAAGACGAAATTTTGTGCACAGATGGTTACGCTGTGGAAACATATGAAAAAATGCAGGGATAAGAATTGTTCGACCTCCCATTGTCTCAGCAGCCGATGCGTTTTGAATCACTACAGGATCTGCAAAAGTCAAGGCAGAACGTCTAGTTGCGAAGTCTGCGGGCCCGTGATGGAACAGATTAAGAGGCAAGAGACAGGAGATGAGGCTAATGCAGTAGATCCTCTGACGAAAGACCAAGAAATGCCGTTGCTGGACGGGTCAATGTCTGTTGGGGGTAGTGATGAGCCACAACAGCAACAAAATCAGCCCCAACAACAGCAACATCAACAGGGTTCAGAAGACCAACAGCAACTGCAGCAGCTTCAGGTTGCCCAAATGAAATTACAGAATCAGCTTCAAGTGTTGAAGCAGCTGCAGCGCCAACAGGAGCAATTACTGCAGCAGCAGAGACACCTCCAAGAGCAGCAGAGTCACATTAAAGATCCCCATACGCAGCAGGGTCAACAATTGCAGCAGCAGCAGGCACTGCTACAGCAGCTTCAGCAGAGATGCCAACAACAGCAAGTTTTGCTACAACAAGAACTTGCAGTTCAGTCAAACGCCATCAATAATGCCAAGCAGAAGCAGGGTATTCAAGGACCAGCGGACGGTGACCCTTTAGCGGGACCTGTGCCTACTTCCATTTTGACTTCAGACGAAAAAGACGCCAACTCATCGTCGAAGAGAGGGTTATCTGTCCGTCGGCAATCGAAAGGTAAATCCATTCGAGGTAAAGGAGGAAAGGAAAAGCCCTTGCGGTCAACAGAAAAAGATTCATCGGGGTCTGGGCAAAGAGCTCGCACGGCAAAGCTTATTGAGGACAAACCTCCCTATCAAGCGAAAAGGCGGCTCTCTACATCCAGTAGGGGTGATTTGGAATCTTTGCCCGGAATGCCTGAGCCAGCAAGGAAGATGATAAAACTGGAACCCCAACTCAAAGAAGACGAATCCAACGATGCTGCTACCAAACAAAGAGAAATCTCTGTGTCTGTGGACGACAACGAAGCAAAAAAGAAGCTTGTCCTGGATGATTTGCAGAGTGGCGATGTAGACCACTCATCACAGCAGCCCCAACTTTCGAAGGAGTCCATTGAGAAACACCTCGACTCACTAGAGAAGCCTTCCAATATGTCCCCCGAAGAACTTGCTAGGCACTGCCTTCCTTTGATACAAGATTTGATTGACGACCCATTCGGTTGGGTGTTCAGAGATCCAGTCGATCCTGTTGCATTGGGTTTACCGGATTATTTTGAAGTGGTGAAGAAGCCGATGCATTTGGAGCTTGTGAAGACGAAGCTTGAGGACAACGAGTACAAGGACTTGGAGTCGTTCCAAAAAGATTGCAGCCTCGTTTTTGAAAATTCAATTCTATACAACGGCGAGAGCAGCGAAGTCGGCCAGCTTGCGTTGACAATGTTGTCTAATTTTGCAGACAAGTACGCTGCTGCTGTGAAAGGTAAGGTAACTGCATCTTGTTCCTGACATTTTCAGTGACCTCCCATCGTTCGTCGCCGAGTACGCATGGATGCTCATCTCGTTCTTGCTTTACTTATTTACAGCGACGGAAAGCCAACTAGCTCTCCTAGAACCGAACGCTCCTTCTGCTCAAAGCGAGGACGACGAGGACGGAAAGTGTCTTGAAGGGGATGGTGGCGAACAACAACAAAAGCACGAGGAGCCCCGACCAATGGATATGGACGAGGCCAATGCGGGTGAGACGCCGAAAGAGGAAGATACGTCATCGCCCCCAGGTGAAGATAGTTGTGAAGTTACGAGGGCAGGCCAGAGCCCCTCTGAGGCAACAATGTTAGATAAAAGCCTTGCAATGAACAAAATCGATGCACAATTGGATGAAGAATCAGTAGTTCCGACCGTTGAGAATGAAAAGGTTGCAGCGACCGCATCTAGCCCTCTTGATGAAAATCTTGTAAGAAGCGATGATGATGATCCTTCTATTGCAGCTGCGCAAGATTCCAGTGGCACTGTGAGGCCTTCTGTTGGAAATGATGAATTTGGCAAAAAGGGCGTTGCTCCTTCTTGCGATTCTGGCGAGGTTGCGGAGAAGCGTTGTATCGACAACGACCAGAAGGACAATAACCAACAGCCCAAGACTGCCGAGGGCATCAACAGAGAAGCGCTGGAGAGCCAAAGTATCCCGTCTGCTTCCAAAGAAATAGCTACTAGGACTCCGGTGCCAGCAGTGGATGGGCCTCTCGACGCTTTGTCTATACTTGCAGAGGTACCCAAGGAAGCAGCTGAAGCCCAAGAAGGCGAGCACGCGGAGGCATCGAAGGACGAAGCCATGATTTCCTCGGGCGGGCCCCTTGCAAAAGCACCAGCGGAGGCGTCGGGGGAAGAACCTGCGATTGGATCACACAACTCAGACACGAAGCAGGAAGAGGTGAAAGAGAACCGCGAAGGAGAAGCGGCAGCTGCTCCACCTGGAAGCAAAGTTATTGTCCACACCAACTCGGACGCATTAGAAGCGAATGACATGTTACAGTCGAAGGAAAGCGGGAGCGAAACTTGTGGTGAGCCATCGAAGATGGAACTAGAACATGCAGCTGAAGGTTCATCGGATTCAGCCAAATCACTAGGGTTGCCGACTTCAGGGGAGCAGAAGGGCGACGACGGCCTTCCTGTCGACGACGAATGCAAACAAGCGCCAACATAGACATAAGGAACAGTCCGGGGATGTCTCTCTTAAGAGGAACTATGGTTGCAAATCTGGTGTCAACAGGTTCGTGGACGAAAAAACGCCAGCAGTGCGGAGAACCGGATCAAGTTGCTTAAAAGAAGTATTATTATGTGGGGTAAATGTATAGAGATCAAACGCTTTAGTTCACAGTTGCAAAGATGGAAAAACAAGACATATTTGCTGAGATAGTTGGACTTTTAATGATATTTAACCCTACGTTGTCTACTCTACTGGATATTATCTTTACATAAACACGTTGATCTTTAAGCAATACACCCATTTTGAATCCTACTACAACACGTACAATTCTACTAGCAAATTTAGTAAAGAGGTATGATGAGGCGTTAACTAAATATCACAGCAGTTATTGTACTGCCAACACACAAAAATCCACAGGCCTCACATTTTGGATAATACAGAGCAAACAGCATGCCCATTGTCGACATCTGTTTGACATCTATTTGTTGATTTGATCCAAATTAGATCACTCTGCTGTAGTCAATGGCTCGTTTAGCAGCTGCAGGAGGGGCTACCATGTCCGGATGAGCCGCTAGAATGTGACGTCCCATGCAAACATGACCAGGCTTGTCACAGATCCAAACTTGTTTCTTGGCCATGGTGCCAATGTTAGATTGGCACTCTCTGCAAACATGAGTAGTCAAGGCATCACAGACACAGCAACGACCTTGTAAGAGATGCTTTGGATGATTCTTCTTGTGGCGTTTCGTTGGAGTGACACCAATCAGCTGCTGTGTAGAGGGAACAGTAGGCGGAAGATTCGGATTGTGTTGTGCCAAGGCTCGTGTGCCTTTCTTGGTTGACCTGTCGCGGAGATTACAAGTGTCAAAAGTGTTATCAATCAATTGCTCTGAGAGACGTTCAAAGAACTTTCTCTCAGAGCACAATGCAGTGCTTCCCTTTCTGATGCCATGGAACAAACGCATCGCATCCACAACAACCATGCCAAACAAACTTGTATTGACACGTTTATCAAATGTCTGTACTTGGATCTTCTTTTCAATTTTCAATCCAGCTTGACGAGCACGATTGTGCCGATCGATTGCCTGACATCCACTGTAATGTATCTGGCAAGCTCTTGGTTGTGAAACATGGACGTTTACCTTTGAAGGATCTGCATTTGGTGTGCGGTCAACTTGTTTCCAGCGTGGACGATTGATTGGTGTGCCATCTTGAATATTCAAACATGTTGTGATAAAGTGCCTCCTGTCTCTGTCACACCACACAAACGCCAGCAATCTTGTGGCAGTGGCTGGGTCAACTGTGTACAAGCCACGGCGATCGCCCTTCCCTTTTGGCAACTCCACATGTGAGAGCCAATCCATGGGGTATTCTCTTATAGCCGTCTTGAGGACACCAATAAACCTCAAACCAATAGCAAAAAGTCTGATGGCTGCCGGCACAGACGCGAAGTATGAATCGGCAACAACAATCCTGTCGCTGTATCCCCACGGATGAACCAGTTCATATAGAACATTACATCCATGTACATGAGCATTGTCTGCATCATTGTTGCTTGGAAAGAAAGCAAACGTGTGTCAGTTAACAATTGGAATACAGTAACAAAGTCAGAATAGAATTCAAAGTTATTGCTTACTTGTTTGCCTCCTCTACTGGCGACTTGACAATCTTGAGTCTCAACATAATACCTGACTTGGCACAGCAGCTATTTTGTATTTCACAGCCATCTTCGGGTTTCCTGTCAATGGCAACATAGAAAGGCAATCCGGCATTAATCCAACTGCCGCCAAGCCCGTACCATCTTGAAATAGACTCATCTACACAAATCAAGTGAGATGGGCTGAAGTGTTGGACACGATGCGAGTTTATCCTTGAAACAAAATCATCCACCAACATCCATCTGTATGTTTCACTTGACAGTCCGGGAGGTCGTTCTTCAGGCTGCTCACTCCATTCCATGTGCTGTGTCAATTCATCAAACCGTGGACGTGTCATGCCCGTCTGACCAAGCAATGGAGGAGGCAGGTACCTGCAACTCGACTCCGGGGACCAAAGAGAGGCACGTTCCCCATATTCGAACCTTGTGATCAAGACAAGCACCCCAAACCACTTGAGTAATTCACCAGTTGTAGTGACTTTCTTGCCAGCAATTGAGAGATTCAGATTAAGTCGCCGCACCATCCAAAAAAGTTGGTCTTTTGGAAAGCAAGACATGAAACACTCATACTCGGAAATCTTGAAATGGTTGCTGTTGTTGTCACAACCACAAGTCAGCTCGTCTCCGGACCACTGATTGACAATCTTCCAGTGCTTTGGCAAGACCGGACCATTGATTTGGCTGTGGACATTGTTTCCATCAAACCAATTTCGGTCATGGGCAGTTGTTACCACCAAAGGTCCGGCCGGAGGACCTCCATCGGGCGGGGGAAGCGTGCCCGCAGCTGCATTTTCCGGTGCCCCGGTTGTTGTTGTTGTTGTTGTTGCTGCTGCGGCGGCGGCGGCAGTTGTGGCCGCTGCTGGTGTGTTGTCATTGTTGTTGCTTCCTCCGGAAGGGTTCTCATTGTTGTTGTTGTTGTTGGTGGTGGTGGTGTTGGCCGGAGGAACATCATTTGGCTTGGGATTCTGGGCCAGCAGACGTTGTAATGCAATCTCGACGTCTTTGGCATTCTCACCATACTTGTATCTGGCCCGAACATAGGTTGTAGCTCTCTTCGCAGTTGGACCCTTCTTGCTCAACACTTCTAACATGGTGCCCATTAACCACTTGTCGGCCGATGCGGCACCAAAAATGCGCTTGCAATCATGGGAAACGGCCTCAGCTTTCGCCTAACACAGGCCGCCTACTTCCTTGCGAGAGTCTGGTGGCGCCATGGTGCTGTTGTTGTGAGTGGACACATCTAAAACATCACCATTTCCAAAAGCGAACCGTGCAACATCTTTTTTCTGATTAGTGGAAACTCACTGTTTCTGCAGAAAAATCAGCAAAGCCAGCCGTGCTTGATGCCAATCAGTTGGATAGTAGCTTCCTTACATAAACTAATTGCCGGCGCTTGAACTGTTAGATTTATATAAACTATGTGACCGTTGTGTTGGCTTAACGCCAAGCTGCATAGGCTAATGTTGTGTTCACATGAACACATGTATTTACACAAAGACATAATCGTTACATAATGACGTCAGTAGACTAGACACTGCTACTTACAGCTTGTCCTCAGGGGAAAGTTCCTCTAGTAGCTTCACAAGGTCAAGTTTATCCACCAATTTCTGGATGTATTCGGGCGTCTTCTTCCTGCATTTGGCAAACTCATTGTCGGATTCATCGGTTGGACACATGCAGTAGCGGCAAAGTTGGGATACATTCTTGCCTCTT
>ENA-ORBV01013663-ORBV01013663.1-microbial-mat-metagenome-genome-assembly--contig:-NODE-13663-length-12292-cov-4.536226_pt1 | contig 12292 bp, 14 predicted proteins | sample MGYA00237777_ERZ505514 | MGnify/ENA primary metagenome ERZ505514 (study PRJEB26160, sample SAMN06269048) | microbial mat metagenome | isolation source: Oligotrophic lake microbial mat | place... | reverse complement strand
GCTCAGCTGGTAGAGCAGTGCCCTTTTAAGGCATTGGCCGCGGGTTCGAATCCCGCCCGACCCACCATTCTTTAGGTTTTTGCTTCCTGAGAGGCTTGCCTTTGGCTGTGGTAAGCCCTGAATTGAACTTAACCACTGGAATTGCCTCTGAAATTGCTTTGGGGTCGAAGCGGTAGCTTGTCCGTACCGTGCGACCCGTCTCATTCGTCTCAATCTCAATTCTTTCAACAAACATATCCACCATCTTTTGCTTCTCCTCATAGGAAGACAGTTGCCCTCCCTGCTGTGCCTTCAGCTTGGCTGAGAAATAGCGCAGGTTGTCAGCAGCCACCTCATACTGTCCTAGTCGCGCAATCTCATTCTCTAGTTGCTGCTTTTCGGAAAAAAGCCCGTCACGCTCTCCCTCGAAACGTGCGACATCCTCACGTATCTGCCTCTCGTTAGCATCCTCTTCATAGAGAAGGTTACGTGCTTTCTCAATACGGCCATTCAGATTCGAAATGTGATGCTCTAACTCCAACAGCCGCACAGACAGAGCTTCTCTGTTCGTACGTTCGGTAGCACCCTGCTCATGGAGTTTCAAAAACTCCTCTGGGTCATGCAATGCTTTCTCAATGAATCCCCATACAGTGTTTTCCAACATATCGGCACGGATGCTGAAACTGCCATGTCGCTTTCCATCTTTAATGAATTGCTTACGACGATAGTACTTTGTGCCATCTCCCATTGAGTACCCCGTGAAACCGCGTCGTGTGTTTGCATCAATAAGTTTGCCACTGAGCATGTAAATTTCAGTGCCGCCACCCCTGCCACGCTCATGTTTTTGCCTCAAGCGTTCTTGGGTCATGTAGAAAAGAACGTCATCCACAGCAGCCTCCACTTTCGTGTAAATCCATTCTTCCTTAGGACGTTCCTCATACAATTCGGGTTTATGCGAAATGAGACGCAGACGATTGACGATGTATGCCCCTCTGTAGACTTCGTTGGATAACATCTTCTGAATAGTCATGTCATGCCAGCGTGTCCCTTTCGTTCGGCCATTTCCTTTGCTTTTGGGAATATCTGCATCATTCAGCATAGTTGCAATCCATGACATTGCTTTGCCTTCGTGAGTAAACCACTGAAAAATCTGACGTACAATTTTTGCCTCTTCTTTTAGTAAGCGCAACTTCTTTCCTTTTCCGTCAGTGTTCTTTATCGCTTCATACCCGTAGGGCACTGAACCGCCTACGTAGTTACCCTGCATAGCTGATGCCTTCTTGCCCTCTTCGGTTCTCATCTTAATGTTCTCTCGTTCAAATTCAGCCAGAGCGCCGAATATTTGGAAGATGAGCTTCCCGATTGCGCCAGTGAAATCCAAGTCCTCTTTGACGGATGCAAAGCCCACGCCGTATGTATCCATTTCCTCAAACAGTTCTAATAAATCGGAAAGGTTACGCGAGAGGCGGTCAATCTTCCACACCAACACCAAATCTATTTCCTTCCTTCTCACAAGTTTTAGCAACCTCTGTAATCCTTTCCGTTCTTCATACTCACTACCAGAGCCAACATCAAAAAAATGCCACTCAGGTTTTGTCGTCCAGCCTTTGTAATCTTTGCGCTTAACGTGTTCATAAAGTTGTTCTTTTTGAAACTGAGGGCTGTAGCCCTCTAGATTTTGCTCTTGGGTCGAGACACGCCCATAAAACGCGACACGAAGTTCTTTTTTAGTAAGGTGTTGCTGCTTCGTCGGAACCACAGTAGCCATAACAAAATTGGAAAGGTTACTTTGAAGTATACCTAAAACTTTAGGTGCAACAAAATAGACTTAACAGTCGCTACTCTCCGTGAAATTAGTCTTCAAAATGCATTAGCTCAGATACAGAAATATCAAGCCCATTGGCTAATTTCTGTAAAGTGAGGATATTTGAGTTATTTGGACTCTTGCTTTCAATAAATTGAATATGCTTCACACCAAGCTTAGAGCGTGTAGCAAGTTCCTCTTGAGTTAGCCCCTGTTTCTTTCGGAGAGTGCGAACTTTCTTGCCTAGCTGAAGAGCGATGTTGTCTGCTTTCTTTGTCATTCAAACTATCATCGCGTTCTCTGTTACCTCTTCACACCTAAAACTTTAGGTGTTATAGTAAGAAGTATGACAATCAAACTTCTCATTCTTGTTTCGCTTTTCTTTCCGTCCATAGCCTTTGCAATAGCGTCTGATGTGACAACGGATGACTGGTACTCAACAGCCGTCTCGTCCTTCGTGGACAAGGGCTTTCTACCAGATAATGTTCCCTTCCGCGCTGGCGACGCCGCCACGCGGGGCGAGTTCATGGAACTGGTAGTGCGAGCACTCGGTGGTGTTCTCCATGCCTTGCCTACACAGCCAAGCTTCGATGATGTGCGTAGAGACAATCCATCCTTCCAATACTTCGAGGAGGCCGCCGTGAGCGGCTGGATGAAGGGTGTTGGCAACTGTCTGGGGAAGCACCCCTGCTACGCGAAGCCTGATAGCCCTATCAACCGCGCCGAGGCTGCAACCATTCTTCTTCGTGCGTTCAACCTGGAAGGAGGAGAGTCAGCACCTGGATTCCCAGACAATCCGAACGGCCAGTGGTACACAACGAGCATCTTTGTAGCGGGGAGCAACTGCATGTTGAAAGGAGATGCTGCGACAGGAAGGGTGCGGCCAGAGCAGAACATGAATCGCGCTGAGATGGTGGTCATGCTTAAGCGCCTCGATGAGAAACTGTCCTATCCGAACTGTGATGCAGTAGACACAACAGCTAAAGCGAAAAGCACTACCCCAAAGACAACAACTGCCCCGCTCCTCACTCAAGACCCGCTCTTTTCCTCGCTCACGAGTCGTGTAACGCAGATGGGCACCATTGAGCAGAAATTGTATGACACAGCGGTTGTCTACAAAGGCTCCTCGTTTCAGACTAATCTCTTCGCCCTCGCCACTCAGTACACAGCCCTTCTGGCAGAAATAAAGACATTCCTGACCACAGCAAAGACAAGGCCTCTCACGAAGACCGAATGGGACAGAGTGAATACAATCCAGGACGATACGGCGGCCATTGGCGACAGGTTTATGAAAGTGCAGGATGCCGCGCTTCAAGCGCCGAAAGTCACTCGCTCACAAACAGACATTGATGCACTACGGCGAATGATTGATTTATCTAATTCGGGCTTCAAGCAGTACGCAAGTGCCAAGAGCCTTGTGGATTCTAGTTTTGTAGAGAGGATAAACGAGCAGTTGAAATTCTGGAATACCATCATTACCAAATACGAAAAATTCCTCAGTACCGCCCTGGACAGGGCACTGACGGACAGCGAAGGGAAGACGATTGAGGGACTACAGCAGCAAGAGCTTTCCATTGTTAATACGCTCAATGACATTTTGGAAGAAGCCAAGATGTACCGTGGCGGGTCTGATAGCACCTACACCCCCGCGCCACCTCCGAGCTATAGTAATGCTCAATACTGCGAGGACGTAAAGCTCTCGTTGGGCATCTCTGGCGGCTGGCGCTCTTCGCAAAAGGTGAAGGAGGCTGGGCGAAAGCTCCTAGATGCTGGCTGTATCTCAAGCGCCACGGCTTGTAGCGACTACCAGGTATGCAATTAGTCGCTTAGGCCTTTTTAAACCTCTCCGCTACAATTCTTTTCAATTATCTTCTCTCTACCTCTATGAAGCGGCTTAGTATCGCCATTCTTTCCGTTCTATGTATGCTTGGAACGTCCATGGCGTTGCCATCAATCGCAGAAGCTGCAAAGTACCGCGTGAAGTCCTCTGACGTATATGTACCAAGTTATACCAAGAAGAATGGAACGCATGTGAACTCATACTATCGCTCCAAGGCAGATGGGATTAAGTCGAATAACTACGGCAAAAAGTACCGCTGAGCCATGAAACACCTCACTCTCCTTGCATCGGCCTTCTTCCTCGCGAGTACCAAAAGCTTTTGCAATTCTTCTCGCTCCTCATACTCACTCCCTGACCCCACATCGAAGAAGTGCCATTCGTCCTTTGTGAGCCATCCCTTGTAGTCCCTACGCTTTAGATGTTCATGCAGCTGCTCCATCTGGAACTGTGGGCTGTAGCCCTCTAGATTTTGCTCTTGGGTAGAGACGCGACCATAGAATGCCACTCGTAATGATTGTTTTGTCTGTTGCTGAGGACGTGTTGGAACTACAGTAGCCATAGTAAAATTGAGAAGGTTATATGCTAACTATAAATAGCATACACAAAACTTACACATATGAAAATTCGGGTGCATAATCGTCCACTTGGACAGAAATAGAAAAACGATGCAATGAGAAATTTTTGCCAACACACATTATAAGGAAGAAAATGCCAACCGTCGTAGCTTCGTTTACGACACGGAGGTGTACAGGTGTATACGGATTGGGCGGGGGTCTTCCTTCACTACTATGTCTTCCACTCCTAAAAGAACCGTCATCCACGTCGTCAAAGACCGTCCCACCGATATGTGGGAAACGCTTCAGGCGAACAGCAAGACTCCGATGAGCCGTCACTATACTCAAGGGGCTGCCATTGAGGCAGCGGCTGCCGCTGCAAAGCAGGCAGCGTTGGGTCAGGTGAAGATTCATCGTGAAGACAACAGCCGTATTCGACGTGAGTACACGTACAAGAAGGACCCTCGAAAGTATCGTGGCTAAAACTACGGGGTTACCGCCCCGTAGTAATCTCTGACTCATAACTCTTACTTCCACCCTCGCCCAATCCATCACCTGTAGTAACTCTTCTCCACAATCCGTACTTGGTCATTGTCAGGACCGAAGTTTAGCGGAGCTTCTTTCATAACAAAACTTGGTGACGTTACAGACACAGTATTAATTGCCGTTTCCTGTCTGAATTTATCTAAGCGAGGGTCAAAAATCTTTTTGGATTCAGCAGTTGGCTGAGAATATTTGAAGTTTACATCTTCTAAAATTGACGTATCTCCAACAGGAAAACCTTGGTATCCAGAGGCCATAAGCACGGCATCATTTAGTGAGTAGATGTGCAACTGATACTCCGAAGGATTTCCGCCCCAATAAGTTTCCCAGTATTGAAGTCTTCTAGCCCCGAGTCCTCCTTGAATTTCTGTAAGCTCATTCCTTTTGATTTCATCGAGCTCAGCAAATCTTGTTTTGCCGAGGACTGCCCCTTTCACTTCTGGGTTGAATCTTGGGTGACGGGTCGTAATGGAATACATAAGGACCTGCTCATTCTTAACTAAAGCCTGTGTGTAGAAATAATCATTGATAAAAATGTATTCTTCTAGTTCTGGACCGACTGAATTTTTTATTTGAGCAGTACCCAAGACCGACTCCAGATATTGGATTCTTACGTCAGTAGCTACTTTATCAGCCATTTCATAATAGGATTTTTTTGGAACAGCCAAGTCGATAGCTGCACCTAGAAGCTCATTTCCGCCCTTCCACACAGTCAGCATAGAAGAGATAATAACAACGATAACTGTAGCCGCAAATACTGCTGGCGAGTGCTTCGCCCAATCTTTAAGTTTCTTTACGTACGTATGCATTGCGGAAGTTTACACCCAAGACTTTATTTGAAAAAGCTGGCAATCGGCGCACCTAGCGCATTTGCAATCTTCTCAATATTCTCAAGCGTGATGTTCTTCTCGCCGCGCTCAATCATACCAATGTAGGTACGATGAAGCTTGGCCTTAGCACCTAATTCTTCTTGAGAAAGCCCCTGCTTGTCTCTGAGTTCACGGACTCTCTTCCCGAATTCGAGAATAACCTGTGCTGTGGGTTTTCTTTTGCGCACATGAAAACCCTATTCTGCTGCATACTATTGTTCGACAGACTACAATTAGCATTTCTTGGAACAAATGTGCATACTATTTTTATAATTCCCCAATTAATCTGACCTCAATCCTGCAAATCATTCCGCTAATCGCGCTGCTGCTTACGGCATGTACCGTAAAGAGTAATCAGACTGTTACACCTACAGATGCACAGGAACCGCCTATTTTAGAAGAAAGGCAGCCAACAGTCTTGGAACAAGCAAAAAAGGGCGACCCTGATGCTCAGTACACTTATGCAAACCAAAGCTTAGGACAAATAAGCCCCGATGAGCAGTTCTACTGGTACTTGCAATCAGCTGAAAATGGATACACCTTAGCTCAAGAAACAGTTCACTACATGTACTACAGGGGGCTCGGAGTGCCTCAGAACTTTATTTCTTCATATGCCTGGCTCCTCATTTCTCATGCACATACGGGAGAAAGAATCGATGCCGCTGGCCTGATGGAAAAACTTAGCCCAACACAAATTGCGGAAGGGCAAAAACTCGCCGCAGAGCTATTTGCAACAATCGAAGAAAGAAAAAAGGAGGTATGCCGAGTGTTTGGCAGCAAGTTTAGCAAGAGAGGAATTTCTTGCCCCTATATAAGATAGTCCTTTGGTTTCATCTTTATGAAGGAGTGGCCTCAGAAACAGACCCGGCTATGGAATACTTTTATGGATATGATTTAACTGGAGGCAGAAGCGGACACATTGGTATCAAGAGTTTTTTTGCTAGTCAGATACAGTCTATCAAAGATACAGGAGAAAAGTTTGAGCCTCGCTATCCCGTTGAATTATCAAAGGCTGGAGAGGCAGCAGACAACGCTTATTTCAGCGCATCTTTCAAAGGACGCTGTAATCCTTTTGGTCGCGCAATGCGTTCTACTTCACGAAGAATACGCACTTCAGGCAGCACTCTCGTTTATATCTTTCAGTGCCCAGCCTGTAACAAGAAATTTCGACGTAAGAGCATGTCCGACAGTAAGCTTAACGAACATAAGAATAGCTATGGCAGTAGATGCTATGGCCGCACAGGTTATTTTGTTGAGACCAAATACTAAAAATATAATTTAGTAGGAGTCTCATTTTTTAGATTGGGGGTACCCTTCGTTGCAGAAAAATTAGTAGGATAAGTCTTGTGAGGCTCCAGCTCAGACATAACCTGGTAGCCCTCCAGATTAACAGACATCTTCACTTTTTGCTTGTGGCTGTTGACGTTCTTTGTCGGTAGCTCAGTTGGTAGAGCAGTGCCCTTTTAAGCATTGGTTGCGATTATGCACTTGTAACCGCAGTAAGTGCATATTCTCGGCGTATTACCGTGCTTTGAGGGGCGTGGGCTTGCGCAGCCCTATGAAAGTCTCAAAGCAGAACGTGTAATATGCCTCAGGGTTCGAGCCCCGCCCGACCCACCATCGTCATAGATTCCATGGCCAGTTGACTGTTTTTTAGCTTCTCCTTGCCTAAAACAGGTTTGACCTCGGGAATGGAGGCAGAAACCTCCTTTGGGTCGAAACGGAAAGAGATGTTTGCAACGCGCTTTCCGACGATTTCAATAATCTCCACAACGTCCACGAGCATGTCCACGAGCTTCTGCTTCTGCTCGTAGGTGTAGCTCCTCACCTCACCCTTGAACTTCTCGGAGAAGTGGCGCAGGTGCTCACAGGCGATGTCGTACTTGGCGAGCTTGGTGAGTTCTTTCTCGATCTTGGCTTTCTTCCCGAACGCCGCGTCCCGTTCGTCCTTGTACTGCGCCACCCGCTCATTGCGCTCGCCTTCGGTGATCCCGCCGTTATAGAAATCATTCTGTACCTTGTCGATGCGACCGTTGGCTTTCGTGAGGGCCTCTTCGTAGAACTGCAATTCCTTCACCATCTTCTCCTTCTCCTGCTTTTGCTTGAAGTTCTTCTTGTGGATACGCAGGAACTCCTCCGGATGGAGGATAGCCTTCTCGATGTAGTCCCACACGAACACTTCCACTGGCTTCGCGGCAACACTGATACTCGGGTAGTGGACGCCCTCGTGCAAAAATTGCTTCCGGCGGTAGTTCTTCGTTCCCTTGGTCGCAACGTAACCGACGAACTTCTTGCCCGTCTGCACGTCCAGCAGCTTGCCACGCAGCATGTAAAGCTCTTTCCCGCCACCGCGCGTAGAGTGTCTGCTCTGCGCATCACGGATACGTTCCTGGGTCATGTAGTAGAGAGCGCTGTCAATGATGGGATCAACAGGTGTGTAATTCCATTCCTCCTTGGGACGTTCCTCGTATCGCTCGGGATTCTTGGATATGAGCCGGTAGCGCTGGGTGATGTAGACGCCACGATATTCCTCCGTCGATAGCATCTTGCGAACGGAGGAATCGCGCCATTTGGTTCCCTTCGTCCGCTCGTTTGCGGCCTGCCCCTTCGGAATCCCCAAGCGATTCAATTCCTTGGCGATCCAGGTGTAGGTCTGATCCTCATGCATGAACCATGCAAATATTTTTTTCACGATTTCGGCCTCTTCCGGCACCACCACGATCTTCGTGCCTTTCCCGCCCGGATTGGGGATTCCCTTGTAGCCATAGGGAATCGCGCCGCCAATGTAATTGCCCATCTTGGCAGACGCCTTCTTTCCCTCTTCCGTTCGCATACGGATGTTCTCGCGCTCAAACTCGGCAAGCGCCCCGAATATCTGGAAGATGAGCTTCCCGATGGCTCCTGTGAAATCCAAGTCCTCTTTGACGGAAGCAAAGCCCACACCGTACTTATCCATCTCCTCAAAGAGTTCCAGAAGGTCGGAGAGCTTGCGGGAGAGGCGGTCGATCTTCCAAACCAGCACCAAATCCACCTCTTTTTTCCGCACAAGCTCCATGAGTTCTTGCAGCTTTGCACGGTGGATCGTATCGCCACCGGACTTCGCGTCGAAGAAATGCCAATCGGGCTTCGTCGTCCATCCCTTGTAATCCTTGCGCTTCACATGCTCATGTAACTGATCCAACTGGAACTCGGGGCTATACCCTTCAAGCTCCTGCTCTTGGGTGGATACACGCATGTAGAAGGCGACTCTAATACGCTTCCCGTTTACAAATGAGATAGATTTTGCGAGTGGGTTTTCCATACGAATAACTGAATGTAAATAATAATGATGAATGTAGGTTACACTATCTGGATGTTCATAGAAAGGAGCATGCGAGCTAATATGTATATGAACACTACACAGGGTCAGATTTTTTTGTGCATCTTCGCTTTATAGGTGGAACAATGTTGTCTGTTTGATATTGAGGTACCCCCCTACTCAAAAAATCCGACCTCTCGGGAAAGCTGAAAGGAATTTTCGGAGTATACTTCGCTCATGCCTACCACGCTCAAGCAGAAACGGTTCGTTACCGCCTACCTTATGAACGGAGGAAGAGGGAAGGAGGCGGCAGAGGTTGCTGGATACCGCGGAGATCCCCATACCCTGTCACAGGTCGCTTACGAAAACCTGATGAAACCTGATATCGTGTCCGCCCTACGGGAGCCATTGGAGGGCGAAGATGCTCTCCGGGAGCGAGTGATCCGTGAACTCAAGTCCCTCGCCTTCACTCAACCCAATGACGGCTTCGGTGTCATGGCGAAGCTGCGATCACTGGAACTCCTCGCCAAGTGCCTTGGGTCGTTCAAGAAGTCTGCGGAGAACCGAGTGGAGCCGGAAGAGAACTATGCGGTCTTCGATGTGAAAGACGCGAATCCGCAGCAGCTTTGGAAGAGATTGCAGGAGATAAAAAAGGCACAAGGCGAAAGGGGCCAGTTTCCTGATCAGCAGGAAAATAGATGAAATGGCATGACTCACTGCGAAGCGGATGCCTTTTTCGTTCGGAATTTGCAGAAATTGTAATCTGCATGCTGGTCGCAATACATTTTCCTTCTGCGCTTGATCTGCTCGAACACCTGCGCGGCCTCTGCCTGCACTCTTTCCTCCTGTCCGGGTTCTATCAATAACACATAGGCATCAGTCTCAACGCCCCCGGCCTTTGCCAGAGTGAACCAGATGTATGCCTTTTCAAAATCCTGTTCAATTCCGTCTCCGTATTGGTACATCAATGCGAGGTTCAATTGTGCTTCTGCAATGCCAAACTCCGCCGCTTTTTTCAGCCAAGCCGCAGCGTTCTTGTAATTCAGCGGCACCGCAACGCCCCCGAGGTAGTAGGTGCCGACGAAATTGTACGCAAGCGGATAGTCCTGGTTCGCTGCCTTCAACGCCCATGCAAAGGCCACATCTTTGCTTCCAAACCTATCTTGACCAACGGCCAGTTCATATTGCGCTTCCGCATCTCCTCGCTCCGCAGCGGCTATCAATACCCGAACATCAGCAGAGACAGAGGGCTTCGGGGCAGGACGAAAGAAGAATGCTGCACCGATAACCACAAAGCTCAATACTCCGATGATCCCCATCGCCCAATATAACTTCCGATAGGAAAAGCGGAACCAGCTTCGCTGCTCTGCTTTTGGTGCACGTAGCTTTTGAGGTTTTACATCAGGATTCTTTTGAGTGTTGGAGGTTGGCGGCTTTCGCTTTCTACAGATTGAAAAGAAAAGGTAGATGAGCAACCACCAGATAGATGCACCGAGAAGCGTGAAAAGGATTTCCGATGGAGAATCTGCCTGTCGGAGAGCATTCGGCAGAAACGTCACTTGCACGCATAAAAGGATAAGCGCGAGGACAAGGCCGATGACTTTCCGAGGAGATATAGTTGGCATTACCAAGACGGGACGTGTGACACCTAGGCCAGACGTCGTCATCGGAGGTTTCCCTCGTTAGCCAACGCTTCTAGGGCACACGCCCCTTTTTGCGTTGGCACGCGGGATTATCGAAAATACGAGGACTGAAACCGATGGCGTCTGGCACGGACATACTACAAGGATTTCTGTTTATTTCCAGTCGTGCGTAGAATATCGGCAACATGAGTATGCACATTGGCTATGTACCACTCGATACGAAGACTCGGCAGATTCTTACAATCCTGCATGATCAGCAGGGCTTGGCTCCTGACAGGTATTCTCTCCACATCAAACCAGAGGAATTCCTAGCGTGGATTCCTTCGCTTACGAGACAAGAATTGGCATATCTGCTTTTTCAACTTTTTGAGCAGGGTCTTTTTGAGTACGCATTTTTGGATAGGAAGGGATATGAACTGGCGATGACAAAGGATAAGTATAGTGGCTATCCGGGTACGGTTTTCAGTCCCCCCATCTTGCTCACGAAGGAAAATTTGGAGGATCATCCGCAGTTGCTAGAGAGAGCACATGGAATCAGGATTGATCCGGACAGAGAAAAAATCGCATCTCTGGTGTCATCAACGCCTCCTATTCAGACTGCATCCGGTCGTGGCGATAGCGACGAGGAGAGAGCGCCGGATGGCACCTGCACCGTGCTTGATACGAAAGTATCTCTCCGCGATAGCGGCGACAGATGTGGCTTTCATTACGAAGTGGACGGCCATTGGTTCTTCGTCTCACTCCCACCGTTAGAAGTAAGGATCATCCAGCATCTCTACGGCATCAGGAGGAACCGCGGATTGGATAGAGCGAAGACAATACGTGAACTGGCATTAGTGCTGCCCAATTCACAGACCAACAAGCCGAGTACGTCGAAATCTATCAGCACCCACATTCTCAATATCCGCACAAAATGCCGTGGGCGCATTGATCCCATCGTAGTATCGATCAGCAAGGAGAAGTGGGCACTCAATCCCCATTTCTCATCAGTGGTGGAAGCCGCTGGTACATCTCCACCTCATTCACCAGTGGAGCCACCGGAGGCTCGGTGACTTTTGTTGTTTACCTTCATTGCGCAGGTTTTCCGCAAGTCTTTCTGAATCTTGAATGCAGGTAGTTTTTCCGCAGAGTCGAGCTTCTTTTCTATGGTGGACAGTCGACATCCCTAGAGCATGCCCGCTCCTGACCCTTGACCGCTCCCATCGGTGAATCGCCCCATATAGGGCATGAACATTACGAACGCACATGATCGGTTCGATTCGACAGACATCTATCTCTGCTCCTTCCTCGTCACGAGAGGAGCGGTGCTTGATGGTGTGGAGCGGGATGCGTCCGGAAAGGTGCGGTTCCTCCTGCACGCGGAGAGCAAGGGTGTCCTTGATGAATGGGTGCGTGCGTACTGGTCATCCGAACCTGTTTTGCTCGTGCCGTCGCGCCTGCTCGGTTCCCTCAAGCACCTCAAAAGCCTCCTCCATTCGCACCCATGAGCAACCGACACTCTTTCGTCGGCTGTCATGCGCGTGAGGAAGAGCCGCCCTAGGGGTGTACCCCCACGGATAGAGCTTTTTCCTGTGGGAAATGCGGCTTCATCCGGTGAGGGACGCAGCAACCGCGCTAACAGTTTTTTCGCATTTCCCACGTAATCTTATCTATGGAAACCAATGAAAGTGTAGGCCAAATGCCCGTACAAGGGAAGGAAAGTGCCTTCAAAACGGTCATGGCAATTGCCAACGGCAAAGGGGCACCCGCCCCTGTATCTGAT
>ENA-ORBV01013662-ORBV01013662.1-microbial-mat-metagenome-genome-assembly--contig:-NODE-13662-length-12292-cov-6.383299_pt1 | contig 12292 bp, 9 predicted proteins | sample MGYA00237777_ERZ505514 | MGnify/ENA primary metagenome ERZ505514 (study PRJEB26160, sample SAMN06269048) | microbial mat metagenome | isolation source: Oligotrophic lake microbial mat | place... | reverse complement strand
ATCCAACCCACAGGAGAAGAAAGAGGAAACGAGGATCAATACATTATAAATACTAGTGGTTTGTTTTAAGAAGAAAATGCTCTTCCCCTGTAGTGCTGCTAGTAGAACAAAGTAGTAGACATGTGCGGAACCACAAATATCCAATCTACGATCGACGAACGTTTCGCTAGCTTGAAAAACCTAATATGCATGAGTTATTACATGAATGAGATGTTCTCTAGCTACCAGAGAACAGTGGCGATATTATGAAGTACTGTATGAACCTTGGATCATCATAATAACTGAATGAACTAGGAGATTCTTGGCATTCTCGAGATGATATCAGCCTTGGCCATTTTGAATTGTTTGTAAAAGCTTGGATTCTTTGCGGGGTTCTCCTTCTCTCCTTTGCCTCCCTTGGCGCTTTTCTTGTCTTTGGTCGTACTGTCTTTGCTACTGCCGGTACTCTTCTTTTTGCTTTCACTGGCCGCCTCGGTGCAATCCGGAGCGGATGCTCGTCGTTGGCGATGCCGGTTGCTCTCTTGATGGCATGGATCACAACCCACAGCCATGGCATCGGCCTTGCCCATCATTCTTGCAAAGTGACGAGGAACCTTGGTGTTTTTGATCGAGATCTTTCGCAGTTCTTCAGCGTCAATTTTTTTGCCCTTGCTCAAGAACATTTCGTCTTGGGCTTGCAATACTTCTTGTACGACTTGAAACTGCATCGTCTGTCGGGTGTTGCCCAATTCAATATTGACCAATCGTTCTAGGCCGCGTCGTTCGGAGCTCTCGCTGACCCATCGGTTGAGGATTTCTTGGGCTCCCTTCTTCGTCTTTTCTTGGTAGACTTCCTCAATGGCTTTGGCCAAACCACTGGAATCACGCGCTTCGAAACTATCCAATTGCAAATCCGCCTTGATGGCGTGGTAATCCGACGATCGGAACCAAAGAGTTCGTTGATCTTCTTCGCTAATGTCTTCACGGTTCACAATATAATCTACAACCTTGGCAAGTTCCTCTCCTTCGGCAAATTTAATTGTGGTTTCGCGGTCATCCGGAATTTCCTCTTCCTTTTCGGGATGCTGCAAGGTCCTCTTGGTCGTTTCCAAGGGATCTTCGGGTGCATACGGGTACAACAGACTAAAGGTTTCGTCCATCATCCTGGCGTGTGTAATAGTTGCTACTACAGTACTGTAATTAGGCTAGACTAGTGTTTGTCTGTTTTGTGCTTGGGAGCGCTATTAGTTTTTTCGTTTGCTTTTTTATGGGTACAGCCAGGCCAAGCAAGAGATCAGTCATTCCTTACTTACTTGCTTCTTCCGTCTACCAGCAGCCAGTCTACTAATCTAAATCAGCTGGGAGAGGAGCAACATCTGGCTACTAAATTGTTAGTGGTACTTGGTAGCATAAAGGTCAGCAAGTTACGCTAACTACATGTACGAGTGCTATCATACTCGTAGTACTTGCTTTTGTAGCCTGGTGTCCTGTCCGTACACATTAGTACCAGGTGCGCTGTACCGTATGAACATACTGTACGAAATTGCAGTTTGCGGTGTAAACCGGTTGGGATACGGTCATTTTATTAATTGCAGATCAAGAGGCCAATTTAACAGGCAATTGGGAAAGGGTGCTTCTTTTTGTACTGATCAAGATTCGATCTAAACACAAGGAGCCTTTCACGGGTTAGTTCTATTTACCACTGACAAAATTCGTTATTGTTCGTGAGAAGAACCGAAGTAGCGGAGGAATAATGACCCAAATGACTAGTGATAATTCAGTAGTAGCGAAAAGTCTTTTTGACTAATCTTGAGTTTCGTTCCAGTATGAACTTTTATGTACGGTGTAGAAACCGAGTGTCATTTCCTTATTTCTTCGGGTTCTGTTTCAGATTAGTGGACATTGCTGACATTGCATTTTAAGAACACCTACTCGTTCTGCGGTACGTACGTCTCCACTTGTCGCCACTATTCGTAGATGCCTACTCTATCTACTCTAGCTATCTACTTGCTAGCTAGATACCGGTAGATGGGTAACTTCTAGTAGTAACTTGGGTTCGGAGTTGCAACCAAGATACTGGGTAGTCTGTATGTACCACCGGGCAATTGCAATGGTCGCAGGACGTACGAAACGTCATTCACTAGGATAGCGCAGTACTGTACCACCACGTTGCTCGAATCTCGTGCTCTACAAGCGGTAGCTACCAGTAGCATAAGTACGGTACAAACGTACAAACCCCTCACAGTCTCCAACGATGTTCTACCTACTGCAATACTGAGGCCAGAAAACGAAAAGACAGTGGTTGTTGGGCCTAAGAAGAGCCTTCGAAGATGGCTAAATCGCCCAGGATGAGGTAAAGACAAGTTGTGCAACCCTGTATAGAATTTTGCAGAAGTGTCAGCAAGCAATGACTGCTTACAGCACATCAAGATCATCAAGGATGTTGTTACTGTACCACTTTGAGGAGTCTGTGCTGTGTGCATGTTGATGCTTTGCCCCAGATAGAATTTGGTGTTACTGGAGATTCCTTAAATCCAGAGTATGATGATGGCTATGACTGGATAACCCAGAGCACTGACTACGTGTATAAAGCATTTTGTGCAGGTAGTACTTTTCATGCACCTACTATGCTCTGGTCGTTTTGAACTTTTTTAAAGGATCTCACGTCGTTTGCAATATCTATGAGTTGTTGAAACCATGACTTGAAGCACTGTACTAGTTTGCTGTCGTTTTACCGTGCATGAAATAGTACATGGGAGTTAGTGGCTCTATGTGTGTTCTATAAACTCTTCGTAAATTATTGGTTTCATTTAATAGATTGATTGTAGTAGTACAGTCAGTACATGGAACGTTGATTGCTGTCTTTTTTCTTCTTCCTTATTTCAATGCTTCTCCTCCTACGAACGTACCCAAAACCGGGTTGTTGTGTGTAATGGAGGGGTTCACTTCCCACAGAATATAAAATTGTGCATGGTCCTTCGTTCAGAATGAATCTCGCTCCATATCCTCCAACAAGGCTTGTCGTTCATCTTCGTCCAATTCCTCTAATCGTTTCGCCAATACTTGATTTTCGTAGTCTTTCAATTGCTTGGCATAGGTCATTTCCTTGTTTACGATGCGCGACAGCAATGTCACAAGCCACCCCATTAGCAATGTCACGACATAGGTGCCGGCAATCCAGGGTCCTGCCACAACGCCTTCGATGGCAAATAAATTGGTGGCCAGAGCATACACAAGAAGGGGTGCCAAAAACAAGACCAGTCCCAGTACGACGACACCCCCCTTGGTATGGGCATCCAAATAAAAGGGAAGCTGTTGTTTCTCCGGATCCTGTGGTTGGGATACCATGTTTTGTGCCGCATGGCTCTGTCTCTTTTCTACGACACCATGATTCTTGTGGTGAAAGTTGTAGTAGTAGTTGCAATCATGATGATTCAATCTTGGCTCTCGGCTCATAATACATGCTTTGCTTGCTGTTGTCGCGAAAGTCGAGGCCAGCGGAGGCGAGACAACAAAGGCATGGACAAAGGCTGATGGATCGCAAAGAAGAAGGATAACGAACAGAGCACTTGTAGACGTGAATGCAACTTTTCTCGTCATGATTGCACTATGGCGGCGGTGTCTCTATGGGCTAGCTATGATAATGATACAGTCAGTAGGTACTGTAATGTTTCGCGGTGAGATATTGTGGTTGTTGATATTGTTGTATTCGATTGTATTGCGTGTGTAACTGGTCTTCTGGCGTGGCCTGCCATGTCGTTGAGGATACCAATCCTGTATTGTTGCTGTTGTCGTTGTCGTTGTGATTTGTCGTCGTTAAATTGGGTGTCAAACAAAGATCCAAATAGGAAACAGATGGCGCGAGTTGAGTCACTAATGGTTTGTGTCCTCTTCCGGTCCGACTGGTGACTGACTCACTACACTCGCTCACTCACTCACAAACACTCCACATTTTGAGTGAGTGGATCGTATTGGATGATGCTTATTGGTATATGGCACTTCCAGTGATGATACTACTGGTATAACTACTGGTACGACCGTAGTAGTTTGATGCCCTTACATGATGATGCTTTGGGGATAGCGATCTCGTTGCACTATATATATTCTACAATTAGAGCTGAAGTGAACTGCAGTACCCTGAATCATTTATTTGTGATCTATCAACAATCGATCTGCTGAACTGCGTTTGCAAAAAATCCACCTTACTGTTGTGATTGACGCATTCCAATATCCAATCATCCATCCATTCATTCATTCATTCGTTTATTCATTCATTCATTCGCCCATCCATCCAGCGAGACAAACACACCCACAAAAAATTTATTTTGTGAGGAACCGAACACTACCAATACTTCAAGATGCAAAACAGAACAAACGAAATGACTCCACCTTTGTCATTAACAAGAAGGGTACGGTGGTGTGTCTTGGCTACCGTATCACTGGTATTGATTGGGAATCCCTTGGAACAACGTGGGGTGGATGCTTTTCAGTCCGCAAAACCAACATCGGCAACTATCCCTACTAGGGGGTTTATTTCCAGTACACAACTCTACAAGAAAAACCCATCCTCTTCCTCCTTTTCACCTTCCTCAAAATCAGCGTCGCCAGCTGGGGATTTTGCCTTTCAAGAAATGCTCGTCTTTTTCAATTCCATGCAACAACAAGGGGCATCCTCTCGCAACATGGATCCCGTCAAACGCGATGAATTGGCGGGATATGTTCGTACCGTATTGGCCAATCGTCCCAGTCTGGTACCTCTCAAGGATATTGGCAAGGCGCTGGTGCCCTCGAGCAAATGGAAACTCATGTTTAGTACGTCCGATGCCATTTTGGAAAGTTTGCCTCCCGATGCGTCTGTCTATATGAATATTCTGGATGAGGAGTATTTGGAATACGTATTGCAGTTTTCCAAAAAAACAATGGGATTGGAGTCGTTAACGGCCAAATCCAAATATACAGTTGATGTAAGTACCACTACTATCTATACCTGCTTATCTGCGTTTGCCACACAGCGCAGTAATAATAAGAAGGACCGCAAGTTTGCGTCTCTGAGCCATAAATTCTTCTCACATCACCGTCGCCTTTGTTGACAACGAAAAACGATTGCATTTATACAGTCGGGTCCGATACAACCGGGCCTCTTGAGTTTTGTTTATGAGAACATTACGACCAATGTCATGGGATTGAAAAATATAGGCGTCGGATTCTTTGGCTTGCTCCAAGGACGTGTCAATTATGTGGAGTCGGCATATTTTGATGGGACCTTTTGGATTGAACGAGGGGTGTCACCGTCTGGCGATGGCAGTGATTTTGTGAGTGTGTACATGCGAATGGACGACTAGGAAGAAGACGAACTATAATATATCTAACTAGACATCCATAATTCTAATCAGTACTACAGTTCTTTGTTTACTGTACTCATAACCACCACTTGCGTTTAAAGCTGAAAACGAAAGGCTAATGCTTCACTACTGCACTCTAAAATATGAATCCAACAGAAAAAAATGCGTTTTCCATGCAAAATGATTTTCAATCTTGCGCTAGTAGAGGCACGTGATGACGCGGGCTGCTCAATGACGACGAATCATACGGCTACAATCATTACAAAATGGAAGTACAGGGATAGGTTTGAATTTACATGGTTGCGGAAAACAGCTTCGTGGGTGGTAGTGAGGAATGCCTACACCGGTTGAGCAATTTTAGCGACAGCACCCATTCCGCTTAACACAGCAGCCATATTGACTTGCTCTGCTCCATCATGTGAAAAACCAGCTGCCCGTTTGGCTAGGTCATTCGTGTGTCCCTCGTCCTCGGGCTCGTGGTCATGGATTGGTTCCATCGTTCGAGTGACTTTGGTTGGAGGCTTATCCTTCTTGGCAGCAGATGCGGACGGTGGTTCTGACGAGATTTCTTTCTGTTGCAATTGTATGCGTTGTTGGCTTTGCTTTCGGCGGTACATGATCTGGGCGCTAGTATTAGCGTCCAACTTGGATGTGATAGAATTGATAGCTGGTTGCATAAAGGCAGGTACATGTTTCCCTTGGCTTGAAATGGAGTTTTGTCGTGCCATTTTGAGCAAGTAAAATTCCCGGGATTTGCGCTCCTCGTCAAAGTCGCTCTTGACAGCGTCGGCATCGGAATGTCCAGCAGCCACTGCCAAGTCACGGGCCCACGAAGTATTGTGGAGGGATATCATTCGTAGTTTTTCAGGGTCTTCTCTCAGGAAGGTTTTCTGTCTCCGTTGCTCGTCTAGCACAGTACGAATAGCATACCGGACGTTTGCTTGTCGCTCTGAACCTTCTTTAATGGATGCAATGTGCTCAAGTCCGCGTCGGGAATGGCCGAATTTGTGCCACCACTTATCGCCTGTTGACTCTATGAGATCTGCAGTCTCATTGCTCTGCTCGTTCGTGCCGTTCTTCGTGGATCTATTAGTATCGGAAAGAGACATGGCATTTTTAAGTGTGGCCGATTTGCTTGCTCCCATGTGCTGCCAAGACTGATTCGAGGCCAGCCAAATTTCGCTTCCTCCTTCCAGCATCGCCCGTGTGATGATGCGTCCTGTCTTTCGAAAATCTTCGTAATCCCATCGCTGCCACCAAATGGAAGACTTTTCTTCTGCGGTCATGTCCTTTTGTGACTTCACTGTCACGACTCGAGCCATGGGAGCAAAACTGATATGATTGGTGTTCTTTTTTGGTTTCGTTGTCTCGTAGGTCGGAAAGAGTGACCTACGTCTATCCGTGCCAGCCTTTGATTCTGGGGTCTTAACAGTTGTTGACTGCCGTTTGAGGATACCCTTTATGCCCCCATCTTTGCCGCCGTTGTCCTCGCCGTTAAGAGGCAAGTTGGGGATATCATTCAGCAATCCCTTTTTCGATTTGTTTTCCTTATCCGATGATCCAGGCGAGCCGCCGGCCGAATCCGATGCACCAGCAGAAGATCGGCTGGGACTGTTGAGGCCACCATCTGGCTGTGCAAGCCGTAATCGAGCAAGTACAGCCTGTCTATCCTTGTCTGAGAGTTTCTCGCCGAGTCGGTCACTTGAATGAGAAACTGTCGATATATCATCGTCCTCGCCAGCCGACGTTGTTTTCCGTATCGCGCCGTTGCTTGTTTTAGATTCGTCGGTGACGGGCTCTTGCTCCTCCTGGCCTTGTTGAAGCCCTTGTTGGGGCTCGAGCTTCTTCTCCTCATCCTCGTCATGTTCCGTGATTCGCTTGTTTGGATCATTACTAGCCTTTTGAAACCATGGGAAAAGGCAACAAAGAAGCCCACCCGAAGATGCTTTTGGACCCCCCAAAATAGTTTGTTGACTTTGGTGATACAACAGCAGAGAGGAATCATAGTTATATGCTTCATAGTCGCTTTTGAAGCCTTCATACTGCCCTGGGACAACCATGGGATCCTGCTTTTTCTCCTCCTCCACGTCATCATCACCCGACGAGGTATCCAGTCGAGCAGATAGTCTTGGCGGTGTCGTGCTACTGCTGTCTCCTGTCGCACCTGGCAGAGAAGGTTGTATTTCCTCGGAAGCTGCAGGTGAAAGTTGCCTGTGATCTATATCTTCCTCCTCTTCATTTGCTGGATCGTTCACAGGTGTAGCATATAGCTTTTTGTATTCTTCAATGGCTCCTCTCGACTGACCTGTGGTAAGGAGACTCACAGTATCAGCAGCTCCATCTTCATCGTCTCGTGCATCGTTCTTTTCTTGTGCCAGACTTTGCAAGTCGACCATGGAGTCTTTGGCCATTCCAAGCGCCATGATTGCCTGTTATTATTATTGTTATGGATTAATTAACTACAAGAGGCCTCCAACTGAGGGATATATCCAGATAGACAAGACCTGAAAGCCAGTCCCCAAATGGGACGAACAAAAATGAATTTAGAGGCGAACAAAGAGTCTTTCCTTTGGCTCCTGCAGAGCTTGTTTTCGAAGCCCACGCAGCACAGCGGCAGCACAGAGGAAGGGGATACTAGAAAGGTCTTTTGGTAAGCCTTCTCAAGTCTTAACCTTTGTGCTCTCAGCCTTGTCTTCTCTACCACCACACGCACTCACCTCGGTCACTCTTTGACCACTGCCTAATGATAATACTAGCTACTGTGGATAATTGCTAGCAGAAACACAATACTCAAGTCCAGCGCAGCAGCTTTTGATCTTCTTCTTCTACCAAGGTGAAAAGTAGAAACAAACAAAAAGCGTCACCCTTCTTGAAGTCTTCCGTAGAAAGAATTCCGGCGATTGCCACTACAGCGTTGGGAACCGAAGCCCTCTCTCTCTCTCTTCTTCGCCTAACCTCCACTACTAGATCAGTAGTGTGTGCAAGCTAGCAGCTGCAACTGTTCAAGAGGGAAACGCCAACAGACAGACTCCAGTCTGTTTGGGCGTGTTGTTGCTGTAGATGGCTTTTCTTGTTGTTGCACACTCTTCCAGACAGATAGATATAGCAAGTATTAGACTCAAATGAGCAAGACAAGACTGCGGGCATTCGGATCGGAGTATCGGAGCCCCTCACGCAACAACACGGCAGGATCGCAACCACAAAAGCAGCAGCAACAACAGTAGTAGCAGCAGTTACGCAGCCGTTGTTTTAAGATACAGCTTTTCAAGAACCACTATTTTATTCGGTCGTTTCAAGTAATTTGCTTGTCTGCTGTTTCCGAGACCACGTTGCAATAACAACACAAACTGTCGTACTACTATCGTCGCATGTGCTACTGTACTGCATGTACTGTACACTACTGTTGCCGCTACAAGTAGAGTTCCGGTAGATACCAGCATAGACTACTGAGGTAAAGGTAGCAAATCTCTTGGTCTGTTTTTGTCGTTGCGACACGCTACAAGACAGGTCATGTGCATGTTATTGGCGTGTGTTCTCAAAAGCAAGGCAAGTTAGCACTGCAAGTAGGTTTTCTCGCTTTCTACTAGCTAGCTACTAGTAGAGTAGCTTTTCTATGTGTGTCGTCGTACGTGGTGTACACGGTAGGTACTAGCTAGCTAGTAGGAGTTGCGCCCCGCCAACGCAGCTAGCTAGTTTAGCTAGTAGTAGTTACAGTAGCTACTGGTAGCAATTAATTGAAAAGAAGAATCCGAGCCTGTTGGCCGGCTGGCGTTACCCATGATCTAACAAGACAGCTAACCATGGTAAACTGTAGCCATTGAGCGCGAAATCATATTGGATATCTTTATTCAGGCTACAGAACGATTCTAAATAGTGGAGTTCGGGTCTCACACGCATGTTTTGTGGTCGTTGACGACGTCACCGAAGAACATGAATCTAACTAGTTTCCGGACGAAGGATGGACTCTATGCGTTACATCAGCTGTTACATCGCTATTGAGAGAGAGAAGAAAATAATTGAATCCCTATTCAAGATTCCCGTAATGGCAACCCAATTCAATTTTTCGAAGACATTGCTGTGGCAATTTTACTACTGCTAGTTAGTTAGCTCTAGGTAGGTGTGTCATGGACCACTCAACTGAGCTTTTATTTGACTCAGACATTAGTTTTGGTTTAATCGAGCTGCTAGCTAGCAACGATTGTCTCTGCTGACCTGCAGGGTCCTCATTGTTTCATGCCTTTCACTGGACTTCCCACAGGTGTGATGAGAAGATGTGAACGAATTCATTCACCACAACGATTTCAAACATGTGGTGACAAACAGATGACAAGGGTTTAGGGCGATGGGACTGACCCTCTTCACTTAACACAGTTTCCTGTCGTCTCATTTGGAGAGCTTATGGTCATGCAATGTCTTGATTGAGTGCACTGATTGCTCCCACCAAGCTCCAGACATGTCATTTGTCAGATTGGCAGCAACAAGCAAAAGCCAGTTGCAGGCTTAAAAAACAGAGCAAAATGGCTGTTGTTTTGAGAGGAGCCAACAAGCAGATGCCTGTTGCCATTTTTGGCAGACACGTCGGAATCCAAACTGCCAAATTTCACACTCATCCATTGTGCATTCAGTTGCACTTCCACACAATGGAATCACCACGCACATGGAATTGTCACTCACTCTCTCGGAAAGGGAAATTGTGGACCTGGTTGTTCTGGAGCACACTGACACGGATGGAGTGCACCACAACGAATCATCTGCCAACAGTCTTGAAACAAAATCTGGTAATTTTGACTGTTGTTTGGCATGCATTCTCTCATTTGAAACAGAAGAACGCAGACATTCGTTAGATCACCAAGAAAGTGTTTTGCGAGTTTTGTCACAATGTGACCAATCCAAGCCTGAACTGATTGTTCCATGGAAGATCCGCTTGCCAGCAGAAATGTCTGCAACAGAAAAGGGCTTGAAATCCATCAAGCCAACGCATGCTGATTGCAAACCTGTTGCCGAAGACAAGAACTGGTTAACATTCAAGGAAGGTTTCACTGCCACTGTGCAAATCCAATCCCTCGACAACATGATTCGCCCTCTCCTGCTTCTGGACAAGGCTGCTGGTGCTCTCACGGTGCCTTTTGCACACAAGGACAAAACCATTGATGAGCAACATTGCACTTGGTTCTGCATTGTGATGTGTCAAATGATCAAGACCCTATTTGGCACAACGATTATCAACAAACACCGTGACAATGACACAAAGGACACACGGTGAATTTGGCATGACATTCGCAAACATTGTGTTGACACCATAACATCCAAGATCAGAGATCAGCAGCCACACAGGCACACAATGCTCTGGCTTCTGCAAAACTGGTGAACGCAAATTGGGAAGGTTCATGCCAATCCTTTGTTGCCAACTGCCCACAAAATCAATTGACTCTCTTCAGGTCAGCAGGAGATCCAAGAGTGCTCAGCCCAGACAATGCAAAGGAACCCACTGAGTGAAGGAGAATTCAAAAGGACAGCCAGCAAGGCTCAAGCACTTTGTTCATCTTAGCCACCATCGTCGAGAATGGGATTTGTGAGCTCAAGCGGGGTGGCGGACGAACAATGACAGCAACAGACACTCGAGCATGTTCATGGGATCTCTGCCTTGTCCACACAACACTTGTCAGACAGAACGCCGTGTCTTCAATTTGGGGGCTTGAAGGAGAAGTCTTAATCACAAGATTGACTGGTGACACCTGACGGGAGACACCTCTTCAGCTTCCTTTGAGAGTTTGGATTGCATGATTGCATTTGGTTTTCAACTTCACATGCAATGGCCGAGACAATTAAGAATGAAAGGCTTGGAAAAGACTGCAGGCCGTCAACAAATCATTGTGATGCAATGAACGTTTGGAGACTCATGGAGAACGGGAGATTCATGCACAAAACTTTGGTGTTTTGATTGAGCAAGAAGATTGGTCCACTGATTTGAGTGGCAGACATTCAGTTGAGGCGAAACTGAAAAAGGACCCAAGAACAGGCACAATTGCTTACCAGCAGAATGGAGCCCAGAAGGCAATGAAGAAGTTGAGACACCAACTTGTGAGCACATCCAATGAATTCTCAGGATAAATCACGGCTGCATGAACTTGCAGAAGCTTCAACACGACGGAAGCATGTGACCGATGCATTTCCACTGGTGCAGGAGTCAGAGTTCCACAACACAGCGACTGGGCATGCTGCAGAGTCAAGCGGTGCAAGCGGTGCAAGCGGTGCAAGCGGTGCAAGCGAGATGCAGATGACAATTCAGTCAGACACGCAAACAAGAACCCACTGCTTGACATTTCAATTTGCAAAGTCAAACTTGACAACGGAGAAGAAGAAGCCTTTTCAGCCAACACATCTGCACTGAAGTGTCGATCATGGCAGCCTGCACAGCAAGCCCCACAAAGGGACACCTAGAAGCCGTTTGTCACACAGCTGCTTGCATGAATTGACATCATGGATCCAAGCCAGTCTTTGATGCAAACAGCTCCAACAACATTGAACAGTCTCTGCCAGACTGGATGGACTTTTGCAAGGAAGTCAACGAACAGATTCACAAGGACGCTGCAGAACCTTTTAGCAAATTCATTGAGATGACTTCCTGCAATGATTCTGATCATACAGGAGACAAATTCACATGAGAATCTTGCACTGGAGTTTTAATCTTTCTTACCAAAGCTCCAATCATTTCGTGTGCCAAGAAACAATCTTCAATCAAAACATCTCAATTTGGGTCTGAGTTCGTAGCGACAAAAACTGGAACAGAATGAATTGATCCGTGGGCTGAACTGCAGAATGATAGGAGTTCTCATTGACGGCCCTTGTCATGTGCAACACCCTAATTTGCCTATAATTGGCTCTACATAGAGCATCCTCATACGGGACTCACAGGGTCGTGACTCATTCACGGAAGATGCGCTCTTCAGCGCATGGGACTAGTTGTGCGA
>ENA-ORBV01013660-ORBV01013660.1-microbial-mat-metagenome-genome-assembly--contig:-NODE-13660-length-12293-cov-4.005485_pt1 | contig 12293 bp, 6 predicted proteins | sample MGYA00237777_ERZ505514 | MGnify/ENA primary metagenome ERZ505514 (study PRJEB26160, sample SAMN06269048) | microbial mat metagenome | isolation source: Oligotrophic lake microbial mat | place... | reverse complement strand
TTTGAGCGCCGCTTTCGCCTTTTGCACATTCGCCTTGGCCAAGGCGAATGTGCAAAAGGCGAAAGCGGCGCTCAAACTGGCCGACGCGGATATTCAACGCACGCTGCCGTTGGTGGAGCGAAAAGCGGTCACCGAGGCCGAACTGGACGTCAAAGAGGCCAACCGCGCGACCGCAGAAGCGGAAGTCGCCGCCGCCCAGGCCGTCGTGCGTCAGGCGGAACTGAATCTCGCTTACACCGAGATCAAGGCGCCGATCGCCGGACGCATCGGGCGACACCTGCTCGACGTTGGTAATCTTGTGCAGGCGGAAATGACCGAGCTGGCAACATTGGAAAGTTTCGATCCGATTCATGTGTATTTCAGCGTCAGCGAAGGGGATGTGTTGAGACTGATGAGTCTCTATCGCAGCGGAGCGATCGCCAACTTCCGCGAGAACCCGCCCCCACTGTCGCTGGGCCTGGCCAATGAGGACGCCTTTCCGCACGTCGGGACGCTGGAGTTCGCCGACCTTGGCGTCGACCCGGACACCGGCACGCAAATGCGGCGCGGCGTGTTCCCGAATGCCGACGGGCAACTTGTGCCCGGCCTGTTCGTACGGCTGCGGATGCCGGTAGGCGAACCGGAAAAGCAGCTCCTAGTCAGCGAGCGCGCCATCGGGGCCGATCAGCGCGGCGATTACATCCTGGTCGTGAACAGCGAGAACGAAGTCGAATACCGCCCCGTCAAGCTCGGCATGTTGATCGAAGGCATGTACGTCGTCAAAGACGGCGTCGCGGCGGAAGACTGGGTCGTCGTAAACGGCATGCAATACGCCCGTCCCAAGTCGAAGGTCAGCCCGGAGCGCGCCGAAAAAATGGCCGCCAGAACAGTGAATCCGACCACTGCGGCGGCTGCTCCCCATTGAACCGCAGAGACGCGGAGACGCCGAGGGAGGAAGAAAGTGGCGAGTCATGAAGGAGCGCGCGCAGACCAGTGATCGGCCGCAACTCGCCTGCTACTTCACCTACTTCACCTACTAACTACTACACCTACGTCCTACCTCCCCGTGCTATCTCGCTTCTTCATTGACCGCCCCGTCTTTGCCAACGTCATCGCGTTGGTGACGATGTTGATTGGCGCCGTGGCGTTGTTTGGCTTGCCGATCGAGCAGTATCCGCAGATCACGCCGCCGACGGTGACCGTGAGAGCGGTGTTCCCGGGCGCGAACGCCCAGGTAGTGGCCGACACGGTCGCAGCGCCGATTGAGCAGCAGGTGAACGGCGTCGAGAACATGCTCTACATGGCGTCGAGCTGTTCGAGCGACGGCACCTATTCGTTGACGGTCACGTTCGACATCGGCACTGATTTGGATCAGGCGCAAATCCTCGTGCAGAACCGCATCGCGGTGGCCGAGCCGCAGTTGCCGGAAGAAGTCCGCCGGCAAGGCGTGATCTGCAAAAAGCAATCGACGAACATGACGATCGTCGTCACGCTGCTCTCCGAAGAAGGCAAGTTCGACAGTCTCTTCTTGTCGAACTACGCGAATCTTTACATGCGGGATGAATTGAGCCGCGTCGAAGGCGTTGGCGATGTCATCATCTTCGGCGGCAATAATTACAGCATGCGGATCTGGCTCGATCCGGAAAAGCTCAAAGCCCGCAACTTGACGACGCAAGACGTGATGGCGGCGATCCAGGAACAAAACGTACAGGTCGCCGCTGGCCAGGTCGGTCAGTCGCCCGCGCCGAATGGGCAGAATTTCCAGTACATCGTCACCGCCTTGGGCCGGTTGAGCGATCCGGAGCAGTTCAATCGGATCGTCGTCAAAGCCGGCGACGAAGGGCGCGTGACCTACCTGGAAGACGTCGCGCGCGTGGAACTGGGCGCGCAGACCTACGATCAGTTCGCCCTCAAGAACGGCCATCAAGCGGCCAGCTTGGGCGTCTTTCAACTGCCGGGATCGAATACCATCGAGGTTGCCGATGGCGTGCGTCGAGCCGTGGAGCGAATGGGCGAGAAGTTTCCTGAGGGGATGCAGTACTCGTTTCCGGTCGACACCACGAAGTTCGTTAAGGAGGCGATTCGCGCGGTTTACGTGACGCTGATCGAAGCCGGCGTGTTGGTGTTGATCGTGATCTTGGTGTTCCTGCAAGACTGGCGCGCCGTGTTGGTGCCGGCGACAACTGTGCCCGTGACGATTATCGGCGCCTTCGCGGCGATGTTTGCCCTTGGTTTCTCGGTGAACATGCTCACGCTGTTCGGGCTGGTGCTGGCGATCGGCATCGTGGTCGACGACGCGATCGTGATCGTCGAGGCCGCGGCGCACAACATTGAGCGCGGGCAAACGCCCCGGCAAGCCACGATACGGGCGATGGAATTGGTGTTCGGCCCGATCATCGGCATCACGCTCGTGTTGATGGCGGTGTTTTTGCCGACGGCATTCCTGGGCGGCATCACCGGGCAACTTTATCGGCAATTCGCACTCACCATCGCGGCCACGGCGCTGATCAGCGCGGTCAACGCCGTGACGCTCAAGCCGGCGCAGTGCGCGGTGTACCTGCGCAAGCCGAAGGAAAAGAAAAACTGGTTCTACCGGGGCTTCAACTACGTCTACAACAAGGTCGAGCACGCCTATACCGTCATCATCCGCAAGCTCTTGCATTGGAGTTGGGCGATGATGGCCGTGTTCGTCGCGCTGATTGCGCTCACCGCCTGGTGGTACAACCGCGTGCCGACGGGTTTCTTGCCGGTCGAAGATCAAGGGTACTTCATCGTCTCCGTGCAGTTGCCGGACGCCGCTTCGCAGGAACGCACGCGCGAAGTCGTCGATCAGATTCATAACATCCTGTTGAAGCAACCGGGCGTCACCGATTGGTTCGTCATCGGCGGCTTCTCCTTCGTGGAAGGAAGCGCCGCTTCGAACGTAGCGAACGTCTTCGTCGCCTTTGACACTTGGGACAATCGCAAGGACCCGTCCCTGAGTCAAATGGGCATCATCGGCAGTCTGCAAGGACAGTTCTCGCAGATCAAGGAAGCCATGATCTTCAGCTTCCCGCCGCCGTCCATTCCGGGGCTCGGCGTGCGGAGCGGGTTCGAGATGCAGCTTCAAGACCGCGCCGATGTCGGCCTGACGGAACTGAGCCAATCGTTGCATCGCATTTTGCAGGCCGGTGGCAGCCAATCCGGCTTGTCGAGCTTGAATTCGATGTTTCGTTCCGGCGTGCCGCAAGTGTATGTGGATGTCGATCGCGTGAAAGTGAAAACGCTCGACGTCCCGCTCACCAATGTGTTCGGCACGTTGCAGGCTTACTTGGGTTCGGCTTACGTCAACGACTTCAACAAGTTCGGGCGGACATTCCAGGTCCGCGTTCAGGCCGATCAAGCGTTCCGGCTGCGACCGGAAGATATCGAGCGGCTCGAAGTGCGCAATTCGGCCGGCGAGATGATTCCCCTGGGCAGCGTCGTCAAGGTGCGGCGCGTGTTCGGGCCGCAAGTGATTTCCCGTTACAACCTGTATCCGTCCGCGTTGATCTCCGGCGCTCCCTCGCCAGGTTTCAGCTCCGGCGAGGCGATTCGGTTACTGGAGCAGATCGCCGATAAGGAGCTCCCCGCCAGCCTGGGTTACGAGTGGACGGGCATCTCGTATCAGGAGAAGAAGGTCGGCAACGAAGTGTTCCTGATCTTCGGCTTTGCTGTGATCATGGTTTATCTCGTGCTAGCCGCGCAATACGAAAGCTGGATTACGCCCGCGGCGGTGATTCTGGTTGTGCCCCTAGGCTTGCTTGGCTCCATTGCCGCGGTTTCGTTGCGCGGCATGGACAACAATATGTACACGCAGATCGGCATGGTGTTGATCATCGCCTTGGCGAGCAAGAACGCGATCCTGATCGTCGAATACGCCCGCGAGCTGCGGCTGGAAGGGCGCAGCATCTACGATGCCGCCGTCGAAGCGGCCCGCTTGCGCTTTCGGCCGATTCTGATGACCTCCTTCGCGTTCATCCTCGGCGTGGCGCCGCTGGTGGTGGCCGAAGGCGCCGGCGCGGCCGGGCAACAGGCCCTCGGCACCGCGGTGTTCGGCGGCATGATCGCCTCGACGATGCTGGCAGTGTTCTTCGTGCCGGTCTTCTTCCAGTTTTGCCAGCGGATCAACGAATGGTGGCGCCCAGTCCGCCGCGCGCCGGTCGACCATGTGCAGTTGCACGGCGAGGAAGCCGAACCAACTACCACTGAGTTGGTGACGGCGTAGTTGGCGCCAAAACGCCGGGGCGATTCGCGCCGCACGGCTTGCCACACGCCGTTTGAGAAGCGTCGATGGCGTCTCGGATCGCTTGACACCCTGCGGAATTCCTGTAACTTATGTGGTTTCCCTGCCGGGGGAAGGCGGTTCGCTTTTTCGACCGGGGATTGCCGCGCGGACTGGATCGCGTGTGCTAAGTGCCTGCCGTACCTTGAGATAGCTCGATGCCGACAATTAACCAATTGATCCGCCGCAGTCGTCGCCCGCCGCGGAAATTCAGCAAAGCGCCTGTGTTGGACAAGTGCCCGCAAAAGCGCGGCGTGTGCCTCCAGGTGAAGACCATGACGCCGAAGAAGCCGAACTCGGCTCTGCGGAAGATCGCCCGCGTGCGGCTTTCTAACGGCAAGGAAGTCACGGTCTATATCCCAGGCGAAGGCCACTCGCTGCAGGAACACAGCATCGTGCTGGTCCGCGGCGGCCGTGTCCGTGACTTGCCGGGCGTCCGTTACCACATCATCCGCGGCGCGCTGGACTGCCTCGGCGTCAACGGCCGCAAGCAATCCCGCAGCTTGTACGGGGCGAAGAAGGGTTAGGAGAATGATGATTGCAGAATGATGAATGATGAATGTGGATCCGATCGGACTCATGTTTCAAATCAGTCGTCTTTCCGCCCAATTCATCGTTCGTCGTTCAACATTCATCATTTTTTGAGTTCCCATGCCTCGCATTACCGCCAGTCGTAAGCAGCTTGTGCCGGATTCCGTTTACGGGTCGCTGCTGGTGAGCAAGTTCGTCAACTCCCTGATGTGGTCGGGCAAGAAGAGCACGGCCCAGGCTGTGGTCTACGGCGCCATGGACATCATCAAGGAGAAGCTGCCGGACGTCGATCCGCTGGAAGTCTTCACCCGGGGCGTCGAGAACGTCCGTCCCGAGGTGGAAGTCCGATCCCGCCGGGTCGGTGGCGCCGCGTACCAGGTGCCGATGCAGGTGAACCGCACGCGGCAACAGTCGCTGGCGATTCGCTGGATTCTGCAGTCGGTCCGCGAAAAGAAGGGGCGTGCCACGCACCTCAAGCTGGCTGACGAGTTGATCGCCGCCTACAAACGAGAAGGCGCCGCCTACACCAAGCGCGAAAACGTTCACCGCATGGCCGACGCCAACAAGGCGTTCGCGCACTTCGCCTGGTAGTTTGAAACAGCTCGAGGCCGCGCAGGAACACCGCTTCCCGCGCGGCCTTTTTCATGCGCGGTCGTTCACTTAAGATTTCACTACGGAGGCACGGAGAACACGGAGGGGGGAGGGGAAGAGATGATGAGTTTGACGTTTTCAGTGTTCAGTTGTCAGTGAAGAGTCCGCGTCACACTACTGAAAACTGAACACTTCAAACTTCCTCCCCTCCGTTTTCTCCGTGCCCTCCGTGGTGAATCCCTCGAAAAAAGCGTGTTCCTATGCCTCGCGACTTGCATTCCATTCGTAATATCGGCGTGATCGCCCACATCGACGCCGGGAAGACGACCGTGACTGAGCGGATGCTCTTCTTTTCCGGCATGCTGCATCGCATGGGGGACGTCGATAAAGGGACGACGGAAACCGATTTCGACGAGGAAGAGCAGCAGCGCGGCATCACAATCTATTCCGCTTGCGTGACGTTTCAGTGGCGCGACGTGACGATCAATCTGATCGATACGCCGGGGCACGTTGACTTCACCGCCGAAGTGGAGCGCAGCCTGCGCGTGTTGGACGGCGGTGTCGTCGTGTTCAGTGCGCGCGAAGGGGTCGAAGCGCAGAGCGAAACCGTTTGGCGTCAGGCCGACAAGTATCACGTGCCGCGCGTAGCGTTCATCAACAAAATGGATCGCGAAGGCGCCGACTTCGAAGGGACGCTGTCGGAGATTCGCCGACGGCTCGGCTCGAATCCCATCGCGATTCAAATCCCGCTCGGCGCCGGCCCGCCGCACACGCCGGGCGCGTTTCGCGGCGTGATCGATCTGATCGAGATGAAGTTGATGTCGTTCATTGGCGGGCGGGATAAAGCCCAGGCGACGGTGAATCTCGCGGAGATCCCGGACGATGCGCGCGATCTCGCCGAGATGTGGCGCGGGCAGATGCTGGAGCAGCTCTACGATTACAGCAATGAATTGATGGAGCTGGCGCTGGCCGAGGAGCCTATTCCCACCCAACTCATTCGCGACGTGCTGCGCAGGGCCACGGTGCATAACCTGGCGGTACCGCTCTTGTGCGGATCGGCGCTCGATTGTATTGGCGTGCAGCCGCTCTTGGACGCCGTGCAGGACTTTTTGCCCAGCCCGGCCGACAAGCCGCCCGTGGAAGGCATCAATCCCAAGAAGAAGGACGCCAAGGAGATCCGCAAACCGGATCCCAAGGAACCGTTCTGCGGGCTGGTGTTCAAGATTCTGGCCGAGAAACACGGCGACCTGGCGATCGTCCGCGTGTATTCGGGCACGCTCAAGTCGAGCACCCGCGTCTACAACGCCGGCAAGGATAAGAAAGAAAACGCCGCGCAACTCTGGCACATTCACGCCAGCCGCAAAGAGCAGGTGGAGCAGGTCGAAGCCGGCGACATCATCGGCATCATCGGCATCCGCAACTCCATCACCGGCGATACGCTTTGCGATTCGCAGAGCCCGATCGTGCTGGAATCGATCGTCTTCCCGGAGACCGTGATCTCGATGGCGATTGAGCCGGAGACGAGCGCGGAGCGCAAGAAGCTGGCCGAGACGTTGGAGATGCTCAAGCGACAAGACCCGACGTTCCGCGCTCAAGAGAGCGAGGAAACAGGCCAAACCTTGATCTCCGGCATGGGCGAGTTGCATTTGGAAGTGATTAAGCACCGTCTGTTGCGCGACTTCAATCTCAACGTGAAGGTCCACAAGCCGCGCGTGAGCTACCGCGAAACGATCGAGCGCTCCGTGGAAGCCGAAGGCGAATGCCGACGGCAGATCGCCGGGCAGCAGACATTTGCAAAAGTGCGTATCCGGCTGGAGCCCTTCGACGGGCCGCAGCCAATCACGGTGCTCGACGCCGCTGGCGCAACCTTGCCGGGCAGTTTCTCGCAAGCGGCGCTCGAAACGCTGCAGCAGCAAATCACCGGTTTGCTCGGCTTCCCGCTGATGAAAGTGAAGATCACGCTGCTGGGCGGTGAGACGCACGAGACGGAATCCACGGAGATCGCTTTCCGCGTCGCCGCGGCGGACGCCTTCGATCAGGCCCTGCGCGCCGCGGGCATGGTACTGCTCGAGCCGATCATGAAGCTGGAAATCACCACGCCGGACGAATACTTCGGCGACTTCATCAGTGACCTGCAACAGCGCCGCGGGATCATCACCCAGACGTTCCATCGCGGCCAGAACACGATCATCGAAGCCGAGGCGCCGCTGGCGAATCTGTTCGGCTACTCCGGCGCGATGCGGGGACTGAGCCAAGGCCGCGCGTCCAGCTCGATGGAACCGGCGGCCTACGGCCCGGCGCCTCAGGACGTGTTGCGCGGGTTTGTGGATTAGGGGTTTGAAGTTTTAAGTGATCAGTTTTCAGTGGCATGGCGGCAATTTCTACTTCCGCTTCCGATGCGCGAAGTCTCTCCACTTCCCCTTGTCCCTTTTCTGGCAAGGGCTTACCATACGGGCTTGATTTTTGGTCGGTCGGCCCGGTTCGCGTGTGGCGGGCGGGCCGCTTCTGTTCGCCCATGGCGTTTTCGGGGGCGTGGATGTTCTCATCGTTCGGCAGTTTTTCCGCCTCGTTGGCGGCGGCGCTATTATCTCAGGCGCCTGCTGCACCTGACGGAGGGGCCGCCGCGCCTGCTCAGGCGCCGTCGATCATCGATAGTCTCGGCATGCTGCCGATTCTCGTCGTGATTACGGCGCTGTTCTATTTCATGCTGATTCGCCCGCAGCGACGCGAACAGGCGACGCGGCAATCTATGCTCGACCAGCTCAAGAAAAATGACCGCGTCGTGACGTCCGGCGGACTTTACGGCGTGGTGGTCAATGTGCATCAAGGGGCCGACGAAGTTACGTTGCGCGTCGACGAGACTTCGAATACCCGGGTCAAAGTAACCCGCAGTTCGATCGTCCGCGTGCTCGGAGACGAGGCGGTCGAGTCGACGGAATCCAAAGAAACCAAATAGTCTGGCGGAAGTGACGATATGTGGGCAAATCTTGGTTGGCCGCTGCTGGCGCAGGCCGCGCGGATGAGTGACTCGCTGGGTTCGTATGGCCGCGCCGCGGTGACCCTGGCGGTGTTGATCCTCCCCTGGGTGATCGGCGTCTGGCTGGCGAAGTTCCTTCGCACGCCGGACTACGGGCGTCGCCTGGGCGTGATCCTGTTCGCGCTGTTCGTCGGCCTCGCCGTGAACGTCCTCAAGTGGCCGCCGCGATACGGCGTCGACTTGAGCGGCGGCGTGAACCTGATTTACGAGGTTGACGACTCGCAACGTTCGGCGGAAGACGGCCCCGTGCCGATGGACCAGTTGATCGCCGCCGTCACGAAGCGCGTGAATCCCGGCGGATTGAAGGAAGTTGTCGTGCGCCCTTACGGCGAGCGGCAAGTGGAAATCATCATTCCGAAGGTGGAATCCGACGAAGCGGAGCGGATCAAGGAGCATATCAGCCGGAGCGGCTCGCTGGAATTTCGCATCCTGGCGAGCAATAGCACTGACCGAGACCTGGTGGGCGGCGCGATGGCGACGCCGGGACGCGAAGTGCGGCTTGGCGACGAAGTGGTCGCACGCTGGGTGCCGTTGGGGGCGAACGAGGAGGCGCAGGAACTGGCCAGTTCGAGCGAGTCGATCGTGCGCGACAGCACGCGCGGCGGGAAGCCGATCAAGGAAATCCTGGTCTTGGTCGACCGTCACAATGTGTCAGGGCAATATCTAAGCCGCGCCACGGTGGGCCCGGACAACGACACCGGAAACTTCGCCGTCGATTTCCAGTTCAATTCCACTGGCGCGCAGCTTTTTAGCCAATTGACCTCGGAAAACCTGCCGGATCGGGCTACCAATCGGTCCAAGAATCTGGCGGTGATTTTGGACGGTGAAATCTTCACGGCGCCGAGCATCAGGACCGTGATTTCGGACCGCGGGCAGATCACCAGCCCGAGCTACATCGACCGCGCCCCGGTGCAGGCCCTGGTCGACGTGCTGAACGCGGGCAGCTTGCCGGCGGCGCTCAAGAAAGACCCCGTTAGTCAGCGGACGACCGGTCCGTTGCTCGGCGAAGATTCGATCGAAAAAGGCAAGCTGTCGATCGTGGTTTCCACGGCGGCAGTGTTGGTCTTCATGCTCGTGTACTATCGCTTCGCGGGCCTGATCGCCTGTGCGGCGCTCGTGATGAACGTGCTTTTGACCGTCGGCGCGATGACCATGTTCAACGCCGCGTTCACTTTGCCCGGCCTGGCCGGTTTGGTGCTGACCGTCGGCATGGCCGTCGACGCGAACGTGCTGATCTACGAACGCATGCGGGAAGAGCAGGCCCGTGGGGCCACGATGAAGATGGCCATTCGCAACGGCTTCGATCGGGCGTTCTCGGCGATTTTCGACTCCAACGTTACGACCTTGATCACGGCCGTGATTTTGTTCTTCATCGGCACCGATCAGGTGAAGGGCTTTGCTACTACGCTGTTTATCGGCGTGGCGATGAGCATGTTTACCGCGATCTTCTGTGCCCGGGTGGCAATGGAAATCGCCGAACGGAAAAAGTGGATCACGAAATTGCACCTGACGCAGTTGATCGGACATACGAACTTCGATTTCGTGGCCTGGATGCGTCCGGCCATGATCTTGTCGGCGCTCTTAATCGGCGCCGGACTGGTGACCGTCGTCAGCCGCGGCAAGGGACTGTTGGACATCGACTTTACCGGCGGCGTGTCGGTCGAAGCCGTGTTCGACGAACCGGTCGCGGACGGCGAGACGCCGGTGCGCAAAGCGGTCTCCAGCGAATTGCCGGAGGACGTCCGCAAACAGGTCCGCGAGATGCTCGTGGCCACGCAATCCACGGAGTTGAAGGAAGAGATCCAACGAGAACTGGTCGGCTCGCAGCCGGCGGTGGATGCCGTGACGCCGGAGATTCAAAAGCAGATCGACGCGACCTTCGAGCAACGCTTGGACGAATTGACAACCCTGCCGGACGTGGCGGTCAGTTCGGTGCAAATCACCGGCGAACCGGAATATAAGCGATTCCTGATCGATACTTCCAATCCGAACATCGAAGCGGTCGAAGCGATTTTGTCGCTCCTCTTCAAAGACATGAAGCTTGCGCGAAACTCGGTGGAGATCGGCGAAGTGGCGATGATCACGCCGTCGGCCGCTCCCGCCGTGACGCCGCCGCCCGTCATCACTGCGCCCGTGACTTCGACGACGCCCCCGGCCCCGCCGACCGAGGCTTCGACAGACACGTCCAGCGACGCAACTCCCGGCGGCGCTTGTGGCGTGGTCTACCAAGACGCCCAGCCGGAAACCGGCGGCGCTACTGAAGCAACCACTTCGCCGCCCGTTGCGACGGAAACGCCGGCATCTGATGTGACAGCTCCAGCGGTAACGGAAGCAGCCCCGGCGCCAACGACTTCGGCGCCAGTGCCGCCGACGACTGAAACTCCCTCGCCCGCACAGATCAGTCCACTGGCTACGCCGGCTCCGGCCGGCAGCCGCTTCGATGGCGGCACGCGGACGACGCTCAAATTTTCGCAACGATTGAGCCAGGCGAACTTGGAAAAACGCTTCCGCGAGGCCGCGGAAGCTCTGGGCGTCGGCGACGTGCCCTTCGAAGCCACTAACGCGGAGCAAGACGCCGGGGCCACGCAAGCCTTCAAGGAATGGAACGTGCGCGTGGCGCTCGCGCCCGAGCAGGCGAGCGCGGTGTTCGCGAAGTTGAAGGTAGAATTGGAATCGGAGCCTTACTTCCCGTCGTCAAGCGCCATCGGCGGTCAGGTTGCCGCGAACACGCAGTGGTCGGCAATCTACGCGTTGCTCGCCAGCATCGTGGCGATCGCTATTTATCTTTGGGTACGCTTCCAACGCCTGGTTTACGGCGTGGCGGCGGTAATCGCCTTGATTCACGACGTCCTCGTGGCTCTGGTGGCGTTGGGCGCCAGTTATTATCTGGCCGATTCACTGGCGTTCCTTGGCGTGCAGCAATTCAAGATCAACCTGCCCATCATCGCCGCGTTCTTGACGATCATCGGGTTTTCGATCAACGATACGATCGTGATCTTCGACCGGATGCGCGAAGTCAAAGGCAAGAGCCCCAAGCTCACGGCCGACATGATCAATCTGAGCTTGAACCAAACCTTGAGCCGCACGATCTTGACGTCGTTAACGGTGTTCATCACCGTGATGATCATGTACGCCTTAGGCGGCCAGGGCATTCACGGCTTCGCCTTCTGTATGCTCGTTGGCGTGCTCTCAGGTACTTACAGCACGGTGTTCATCGCCGCGCCGTTGGTGCTCTGGATCGGCGCCGCCCAGGATGTCGACTCCGGTCGCGTGAAGCAAGAGACAGCCGTGGCGGCATCAACGCGGCGCTGAGGCTTCGCCGTGGGATGCGTTAAGGGGCTCGTCCAGCATACATTCGGTTTGTGGCAGGTGCGTGGCGCGAGCGTCTGCTCGAACCCTGGGCGGCACACGCTCCAGCACGTCGAGCAGGAAGTCAGCGGCCGCAATCAGCCTGGCTGCGCCGACGAACCGCAGACCTGGGGTGCGATCGCGTAAGGCTGGTCGGATTGCGCATCGCATCGCCTACCTGGCGCTTGCCGAAAATTGGCTGCCTTGCCGAGCGGTTGCTTTTCATACAAATAAAAAAGCGCTGTTGGGACTGTGAGCCCAACAGCGCTCCAAGTGATTGCGCTAAGTATTGTTCGGACCTCGATGTGCCTGAGGCGACTAACGACGGCGACGGGCCATCCCCAGCGCCGCTAGACCGACCCCCAGCAAAGCCCAGCTTCCTGGCTCGGGCACCGCGTTCGCCCCCGGCGAACCGGCGCCGAAGTTGTTGCGGACGTTGTTCAGGTCCGTGATGTCGACGTCGTTGTCGCCGTCCGTATCGCCCAAACCAATTCCGGCAAAGTT
>ENA-ORBV01013659-ORBV01013659.1-microbial-mat-metagenome-genome-assembly--contig:-NODE-13659-length-12293-cov-4.465128_pt1 | contig 12293 bp, 10 predicted proteins | sample MGYA00237777_ERZ505514 | MGnify/ENA primary metagenome ERZ505514 (study PRJEB26160, sample SAMN06269048) | microbial mat metagenome | isolation source: Oligotrophic lake microbial mat | place... | reverse complement strand
CGGCGACCACCGAGATCTACACCTCTCTATTCGTCGGCAGCGTCAGATGTGTATAAGAGACAGGTTCTAGACTGGATTCCAATAGCACAAACACAAGCGTAGAGTTGTCTAGTTGCACCTCCAAGGTCGGATCATACTCTTGGCATGTGGTGCTTTCTTGGCTTTGATTGCTGTAACTCCTTAGAGTATCTGGTAAATTGTACAAAGCGGAACACAGCCCTGCAAACTGGACAGCTTCTTGTTGCTCATAAAAGTGGTTTGATATTGGCGACGATGATGAAGAAGTTGGAGGAGTGTCTCCGGACTTGCATTCATAGAGAATTTGCTGGCTCAATTCTTCGAGCGAAGCGCTTTCTCCCAGATCTTTCCCCGTGGATAGCAGTGGTAAATTCAAGTGGAGAATCATGAGTCTCTGGAAAGGGTGACCACGCCGTGCCAATGACGGGTTTGATGCATTCTTCTGCTCCATGATGACAATAGTTATGTAAGAATGGTCGGAGATGCAACATGCCGATCAACTATCCAATGATTCGAAACAAACTTAAAAAGTTTCGACGCATTCAAAATCGGTTGGCTCAACTTTCCAGCATGCACATAGCTGGAGATTGTCCTTCTTCTCAAGCTTCTCAGTTGGAGTATAGCGCCATCCACTTCCGATGTCTTGTATCCGTAAAGCTTTCAATAAAGTTTTATTAGTGAACGAAGTGGCACAGTTCGAGCAGCAGCCATCATGACTCACTGTGCCGTTGTTAATTTGAGGAAGCAAAGGTTTTTGAGTGAATGTGCGTCTGACTGTAGTCGCTTGCGCGTACATACAGTATGTCCGTTGCCCAACAGAGCAAAGGTGAAAAGGTTTAAATCGAGCTCACATTTTCCCGTTTTCTCATTTTCTCATTCGAAGAAAAGCACTCCGAGAATTCGAACCAGGTACAAGTACTAGCTAGTACCCGATACGGTCGTGAATCGTATAAAATATTTCAACCCTTACGATAGATACAAGATGTCGGCATCTCTCTTCCTTGACGTCGTGACCATCATGTCTGGTGCTTTGATGCTTTGCGTCGCCAGCATTGTAAGTCTTTCTGTTCTGTTCTGTGGCCTCCAGTCAAGACAATTCTTTCCCTCGTACACCAAAAAATGCTCACTATTTTCTCTTCGATCCTCACCTATTCCAACACACACACGAAAAGATTTTGTATAACAAGCTTCCAGAAATTGCCGACGAATGCAATGAATTGTGTCAACGGCGCAAAATGCGCGGCTCAACTGATGGGAAGAAAATGTCCGGAGTGACACAGCCAGCCGTGTCAGGCGAGAACGACATTGAAAAAGGACAGGAACCAAAGAACGAAAGCCCGAAAATCGAAAGCGTTCCCACTGTCGAATCTCCCCAGTCTTGTTCCACAGGAATTGACGATGAGGATAGCGACAATTCTGAGAGTCCACGAAAGTTTAGACAATACGACGCGTACGAACCCAGCGATGACGAAGAAAGCAACCCATATATTGCAAAGTTTATGAATCGCAAAAAGATTGCTCATTTGGATAGAAGTGGCTCTTTGGCGGATTCGTGCTCTGTGTACCTGGATACCTCTTACGATTACCATGCTGACACCGAGACGATAGAAGGCAATGATCACTCGCCTTTTTCAAAGACCAAAATTAGTGTTACGTCCACCCACGAAGAAGAAGAAACTCTGGATTACTCCTTGGAGACCATGGAGACCAACCGCACCACCTACACGAAGGAGACTTTCTCGTCCTTTGCGAGACCAGAGCTTGCCGCTCTGACCCAGAGCCAGACACTGACACAAACTTCCATGGACGAAACTACCACGAATTGCTTAGATGCAAACAAATTCAACATTTCACTCTTTTCGAAGTACATGTGCAACAACTCGACAATGGCCAGTAGCTGTTACTCAGGGCAGACTCCCCGAATGGAAGTTTCTGAGCCTGTCAGCAATGACTCATTCTCTCCTATTGCCCAAAGAAATGTGACATTCTCAAGCCATCTGCTCGACGACGCCACAACGAACTGCTTCGACTGCTCCGAAGAAATTTCTCTCAAGCAGTCGGAAGATTTGATGGCTGTCGCCCGTGAGGCTCGCAGATTGAGAAAGCCCAAAATTACCATTGTTACCAACAATAAGAGCCTATTGTGCATGGACAGCTCGAGTAGTAGCGACGAAGATGACAGCGACGGCGCGGATGACACCGACAAGTTAGGCCTCAACAAAAAGGAAGAAAATGTAGTGAGCGAAATTACACCCAGTACAGTTGCAATGACTCCCATGTGGTCGCCTTCGTCCGAATCACTCTCGCAACCGAGTGATGAGTCGTTCAACAACTACAATGATACGTCCCTGGATACAAGTTGCGAAGAAGGAGAAGACGTCAGGAACACGAAAGACCTTGCGTCGCACAATGTTCATGTGTGCAAATCGTCGGTATGTGCTGCCTGCCGGAATCCTCAACAAAACACACCTACTTTTGTCAAAACGACATCTACAGTTGGGTCAGGCTGTAGCCTTCCACGCACGCTTTCCAGCCGTTGGTGGGATGTACAGCCCCAGGATTATGCAAATCTAAAAAATTATGTATCTTCCGTGCTTCTGTCAGGGACAAGACATGCCAAACGATTGGACGAAGAACACCCCTTCGATGAAATGTGAATTGCCAAGTGTTGAGCGGAAAGACTGGTGATAGGTTTCGGGACAAAAAACAACAAAGCAATCGGCGAAATCCAACATTTGAAGTAATGGCCCAACATATGTATACGAGTGAACCCTTGTTCACAACACGGTGCAAGTATTTGAAGCACCCATCAAAGGGTAGTGAAGTTTCTTATTAGCCCAACTTATATATTTTTGTTGTATCTATCATTTTGTCAACGCCCTAAACTCTGTAGAAGAATGTATGTCACGCAAAAAAAGTCAGACGGAACATTTTGTTTTTGACGATAGATGTAGAGCTCATACAACGAAGCTCTGTATCGCCACAATGGCTTTTCCATTCATCTTTGCTGGAGTTTCAGAGCCTTCCTTCCTTTTCACATGTCTATATTTGGGACAAGATTAGGCTTGGCGAGCAAAATTTATATTTCCTTTGAATGAAGACATATGCAGGTACAACAAGCGTTCTAAGACCAAAGATGACGCCTGGGAGCACTGGAAACCAGTCAAAATGGGTCCATCTAGTTCAGCCACTGACCCCCACCTGTAATTTTATGGACAGCAAGTAACTAAATTCAACTTGCATGGCTACAATAGAGCCCAGAGTACTAGTACCACAAAAATGGTTTTAGTTAACGCTTAGCTAGAGCAGAGCTGCTACTTACAGTTAGCTATTAGAAATTCCCTTTTCCTTGCGTGTTTCAAAAGGAAATGAATCACATGTACAGCGATAATGTGAATTCAGGCTGTTCCACGTGTCGGTTGCACTTGCTATCAGCGTGGTGGTTGAGTCTGTACGTCGTCCCCAGGAAGAATCGAATTAGATTCCTATCCATGCATGCACAAAATAATGCTTGACGTGGAGGAACCAGTTGAGTGAGTGCGGAAAACGCGACCATCCAGCATAATTATTTTAGTTTGTGTTGAACATATATAATTTCTTTCGTTGTTTAATAGCAACCATCTCCAAACCCATAATCTCTTTCTGATCAACAAAATGTCGTTAGCTACAACTTCCGGAGGAGGAATGGGCGGTGGCATGGGTGGTGCTGGACTCACCATGGCGCATGGCAATGCCATTGCCCGTGCAAATGCTCCTCCACCCCCGCCCCAAGGCAGCAGCATCCCCGGCGGAGTTGCTCCACCTTCTTCCGCTGCAGCACTTGGGGCCGATCTTATCGACAAGCATCAGCAAGCACTGTCCTCGAAACAGGCTCGTAATCAATCCCACATGCCCATTGTGGCGGTGGATTTGTACGCCAATGAACCGACGGTTGCCATGTTTCCTCCCAAAATGGAAGACGCCCCCGAGGGTACTCCCGCTTTGGTGGGTAAAATGAAGCCGGATGTGTATTTACACGGAGAGAACGATGCTGCCTACAAAACGTTGCGGAAATATTTGGCAAAGGAAAAATTCTTTTCGTCTTTGCAAACCGACACGTTGGCCAAAGCGGATGACGCCAATGTCGTGAAAATGGAGCGACCACAGCAATGGTTGGGTTTGCGACGCACCAAAGAGGCTCCTGACTTTGTGAGAAAGGGTCTTCCAGATTTAGCTTCCGAAGGAGCCATTGCGGAAGAAGCTTCTCTCGATGTTGGCGCGACGATTTCCAACAGTACATTGGACGGATCCGAACCCACCGGCGATGATTTTGATCGAGTCGTCTTCAAGGTCCGTCTTACCCCCAAAAAGAAAGTCCTACCTGTGCTGCCAGAAGAAGGTGTGGAAATTCTTCTTCATCAGGCACGATCCCACGTGGCAAAAAAGATGAAAGCGGAAAATGATGACGAAGAAGAAATCACACAATATCCTTGCGCTGTGGCGCTACCTGCTTGGCAATGCCACGATGCTTCTGTCGAAGCGCTAATGGACGGTATGGGCGGTGGAGGTGTCATTTTTCAACGAAGCATTTGTGCGTTGGTAGGTGCTTTGCGTCCTGGGCCAAAAGAAAAACCAAATACGGTGCTCAAAGCTATCAATGATGTTCGGCAGGCACGAGCACAAGCATTCCAAGTCGAACGAGTAAAGAACCCAGATGCTACCATGGTGGACGATGTTAGTCTTTTTTTGTTTGGGATGACATGCGACGGCTTTGAATGCACGGCAGTTCAGGTTTCGTGCTTGCAACAAGATAAAGTTGACTGTTTGTTCGGGGATATTAATGTTGTGTCAAATGTCTCCTATCAATCGGACGACCCAAGCAGCATCATTGAGAAATGTGTGGTGGAGCTGGAGGCTAATTTGAAGGAGCTTCTTCCGGGAATGGAAATGCCTCCAGCGATCATCACATATGGATCTATTCAACAACAAAATGATATCAAATCGACTTGGGACAAGATCAAGGAAAAGTCCGCGAACGAGTGGAAGGATATTCCAATTCACTCCACCAAAACCGATTGTGTCGCCATGGGTACCGCTACGCTCGGGGCAGTCAGCCACGGCCGTCTCCGATGCATTCAAGAAGTACCTGGTAAAAAACCGAAAGCAATTCTCGCAATTCGCGTTGCTAATGTGTCGCCAGTCGCTGTGGGTATTCGAATGAATTACCATGGAGATAAAAAGAAAAAGTGGACGGCCGTCAAGACCATTTTTGACTTTGATCGCCGTGTTCCTGCCGGTCCCTACGCGATCGATCTCAAGGCCTCGGAATGCGCGGTTCATCGCGAAGGTTCCACCGACATGTCGGATGACGAGTTTTTGAAGGCCGCCACTGCCATTGAAGGCTCCAAGGGTATTCCCCAACGAGAAGAAGCAGCTCTCAACTTTCGCGTTCAAATATTCCAGAAGTGGACTCGTGACGGGGAGTGGAAACCGGTGGGAAATTCCAAAAAGGGACTTGTGATGGACGGAAAGGACGGCGAAGAGGTGGCATGCGAACATTCTGTCCTTGAACTGAGCCTTGGGCCTACTGGTATCATTACGGCGGGGCACTTTGGAGAAGGGTAAGTCCTGGTTAGCGTTATTTTGGGCTCGTGCATTCATAGAATTTGATTGGGGGTCTTGTTATGACTTGTATTTGATCTCTTTCTTTCTCACACGCCCATTTCAAAACGTTCCAATGATTGCAGTGAATCTGTTGTACAAGCGACCGTGTCGGCGAGAAACTCGAAATTGCGATATTGGATTGGCATCATTCTTGCCGTCGCCTTCTTTGGTGGCTTTTTGGTCAAATCGTATTGGGAAGAGCGCGTGTTCGAGCGCGACACGAAGCGATTGCTAGCTTACTATAAGCACGCAACTCCTGGCTCTTTTCATGACGGAGATGAACACAACGCGCGCTACCTGGTTTGGAAATACAGCAAAAAGAAGGACAAGTTGTGGAGGATGCTAGAAAAGAAATATGGTGAACCAGTGCTCCAAGAATGGGAATACCCAGAACCTGAAGAAAAGGAAGAAGAAGAGGAACCAGAAGAGCATAACCTGGACGAGGACAAGCCCAGTGGTGAAACTGCGCAAGAAGAGGGCGCCGAGAGCGAAACTGAGCAAAAGGAAGAACCTGACCTCTAAACGAAAGCCCATGATTGATAGCAGCTTAGACATCAATGTTTATATTCACGATCGATCGTAGATTACATGTATAATTTTCTTCTTGATCTACTGTAGAAGCTTTGGCCATTTGTTTGGACGTGCTGTCGTTTGTGTTGCCTCGCTCCATCCATCACTTTTTCGAGAATGAAATCGTGACCACCGATCGGCGGTTCTGTTTGTGCAAATGGGGACTGCCTGTCCTCATGTTCGTGCGTCGTGGTTGCCTACTAGTTAGGCATCATGGTCACTGGAAACGCCATTAGCAGTATCAAGCTCCGGCACTATCGAAAGAAATCAATGTAACAACTACAGTAACTATTCCAGATGGTGGGGTTCTCATAATGTTCAAAATTAGAAAGATTACTACTAATGTACGGTGGGTGGATCGAAATGTAATGGAATACGTCTTGGAAATGGAGCGCTGCAATAGCTGTTTGCAGGGATGCTAGGTGCTAACATGGTACAACAACAATGCCACAATAGCATCATCCATCACGCACTCATACTTTCTGCTCGTCGTTTCGTCAACGCAAGGGCGTCGGCGGAGCAAGCGAGAACGGAGAGAAAGCCAAAGAGTGAAGGATGCAAAAGGATACAGAGAAGGACTACAGAGGCACACTTGGCCACCCCATAGGTGGTCGGTTGGACCCCGCCTTGAGACCTTGAAAGACGCGATTGGGACCGCGTATTGCCGAGCTGCTCTCATCGGCCGACGAAGAGGAGTAAGACGTCCCTGATGTCGATTCCGAATGGTCGCTCTTCCCACTGTGGTGCTTGAGACTGGATCGGCTATGGTACATCTCCGGTGTCGGAGGAGTGGTGTTGATGTACCATCCCCACTGCGGTGATTCAATGCCATCCCCGCGGGCATCGCCGGCCATCATGCCCATGGGTCGCGTGGGCATGATGAGACCACTGGTGTGGTTTCGATCAAAGTTCGGTATGTACCGAATCTTTCGTTCCTTCGCCGTAGTCATGGTATCTTCCACGGATCCTCCGGAGGATCCAGCATTGGTGCCGGTGAGCGCACAGGATCGAATGGAAGCAGACCGTGTCATGGCCGACTTCATTGGCTTGGCCAGCACCGGGGAACCATCCGCACAGGATGACTGCGGTGGCTCACGGCGAACACTCTGATCATTACCCATGGTGGTGGTGATACCGACAATAGATGAAGGATGAGAGCAAAAAGTGTGGTCAGTGTATTGTACAGTATTCCAAATGGCACCAGTAGTACAGTGTGCTAAGTACAGAGGCCAATGAGCAGATGATTGATGGAGAAAGACACCAATATCAATCGATCACAAACAACACGAAACAAAACGAAAGGAACGGAGGTCGTTGATATTTCGATTCAGAGTTGATGTGATGGGGAATGACGAGCTCGGATCGCCAACCTACTACAGTAATATTCTTCAGAGTGTGTCAAAAATTGACACGAAGAAGGTGACGAAACATTTTTTTACTTAAGGGCCGGTTCCTCTTGTCCGTAGCAATGACAGCGCCGGCGCATACATCTCGAGGTTCGACATCCGACGCAGGACAGACCGTTTTTCTTCCTCCGGACCTGAAGGCGAAAAACAGGATGGCCCATGGTGGAAAGGTATCCTTGCCGCCGCCGCCAACAGCAACAACACACTAGAGATACCAAAATTGAAGCTCTTTTGTGAATTCTTACCTCGTGCATGTACTCGACTAAGTTTTCTGACCAGCTCATCTTTTTCTTTTCCCGTTTGATGGGCATGTTGTTGATCCAAGAAGATTCTCGTGGTAAGGAGGACTGATGGGCAAGATCCATGCCGTCATCCAGTATGACCGATACATCGGATTGTACCATGCGAGGAGGGCTACTAGTAATCATTATCGTGTCATTTGTTTTACTGCCATCTTGGCTATCGCGTAATTCAAATTCCGACGACTTCATCCAATTTTCTTCGTCATCTTCGTCGTCTTCCAAGATCATGGTTTGGAATCGGCTTTGCAAGACATAATGATCATGATCGTCCTTGTGGTGGTTGTTGCTTTTGTTGCCCTCGCCAATGACCCACATCAGCGAGCCAAGAACTGGTCCTGTTACAAAGGACATTAGTAGGCTATTCCCTGGTTTGTCACACTGTAGCGGAGTGTCAAATGCCATTGTCGGTGGGTGTTCATTTAGTTTTTATGTAGGAATGCGATAGAAGTTTAAGGACGGGGCAATGCTTGTTGACATCGGGCAATCTTTTTCATGGGCGAAGATACCGGTACATACGACCCAATCGGATTCCACGGGTTTGTGTCTTCATTGTGACAAAGTAGAACGAAGGTCAGACGGACTGAAACCATGGAAATTGCAACCAACTCGTTGACAACCCCGAACCCACAAACTTGTGGACGGTGGTCAACTACTCCGAGTAGCTAATTGTTAGGACGTCGTAGTGGTATCCCGTATCCCGGCACCGGACTTTGAAGTAATTTATAACATCCATCCGTGTTTACTCGAACCAATGCTGCGAGGTTTGACACTACTGGTACTTCCAGAAGTAGTTTCTTACTAGCTAGCTACTACTAGTAGCTAGCTAGGTCGTACCAGTACGTCGTAGTCTACCGGTACTTGCTAATTGTTAGTGAAGGGAGACAATAGATATTGAACTGATCTTTGATTGGTAATTGTTTACTAACTCGAGCGCTAATACAGTACCACTACGTCGTCCTTGTACTTGCTGTGGGTACGACGTAGCTGGCAATTGTTTCGGCGTGTTGCCGGGAAATGCAGCTTGCACGGGTTGATGTTGATAGTGGTCCCCGTGACGTGTTATAAGAAGGCCACATCACCACGCCGACTCACATCCTACTAGCCGTTAAATATAAACCAACAGTCCGGCACTCAAACACACGCCTGCCACACCAAAAGCCAATGCTCTAGAGATTGATAGAAGGAGTGCGACTCCTGGATTCCGGCTACATTCAGTCGCTAACCAGATCTAACACTAAGCTTATCACTTTAACAATAACCAGCACTGCTACTATTATTTCCTATGCTATCCTCTTTTTTCACAAGCTTTTGGTCACATACACCCGCATTGGTTGCTACCCAAAAACACCTTTTTGATGTGCACCATCACTCTAACAAGGATTCACCATAATGCTGTTTAACTTCCGTAAGCGAAGGCGTTGACATGGCCCTTAGCTTCCGCTGGACGCCAAATCCCAATGCGAATCTCCATGAGGATGTCACCGAAGACCTCATCACCCTCCTTGTCAGTGGCTCTGGCAATTTTCCTAGCGGCATTTGCAACACGGTTGGCAAGAACGTCCGCTTTTTCGACTTTCACTGCCTTGAGAAACGCGAACTCATCCTTGTAAGCAGAGTCCTTCAGAGACCAGACTCCAGGCTTGGTAGGAGGGAGGACATCATCCTCGAAATCAACATGAGACTTGGAGGGTGTGGGATCAGGGGGGGGAGGCTTGCACGAGATCTTCTTCTTGCTGTCAGGAGCAATAACAGACTGCACCGTGGGAGTCTTCCTCTCCTTCCATCCTTTGACGGCATCTTTTGCAGTCGTCAAGTCCTTGCGGAATGGGATTGCTTTGCCTTGTTGGAGAGGTTCACATTCACTGTTGTTAAAGAAGTAAGGCGCAGCAGCGGCAAAAGCCTCGTCGTTTTCTTTATCTTCCTTGTCTTTCACCTTCCTTGCTTGCTTCTCATCACTTGGACACACATCAGGCTTCTTTTTGGGGGAGGCTTGGAACTGGGAGTGTCCGGAGGACTGGCGCAGCACCCAAGTCGCTTCATCTGAGTGCAAAAGGACTCAGGTGAGTCGTCAGTCTCCACCTTCACTTCAGCCTTGGTAGGAGAATCAGACATGGCAGAAAGATCAACGACAAACGCCTCAACTGGGGGGATGGCAAAGCTTGCATCGAGAACCCTGGCCGTGGGGTGTTCCACATAAGCTTGTGGAGCATAATGCTCAGGAAGGGTGGTGGTGGCCTGGCTGTAGGGTTTCTGTTCAGCAGGGAGAGTTGGAGGGGTGGTCTTGGTCTCTTTCATGTAAGTGAACGACTCAGTGGTGGTGGTGAGACCACTAACGACGCTCTCTTTGCTACTCGCAGACGACTTGGTCACGGAGTGAAGACGGGCACGGGCACGGGCTGCAGCTGGAAAGTTGGATGACAACATCTTTTTCTTTTTTAGGTGGTGGTAGCTTTGAGTTTGCTGAACTCAAATCTATGAGCTCTGCTGGCTTTGCGCTCCCTTCATCTAAAAAAGAGGATGATTTCGACATCGTTCAGTTTGCTTCCGGACAAACGCCAACGAGACCAAGCAATGACGCAACAGAAATGTTTACACGACAACCCACAATGACGATGGCGGCTTAAAAGGACGGCAAAGGACCAACGTGTTTCCCATTTAGGAAGTAAAGTCCCGGTTCGAAGATGGGAAACCAATGAGCGAGACAGGACGCGCGGCAAATTGACAATGTCAGCGAGGATTTGGCGGCGAACGTTATTTAAATTACATTGTCTTTACTAAATGACACAGTTTTTTGAGTAACGCAAGCAAAGATGCTTTGTGTTGCTAGCTGCTGTGCGGGTGGTTGGAAACCAATGTTTTGTAGTTGATTTGGCTCCCACAGGTTGCTCACAGAGCAATGGCAACGACAAAGCACCAACAAAGCCAGCCAACACATATGAAGCCACGAGGACCTGTGGGAAAAAAAGTTCCCTTCTGTCTCCCAATTAGAAAAAAAGAACCAGCTCGTAAATGTTTTGTCTTGCCAAGATGCAACCCAAAGAAAAGGAAGCACAGACATGCCACAGAATGGTTCTAAAAAGAGAGATTATGCAGTGAACAAGAGCACGAGGCATTGGATCAAACGTGAAGCGAAACACAAGCATGAACATTTTGGTTTTTTGAAGACATGCCACAGAATGGTTCTAAAAAGAGAGATTATGCAGTGAACAAGAGCAAGAGGCATCAGATCAAACGTGCAGCGAAACACAAGCATGAACGTTTTGGTTATCTGAAGACCATGCTACGCTCTCTGGATGATTTGGAATTGGGAGGAACCTACCATCATGCTCTGAGATGAAGAATCTGTTCAATGATGAGGAGGCAACCATTTGTTGCTGTCTTGAGAAAGAAACATTTGACTGCCCCACCCAATGCCCACGTTGCAATCAACAAGTGAAGGAGCCAAATGCAAAATGGACTGTCAGATGTCGACGTGTTGAGTGTGCATTCAAATGTCCATCTGAATGCCAAAGATGTGAGGGCAACAACTTGCATGTTACCCTGGACAGAAACCAAGAGCCGTCAAAGGCGGATTGTGGGGATTGTCATTGGCAATGGAGACCTGGGCTAGAACATGAGCAGTAATTTTCCATAATTTGTTCGTTCAAGGAAGCAAGCTCCCTAAAAATGAAGTGATGCATGTGCTTTGGCTATGGCTGAACAAGGTCCCATGATCAACAACTGCTTTGATGTTGGTTTGGAATGAGGACACTGCAAGCAAATGGCACAAGTCCTTCCCGCAGCTGGTTGCACAGATGCTGGACCACGACCAAGAGGAAAACATGCTGGGTGGATGCGACGAGAATGGCAATGCAACAATGGCGGAGGTTGATGAGACTAAGATTGGAAAAAGGAAACACAACAAAGGCAAACGAGCAAGCGCATCGTGGGCAATTGGTGTGGTGGAAAGAACAAGACAAAGGAGGACGGCATGGGCAGTTGTGCAGAAGAGAGACGCATCAGCATGCATGGCTGTCATCAAACGCTTCATGTTGCCTGGCTTGATTGTTCACTCAGATGAGTGGGGTGGATGCAACCCCATCAAGAAAATGGGTGTAGGATGTGCTCACCGACGTCCATGCCACAAAAAAGAGTCTGTCAACGCTACAGACAGATTCAGGACCCACACTCAGACTATCGAAGGGAATGACGGAGCAGTGAAGAAGGCAATGCCAGTGCACAAGCGCAGCAACGAAGATCTGCAAGATTGTCTGTTTGAGTTCATGTGGCAAAGAAATAATGCAGGTGATTGGTGGAAAGCTCTGTTGAAGGGGATGTCAACTGTGAGGCATGGAGCACCTGTGCTGCATCATGT
>ENA-ORBV01013652-ORBV01013652.1-microbial-mat-metagenome-genome-assembly--contig:-NODE-13652-length-12295-cov-5.253806_pt1 | contig 12295 bp, 8 predicted proteins | sample MGYA00237777_ERZ505514 | MGnify/ENA primary metagenome ERZ505514 (study PRJEB26160, sample SAMN06269048) | microbial mat metagenome | isolation source: Oligotrophic lake microbial mat | place... | reverse complement strand
GGAGATGTGTATAAGAGACAGTACTATTAGTACATTTAGTGCAGTTGAGTACCAGGTATCTTACTTGTCGCCCTACTAGTATCTGTAATCGTTTGCTAAATTCTGTCCGCCATGGTGGCATGCCTCCACGGCGGCTCCACCGTGCATTTCGACCTAATTAACACGACGGCAACCTAAACACTGGCATGCAATCAGAAGGGAAAGGTGGCCGGAGTGATGGCGGCGGAGGTCGTGGTCGAGGCCGCGGTCGAGGCCACGGAAGGAACAACCAGAATGCGAGGGGTAAGCAGCAGAACAACAAAGACAAGCAGCAACAGCAACAGCAGCAGCAGCAACAGCAGCAACAACAGCAGCAGCAGCAGCAGCAACAGCAACAGCAGCAGCAGTTGCAGAGCAAAAAGAGCAAACCAAAAGAGGAAGACCAATGCGTAGCCACTACTAGCTTGTCACGAGACTACTACCAGCGACGTTTGAACGCTAGTGAAGAACAGGTGAAGCAGTTGAGGATAGAACTGGAGGAAGCCTACCTAAAATTTGACTCTGAATACGAAAAATTGTCTAGCAGAAACCAAGACAAGCCTTTGGTTCACCCCGTACAAGAAACAGACAGTTTGTCTCGGAATCTAGAGGACGAAGTGGCTCTCCTCAAGACCCAGAATTTAGAGCTGGCGCTAGAATGCCAAGCGTGGAAAGAGAAAGCAAAAGACTTACAGGCGCAAAACAGTGCCCTTCAATCGCACAAGAAGACTCTGACAAGTGAACGCCAAGCATCAATAGTCAAGGTGGAGGAATTACAGAAAAAAAATAGTGCTATACAAGCGGAGCGGCGGCTGACCCAATACCAATATGAGCGGTTGTTACTGGCCAGCAACCAGGCCTCCGCGAGCTATGAGCCTCCCGTTTCAAAGAGTTCTGAAAGCCCTGGTGGCCTGGAACCACCCGCGTCGGCACCATTAAGCCAGGTCTCCCTATCAGATGAAGCCAGCGCAAGTCTCAAAATTCAAAACTCACCAGCACATGGACCCCCAACGGAACAGCCAACCGCGGATTCAATTGCTCTACCAGGGAATGGCGCAATAAGAGGTCTGCTTTCCACGGCGCGTCAGGGGAGCGACAGAGCCGCAAAAATAGCAAAGGCGGCAAGAGACAACGGCACACCCGGCTTGGCAATTGCCACAGGCGACTCCGTCGGGGCTGTAAGTCTAAGTGCTGAAATAGACAAGGTACAAAATGATAAGCAAGCAAGTGTACTACAAGAGAGAAACGGGACACCCAACCCAAAAAGTCCTTTGCGGGCTGGCCCAAAAATCATTACCATTGAAAACAGCGTCAGCCACAAGAAGTCTCTCCCACAAAAGGCTATCGTGAGTAACATGGTCGCCCAGCAGTCAAGCGGGAACTCGGGTGTTCACCAAAATACTGCAACTGCAATCGCTGGCGCTCTTCCTGCAAAAAGTGACGAACATACAACCGGCAGAGGCAAAGCCTTGGTGAGTGGAAATGACAAAAGAGCAGCAATAGATAGTACGGAATCAAAACCCGCAGACAAAGGCGCCGTTCAACGCCCACAGAAGGCAATGCGGAAAACAAAAGGACCAACAGAGATTGCCACTGGCAATACCATCGGCAGCGGCAAAAGAAGCAGCAATGGCTTGATGCAGCCGCTGAAGCGGCAATCGAAAGAGTCTTCCGCCGATGCTGATGTCAATGCCTCGCGACAAGGGGCAGGGGAGCAAACCTCAATATCGCAACGCAATAAAATAACCAACCCGGACAGTCAACGCAAAAGGTCCATTGCAGATTATCAGACTCCGTTAGTTGACTTTCTGTTCCGGCACAACAAAAAGAAAGCCGAAAACATGTCCCCAATCTTTCGCCTCTTCGCGGTTCCGGAAACCCGACCCGAGGGCAGAGAACTGCTTCGAGTGCAACGGGACATCGCCCCACAAGAGGTCAAGGTTGAGCGAGCGAAATGGAAACTCAAGGGTTTAGAGGGAGCTATCGAGAAAGAGGAAAAAGAGATAATAAAGAGCAACGAACAGATAGAGAACCAAAGGAAAATACTGGACCATATTAACGACAGAGGTAGTTGGATAGATTATTTCCGTAGCAAGCTTGGGAAGGCAAAAGCCGACAACGACACTGAGAACGCAAACGACGACGAAGAAAGCAGTGATGATGAGGACAGCGATGAGGACAGCGAGAGCGACGATGGTTCGAAACTCGGCGATGAAATTGATGCGATAGTCCGCGAGCTAGATGATGAAGAAAGGATAAAAGAAGAAAAAAGAAAGGCCAAGGCGGAGAATAATAAGACGACTGCCCAAAAAGCAAGCAGCGCCGCTGAAAAGGCCAAGGAATCAGAAGAAGAACGATTGGCAAGGATACAGAGCGTCAACGAGGCAAAACAGCAGCGAAAAGAAAAGAAGGAAAGGGCTAGGCAGGTGGCCCGTCTCCGGAATTCCGAGGCTGCTCGGGCGAAGGCCAGGAGAGAAGCCGAGGATGAGATTAAGATCCTGGAAAAGCGGATCAAGCGGTCAGAGGAAGCTATCAAAAGGCACGCAGATGAGAGAGTTGAGACAAATGAAGTGATCAAAAGTGAGCAGGCAGAACTGAAACGGGTCCGTGCGAGACTGGCGCCCATTCTAGATGCTACACAACTAGCTTCAAATCTCAATGAATTTTCCGACATTGTGGCTTCATTTGATTTGAAAACATCACGAGACCACCACGACTTGTCCCTCCTAATGCTATCAGTTCTCTCGGAGGACATCGACACGGTCGCTTTGTGCCTCCAATTTGGCGCGGATCCGAATGAAAAAGTCCATGGGGTAGCTCCCACTGTCGCAGCTTCGTATTTCAACCTGGAGGGAACACTAAAATTATTGCAGGATAATGGAGGTCACCTACATACAGAAAATATCGATGGATGGAAGTCAGTCATTCGGGGAAGTCAACAAGCTGTGGGACATTTGCAAGATTGGGGAAAAACCCGAAAGATTGCACAGCAAGCGGCTGTCCCTATGGAAAATGTACTCGGCCAGGCGAAGGAGTTGGAAGCTTCTGATGAAACTAGGATGCATATCTTAACACAAACTGAGATCGAAGCGCGTCAATGGGAGTTCTTTGATTCGAGCTTGCTTGACCCGGAGCAGCATGGGAAGTCACTGAAGCGAGTCATATACCTAGAAAAGGATGCACTTCGCTGGGTTCTAAGCACGGAGGCGGCCCCAACGCAGAAGGAGGACTTTTGCGACTTGATCTCTTCGCTTCTTCCGCCGCTTCAACGCAAAAGAGAACGCAAGCGAGTATTTCGCTGCTCGCGCCGGTCACTTATTGGCATCAAGAGCCCCTACGAAGTCTTGGCTTTTGAAATTTCAAATTCGGTGCTTGTTCTTGCATCTCCTTTTGTCTCCGCCTACCATGCAGGTGAATTTGATGTCGGACTGTTGATCTGGGCCATTGTTGAAAATCACGTCATCTCTTTGTACAAGACTCTGCTCCAAAGTACGGAGTTCCTGCGCAACAAGTTCGAGACGGACGACAGGTTCCCAGCAGCAGTGCCGTTTGTGCTGGAGCTTGGGAACGACATGCATCTACTTGATCTCAAATCTACCTCAATCTACAACAGTCAGCCAATGGAACTCTTTAAGGTAGATGTCGCCAACGAATTGCTGTGCCTGACGGACACTGATTTTACACCAGAAAAGCGTGTTCTGGTTTCAGACAAAACACTAGCTGCAGCGATCTTTCGGACGTCAGCATTGGAACGAGAAGACCAAAATGCGCTTTTGTCCGAATTTAGCAATGATATGAGCACACAGATTTCGGGCGGAGCAGGCACAGGCAAAACGTTGAATTTGGCGAAAAAAGTCATTAGCGAGGATAAGGAATCTCGAATACTGTTATTGAGTCGTCTCCCTCGGTTAGTATCTGCAATCAAAGCAAGAGTTGGCGAGGAACGAGACGTGCGGCATATCCTTTTCACTACGTACGATGAATTGTGTTCGAAATTGGCAAAATGGGTCGATCCAGCTGACGGAAATGGTCGGAAATTTCCTTTCTTCTCGCGAGTACAATATGCTGATATGTCCACAGATGCCGCGTCAGTCTCGTTTCATGACTTCATTGACTATCTGTCGGACAAGGAGAAGAAACGCATGAGGACTCTGCGGATTGAGCCGTCGACGCTTTGGACTGCAGTCAGGACAATCAAGTCTAACGCCAAATGTGTGATCAAACTCGGGCATCTTTCCCTCGACGAGTATGAGCAACTTCCTCCAACGTATGGGCTCAACGAGGAGCAACGGGTCTTCGTTTACAGCCTCTACAATGTATACCAGCAGTGGCTGGAATTGGATGGCCGCAAATGGGATGAAGCCGATCGTGTACTCTACATACTCTCACACGGCAACCGAGTCTTTTGGGAATCAAAGTTTTTGTCTTGGCGGGACCGATATCTCCAAGGGGATGCTGAAGGCCTCGTCGACGATGATGGGATCCCTCGTCCTCCCTTCTTTCAAAAGGTGTTCATTGACGAAGCACAGGACTTTTCGGAGCTGGACTTGACGCTATTCTTACGTATGAGTAGTGGGAACAGGTCACTGTTCTTAGCTGCCGATCCCGCTCAGTCTGTGGAGGTCGGCTTGAGGATACGTAATGGTACCCTTAATGATGTCTTCCATTCTTCACTCGGGGGTGACAGGAGGCTTCAAGTCAAGGACATCCTGCAAAACCTTGCACTGCGCACCAACTATCGGACGCATTCTGCGAACTTGGCACTAGCGAAGGCAATCCGCAAAGTTTTGACCCGCTCTTTTCAAGTACCGGGAACCAGTGAGAATGCCTTGATCAATGGCCAACTGCCTCAATGTTTATCCCTAAAGTCGCGAAGCAACTTAGCAGACTCTTCTCTCTTTCAAGGGGCAAGTATTGTGTTTCTTGCGCCTGATGAAAACATTGAGTCGCTAAAAGAGGTCTTTCGTAATATCGGGATCAACAATGATATCTTTGGCGTTCGAGAAGCCAAGGGATTGGTACGTAGTGATAGCTCATGTGGTTGATTTTCTTGAAATATTTGCGTTGGGTTGAGTCTTACGTACCAATTTTGCTCTAATGCCGACAGGAGTTTGACGCGGTTTGCCTCCTGGGCTTCTTTTCGTACTTCGAACAGCGCGAGTCTGCCGCTCAGTGGAAGAATGCGCTTCTCTGGCTCCACAGTGCAAAAGGAGTCACGACAACCGAAAGTTCCGAGGTCATTCGTCTAGGGGGAGGCCGTGGCCAGAAACTGGAAGCATGTGATTACCTCTTGTCGCACCCAGAAATGGAAGACGAAGCGATGCTGTTATACACGGCTTTGACGAGGGCAAGAAATCGGCTTTTCCTTGTGGAATTCGAAGAGGATGGCAAACCCCGAAAGAAAGGAGAGAAAGGGCTGGCAGATTTTGCCTTTCGGTGCTTCAAGCATCTCGACTTGATCAAAATTGTAGACCAAATCGACGAGGGCAAATTGGAAATGACCCCACAAGAGCACAAAACCAGGGGCATTGCGATGATCTCCAACGTTGTTAGCTTTGCCAAAAGATCCAGCGACCTTGGCGAGATCAAAGAGAAGTTTCAGAACGCTACAAAGCGGTTTCTCCCCGGATTTGGTGACGACCGCGACCTCCATGAGCAGGCAACAAAACATATGAATGCTGTCATTCTGAAAGTCCAACTTCTCGACATGATACGAAATAAGTTCTTCGACAGCGCTGTTGGCACCTACAATCTTTCCTTTCGCATGGCTGATATTCTTGATTTCGAAGCGCTTTTGCTCAAGTTTGCTGATCTTGTAGCCTGGGACACTTTCCTGCTGGATGAGTGCGACGAAGTTATACATGTGGTCGAGGAGATGGTATGTGGGACGGCATTTGAAATTCGGATTGGCGATTTCCTGTTCCAGCTCAAAAGGGAACGCGAAGATTGGCTAGACTCCATCCAAGACGAGAGCACGCAGTAAGCGATTGGACCACGTTTGAATCTCTCTCAGATTTCATCGTCGACCTTATTTGCTTTAATATTTCAAACTTGTAGGTGAGCTGCCCACCAAAACAAGCTTTATGAGCATGGCTAGCAAACCTCTCTAGTGGGTTCTTACTCTTCTTTGCCAATGATACATAATGTTCTGCTGCTTCTATTTCCTTTCAGTTTTGATCCAAACTAGTTCAGCAAACTCGGAAGCTGGGGCAAACCGCAGCAATGCATTGGATATGCTACATGAAATCATCAGTTATTGTACTAAGTAGCTGGCGGGTGACAACATGCCAGGAATTTACTATTGATATTCTACCAATGGATTTTACTATTCTGTCATGGCTACAGGTAATTTGTGTTCTTCTCCGTTTCCCCTCCATGGCGAAACAGATTGAAAACAGCAGAAACGCTTGGAACCGACCCCTGGCAAATGCTGTGCCATAACATAGAATTGGGCTCATGCGTATAAGTATAAGTTTAAATCTCTCCCCTCCAGTGCCTAATGAAGGATATTATCCAATAAACACCATTGCTTTGTTGAGAGGATATCCATCATTAAGATAAAAGAGCTTGGCAGCTTGACACTGATGGCAAGCTGGGGTCAACCAGCAGCCCGGCTGCTCCAAGACTCCCACCATACGTGTTCAACAACGAACGCATCAAAGTCTTATCGTACCCGGTCATCGGTGTACCAAAGCACTTTTTGCGACACTCCTTTTTGTGCTCATGCTTCCAGTGCTGCCGCTGGTGGTCACGGCAACAGTACAAAACGCCTTTGCAGTGTTTGCATGCGAGCAAATCACCGCCCGCGCTGCCAGTCCGCTCCCCACAAGTGGCGCACCCGGCATTTCGATTCAGACTCTTCGCAATCTTCATGGGGTCTATCAGTGTAACATTAAAAACATCCTCCTCGGTTCCGATAATATCCAGGGTTTCTCTCACCTTCGCACTGAGCTTGATATCCTGTGGAGTTGTATCAAACCCTTCCCGCATGCTAGCAAGAGCATCATCGTAGAGTTCATCGGCGGTGAAGCAATAGTCGTCGTTCTTGCTTTTGACTCGTCTCGAAGTCCTGTGTCGAAAGAATATATGGATCAGCAGTTGAAAAACTACGCTGTTTTCCAAGTTACTTTCCACCAAGTGTTTCGATAGGAAGCCAGCTGTTTTCAACTCCGTAAGCATCCACCCAGAGACGTCTTGCTGGTTGTTCATACGGTGCCAGAGTACCATAAAGTATAGCATGGAGGCGAAGGTGTCTCGGCAGCACTTATCATTGACTAGATGTTGAGCAGCACGTCGAAAAGTTTTTTCGTTGGGTACACCAGTCTTTCCATCCGGACCAATAATTTCTTCTAGAATACCAAGTGGCTGGTTCCACAAGTAATACTCAGGCCGACAAAGAGCCCGCCACATGGATTCTACGGTTGGAGGCGTTGCAGGGTCTCCCTGCTGTGTTTCTTTCCTTTTGTCTTTGTTTGGAGGCGTTGTAGCCCTGGGCTGGTTTGTTTCATTCCCTGTTGTGTTTAGCAGAAACAACCGAGTAACGAGCTTTTCTACCTTCGAGGAGAAAACGCGGTTACAAGCCTTCATGTCATACAACTCGTTTATCACGATTTTGGCACACGCCGAAAACGAGACGCGGATACTTTGTCGCCGAATGAAAAACTTGTCGTCGCTCTTAATGCGTGGAATGAATTTTCTGTGATGGAGAATCGCAGCCCTCCAGCCCCCTCGAACATTTAGTACCAGATGGATCACAAAGGCAAAGCTGCTGTCGCTACGTGAGATGAAAACCGACTCAATAGAAAAATCTCCGTTCCCATCACAAGGGGATAGAACATGATAGTGCACAAAACATTTGTCAACGGGAACACTGGCCTTTTCGAGTGTGCGGATTTCCTCCATTGTTTTCTTGTACAGGGCTGCTTCGTCTGCTGCGTCCCATGTCTTAATGACTTCCTCTCCTAAACAGGCCTTAATAATATCGTCGGCGGGGAGATCAGAGGCAGATTTCCAAACGGCGTTGCTGTTGTTGGGAGAGGTGACGAACCGCTGGGCTAGGCTCGCCTGAGCCGCTGCTTCTCCTAAACAGACCTGAATAATATCGTCGGCGGTGAGATCAGAGGCAGATTTGGAAACGGCGTTGCTGTTGTTGGGAGAGGTGACGGACCGCTGGACCAGGCTCGCCTGAGCCGCTGCTTCGCTTTTATTGCGACCGACTCGAGCTCGGCGGCTTCTTTTTCCCATTGTCGTTGATACTCTCCTTTAGTGGAGGCAGATTATGCTCAAAGATAGAGGATAATACTTGTGAGTAGAAAGGAAAGAGATGTTATACATTGCACGGTACGACGTATCATTAATGTCAAATCACTGGAGTGGAACCGACAGCAAACCGTGGACAAACCGAGCGTGGTGGCGCCGAGGCGGCCGTTCACCGTGGGTGCATGTTCAGTCCAAATTTAAGCCAATCCTCACGAGCAAGTGTGAGCACTAGATTTCATTACTTTCTCGCACAGTGGCTTCATTTGACAGGGTACGTCAGTCAAGTGGTTTTCAGTTCCCCGAAATTGACTTTGCTCATCCTCCATCCATCATCAGCCGGTCCTACACTTCAATAGATTCATGTTAATCATCTATCCTAATGCGAGTACTATCAGTAGCTAGCTAGCTAGCTACTAGCTAGTAGTCAGTCAACTGATTCACTCTTCTTCTACGCCACCTCCACAATTCAGAAATCAAGACCCTTGGCAAGGTATGTAGTTATCTGCTCTTTTGTGGCCCTTAAAATTAAGTGAAGACCGACCGAGAACACTATTTTAGTAATGCAACGAACGTCAAGTGCATAATCTGCACTTCCTTCTTCTCGCTGCATTTTTTTCTAATATTTTCTCCTCGCAAATTTTTTTTTAATACTTCCACAGACAGTTCGATTCCGATATTAAAACCAAAGAAATCAATATGTTCTCCCGAACTCTTGTGCTGGCCTTGGTGGCCTCTCTCGCCTCCACAAATGCATTTATGATCCCCCAACAATCCTCCCCAACCTTTCAAAGAATCAAACCCCTGAATGTTGCTGTTGATACATCGGATATTAAAAATGGAATGACGATCGAACTCGATGGAGAGCCATACAAGGTGTTGAGTTTTAGCATCATGAAACAGGCCAGAGGGGCTGCCAAGACAACAATCAAGTTCAAGAACCTGATGAGGGGAAGCACCATTGAAAACACGTACCGAAGTGGAGAAAAATTTGAAACAGCACTGATTGAAAAGAACGCTGCCCAGTTTACCTACGCGGATGATGTACGTGCCAAGATTGTCCCCGAAAGGAATTGACTGCAAGCAACAGCCTTTGTTATTTTCTTCGCTAATTCAAAACTTGAAACTATTCTTTCAACCACAGAACAATATGTACTTCATGGACAGCGCGACTTTTGAAGAGATTGCGGTGGGAATGAAAGTTATTGAGGACCAAAAAAAGGTATGACCATCCAATAAAATCTTGTTAGTTTTGAATTTGTGTATTTGCTAATTGGGAATGTGCTTTGTCTATGAAACCAGTGGATTGCCGAAGGAATGGAATGTAATTTGGTAAAATTCAAGGATCAGATCATTGAAGTGGTTGTTCCTAGTTCGGCCATCTATGAAATCGTGGAATGCGAACCCAATGTGAAAGGAAACACAGCTCAAGGATACACCAAACCTGCTACCCTCTCCAGTGGCGCCGTCATTAGTGTGCCTGGCTACCTGGAACAGGGAGAGATGATCAAAGTGGACACCGACAAGGGAGCTTTCCTCGAACGGGCAAAATAAACTGATCAAAGTCAAGTGAGCAAGTTTTACAAAGCAGAAGTAAACATATATATTAGAAAGGAGGCTAGCACACTGGAAAACAAATGATACTCTCTTCTGAGGTGCGTGGAAAATGATGACAATAAACATGTATTTTCCTAGTAGGTAACTGTGTATCGTTCAGAATGCCCAGGCTTCGCCTCTATTCTACTTTGGCAAATGGTCCTTTGCATGCCCCCCGTGTTTAGTTTTGCCGGGATCAACAAAGCATGTGCGAAGTAGTAGATAGGGTCAATTTCTGGAGTATCCGAGATGTTTCCATGGGTGCTTGCTATGGTTGATTCGTGTGTGCATCGCCAGTGAGTAGGCATCGTACCTGACAGGCATGCCGACTTATGGTGGTGGAATCCTCTTCATCGACGATCACTTGATGAACGTGGGCAAGGCTTTTTCGGTTGGACGGGCGATGTATTCAATGCTGACAATAATGGAATCTGTGGCCGGGGTGTTGGAACGTGGGAGGAAGACAGTCAAGTGAATGATGATGAACAAGACCCTCACATGGAACCAGAAAAAAATGCTTCTCCTTCAAATCTAACAAAATATTTGAAATGTGCCATAGCCATCTAATAGTCATATGGATTGCCGCGTTTATCTCAGAGTACTACAAGTACAGAGTAGTAGTAATACATGTATACCTACGACTCTGGTTATGGAACAGTTTTGGTACTAGCTAGTAGTCTGTAGAGCTTTGGAAGTACTAGTATGCATGGTACAATGGTGGTAACGATTGGGGCCAGTGTGCGACAGCGTTATTGCTCACGCCAACTTGTTCTTTCGTCTGAAATTGGAACATCAACGCAATCGAAAATCGTACTTCCTCGAAGTAACAATTGGGAATCGCGAAACCATGAAGGTAACACTTTCGACGACCGTAGTTTGACGGAAGTAAAAGTTAAATGAAATATCAGTGCGTACTACTAGACTACTAGCTAGCTAGTACACAAACATCTGCGAGAATGAACTCTGTACTCCAGACAGCGGAGAAGCCAACCAGGAGTGGTTGGCTCCTAATCATTTGCCACAGAAATAGATAATTCTGTGGTATTAGCAGTACAACAATGATAATAATGAGGGTGAATGCCATTACCTTCTATATCGTCGCTTTTGTGCTTGTGGTACAGTGTCCCCTGTATGAGGCCATGATCTCCCAGCATTCGCGGCATTTTCGAAGCAGGTTGCTAAAATCAAAAAGCAGGGTACGGCTCTCGGTTGCTAGGGCCGATGAGCCCGAGATAATAAACAAGAATGCCCGCGTCGAAGAAGAGGATCCCTTTGGACCACCCAGTGTCCTCGCATCTCTCAAACTGCAAGAGTCGTACACTCCCGGATACCTCATGAGTGATAAAGCCGATACAACTGCAACGAGTCCTCTTTGCATCACTCGTCTTTCCAGCGACCCCGACATTTTTCTAGCTCGTAACTTTGTTCCCACGCAACAAGAAAGAGACGCACTCATCGCAACAGCACAACAACAGGGTCTCAAGACAGCCGGCACGCGACAGAGTGAGGCCCAAACCGTTCGAAAAAGTTCCTATTTGACATGGATTGATCCATACGACCTAGCTATTACTACGAATAGTGATTCGGATAATGAAGAATCGTCCACCACCGCCACCAAGACGGCACGTGTCATGGCGGAACTCTCCCAAGCCCTTTTCATTAACGAGGCGGTGCGGTCTCCCTTGGGCCTGGTCACCTGTGAGGACTTGCAAGTCGCCAAGTACGACCCCACGGGATGTTTTGATTTTCATCATGATGGATTAAATCGGTTTGTGAGCGTCTTGACCTATCTCAATGGCGTTGGTGGAACCTACTTTCCACTGGCACAAACCAACACGCAAAACAACAATAACCCAGATGATTGTTCCCTGATACCCAAATTGAAAAGGTGCTACCAAGTAACGATCGATGAACAAGAATTACTTTCTGTAGAGAGAGAGTTCAAGGTGGGTCAAGATGGCCTTTTGGTCGTCGGAATGGAAGGTGAGGACGCCTACTCCATATCCAAAGATATTAGTACAGGGCCAAATAAGGAACATGCCATTGTGAGGATCCAGCCGGGGGATGCGCTCGTCTTTTACAATTCCAAATTTCTTTGGAATAAACGAACGGCCATTGAAAATTATCGAGCCATGCATGCAGGTCTTCGAGTCCCTCAGGAAAAATGGATTGCCACAAATTGGTTGCGGATGAAATAGAAGGAGCGATTTTATTTTTTCTCCAACCTATTTTGTTCTCTGCTTATGTCGTATGGGTGTGCTACTAGCTAGTTAATTATTCTTGTAAAGATTTGCATCGGTCCGCTCAATTTATAGGCATGCTACTACTACTAGCTAGCTAGTAGTAGCTACAGTAGCAGTCTTTCCCTACTATCTCGTCGTTTCGATGATTTTCGTTTCATCCACGGTGTGAGGCCAAGAGGACA
>ENA-ORBV01013650-ORBV01013650.1-microbial-mat-metagenome-genome-assembly--contig:-NODE-13650-length-12298-cov-4.045086_pt1 | contig 12298 bp, 10 predicted proteins | sample MGYA00237777_ERZ505514 | MGnify/ENA primary metagenome ERZ505514 (study PRJEB26160, sample SAMN06269048) | microbial mat metagenome | isolation source: Oligotrophic lake microbial mat | place... | reverse complement strand
GCGCGGCGCACCACTTTCTCGCCGCGGGCTTTTTTGAGCGCCTGCGTGATGATCTCGGCCTCGAGGGCGCGGGGCACAATCACGACGCCGTCCATATCGCCGAAAACCAGATCGCCGGGCTCGATCCAGGTGCCGTCGATTTCGATCGGGCAGCGGAAGTTTGCGACTTGGGTGCGCACGGCAGAGTCCTGCGCGAAACGGCCGCGACTAAAAACGGGCCAGTTCTGCGCGAGCACCTGAGGGGTGTCGCGGTGGTAGCCATCGACGACCGCGCCAACCGCGCCACGCACGCGCGACGTGGCGGTGAGGAGCTCGCCCCAATACGCGCAACGCATCCCGCCGCCGCTGGCGAGGTAGACTTCACCCTCGCGCAGATCGTCGAGCGCCTCGGTGAGCAGCCCGAAAGGTTTTTTCTGTGGGCCATGCACGTCGATCATCAGCACGGGCATCGCGCGACCGACGACTTTCATGGTCTCGCGGATGGGCTGCACGGCGGCCGGCAAGAACTGATGATAGCGGCCGGACGCATCGAGGGCATCGCCGACTACGGGCGTGTAGAGTTCAGCACGGATCAACTCGAAGAGTTCGGCGTCATTTTTCCATTTGGGCAAAGACTGGGCAGGGCGGGCGGCCGAGGACGATGATTTGGGCATAGGAGAAACCGCTTGGGGCAATGTTGTTGAAACCCATTCGAACTTCTTCTGACAAGCCAGCGACAGTTTATCGTTAACCTCACTCTGCCATCCGAGGTGCGGCGAACGATTGCCCTCCCGCCACTAACCGCGCCCCAGTCTCCGTCGGAACTCCGTCGGCGAACAACCGGTGTGCTGGCGGAACTGCCGCGAGAAAAAGAAAATTTCCCGATATCCGAGCGCCTCGGCCACCTCGCCGACCGTGAGACCCGACTCGGAGAGTAACTGCCGGGCCCGCTCCAGCTTTGCTTCGATCACAAAAGTCTGCGGTCGGCGGCCCGTGATTTTGGCAAATACACGGGAGAAATGATCCACGCTATAACCCGCCTCCTGCGCGAGGGCGGCCACGTCCGGGCTGGCTCCGGCGCGCTCCCGAATCCGCGTCGTCGCCCGCAGCACCGCCTCGCGATGATGCCGTACCAGTCCTGCTTCACCCGGCTCCGGCTCGCGCAATAAATCCGCGAGCACGGCGGCGAACAACCGCGCCGCCACCTCCTCGCCGCCCGGCTCGCGTCGCACTTCGATCACGCGACGCAACGCGGTATCGACAAAGGTAAACTGCCGCGCGGAGATTCGCTCCACCGGCGGCGTGAAAGCGGATAAAGGCAAAGGCTTCCCGCGCGGCGTCAGCAATTCGAAATGCACAAAACTCACCCCGAGGCGCGCCGCCGGTTCCTGGGTCGCCTCGTAGCGCCGGCCGGGGCGCATCCAGAAGCATGTGCCGGGCGAGAGCGCGACCTCGCCGTCACTTGTTTGCATCGTTCCGCGACCGGCCCAGACGAACCACAGGTCGTAGTCCCGCAGGCGCCGTCCCCAGTCGGGTCCGAGGTGCCAGCCCGGCTCACAGCGCACGCGACCGCAATGGTTTAGGCGCAGACGAAACGGGCGGCCGTCAATTTCGATCATAACGGATTAATGCAAAACGATGCCGGGGGCGTTCATGGCGAAGCAAGCTTCTTTGGGCTAGAGTGGAATCGTGAGCACTACCGTTACCCCCACGTTGACCCCGCCCTTGAGCGCGCAATTCGACCTCGGCTCCGAGCTGCACGCGCCCGAACTCTACCAACCGCAGCCCGGCGCGACGGCCGTAAGTGTCGCGCGTTTGCAGGACATCGGCCCGCGCGAAATCGCGCTCTATCGCGAGCACGGTTACCTGGTCGTGCGGGAGGCGTTCTCCTCCGTTGAAGTTGGCTCCGCGATTGCCGGATTGCTGCACCTTATCATGGGAGGAAATCCGCAGTTTGATGGCGTCCAGTTTGAAGCGAAGGCGCAGGAAGTTCTCCCCACGCTCTCGCCCGAGCAGCGGCAGGACGCCGTGCGCAAGCTCTGGCTTTTTTCCGAGTTCGAACCACGCATGAAGGCGCTCTCGGCCCACCCCGCGCTACTGGCGGTTGTGCGCCGGCTGCTCGATGGCGCGCAGCCGTTCATGTTTCAGGACATGGCGCTCGTGAAGCCGCCGCGCCTCGGCCGCGAAAAACCGTGGCACCAGGACCACGCCTACTTCGACTACCCGCTCGGCACGCCCATCGTCGGCGTCTGGATCGCGCTCGACGAGGCCACGATCGAAAACGGGTGCATGCAACTCCTCCCCGGCCGGCACCGTGAAGGCCCCATCGTGCATTTCAAACGCCGAGACTGGCAGATTTGCGATAAGGGCGTCCTCGGCACGCATTCCGTGCCCGCGCCAATGAAGCCTGGCGGCCTGCTCCTCTTCGACGGCCTGCTTCCGCACGGCACGCCGCACAATTCCTCCGCGCACCGCCGCCGCGCGCTTCAATTTCACTATGCGCCCGATGGCATCACGAAAACCACCGCCGAGGATCGCATGCGGCATTTCGGCAGTGAGGGAAAGAACGTGAGCTGCTGAGGGCGAACCTTCCGGTCGCGCGGCTCAGGCTTTTTTCCACACCCGCGCGAGTTCTTGCCTGAGTCGCACCGCATCCGTCCACGCCGGCGGCAGGCCCGTGATATTGTAGCCGAGCAGCGGTCCCATTTCGGGACACGCGAAAAGCGTGCGGTCCGCGTTGTGCGGCGCGCTCTTCCACAGCTTCATCACCGCCTCGGCAAACGTGAGGTAATCGCGCACCTCGGGCGTGAGTTGACCGCGATGCGTGACCGCGATTTGGCAGTGATGCCCGTTGAACGGACGGAAGTGGCACTGCTCGCTGTGCTGCACCAGGGCGGGGTGCGTGAGCAGGCGCTCGGAAAAATCTGACGGCCCGAGGTGCTTCACGACAGCGAGGTGCGAAAAATCGAAATTCAATTTCAACCGCCGCCCGGTCGCGCGTTCATAGCGCTCCGCGATCTCATAGGTCTTCTCGGGCGTCTCCGTGCAGGTATCGCGATGCACCTCAAGGGACATCACCACGCCACCGATTTTCTCCGCTGCCCGCTCCATCTGCCGCCAGTGTTTCACTGCCACGGCCGGCGTGGTGTCGTGGTTATCCATCTGCACGTTAATGTGGATCGCGCCCGCTTCCTTCTGCGCGCGGATGAGGGCCACAAATTCTGCTGGATCATCCGAGGAGATAAACCCCAGCAGGTGTTTCAGGCCGACCTGTTCCGCGAAGCGCCGATGATCGGGCGTGAGACGCGTCGTGATGCCGTCAAAACCGGCGGCCGCAATGGCGTCAATCTTACGCTTCAGCGACCATTGGCGCGCCGGTGAAGGATGGTTAACGAGTGACCAGAGGTTGGCGATGTGGGCGATTTGGGGCATGAGAAAATAATGGGATAATCCGGATCGAAGAAAGCGTTTCGAAATAGAGAAACGTGTAAGCGCAAACGTGTCGGCCCGCCTAGTTTTCACCTATCACTCGGGAAACGTAGAGCCAACTCCGGCAGAAACCGATGCGCAATAACACCAGAAGCAGACGCCAGTCACAGTCCGGCGTGCGTGTGGCCCTCGGGAAAGTCCAGACTTGTCGGCCAAAAGTGATGCCGCTCGCGCAATATTTGCGCCACTTTGGTTCTTGTTAGATTTCACTTTTCTTCCGCCAAGCAGATTCTCCGAATTCGGTGTTCCGATGCTCGCAACGCCCAGGTGGAGCGGCTCGACCCTAGGTGAGGTTGTTTCCGAGGCCGACATTCGTCGCGCCGCTGGTGGAAGCGCCGATTTTGCGGAGACACCCGCAACTCAGCTTTGATCGGCAACACCTCTGGCCTACCGTCCGTCTTGGCAACCGGATTAAAGGCTCGAATCTACCGGGTTGTGGACGGTCGACCTTCCCGGCCTACTTTCATGAGCGGCCCACTTAGTGAGCCGGCGGACGCTGACGGCGTTGGATTTCCCAATCGATCACCGCGATCGTTGCCGGGTGTTCGTTCGTTGTGGTCAGCCGCTCGCGCAGCAGCAGCAAATCTGATTTCTGCAACCCGCGGAGCATCGCGCGGAATACGGCGAGGAACTGCTCGGAGGGCTGCCTCACGCGAGTTCGCTGGTGGACAATGAAATGGTATGCAGGGGTGACATGGGGTCGGGCGACGCAGGGGAGCCGTCGTCAATCACACGATACGGCACGGGCCTTTCCGGGCTTTAGAGCGCGAGGCTTCATGCCAATCGTTCGCTGTTCTGGCGGGTGCTCACCCACGTTGGGGCGGATAATCCTCGCCTTGCGCCCGACGGCACCGAGGTCACAACCGCGTCAAAGCGGGGAGTGCTTTTCGCGCCCATGGGACGGTCGGGTGATTAGTCCCATCGCCTGGGTCGATCTCTGTATCCGTTATCCGCTTACGATCGGGCGGTGCCGGCGCATGGGCTGAGAATCAGGCCGGCCGACTGGGACCGCGGCCGCCCCGGCCGCAGATCAGACGAGGAAAGCAATCGGTGGAGGGACCTGGTGGGTTCGACTCAATGCGGCCGAGGGCGACCGCGGTCCCAGGGGCAAGCAGCGAAGCCATTCTGTCTACGCGCGACGAGCGCGCCTCACCGGAGCTGAAGGCGGGTGTCCAGCAGTTCCACGAGGAGTTCGCTTTGAAACTCGGGGACGCGACGACTCTGGAGCACAACGGTGAAAACGCCATTGAGCGGCACCCCTGATCCTACGAGTTGACGGCGAAGCTCATCGGCTTTGCTGCGATCCATGAACGCGTGACACCAATCCTTGCCGTTGCGAATGATGAAGGACTGATGGCTTTGCTCGGTTCCTTCGTAACCAAATTTATGGTACGTCGCCAGATCGATGGCGCCTTCGATCTGGAAGGGTTTGTCGAGGAGTTCGGCTTGCTCGGTGCGAGCTTCACACAACGTCTTGAACGGAAGCCCCTTTTTGCCTCTGACGGAGACGATGATACTCGAGGCGGAATCCTTTCGTTTCACTTCCGCCAGCGCACGTTCCGCCGCGCGGCGCTCCTCGGTCTTCAAATCGCGAATCTGCACGTGATCCACCTTTCCGCCCACCATTCTCACTTGCAGATCCGGCCAGCGGTAAATCGCTTTGTCTCCGGCCACCGCCTTGGCTGGGGGCGGCCCTTTGAGTTCGAGCAACTTTGCTTCCGACATTCCGACGTGAATCGCCTCGGCTGCCGCGAAGGCTTGGGCGGTGAAAACGAGCAGGAGAAACGGAAGTGCTTTCATGGGCTGTGGCTACGCGCAAGTCGCTGGATGCGAAAGGGTGTTGTTAGCTTGTTCTCTTCCGACGGTGTCGTGGCAACTCAGAAGTGGCGGCTACTTACGGAACCTTTTGTCGACGATTCCAAATAAGGGGTTGAAACAATCCGGGGCCGCGTGCTCGCTCGGTGCTCCCCGGGGCCAGGACCACTTCGAGCCGGCGCGGGGCACCTGATGCCGGCCAACCGCTTTCTGCTCATCGACGACCACCAAATTGTGCGCGAAGGCGTACGCGCGATGATCCAACATGTGCCGGGGTGGAGCGTGGTGGGAGAGGCCGAAGATGGAATCGACGGGATCCGGCTGGCGTTGACGCTGCGGCCGGACGTCGTTGTCACGGATATGATGATGCCTGGAGTCAACGGGCTCGAGGTAAGCCGGCGGCTGCGGGCCGCATCGTTCGCCGGAGCCATCGTTTTACTGTCCGCGCATGCCGGCGATGAGCTGGCGCAGGCGGCCAAGGAAGTCGGCGTGAATCTGGTGCTTTCGAAAGATACCGGCTTCACGTTTTTTACGCGATCGATCGAGCAGATGCTCGCCACGTCTGGCGGAACTGCGCCGGTCCTTGTGCCCGAGACGGTCGGCTTCGGATTGGATAAGCTCACGCCGCGCGAGCACGAAGTACTGCAGCACGTTGCTTCCGGCGCGCAACCGAAGGACATCGCGCAGACGCTTGGCATCAGCCCGAAAACGCTGGACGTGCACCGTTCGCGCATCATGCGCAAACTGCAGGCGAGCGGAACGGCGGATCTTACCCGGATCGCGGTCCGCGCTGGCATCTCGTCGCTGTAGTCCGCGAAGGTTGGGCCGGGCTGAGTGTTCCTGGAAAGTCGGCCGCTCGTCCCTCTGGAAACGTGCGACCGCGGGCTACCCCGGACCCATCGATCCCTCCGTGTATCCCAGGAACCGACGCTCTCGGGTTTAGGCCCGAGTCATACCGATCGCCCGTCGGGCGGTTGGTATAAACAACCCAAAACCTTTGACCGCGGATTACGCTGATTACGCGGATAAATCATCCTATCCAAACGCTCCATCCGGACTTGAACCCACGACTACCTTGGTCATCCGCTTCATCCGCGTTATCCGCGATGGTTTTTTTCGCGCCTTAAGTAGCGCATCCAGCTTGATTGCTTCGTCGCTTCGTTGCTCGCACTGTCAGGCCAAAAGTCACGGGCGATTGATATCAGGCCGTGCTTGCCATCATGAGCCGGCGAATCGTCGGGAAGAGGGTCTCGGCCTCGAGAGGCTTCGCCAGCTGCGCCGTGACGCCACACATATTCGCCTCTTGAACCAGGATCGGGGTTAGGTGCCCGGAAACCATGATGACCCGCAGCGTGGGACAACGTTTTCGCGCCTCGGCGGCCAACGCGAGTCCGGTCATCTCCGGCATCGTCTGGTCGGTGATCAAAATATCGAAGCGGTCGGTGCGCGAGCGCAGCGCGTCGAGTGCGCGCGTGGGATTTTCGTATCCGTCTGCCGAATACCCACGAAAACGAAGCAGCTCGACCAAGGTGCTCAACGCGGCAGGTTCATCGTCGACCACGAGGATACGTTCCTGCGGCTTGCCGGCTGCCGGGGGGGAGATGGCTGAAGGCGCGAAAGGCAGTAGGATTTCGATGGTCGTGCCGTGGTGGAGCCGGCTGTGCACGCGGATGGCGCCCTGGTGCTGACAAACGATGCCGTGCACGACCGACAATCCCAGGCCCGTGCCTTGGTCGGGGGACTTGGTGGTGAAAAACGGCTCGAACATCTGCGCTTGGGTGGCGGTATCCAGGCCGCTGCCGGTGTCGCTCACGCGCAGCGCAAGGTGTTCACCCGGCACCGCGTCCGGGAAGGCCGCACGATCGGTGGGCAGCAGCTCGCTTCTGCCGACGGAAACGGTGAGGCGACCGCCGTCGTGACCCATGGCGTGCGCGCCATTCACGCAAAGATTCATCAGGACCTGCATCAACTGACACTCGTCGCCTAACGCGGGTGGGAGATCTGGCTCGACTTCGACCTTGAGGCTGACGGCCAACCCAAGCGTCGGCCGAAGAATGGGCACGGTTTCGCGGACCAGTTTTCCCAGGTCGAGTGCGGCGGGCGGTTGCGCGGCCCCGCGGCGCGCGAACAGAAGGAGGCGTTTTGCGAGTTCAGCGGCGCGGGTACAGCCGATCTCGGCGTTTCGCAGCAACGCCGCCACGGGCGAGTCCGGACACAAATCCATCAAGGCGAGCTCCACGTGCCCGCCAATGCCCGCGATGAGATTGTTGAAATCATGCGCGATGCCGCCGGCGAAATTTCCCAGCGTCTCGAGTTTGCGCTCGTGGGTCAGCTGCTCTTCGGAGCGCAGTCGACGCTCTTCGGCTTCCTTGCGCGCCGTGATGTCGGCGCGAATCGCGATATACTGCACCGGTTTGCCGTCGTCCCCAAAGAAGGGAACGATCGTGGTCTCAACCCAGTATAATTTGCCCAGCTTCGACCGATTACAGATTTCGCCGTGCCAGACCTCGCCGTGCGTGATCGTCTGCCACACCGTTGCGAAAAATGAAGTGGGATGTTTCCCCGAGTTGATCATCCGGTGATCGGCCCCGATGAGTTCGGCGCGCGAGTAGCCGGAGATGGCGCAAAAGCGGTCGTTAACGCGGATGATGCGGCCACGCGCGTTGGTGACAGCCACGATGGCGTGTTCATCGAGCGCGGTTTTTAGATCGTTGATTTCCCGGAGCGAGACCTTGAGCGCGTCTTCGTTGGCTTTGCGTTCGGTGATGTCGCGGTTGGCGCCGACGATCCGCGCGGGCGTCCCGTCCGGATCATAGGTGAGAAACATGCGTGTCTCCACATGCCGGACCTCGTGATTCGGGAGAAGCAGGCGGATCTCACCCTTGGTCTGGGGGAGCCCCTCGCGTAATTCACCGAGTTGTTTCTGCATCCAGCCACGGTCATTGGGATGAACGAAATGCAAGAGATGCCGTCCTGCTGGCGCGTTCGAATTGCGGGCGAGACCCACGAGATCAAACATCTGTGCGTCCCAATCCACCTCGCCGGTTTTGATGTCTATGCGCCAAACCCCAATCTGCGATGCATCCAACGTGAGCTGCAGGGTCTGGGCGATTCGGGTTAGCCGGTCGAGATCCGGTTCTGAGATGGTGTCGAATGCGCGGTATTCCGCTAGCCCCCGTAAACGCTCATCCTCATTTTCCCCGATCTTCATCTGCGTAAAAATCGGACATAACAGGCCGCTCATCCTTCCCATTTTCCGTTGGCCGTTACGTAAGTGAAACCTTTACTGCGGGCCCAGCCTCAGGGCTGCGGTTTTTTGAAGTGCGTTGCGTTCAACCTAGGGCAGTTTTGGCAGAAATCATGGCTCCGTTTTTCCCTCTTCGATTTTGGCTCGCACTGATCTTCACCGCCAGCCTGGCATTCTCCGCGACCGCGAATCTTCCGGCCCGGAAGCTTGGCGTGGCACTCTACGGCGCGAACGGTCACCAATTGCGGCCGGACAAATTTAACCTCTATCCGCAAGCGACGTTGATCGGAGTTGCCGGGATTAAGTCCGCGGTACTGCCCGAGGGGGTGAAACGTTACGCGACGTTGGACGAAATCATCGCCGATCCGGCCGTGGCGCTGGTCGTTCTTTGCTCACCCCGCCGCGCGGATCAGGCGCGTGACGCCATTCGCTGCCTGGAAGCCGGGAAGCATGTCTACGCCGAGAAACCGTCCGCGCTGACCGAAGTGGAATTGGATGCCATCTTGGCGGCGGCCCAACGCGCGCAGCGGGAATTTCGGGAGATGGCGGGCACGGCCTTCGCGGCAAATTACGCGGCGATGCGCCAGCTGGTGCAGGACGGCGCGGTGGGCGACGTCGTGCAAATCCTGGTCCAGAAGTCCTATCGCTATGGGCCGTCACGGCCACAGGACGAGGCGATTGACGGCGGACTGTTTCTCCAGGCCGGCATCCATGCGGCACGCCTGGTTGAGCATGTTGGCGGCGTCCGTATGACCGAGGCCATCGCGTGGGAGACCAGCTTCGGCAAACCCGAGGGTGAACGCGGGGCCGGAAAAATCGCCGCGGCCGCCCACGCTCCGCTGGCGAATGGCGGCATGGCGACAATCATTATCAATTACCTGAATCCCGCGCGCACGCCGCTACCGCACGGCAACGAGACGCTGCGGATCTTTGGCACCAAGGGATTCATCGAATCGGTTGACGGCGGAACGCGCACGCGTCTGGTCACGTCGGAAAAGGTGGTCGAGCCCCTCGACCGCACACCCGGCCCCGATTACTTCAATGCGTTGGTTGATCACCTCATCACCGGCGCGGCGATGCCGCTTTCGGTTGAGGAGGAACTCCATCCTCTGCGCATTCTTCTTCGGGCCAAAGCAAAGCTGCGGCCGTAACTCCAAAAGTCGTGGCCGGCTATGGTCGGCGTTGTCCGAAGGTAGGGCCGGCTATCCTTAGCCGGACTCAGGCAATCGAACTCATTTTTTCGATCCACAGAGCCACTGAAAAGTGGCGCGGTTTTCCCCCAACCGCGTCCGAAGGTTCGCTTGTACATTAGCGGCTTGAAGACAAGCGCTCCACCCAATGCGGCCGGGGGCGGCCGCGGTCCCAGGGGAGAAACCATGCGATCACGCTATCGCGACTGAAAGTTAGCCTTCAGCTCTCTTCGTCCATGGGGCGTTCGAGTTCCTCGCGGCACTCGGACATCACCCGCAACCAGATTTCCCGCAGGTCGAACAAACTGGGCATCGCTTCCTGACGCCAGGTCTGGAGCAGCTTCTGCGTCGGCAAGCTTTCCGCACTCAGCAACGCCAGCGAGCCATTCAACGCGCTGAGCGCGCGTTTGAAGAGGCTCACGGCCATCGCGTAGTCGCCAAAATCGAGCGCGTGAATCGCCTGAACCGCGTGTTCTTCCCCGCGGTGAAGCGAGGCGAGCAGGTTCAAAGCGAGCGCCTGCGGCACCTTGGCGGGATCAAGCGCGAGCGTTTGCCACGATTGATTGAGGCTCAGGTAAATTGCCTTCGTCGCGATGAAGATCGGATTCTTGTGCAACGTGTAAACCTCGTCTTCCTCGTTACCGACTCCGTCGTCATCCGACTCCGCTTCGGGGCTGTCATCGCTGTCGGAATCGTCCGACCAATCGCCGTCGCCCCACTGCATCTTCTCTGCCACCTGATCGATGCGGTCGGCGCGGCCTTTGCACTCTTCGTAGAATTTGACGTACCGTTGGACCGCCTCGTCTTGCTCGCGCAAGTAGCGTTCCCAATCGAACTCATTCCACGCCAGATCGCCGCGATCCTCCCACTGATTTTCTGAGCCGCCGTCGGAATCGAAGTTGCTCATCTCTTGGATTGGAACTGAAAATGCGTGGACTCGAAACGCAAATAAAAAGCTGGTCACCAACGCGTCCGTAAAGCTGTTTCCGGATTGCCCCCTAGGTCGGATACCACTGCGAACCGCTGGACATGTGCAGCTTGCGTGAATTATTCGCGATTAGGTGATGCTATCGGCACGCTATCCCCCAAAATGGGGGCGCCAGCGGTTGCGGTGACTGTCCTCGATGCTGGAAGCTGCATCGTTGTGCCGGGCAGGCTCATAGCCGTCCACCTCCCCGTGGACCAAGCTGGGACGGCCGCGGTTCGACTTCCGTTTCAGACCCCGCTCAAAACCAATTGCCAATCCGAAACGCGGACACCAAAACAGCGCTCCCTGCCATGCCCGAGGTCACCCACGAATCGATTTTCTTCAGCGGACACGTTCAAGGCGTGGGCTTTCGGTATTCGGTCATGCAGGTCGCGAAGGAATTCGAGGTGGCGGGTTACGTAAATAATCTGGCGGACGGCCGGGTGCAGCTGGAGGTGGAAGGGGTCGCGGCTCAGGTCGCGCACTTCATCACCGCGGTTGAGGAACGGATGCACGGCTACATTCGCAAAGTTGAGCGGGCCAAGGCAAAACGTCCGCCCCAGTTCAGCGGTTTTATCATCAAGTAGATGTCGCGTATCACTGAGGCCGCGCCCGCTGGCTCTGCGCCGGCCGTGGAGATCCGGGGGTTGGTGAAGGAATTTGCAGTGGGGCTCCGCGGCTTGAAGCTCCGCGCCGTCGATCAGTTGTCGCTAACGATCGCACCTGGTCAGATTTACGGGCTCTTGGGACCTAATGGCTCCGGGAAAAGCACGACGATCAAGTTGTTGCTGGGCTTGCTGCCCCCGACCGCGGGGGAGTGTCGAATCTTTGGGGTGCCCAGTCAGCAGGTGACTGCGCGTCGGCACGTGGGCTATCTCCCGGAATCCCCTGACTTCTATCGGCACCTGAGCGGGCGTGAACTCGTGCGCTATTACGCTCGGTTGTGCGGACTTCGGGCGCCGGCACTGGAAGCTCGGATCGAAACGGTGATTGCGTCGGTTGGCCTGAGTGCGGCGGCGGATCGTCGTGTCGGCACGTATTCCAAAGGCATGTTGCAACGGATCGGCTTGGCGCAGGCGCTGGTGCATGATCCGCGGTTACTGATCCTGGATGAGCCCACGGCGGGGGTCGATCCGGTCGGAACAGCGGCCATCACCGAACTCCTGCTCGGTTTAAAGGCGCAGGGGAAAACGGTTCTGATCACGTCGCACTTGCTCGCTCAGATTGAGGATATCTGTGATCGCGTCGCGATTCTCGATCGCGGGCGTCTGCTCCTCGAAGGCTCGGTGGCGGAGTTGGTGGGGCAACGGGAACGGCAATCGTTGCTCGTGGATGCCTTGCTGCCGGCGGAGTTGGCGGAGTTGCGAGCGTGGCTCGCGGCGAAGGGGCGTTCGCTGCACGCGGTCGAGACGCCGCGGGAGCGGCTTGATCGGATTTTTTTGGACCGCCTGGGTGAACAGAAATCGCCCCGCGTCTGAAAGGCCTGTCCATGCCTGACTTCAACGCCTCCTGTCTCCGAATCTTCTTCATCGCGCAAAACACCGCACGGGAGGCAGCGCGGCAGAAACTGTTTTCGTTCGTGCTGATTCTCGCTTTCGCGCTGGTGCTGGG
>ENA-ORBV01013649-ORBV01013649.1-microbial-mat-metagenome-genome-assembly--contig:-NODE-13649-length-12298-cov-7.222077_pt1 | contig 12298 bp, 11 predicted proteins | sample MGYA00237777_ERZ505514 | MGnify/ENA primary metagenome ERZ505514 (study PRJEB26160, sample SAMN06269048) | microbial mat metagenome | isolation source: Oligotrophic lake microbial mat | place... | reverse complement strand
CAGGCAGGGCATGGAGAGCCAGGCCAACCAAAGAGTTTGGATTCAAATCTCATCCATGGGTGGTCTAGGACGTGTCTAGGACTTACCGTGTCTAGGACTTAGGCATTCTGATCTTCAACGTCAAGTGATGTCATGCTACGTCAACAAACAGTGGTAGGGCATGCTGCTAGTGCTACTAGTAGCAGGGTTAGGTGGATTGACAACCGACTTAACACATTGCTATGTGTCGAGCAGGTCATTCCACCCAGCAGGTTGTTCCACCGTTGATGGTCAGACGGCATGGGACGCACTCTGGGCAGCAGTCCCATTGTTCTCTTTGGTCTTCTTTGTCTTCTTTGTCACAATGCTGTTCCCAGTCTTTCCACCATTCCTCCTGGCTGATGGTTTCTTCCTTCTTTGTGAAACACTTGAGAGCACTTGCCCAATCAATGTCATTCCACAACCCTTCCTTCAAATTGTCCTTGATGAACATCAATGCTTCAAACGTTTTTGGTGTCATGGATCCACTGTTGTCAGCAAGCACAACCCTGCAAACACTGAACAGTTGCTCAACAATGTCATTGGTTCCAACAACAAAGCTTAGATCAATGTGCTGTGTTTCCTCTTTGTCCGTGTCACTTGCATTTTCCAGCTCTTCTTCAACTTCGTGGCGCACCTTCTTTCGCGAAGAATTGGGGGAGAGGACATCAAGTGGCAAGCAGTTTCAGCTCATCCACACATCATTTGGCAATTGCAATTTGACAGCATGATTGGCAATTGCATGCTGATGATGGACTTTGTGGAGCAACAGAGAAATGTGTGCTTGCTGGACTGTTCTGTTGACAAAATTCCATTGGGTCTGCCAGTCTGTCTGTCGGTTGAGGTCTGTCCATTGAAGGCATGGAACATTGTTGCAACATTGCATTGCAATGTTTCATTGCAACAAAAATGTTGCAATGATTTTGTTGCGTCACTTGGAAACATTGCAATGTCCTAGCAATGTTGTTGGGATCAGGCCTGAGAATTGCAATTCTGTCTTTGGCACACATGCCGCTTTTTGGGGGTGGCAAATGTTTTGACTGTGCTGATGGAGTTGCTTTGCCAAATGATGCTGCAGATCATTCCTCCACTTTGATTGACAGGGGATGGATTTGTGTTGCAAGGTGTTTGGGGCATGAATCTGATTTTTTGCCACTTGATTGAAGCGTTGTCACATTCCAGTGTCTGCTTCTCCTTGGTTGTTGCATTTGACTTTGCAGACTGCCGTTGAATTCCTGCACTTGTTGTTGATTGCTGAATGGCAAATTGTTTCCACATTGACACATGATGGTCACTGAAAGATCACAGTTGTTGAGCTGGTTGTTTTGACACCAAAAAAGACATTTGCTGATCAATTTCTGCACACATTTGGTGTGGGACTTCTGGCTGGACATCCACATGCCCAAAAATTGTCAAGGGAGAAAAACTGCCCAATGGTGAACATTTGGCCAGTCAAACATGTCTGATTGACATCTGAGTTCAGCCAACACCCGATTCATGTGACAAACGGGCTTTGGAGACATTCCCATCTGTTGACAATTGACCTGTGTCAAGTGCATTGGCCAATGTGACATCCTGGAAATCCATTTGTGGCTAGCAGCAGCTCTCACATCATCTGGTTTTGTTGGTGTTGTTGTGCAAGGAGCCACAGTGATGCTTTTTGTTCCCTGCAGAAACAGTTCTGAATGGTGTGACTTGACCCTTAACCTTGTCAACAGGTCTCAAGATCCATTTTTGCGAACAGCGGCCACTGCGAACAGCCCTCGTTTTGGGAATTCTCACTCTCCAGCAGGCTGACAAATGATCTCATCAGTGTTGAATGCATGCAAACACATGTTCAATGCTGGGTGAGACGTTCAAAACGGATCACCAACGATCACTCACCACCAAGTTGAGCTTGTCTTAGTGTTTTGTTAGCGTTTTTGCCGTGAAACTCGGAGTTGTTATAAAACACACCTTGTCATTGCTACCACAGTTTTTGTTTGACAAAGACGGACGGAAGCCATCATTCTGAACTCCACTAGCAACAGCGGCAACAATGTCAGGTGGGATTCCTTTGTTGTCCGACCATGAATGGTGGACCTTGGAGGCAATTGGGGTCATTTAGGGCGAACGAGATTGCAGCACCATGGAAAAAGATCTGAGTGGCAAAGTCCGCAGCTTGCCATCGGATCAGCAGCACATTCCCATGCCTGATGAACTTCACTGTGTCATGTTGGACAAAGTGGCAGTTCCTTGGAAGGCGGCAATGGGAATTCAAAATGCAAAGGAAAAGCAAGCGGCACTCACCGCAGCATGGAAACCGGCGCGAGATCTGGTGTGCACCGAAGAGTTCTTCACAAAAGAATTGATTCTTCCACCTGGCACCGAGGGACTCAAGGCGGCCAAGAATCACTGGCAGAATTTTCGTAACTGCTTGACGAACAAGTGCTTCGAAAGACACGAAGACACCAGCAAAGTTGGCAACTTTTCTGCCTTTCACCGACCCACCGCGGACCCCACTGTCATGGACAAGAGTTTGCTCGTCGCTTCTCCTTACAAGAACATGGAACCGTGCATCATTTGTCCCAAAAGCAAGACACCATTGTTGTGTCTCAATGCCGTGGTGCACTTTGGCCCCGAGATCCTCAACAAGCACAAGTTGGAACTGGAGGAGGCCGGAGAAAAAGCGGGCAGAACATTTTTGTTTTTTCTCAACAAGCATCACCTCAAAACAAACAAAGCTAGCTTTTGCTTTCCAAGCAAACCAGAGTCTTGGTTGGCTCATTTTCTGCGACCACAAGTTTTTCCTCCTTCCACGCCAGCTCCTCTTGCTGCGCCACCCACACTGGCCCCGCTTCCTTCTTCTCCTGCCGCAGCTCCATCGGCTTCCCCAGAAGCAGCAACGGCGAGCAATTTGGAACCAACAACGCCAGCGCCACTTCCTTCTTCCACTGCTTCCCCAGAAGCAGCAACACTAACAACTCCGGCAACTGGAACTGGTGCCATGACGACAACACCTGCGGGGTTTCAGTCGCCAGAGATGGCACTTGCAGCCATGCAAACCTTTGCAGCGTTTGCAGGGGCCCAGGCGGCTGGTATGAAGACCATGAAAGCTCGCCAAGCAACGAGTCATACTCTTGCTGAAACCCAGCAAACGGACGCCAACACACAAGCCGAAATGGTGAAGCAAGCAGGACAAATGCTTCAGCAGATGGTGTTGTTGTGAGTCATCTTCTGTCATTCAATTGTAGCCATGACTCTTTTCCTCCTTCTAAACACATTCTTTTTCTATCCGCAGCTCCCCCCAGAGGGGACCCAACAAGCATGGCAGTCCAAAAGGTCCTGCTGGAACAGCTCCTGTGCCGCCCCAGGCAGCTGGTCAGAAAACTGGCAGTGGCGTCTATGGTCTCCCTGCCTTTGACTCTGATTCTGACTGATCTCTAGGCAATGGGTTGCAATCTCGGGATGCACGTCCATCGATCAAGAATTGATGGGCACAACAAGAACTGCGGTAGACAACATGGGTTGCGCTACTAGTAGAGGGATAGACATCAGAAGCATGGTGGTTTGGGAGCCTCTGTTGTGCTACAAATACATACATTGTTACTTTTACAAACAATAGGCGACGGATGCGGGTGATGGGAGCGTCTGTTGCACTACAACACTGCATATCAAATGACAATAAAATCTAATACTACTAGATTGGATTTCAAAACCATGTGTTGCTTTCCATAATAGAATCTACGACCAAGGTTTTTGATATAGCTAGCTGATGATGACGCTGTACTGCGGCAGCAGTCTGTACTTCATAGTGATCACATTGTACGATTTGCCTACTATTTGGGAAAATTGGATGAACTGGAAGCTCTACCAAAAGCGACAACAACAACGACGGTAGCTATTCCGTTGACAGGAGGGGCAGCCATTTCCGCCGCCCCAAAGCCACCCCGACGAAGAATGAGTGCTTGTGCTAGTAACGCTCAATAAAATGGATGCTTTTCAATTGTCGGAAACAATTTATAAATCATTATTGCACTTTGCCGACGCTGGCACCCACATCATTGAGGCGGATATTTGTCTCTACTTCTGGAACAGCGATTGCGTGGTACTGGTAGTATGAGTATCCACATATCTACTAGCTAGTAGTCCGGAAGAAAGTTTTACCAAACCAAAGCAATCAATCTGAAAAGGATCGGGTCAGCATGGAATTATTGTAGATTCGGTCGAAGCAAATCGTCCCCATCATCATCCGATTGCAACCTCAACATCTTTCAGCTTGTTCAATTCGCAAAGGTAGCTTTTGCAGCAGACTGTCAAGAAATTCCTCATGCCTCTTGTGAATTGAACGGCTTGGCCAAAAGGCATAGGACTGCTGCCCATGATAGGTCCCCGCAAAATACCGAACAGCAACTTCCACGGCAAAGACCACTACTAGTACTCAAAATCCAAACATTGGAAAATGGCTATGCTTTTCATATGGGTACTTCTTGTTGTTGCAGCTCGACACCATGATGTTCCTGCTTCCACTTTTTTCGAAATAAATAGAGGGATTCGACCAATTCGTAAAAGTATCCCAAAAAGCTAATGAGGCCATCAATGAATTCCCCTTTTACATCTTTGTCGGATTTCAATTCGAAAATCAGTTGCAACATGGTCAAGGAATCAAATAAAAAATAAACCGCCACCCCAAATTCCGCCAAGTTGGTCCAAGTAGATTTGCGTTTTCGGTAGAGTATCTTCAAGCCCATTTCCCAACACCACACCCACGTCGTGACCAAATTCCAAATGACATATAAATCTGTCCTGTAAATACTTCTCCATCGATTGGCTCGATTGGCCTTTCGTTTCTTTCGACCGCCATGTTCTTGTTCGTGCTCAAAATAGTAAATGGCCACCATTAAGCCACCACTCCACACTAAGAGTAGCAAATTGATAATGGACCATGGAATGGGAGCCAAATCGGGCGATGCCGAAATCAATCGTTCCTGACAAGACGAGTCAAGGTGGTCTTGTGGGGGCGGTGGTGCATGGCCATCGCAATAATCATTGCCGCCGTCGTCATCACTCTGACCGACAGTATTATCGTTTTGATTCGAAATATTGCCATTTTCCCAACTTAATGATGCATACAAGGCATCATGCTCCTCTACAGCAGTAGTATCCGATGAAGCTGCTGTTGTAAGAACATCTTCTTTTAGCGGAATGCCACTGCCATTATGATTTTCGGCTTGCTGCGCCTTTTGATAGGAGGACAACGCAGAGGAAGGTTGCTTCATGGTTTTGCTCGCTGGACTTGGAAATGTATGTAGTCTCGTCGAGATAAGATATTGTAGATCGTCGCGAACTATTACACAATCGATGGATGCAGTCGTTTCTATCTTGTCAATCGGCATGGGATTTGGTTTGTAGTGGCAGTACTCTAGCTAGCTAGTAGTACGTACCAGTAGGGCCTGAGCTCTTGTTTGCGTTGGGGTCGATGTTCCCATCATCGAGAATCAATCCTTGAGATTCGAATTCTGATGCACGAACATGTTGCTACGTCGACCAGAGCAGGTGTGCGGCGTCCAGTGTGACAAGGCTCATAACCCATGGCTATGTGCAACCAAATGGAGAGTTGAAACCAGAAGGGAGATAGGACAGGCAGCATTTTCCTTTTGCAATTCCCTCTCCCATATGGTACAAAGAGGGGGAAAGGAGAAAATGGAAAAAGAGTTCCTTGAAGGGAGCCATTTGGGGATGTGGACAAGGAGAAGAAGTGAGAGGAAAATTGAAGAAAAGTTGAAAACTGGGTTTTGATTGGTTCAACAGATCAGTCAATGACTGCCATAACAATCAAGCAATCTCTGTGGAGATCAGCACTGTCCCCTGTCATTAACTTACACAGCATTGAATCTCACTGAAAGCCACTGCAAACAGCTGCTGGCAGCTCATCTGCATCGCAAATGACATGACATCTGTGCTTCAATGTTCATCAATGCACTCACTGTGTGTGACACCACGCATGCACAAAGTGATTTGTCCATTGGTTAAGTCATGCATCAGAAGAATGATTGAAGGACAAGAAATTTTATCTTTTTGGTTTCCTCCTTTGCCTGAAAGGAAACAAGAATTTGAAAAGGGTTGAAAAGAAACTGTTCAGGGAATTCATTGAAGAAAAATGCAGCTGCACCAAATGATTGAATTCCACAAAGGTGCTTGAAAAGTTATGTTTCTGCCTTTGTCATGATCCATTTTTTGCTGGAACGCAAGACAGCTGTTGTTGTCATGGGTGCTGAGAACACTTGGGTTTTGTCTTTGTCTGTTAGCAAAGTTGATCAAAACAAATCAATGATTTGAACAAACTGTTGGTTGGCCAAAACAGTTTGTGCCTAAAGCTGTGGTGCACACAAAAAAAAACATGAATCTAGTTGTTGTCTGAGTTGAAGAGCAACTTGATCAGAGAGATACCAACATTTCTTGACTCATCCAAACCCCACAGCTTGACATGAATGTGCCAGAATCCATGCTCACATCCATCCCACCTCTTCTGGTTCAACATGTTGGACAAGAGTTGTGTCCAGCACTGAGTTTTTGTTCTGATGGCATTGTCTGAGACTGTGAATTTTGCAAGAGGTGCAGCTGCAAACTGCAGCATCATCAGATGTTTTTTGCAACAAAACAAACTGAACGGTGTGAACAAGTTGACTTGCTTGCTAGCATCAGAATGCCAAATTGATGGTGTCTGCTGTTGATTTCATCAGCATTGCTCACACTGGTTTTGCTGAGCTAAGACATCAACGTGTCAGTTTTCAACCTTTGCAAGATGAATTGTGACAGATGGAGATCCTCTTGGGCTGTGCAATGGAGCTGAAGTCGCTTGCTTTGACAAACCTCCAAGTCACATCCATGCCCTGTAAAACAATCTTTAGTGTTGTCTGTTCAAGGCCCTGTGATGACAATCAAAAATGAGCCATGTGTCATAAGGCTGTGCTCATGCTGTTGGGTTTTAACCAGCCTGGTTGCTGTGGAAGGCACAGTGGCAGGAGCAAATGCTCGACCAAGGAGAGGGCATTCACGAACTCGAACGACTGCCATTCACAGATTCATTAAAGATTCGGTCATTTTTCTGGTGGACGCACGGACCATGTGATCATGTCCATCAAAACTTGTACCAACCAATAATACAATCAACGTGACAAGCCTGGCTATTTTGCAGCACTGGTACTTGTAGCGGGTTAGATTGCAGAGAGCTACGCATGTCGTTGTCAGAGCTGTTCTGTGACTGTTGTGATTATGGAAGGAGAATCTGCATTCTCTCAGATCCCAAAAGAAGAAACGCCGTGGATACCATCTGCAAATAAAGAGGCGGGCCAACGAAGAGGCGAGGACGAGGAGACGTGTTCGTGCTCCTTTGGCTTCTGGGATAACGCCGTGAAACTTAACGAGAGCCAAAAATTGCAAAGCAAGTTGGTGACCGACTGCCACACTGTCTTTTCGGCGAGAAGTACTAGTGCCAGCGAAAACTCCACGGGCTCTACTTTTTGGATTAGCCGCAACCATCAACCGCCCAAATGCCTGTTGGAACAATTGGCCTTGGCCATTTTGGAGGCTCATTTGCCACCCGAAAACTCGCCGCCAGCCCAATCATCGCCACAAGCGAAAGATGAAGTAGGAGCCGAATGGTGGACCTTGGCCATCGATGCAGAGGATGCGGCGGTTGGGTTTCATTGTGATTTGGATTACGAGGCAGAAGAACGATGCCATGTGTATCGAACGCCGCATGCTGGTACGGTGACCTATTTGTGTGATACGGGAGCACCGACATTGATCGTGGAAAAGGCTCCACCAAATCCATCGAAACCAGAAAACGAGGGCACGCCATTTTCCAGTCGAACGGCCCCCCCCGAAGATGGAAAACCTATTCGACAGGGGTGGTTGTCTTTTCCAGCCCCAGGCAAACATATTCGATTTCCGGGGTCCTTCTTGCACGGAGCGCCAGACAATCTTGGCATAAGTGTGCAAGACACAGAAGAAAAGGACGAGGAAGAAAATTCACCACGACAACCAACAACAACAGTAACATCCTCCAAAAGAAAGGGACTGCGAACTGCCAATAAGAAAACAATATCCAAAACTACCAAAGACCGTAAGAAACGCAAAATGCGGGTCAGTTTGCTCGTCAATGTGTGGCTGGATGGAGCTCCTGGATATGCAGCGCCATTGGATTCCAGTGTGGCGGCCAAACTTTCACCTTGCATGGCCAAAGTGCCCTTTTCGATACCTCCCTCCGCAACTGATAACGACAATGGTAACAGGCAAGCTTTGCACAGGAGCTGTGCTGATCCATCAAACAAATATAAGAAAAGTTCACACAACAATGCCACGGACTGTCGTCGGGACAAATCAGTAGCAGCAGCAACAGTATCGAAAGACGAAACCACCAAAATGTCCTCCCTACCACGACAAATAGCCAAGAGCAAGAGCAACAGCAGAATGGAACACACGTGGGATGTCGCCAACATGGCGGATGAATCGGGCTGTCGATTGTGCCTTCAGCTACCAGTCGTTTCTGGCGTGAAATCGGGTGCGACCATTCACGTGGCATTTGAGCCCGGCCAGGCCATGCTGATTTGTTAGCTACCTCTTAGCTGCGCGGCTGGCTACAGGAATAAGAACTATAAAACATCGATGAACGGTATCCACTGCAGTGGATCTGGCTTTCGAAAATTCAATTCAATCCTAAAATAAATTATAATGTTGTATGAGTACCCCCCAGTCGCCAACTTTGGATTTGGACTTTCCAATGCTCGTTGCATTTGAAGTTTTTGTTAGGTTCATGGGACTTAGTGCAGGTTGCATTCTGCAACGGGTGAGTCCGAGGAGTTGACAGATGATTAATCATAAAATCGCGCTGTTCTGGGGCACTTCGCGCCCTTGCGAAGTCAACAGGAAAGCGCAGCTCCGCTAAACGTTGCGTGCCAACCCAATCCTGGTCGCCAGGTGACGGAAGTCCGCCAACTATATGAACTGAAGTGGCATCGACCACGCCTCGAATGCAATAAGACAACTTTCCCGAGCTACAATTGGTCTCAAATGTTTCTCTCTTCTCTGGAGGCATTTCATGGATAAATTCGTCAAAAGTTTTTACATCCAACTTTGTAGCAAAGTGGCCAACGTCAACAATGCCAACGCATTCAAGCACAGAGTGGCCTTTCAATGAAGCAATAGCGCAAAATCGGTGATAGTTTTGAGCAATAATTTTTATTCCAGCCTCCCGGAGATTCTCCATAACCTTGAAATTTCGATTGGAAGCAAACAGTATATCAGCTTTGACGCATTTCTTTTTATGACCAAGCTCTTGCCAGTCTTTTACCTGGCAGTCTTTTGAGCAATAAGTGGCATTTCCACACCGCAAACACCGATGGATTTGTTCCTTCCGCAAATTGTCGCCGCAGGCATCACACGAGACAAGCTTTCTAGAATCTGTCACTAGTGTTGCTTTTGCGAGCATCCCCTCGATGACCTCGATGACGGGGTGAGCGACTCCAAAAACGAATCTTAGATTCCGCACGGAAGCCTCAATTTCCTGTTTCCTTTCTCGAATTGCCTTGTTGGTTTTAGGCAAGAACACACTTTCACTTAGATGCTCCAGTACATTCATTGTGGTGGACATGACAACATCGGGTCCAATGCGCGCCGAATAGTCACAAATCGCCTCCAAAAATCCACTCGAAACAAGACGAGCACAGTGCTTGTCTCTGGGAACTTTGTCGCCATCTGGATCCAGTTTCACAATGCGGTTTTCTATGTACTCCAAAATGCAAGCATCGTCTTCGAGAAGGTGAAAATCATCAGTTATAGCACCATTTCTTCCACTGCGTTGAATGAAGATGTCCACAAGCTCCTCAAGTGTCGATTGCTGAAGAGTGACCTGTAAATCATCCATTGTTGCACACCAGTTTTTGTTGTCTTTTTCGAATGTTGTTGTTTGGTTGTCTAACTGCTACAGTATGATGCAAGCACTAGAATACTAATGTGCGTAACCCAGCTGCATGGATACAGTTCGATCGTCTCGACGCCTGCTGCATGTGGTTTTGTCGGTTGTCATTGGATCTTCATGTCGTCGGAGTGATCTTTCGTTATTCCTGAGAGATGCGCATTTGCCCTCAACAGGAGCAATCACCGCACACCTGCGCCATTGTTTTGGTTCAGAATTATTGGGACAAAGGAAGAGAGGGCGAATCGAGCCTACTACTACTAGCTAGTAGCTACTAGCTAGAAGTAGTATATAGCAGTAATAGCAAGCTACGGTCTGTCTTAAGATGAAATTTCGTGATTATGCGAGTAATGGTAAATCTGTCCGGATGTTTTAATAATGTCATTTATTGTGATGGCAGGAAAATTTTGATACCTTCTACCAAGGCGAGACCAACGTATCCACTGTGCAGCTGTCTTCAGACAAACCAAGGAAAACCCTAACAGTGCACAAAAGCCCTAGGGCTCAATGACCCGCCTGCTTCCTCAGATTGACTTCGACGCTTGTGTTGAGGTCGTGGATTTTAGGATCGTCTTCTGTCGTGTTGGCCTTGGCCTGTTCCCGCGAGACACCATCTTTTATTTCCTTGACTTTTAAGTTGCTCTTGAAAGAAGGAGGTGTGAACTTGAAGGGTTCAATGTGAACTATGGATTCCCCGTGCCACCAGGAACCTGCGCTGATCATCCGAGCAAAACTTTCACTGGCGTCCAAACATCTTTTTTCTGTGGTAGGTTTACCAGTCCCCACAAAATCGGCGAGGCTTTTGCGATTTGGGATGGCTTTGCTTCTGTCGTGGCGCCAACCATAGTGATGTTGTTACGAGGCGCTGCACCCAGAACTGCAACTCACAAAGTGGTGCTCTTCCAGCTGTCCAAGCACTGCTGTAGCAAGCGCTGACTGTGTGCTGTGCGCATGGGCAGATTGGCGCCACAGTGCTGCACTAGCAAGTGCAGTGCTTTGCTACTTAGATTTCTGCAAATGGACACCAGCATCTGTTCAGTTTTGGGTTTGATAATGGTTAGTTTTTCCCTTCGAACCACACAGACATCATGGATCTTGCCACCGAACTTGAAGCCACCGGGGGTGTGTGCCCTCAACGCTTTAGACGAACACTCGCTCGTTCGGAAATTGAGTGTTAGCTGCAACAACCACTGCGCATTTGCACTGCGCAATCGGCAACAACCACTGCGCATTTGCACTGCGCACTCACCCAGCAACAACCACTGCGTGTTTGCACTACACAATCAGCAACAACAACTGTGCATTTGCACTGCTCACTCTCCCGGCAACAACCACTGCGTGTTTTTACTACGCAACTAGCAACAACCACTGCGCATTTTTATTGCGCACTCACCCGGCAACAATCACTGCATATTTTTACTAGGCAATCAGCAATGCCTGGCCACTAACAACAAAAATGTGTTGTGCATGTCTTTTTAATGCAGCCATTTTTCATATGTAGTTTTCCTACAGCACCTTTTATGGACCAAGGATGCTGAAACAATCGTCATGAAACAGTGTGTTGTGCAATTAGAGTTTGTTTTCACGAATGAGCCTGGTGAACTCTGTGTTGGCCCGATCTGCGCTCCACACATTCTCCAGCCAGCCCTCGTTTGGATCATCAGTTGCCGTGGCATCCCTGAAACCACAGAAATAGCATTTCACTGAAGGATCCTGACGCAAATCAGACATGTAAGAGATGGATAGCCACTGATCAATCTCAGTGTCTCCAGTGAGCAGAAGGCGGATGTGGTTGCCCTGAGTGACTCTGGAGAATGCAACATGCACTTGCTCGTAAGAGAAGTTGCATCTTTCCACCTCACATCTCGAGAGAGCAATGATGACCCGATCCATGGTTTCCCCTTCTGATTTGTGAACTGTGATCGCAAATGCTGGCTCCAGGGGCAGCCAAGCTCCCAGGGTGACTTTGGAGGGGCCAAACAGGTGAGACGCGTAGACCGGTGTCTGTGAATCATCCCACTTAGGTGAAGTGTTAGGAAGGATAGGAATGACAACCATCTGGCTTTCTGATCCAGGGTCTTCCAACGAAAACTGGTCCCTGAGTGCTTCAACAATCTCTTTTAGTGTGTTGTCAAGATCAAGAGTGAGCGGCACGTTAACGGCTTTTGGTCTAGTGGGAGTTGTGATGACGTTGCCTGGGGACAAGTGTTGGAGCTGAAGGAGCAGCCAATCTTGTGTTTCGTCATCAAATTTTAGGGAATGGTATTTGACGGGAATGCCATTGACCAGGTGAAGGTTCTTTTGGATGTTGACGTTTATGTA
>ENA-ORBV01013647-ORBV01013647.1-microbial-mat-metagenome-genome-assembly--contig:-NODE-13647-length-12299-cov-4.510800_pt1 | contig 12299 bp, 8 predicted proteins | sample MGYA00237777_ERZ505514 | MGnify/ENA primary metagenome ERZ505514 (study PRJEB26160, sample SAMN06269048) | microbial mat metagenome | isolation source: Oligotrophic lake microbial mat | place... | reverse complement strand
GGCGACCACCGAGATCTACACCTCTCTATTCGTCGGCAGCGTCAGATGTGTATAAGAGACAGGTCATCACCGTGGTGAGCAACGCCATCAGCACCAACATGGTGAATATCTGGGGTGAGAGGATGCCCATCTCGTAGCCGATGTTGAGTACCACCAGTTCCATCAATCCACGGGTGTTGAGCAGTGCGCCCATCAACCAGGACTCACGCCACGGCATGCCGCTGGCGATGCGGGTGATGATGGCGCCGCCAAGCAGTTTGCCGGTCACCGCTAGGGCGATGATGCCAATACACACCATCCACAAATGGCCCTGGTCAAGCAGTCCGATCTGGGTGCGCAGTCCGGTGAGGGCAAAGAACAGCGGCAGCAGCACCAGTTCGCTGACGTATTCTACTCGTTCGCTGGCGCGCGTGCGCAGCGCGACATCCTTCGGCATCACCACGCCGGCGAAGAACGCGCCGAACAAGGCGTGAATGCCGATGATCTCGGTGGTCATCGCCGACAGCAGCACCATCAGCAGCACCACTGACATCACCGTGCGTTCATCTCCACGGTTGGCATGTCGCTCCAGCAACCGCGCCAGCAACGGGCGGACCACCCACAACATCACCACGATGTAGATCATCGTCAGCAGTACGGTCGCCGCCGCGCCGGTGAGGGGCCCGGACTTGGCGATCGCCATCACCAGCGCCAGCAGGCACCACGCGGTCATATCGTCGCTGGCGGCGCAGGTCAGCGCCAGTGAACCGACGGGCGTGTGGGTGAGTTGGCGTTCCTTGAGGATCCGCGCCAGCACCGGGAAGGCGGTGACGCTCAGCGCGATGCCCATGAATAACGCGAAGGGCACGAAGCCGATCGCTTCACCAGCGAACGTGGGATAAAGCCACCACGCCGACGCGACGCCGAGCAGAAATGCCAGCAGCATGGTGCCGTGACTGATCAGGATGGCGGTGGTCGCTCGTTGTCGGCCGCCGCCGGGTTCCAGGTGCATGCCGACGGCGAACATGAACAGGATCAGGCCGATCTGGCTGAGGGTGCCCAGGGCCGGCAACGAGGCGGACGGAAACAAGAACGCGCCGGCCTCGGGCCAGACCCAGCCGAGCACGGACGGACCAAGCACGATGCCGGCGGCGATCTCGACCACTACGCGCGGCTGGCCGAACGGACGGAAGGCATTGCCGATCAGACGGGTGAAACCGATGATCACCACGATCTGCAGCAGCAGCAGGATCAGCGGCTGATGCAGCGCTCCGGCCAACCACGTGTCGAATGGGACGGCCGGTGGTGGTGGTCGGTTGGCTGCGGCCGCGGTGTTGGCCGGGCCGTAGGTGAGGAGCGCCCAGATGCCGCTGCCGAAGACCAGCAGGGTGAGAAAATAGAAGAGCAGTGGGCGTTTCACCGTGTCCGTGTCCGAGGGCGGGATGCTAGGGTCCCAGCGGAGGATGCCATGCCGCCTTGGTCGGACCGCCACGCTCGCGGTTGTTGCAAGTGGTTCGTCCGGTTCCCGGTTATCACTGATGCCAGTTAATCAAACGACCAACGGCCACCGGGTTCACCGGTGGCCGTCTGTGGATCATGCTGATCAACCCGCACGGTGCGGCCCGATCAGCATCGTGAGCAATCGCGTCTACTCGAACTTCACGCCTTCTAGATACTTCATGGTCTGCGGAATCTGTGTCGCCGCGTCCGGCGATTCGTCTTCGATGAAGTAGTACTTGAGGCCGGCCTTCTTGGCCGCAGCGAGGATCGCCGGCCAGTTCATCTGACCGGTGCCGAGCACCACGTTGTTCTTCACGTCGGTCTTGCCGCTCAGGCTGCCGGTGGCGATGCCCTTCTTGAGGTCCTTCAGGTGCATGCTCACCCAGCGGGCACCGTAGGTGTCGAGCAACTTCACCGGATCTTGACCAGGGAAGACGATCCACAGCACGTCCATCTGGAAGAACACCGTGGCGGGATTGGTGCGGGTGATCAGCAGGTCGGCGACGGTGTTGCCGGTTGGCAGCGGTTGGAACTCAAACCCGTGCAGATGGTAGAAGAACTTGATGCCGACCTGGTTCAGCGCGTCGCCGGCCTTGTTGAAGACCTCGACCGTGGCGCGGCATTGTTCTTCGTCGTAGGGCGCCTTGTGGTCGATCCACGCGCAGCCGGCGTATTGCAGGCCGAGCGCCTTGGCCTCTTGCGCCACCACATCGGGTTCGGTCTGCCAACGCTTGTAAGGGAAGTGCGCGCTGATCGGGATCAGGCCGCGCTCATCGAGCAGCTTCTTGTACTCGGGGATCGGCAGGTTGTAGGTGCCGGCCAGTTCGACGTTCTTGATGCCCATGGCCTTCACGCGGTCGAGCGTGGCGACGACACCGTCCTTGGCGAACTCGGCACGCAGGCTGTAGAGCTGCAAGCCGATGGGACCAGTGAACGAGGCACCAGTTCCGGGCTCAGCGGCGCAGAGTCCGGCTGACAACAAGACGTGTGCGAGGAGCAGGGTGAGGAATTTCACGTGGATCCCTTTCAGGCGGTGGGCGTGGGCCAAGGGCGCACTCATAGGAGCGCGGTGGGGCGCAGGCAATCAGGTGCCGGTGCTGCGGGTTGTTCCGTGTGGGTGGCGTCGCAGCAGATCGTGACCAGGCGCCTCGTCTGGCGGACCGAGGAAGTCTCCAACGAGGTCGTAGGTGAATGGGTAGTACGGACTTCGATCTGGCGCACCGTACGGCTCTGGGCCTCGCCTGGGCTTGCGGGTGGCGCCGCAGTCGATGAGCCCAGGATCCGTCTCCCATGTCCACGCGCCAACCGTTGTCCGTCACCCTGTTGCTCCTGAGCGCCGCCGTCGGGCTGAGCGCCGCCGAGTTTCCAACACCGTACGATAGTCAGAAGACCGACGGCAATCCGCTGACCAGCCCGCAAGAAGCGCTGGCGAAGTTCCAACTGCCGCCCGGCTTCCAGGCGACATTGTTCGCGGCTGAACCGGACGTGCGCAACCCCATCGCCATGACCTTCGATGCGCGCGGACGTCTGTGGGTGGCAGAGAACTACACCTACGCCGAGTCGAAGAAGAACTTCGACACCACGCTGAGCGACCGCATCGTGGTGTTCCATGATACCGATGGCGACGGCACGTCCGACAAGCGGGTGGTCTTCTACGATCAACTCAAACGCCTGACGAGTGTCGAACTCGGTTTCGGTGGCGTCTATGCGCTCTGCCCGCCGCAACTGCTGTTCATCCCCGACGCCAATCGTGATGACGTGCCGGATGGCGAACCGCAGGTGTTGCTCGACGGCTTCGATTTCGGTCCGGTGCGTCACAACATTGCCAACGGCCTGAAGTGGGGACCGGATGGTTGGCTCTACGGTCGCCACGGCATTCAGGCCACCTCCTCGGTCGGTGCGCCGGGAGCGTCCGACGATCAACGGGTGGACCTCAACTGCGCCATCTGGCGCTTTCATCCGACGCGCAAAGTTTTTGAGGTAGTCGCCGACGGCACGACGAACTCGTGGGGCATGGACTGGAACGAACATGGTGAAGGTTTCTTCATCAACACCGTTATCGGTCATCTGTGGCACCTGATCCCAGGCGCGCACTACCGGCGCATGTACGGCGATGATCTCGACACCAAGATCTACGCGCCGATCGAACAGCACGCCGATCACGTGCACTGGGCGACCGGTGAAAAATGGGATGACGTCAAAGGCGGCAACAAGCTGAGCGGTAGTACGTCCGCAGCTGGCGGCGGCCACGCGCATAGTGGTTTGATGGTCTACCAAGGCGGCAACTGGCCGGCAGAATACCACGGCAAGTTATTTACCCTGAATTTCCACGGCCTGCGCTTCAACCAAGAGATCCTCGAACGCGAAGGCTCCGGCTACGTCGGCAAACACGGGCCGGATATGTTGCAGACCAGCGACAAATGGTTCCGCGGTGTCGAACTGATCAGCGGCCCGGACGGCGCGGTCTATGTCGCTGACTGGTCGGACATCGGTGAGTGCCATGATCACGACGGCGTGCATCGCGGGAGCGGGCGTATCTACCGCTTCACCCACGGCACACCGAAACCATCGGGCACGTTCGATCTGGGTACGGAGAATACCGCCGCCCTCGTCGAACGACTGAAGTCGAGCAATGTCTGGTTCGCTCGTCAGGCCGCACAACAATTCCAGCAACGTCGTGCGGGTGCTCAGCCGTTGGATGGCAAAGTAGCTCTTGATGCGATGCCGTCAGTCACCTCGACGGCGCTCAAACTACGCCTGCTCTGGGTAGGCTCCGTCGCCGGGTCCACGACTAACGAACTGTTGTCGTTGTTGATACTGCAACCGGATGAACATCTGCGGGCATGGGGCATTCGCTTGCTGACCGATGCGATGCCGATTCATGGCCGCGCCAATGTACCGCCGGTGACCACGATATCTGCCGGTCTGCGTGAGGGCCTGATTAAACTAGCCGCGGGCGAGAAATCCGCCTTTGTCCGGCTCGCGCTGACCTCGGCGCTGCAGCGTCTGCCGTTGACTGATCGTTCCGCTATCGCGAGGCACCTGCTGTCCCACGCCGAGGATGCCACCGATCACAATCTGCCGCTGATGTACTGGTACGGCGTCAAGGATCTCGCGACCGCTGATCCTGCCGCGCTGGTGGCGCTCGCCACCGAAGCGAAGATCCCGCTGGTGCGTCGCTACACCGCGCGTCGTCTGGCGGAGATCACTCCGCCGTCACCCGCACTCGACAACCTATTGGTCGCCGCCACCGGCAAGGACATGGCGTTCCGTACCGAGGTCCTCGCCGGCATGGCTGAAGCCTTCAAGGGCGTACGCAAGGCCACCAAACCAAGCGCCTGGGATGCCTTCATCGAATCCCTGCAAACCAACACCGACGCCAATGTCACCAAGCAGGTGCGCGAACTCAGCACGTTGTTCGGCGATGGCCGGGCATTGGCGGAAAGTCGCCGTGTGGCGTTCGACACCAAGGCGGAGGTGACCCAGCGCCGCGCCGCATTGCAGACGCTGATCGACAACAAGCCCGCTGATCTGCGCGCCACGTGTGAAAAGCTGATCGACGATCGCGACCTCAACGCCCTCGCCGCACGTGGACTCGGCATGTTCGACGATGCCGCCATCGGTGAAACGTTGGCGAAACGCTACCGTCCGGGTTTCCGTGCCGATGCACGGCCGGAGGTCATGGCGGTGCTGGTGTCACGTCCATCCTTCGCCAAGGCCCTGCTCGCCAATGTCGGCGACGGCGCCGAGCAGATCCCGCGCAGCGACATCACGCCGTTCCACGCCCGCGCGATCCGCAACTTCAAGAACAAGGAACTGACCAAGCAGCTCGCCGCCGTGTGGGGCGTGGTGCGCGATTCGTCCGAGGACAAGGTCCAACTCATCGCAACGCTGAAGCAGAAGCTGACCGCTGACGCGTTGTCCAAGGCCGATCTGTCTCAAGGCCGCCAAGTCTACGCAACGCTGTGCTCAGCCTGCCACATGCTCTACGGCCAGGGCGGCAAGATCGGCCCGGACCTTACGGGTGCCGGTCGTCACGACCTCAGTTACGTGCTCGACAACGTGGTCGATCCCAGCGCGGTGGTCGCCGCGGATTTCCGCCTCGCCATCCTCACGCTCAAAGACGGTCGCGTGCTGAGTGGGCTCATTCCAGAAAAGTCCGAGCGCACGCTAACCCTGCAAACCATGACCGAACGCCTGACCATCGAGCAGAGCGAGGTCACCGACACCCAGTTGGTAAACCAATCGCTGATGCCCGAAGGCCTGCTGCAGACGCTGAATGAGACGCAAGTGCGCGACCTGGTCGCGTATCTTATGAGCAAGGAACAGGTGTCGTTGCCGACGAAGTGACCTGGGAGAGGCCAGCGCTCGGCGCTCCCATGGTCACTTCCACATCAGCGTTGCCACCACCGCGTAATGGTCGGAGGGGAACAGTGGTCCCTCGCGATGGCGGTCGATGCTGGCGCTGGTCGCGCTGAACACCGGTGAGTGCAGGATCCAATCGATGCGGGCCGTCACCGGCAGCTCCTTAAAGGCATGAGCGGTTCCGTCGTTCGCTTCGGGATTGGTGCGGTGGACGTCGGCATACGCATCACGCAGCACCACCCCATCATTGCCCATGTCGGTGAACGTGCGGTAGGGCTCAGATCCTGGGGCGGTGTTGAAGTCGCCGGTGACGATCACCGCCGCGTCGGCGGCACGGGTGGCGATGAAAGTGCGAATGATCTTCGCCGCTTCCTTGCGCGCGACGGGACCCTTGTGATCGAAGTGGGTGTTGATCAGCAGCAGCGGCCGGTCGCCCGCTGATTTGTCCTGCACCCGCGCCCAGGTGGCGATGCGCGGCAGCGAACTGTCCCAGCTCTTGCTGCCGGGGACATCCGGGGTCTCGCTCAGCCAGAAGGTGCCGGAGTTGATCACGGTGAAACGCGCAGTGCGGATCAGCAATGTACTGAACTCACCGGACAGCTTGCCATCTTCGCGCGCGACGCCGACCGCGGTGTAGCCTGGGCACTTCGTCAGGATGAATTCATTCTGGAAGGCGAGCGCCTCCTGCAGTCCCAGTACATCCGGATTGAAATGCGTCACGCGCGATGCGCACAGATCCTTGCGTTTTTCCCAGTGGTTGTCGCCGTCTTTCGCGGTGCCGTAGCGGACATTGAAGGTCATGACGGTCAGCGTCGTGGCGTCGCTGGTTGCAGCGGGTTTACGCATCGGCGCGCTGGCAGAGCAGGCCGCGAGCAGGAGGGCGAATGCCAACAGCAGGGCGAAACGGACCATGGAAACTCTCCCAAACGTGCGCCGTCGCGAAATACGCGGGCCGGGGATCCTCATCCCACCCCGCTGGCGGGAGAGCGGCAAACCAGCCCTGGTGCCGATTCCGAGCATCACAGCCGCATGGTCTTCTTGGCATGCCACGTGCGTTCAATCACGCAGCGCTAGAGCAACGGCGCGCGGACAGGAGGGCATATGACCGGCACGCTCAGTCGCATTCCCAGGGGACGCAATCTGGTGGCGAGTCAGCTCGAATCGCTCGGGGTGGCGGTTTGTGAGGAGGATACGGTGTCCCTGGAAAGCAGCGGCATACGTTCCGCGGTGGCCGCTGCCACCACGACTCAGCTCAGCTCGTCATCCGTGCGCAGGGTGGCACACCAATTTTCTCCTGACCTGATTCAGGAGCTGCGCTCGGCCTTGCAGCGCGGCGATGTCACGCTCCATGACCTGCACTACGCCTTATCCGGCGCGACCCTCACGAATGAGGACGACATCCGCCGAGTCCTCGATTTCACCATCCGCCTCAAACAGGCGATTATCGCTTTGGGCATGGATGCGCACCAGTTGTTGAAACGCGTGCACCCTGACACCGTGTCCTACCTGCTGCGTCGTTGGGTCGCTGATCCAGCGACCTAAGCATAAACATCACTGGCCGGTTCAGCGGGTAGCGCAAGCCACTGGATCAGTTCCGACAGTCAGGTCGGACCGAACACGACGTTGTGTTGACCCTGGCACTGCAGTCCGGAGATCAGCAGTTCTACGGCACCCGCGAAAACGCCGCAGGGCTAGGCTGGTTGGCAGCTTTATTTACCTGTTCATCTGAATGCGCTGGAATGGTTGCGACGCTTTTCCCGGACGTCTTATGCAGGGAATCAAAGTCATTCATAATCCTGTACTGCATTATAATCATCATCAATAGCAGGGTTCGATCGGGCTCGGTTTTAGTTTGTGCTGGTGGTGGGTTCTCTTTCCGGGCCATTTCATTTTGTCCGCAACCTACGGTTAGTAGGGATAGGACACACGCAGATAGGATGAGGGGTCGCATCGGATTGTTCCGGCTGACAGAAGCGCTTGTCGTGCCTGGGGAATAGCCAGAGAAAGCCAGTAATTTTGCAAGACTCCGCTGAATAGTGCAGCGCAAGGTGTCAGCGTGCACAGCAATTTGCAGCGCTTTACGCAATTTATTGCGGCGAGGTGACACGCTCCACTGCGCACGACGGCTACAAGACCTCAGGAACTAAAGGCGATGCATTCTGGTGAGGGCGATAACCGCAAGAAGAGCATTGCACTCACCCTGGCGATTCCCGAAGGCCTCAAAAAAGTGCACCCACCGTCAGGGACGGTGGGTACGCTAGTATCAAATGGCGACCTGGATGGGACTTGAACCCACGACCTCCGCCGTGACAAGGCGGCGCTCTAACCAACTGAGCTACCAGGCCAAATTGTAAAAAGAAACCGTCGGTGTGGTGGGCGATGAGGGATTCGAACCCCCGACCATCTCCGTGTAAAGGAGCCGCTCTAGCCGCTGAGCTAAGCGCCCGTATGGCCCGAAGAGGTCGTCGCGCGAACCGACTCGCGCGGCGAGGGGGCGGATTCTGTAAAGCACGCCTGGGACCGCAAGGGGGAAGTGAGGGGTATCGTTGATGTGCGGTATTATGCGGTTAAATTCTCGTGTGTGGTGCTCCATATGTGCTGCCGGGGGTCGGCTTGATCCCCCTGGTAGGAGGAGTATACGATGAGCCAACCTTCAGCGCCCACATGGATGTAGGTGACGGAAGACCAGACGACTGAGCGCCGCGATACTCGCGGTTACCGAGGAGAGAGGGCCTGTGGCCGCTGACGCCCTGCGCATATCTGACGGCGAGTCGCATTGCCGGATTCCGGATCCGGCCAGTGGGACGATCAATGCGCCGTTGTTGGAAATCGGTCTCCAGGGGGCCTTGGTCGACACCAAGATCCAATTGGAAGCCAATGCCTACATTGATGTGACGCTGGCCCTTAAGGATATCGCACCGCGTCAATTGTTCGCCCATGTGGTCGGCAGCGGTAGTGCAGGACTGCGCCTGCGTTGGCTGCACTTTGATCCGGGTGAAGAGGGTAAGCTCAAGTCTCTGCTCGAAGCCTATGCCCGTGCTCGTGCTGGCGGTCAGGCCTCGACTTCGCACAGCGGTACACGTCGCGTGGTGCGCCCGAAAGGTGATGCGCCGCCCGCAACCAGTGAGATGCCAGCGGCGCCAGCAAGTTCGACCCGGCGGCTGGTGCGTCCGAGTGCCTCGGCGATCACCCCATTCAGTGACCTTGGTCCAGCACCGGCAGCACCCACGGGTGACGCGGCGTCCAGTGCACGTATCGGTACGCGCCGTGTGGTGCGTCCGAGTCAACAAGCCCTGACGCCATTCGCCGATGTGGTGAGCGAGCCGACGCCGGCCATCGGCGAGGAATCGCGCACCCAGCACGTGGTGATTGAGCCAACCGACCGCTTTGAAAAGCTCATCGATGTCGGTGAGGAAAAAGCCAGATCCGCGCCCAAGCCCGCTCCGGCCCCAGCGCTAACCAAGGCTGCTACGGCCACGCCGCCAGGGGCGCAACAGATCTCCACCACGCCGTTCGGTGGCAGTCAGGTGGTGTCGGGTGCCGGTGCCGGTGCCGGTGTCGGTGAAAGCAGCGGCGCACAGCGCGCGCAAGCGCCGTTCGGTGAGGACAGCGGCGCGCACCAGGTCACGGGCGGCAAGACCGCAGTGGTCGGCAAAGATGGGCGCATGGACATCGGCGCGTCGATCCGCAGCCACGCCAAGACCATTCGTGCGTCGGAACTGGCTTCCCGCCATGAGCGCGTGCGCGTGCTCAACATGGCTACGATCAAGAGCCTCATCCAAGAGGCGGTGGAGGAAGCCGCCGGACACCTGACGCGTTCGCTCGGCGAAGCAGAACGCAAACGCTTGCTCGAAGAAGCCGAGGAAGGTTTCCAGGAACGTCTCAAATCGTTCGAGGCGGAAAAGCAGTCGGCCGCGGAGCGCAATAAGCGGCTCAACGATCAGCTCGAATCCGCGCGCCGTCTGCTCGAAGACGAACGCAAGCGCAGCATCAAGGCCGATCAGTTCACGGTGTCGGATGAAGGTCTTGGTGAGATCGAGGATCGCTTCAAGCGCCTGCTCGATCGTACCCTTGCAGCCGGCAAGGTCCCGGCTGACGTCGAAGAGGAACTGCGCGCGGTTATCGCGCGCATTCTTGACAGTGAACGCGAACGCATCCGCGCGAAGGAACTTGAAGCGCAGAGCGCCAAGATCGAACTGCTCGAACGCAAGATCAACCGGTTGGCTGGATCGCTCGAAGAGTCCGAGAAGCAGCGCGATGACGCGCAGAAATTTGCCGCCTTCCTCGAATCGCAGGGCGGCGGCGCTCTGCGCAACGTCTACGAGGCCGGCATCAAGGGCGAGGACCCGAACAAGGAGAAGAAGCTCGCCTTGATGAAGAAGATCCTCGACGAGAACCGTGCCTTGCGTAATTCGCTCGGCATCGAACTCCAGGAGGTCAAGGACGAGCCCAAGAAGGAAACGCCGAAGGCTGCCGCTGCTGCTCCGGTCAAGGACGTTCCCGCTGCCGAGGTCACCCCGGATCCAGAGCCCGCTGCAGAGGCGTCGCCGGCTGAGGACACCACTGATGCCGAAGGCAGCAACGTGCCCGCGGTCAATCCCGATGATGAGGTCTGGGAAGTCAAACCCCTGGCCAATCTTACCGAAGGACTCAACCAATCCGGCATCAAACGCATAGATGTCACCGGTGCCCTGGGCAAGGGTCCACCGCCGCGCGAACGTCGCTGACACTCTCCGCTTCCACCATCGATTCCTGGTGGCATCCGCACCCAGGACCACCTATCACCAAGCCATTCTCCACTCCTCACCACCACATGGTTGTCCTCCGACAGCCGCTGACCACTCCATCAGGAGTTTCACATGTCTGAAATCGTCTACCTCGGCATCGACCTCGGCACCAGCCGCACGTCGATCACATCGTCCACCGGCGTGCGCGTCACGGTGTGGTCCTATGTGGGCTACCCCAAGGACCACGTCTCCAAGAAAAAGATGGGCGGTCGCGAGATCATCTACGGCAAGGAAGCCCTAGATAATCGTATGTCGCTCAACCTGATCCGCCCGCTCGCTGGCGGTTCGGTCAAGGTCAAGGGCGCCAAGGACACCGGTGAAACCAAGAAGGCCGTCCGCGACCTGCTGGAACACGTGGTCAGCCTCGCGAAATCCGCCAAGGGCTCGACCATCTATGCGGTGATCGGCGCTCCCGCTGAAGCCAGCGTCGAAGGCAAAGCGACCATCTTGGATGCTGCCGCCAATTGCATCGACTCGGTGATCGTCACCTCGGAACCGTTCGCGGTCGCCTACGGCCTCGACTTCCTTGACGACACGCTGGTGGTCGACATCGGCGCGGGCACGACCGACCTTTGCCGCGTCCACGGCAAGATGCCGGATCCGGAAGATCAGCGCACGCACACCATCGCGGGTGATGCGATCGACCAGCTGCTGGCCAACCTGATCAAAGAGAAGTTCCCGGAGGCGCAGTTCTCCATCAACATGATCCGCGAGATCAAGGAACGCCACGCCTCGGTTTCGACGCGTATGGAAGAAGTGTTCGAGATGCTGCCGGTGGCCGGCAAGCCGACCAAGTTCAACCTCACCGAGCAAGTCTACAAAGCCTGCTACTCGCTGGTGCCTCCGACCATCGCGGCCCTGCAGGATCTGATCGCCACCTACGATCCGGAATTCCAAGCCAAGATGCGTAACAACGTGCTGCTCGGCGGCGGCGGCTGCCGCATCCAAGGTCTCGGTCTGGCGATCGAGAAGGCCCTGGAAGAATACGGCGGCGGTAAGGTCAGGACCGTCGAAGAACCGGAGTTCGCCGGCTCGAATGGCGCGCTCAAGATCGCGCTCGACATGCCCGAGACCTTCTGGAAGGAATTCAAGTCGACCCGCAGCGACGCTGCCAAGGGTTGATGCCAACGCTTGCTGAAATGACGATCGCCTGAAAAAACGATCGTCTGAAAACGACTCGACCCGCGCCGAATGGCGCGGGTCGAGTCGTTTGGTCCATTTGCTGTGCGAAAACTCGCAGCCGTGCGAAAATTAGCGGAGCACGGCCATTTGATTATTTGCCTTCAGGGCCAGGAGCCGGTGCCGGAGCGACCGGTGTGGGTGCAGTCGGTGCCGGAGCAGCCGGCGTGGCCTGCGCTGGAACCGTCGCAGCAACCGGTGCCGCCGGAGCGGGCACCACCACGGGGGCAGCGTCCACTGTTGCCGCCGGAGCAGGTACTGCTGAGGTCGGCGCCGCGGCAGCGTCAGGAGTAATAGGTTTGGCCGGCGGTGCAGCCTGACGCCGCTTGAGCGCCCAGTATTCATTCTTGGCCACGCTCAGCAGCATGGTGGCGTTGCTGTCATTGCGGTTGGCCAGGACTTCCAGTTTGGCAATCGCGTCATCGATGCGGTTCACAGCGACCATGGCCTGGGCAGCGCCGAGGGTGGCGGCGATCTGGCGATCAGGGT
>ENA-ORBV01013646-ORBV01013646.1-microbial-mat-metagenome-genome-assembly--contig:-NODE-13646-length-12300-cov-4.423546_pt1 | contig 12300 bp, 9 predicted proteins | sample MGYA00237777_ERZ505514 | MGnify/ENA primary metagenome ERZ505514 (study PRJEB26160, sample SAMN06269048) | microbial mat metagenome | isolation source: Oligotrophic lake microbial mat | place... | reverse complement strand
TTTTCAAGCAGAAGACGGCATACGAGATTCGCCTTAGTCTCGTGGGCTCGGAGATGTGTATAAGAGACAGCTACTAAAATATGCCTAACTGCAACATCTGATGCAGCAAACAGGCAAGCCAATGCCATTGGAAGGAGGATGTGTGTTGTCATTAACAATTTTAGAAACACTGTCTAGCAGCGGCAGACGAAAACAGCATCTTCATTGTGACAATTTTCTTGCGAAGCAGAAATCCTTGTAAATTTAGGACGGCTCATAACCCACCATTAACTGGTACAGTGCTATCCACCATCAAACGACCTAAGAAATCAAAGAATAGCAGAACCAACAGCATGATATTGTCAAAGAAAGCCCTTCTTGTTGCCCTTTTGGGGACAGCAATTGCATCATCGGTGGTGGCGTTTTGTCCAACCCAAAGAGAATTGAATGTTTGGACGCTGACAAAGGCAGGGCCCAAAGATGATGCCGATACTTCCGCTGTCGAAGGACCTCTAGGATCTTCTCGTAGTAGTAGTAGTAGTAGTAGTAGTGGACGTCGCATGGCCCGTCCGGAACCACGTCCAGCGAGAGCCAGACGACCACGACCTACTACTTCGGATAGTAGTGAAGACAACAACAGTAATAATGGCGGGCCCAACTATCAAGTGGCCACCAAGCGAGCACCTCATCAACATGATCACAAGAAAGCCGATGCCCGGCCCTTTATTGACGCCATCCAAGAAATTCGAACCCAAGATCCCAATCCAAATGCCCCCGTCTTTGGTGATGCTCAACAATTCACTACCGTGGCAGGACCCGTGATTGAACACGCCCACGTGGAAACCACATCCCTCGATGCCCTCTTTCCCCAAGTCAAATCGCAATCCTTTTCGGCGTTGTTTTCCGCCAATGCCCAATTTCGCAATGGGATTCGCAATGCCATGCGGCAAGATATATTTGATGCGACACCTGCCTATGCGGGCATGTCGGAAAAAGCTCGAACCATGTTGTTATTGCCGGACTCGTCCCTCCAGGGATCGTGGCGTTGTCAGGGCCGAGAAGAAACCAGCAATGGAAGGTTGCGCATGAAACAATTAACTCGAGTATTGCAAGAATATTTGGGAGCCGACGAAGCGCCAACGGGAGATGAATTCATGGACACGATTGGTGGTCTCTGTGGATCCAAACCGCAGACGCACTGGATTGATATTGTGGGGATTACCGATCGAAAAATTAGTCATTCCTGGCATCAAGATACCGGACGGTCCCCCAATGGCGATACCAAAACGGTATTGTTAGGCTTTCCACGAGAAGATAATTATGTGGGGGTGGGAGTCTTTAGTCATTTGGTCAAACTCGAAAAAGAGCAATGGGCCCCAGAGGATCACCCACCGGTGGAGCCAGTCTTGTACAAAGAGGCAATTGATGAAACGTATATCTACCGACCACAATTTGCTTGTCGACAAGAGATTATCATGTACAGGGACGTAGATGTCTTGCACTCGTCACCCGATGTTGCTTTCAGATCGAGTGTGATGCGTTTCATGTAGTAGGCACCACGAAATTATGAAAGAGTGTCACTCCAAGTTGATATTTCATTCCCAAAGGAAAATCACCGTCCACTTTCATAGATTCTGACCGTATCGTTGCACCTAGGGGGGGGGGACGTCTTTGAGTAGATACTTGTATCACTTTTTTGCCAGGGATGGTGGTGGGACTTCTTGCTGTGTACCTCACGTCTCATACTCGAAGATAAATCAATGGCCTACCGTGACTGATGCTGGTGTATTCTTTTTTTTTTGCTGGTTAAAATGGAAGGATCATTAGACCAGCTCATCAGGCATGGTAATGTACTTGTAGGCAGTCAACGACCGCATGCTAAAGCTGATTCAGACTTGTTTAGCCCTACTAGCTGCCCAATCACTAGCTGGCCCACAAAGAATCCCTGTTCAAGACGCAACAATGCAAGCTCATAGATAATACATGAAGGATTCAGAGCTGGATCGTGATTGAGTCATTTTCTCAGGCTATAAAACCACAGTAGCCTCTGTTATAGTTGTGCTCCGGGGATTGTAAGGTCCCATGCGGTGCACTTTCTTTCAAATACCTTGATAAAAACATGATAAGCATAATACATAATTGTCCCCATTGGCTCCTCTTTCACACACATCATCATCAACTTTTTTATTTTAGTTTAGACTAGTCGAGTTGATTTGCACTTCCATCATGCGTCAACAACGTGAGTCAAGAGGCCCATCATTGGACTTTGAAAATCACGGGTTGTAATCCATCCTATCTTTCGCATCTTCCTGCCGTTTAACTCGGAGAACTCTTCGTCCCACCCAAGCCGGCACCACGAGCTTTCGACTTGCGGGCCATGCGTTTGCACTGTTCACGGGTCGGCGCATATTTTTCTTCTGCGCTAGTGAACAAATGACGTCTCATGGCGGGAGCTGAGTCGATCCCCCCACCGTACGATCCAAAGGCAAGGTGGTTTTTGTCGCTGGTCTTGCGCACATCGGCCAGATTTGACGCCATGGAGTAGTGAGCAGCAGTACCCTCGAACTCGGGAAGGTCGGCTCCTCCAAATTGAGTCCTGCGAGTTCCGGAACCACCTTTTTTCTTTCGGAACATTCCTTGAAGTCTTGAAGCTAGCTCGTCATCGTCCAGCTCTTGCCCAGCGGCGGTTTCTTCGGCGTGGACAGTATCTTGTGCATCTTGCATTAGTCGCTCCAAGGATATTTCCTCTTGTGCGCCTCCCACAATGACACTGGCCAAGAGGTGAGCGGATGAGATAGGAATGTACTGCCCTCCTGTCATCTGGGCAATTCCCTGATAGAACGCCTGTCCTTCGAAGTTGCCACAAATAACAGGGTAAATAGTTATACCCTTTGCAGCCATGCTGCGCGTGATTTCCAGTGGATCATGACCAAGAGGGCAGCCATTGGGAAAGCCGTCGCCACGGCACCCAAGCCCGTGTGGGGGGGCATCGGCAATCAGAACCGCCACCTTGGTACTGTTGGGACGATAACTCAACCATAAAGCATCATTCAAACCATCCGCGACAGCTTCTGGTCCGTCACCACCACCTCTGGCTTTCATTTCGTCGACCCAACGTTGCATTTGCGGCACGTCAGACGTGAAATCATGAGTTTGGGTGACAAACGAAGAATCTTGGGGAGGATGATCGCGGTACGACACCAAGGCGAATCGGACATCGGTGGCTTCAGCCGCCTCGATGTCACGGATGATCTGTTGGACATTGTCTTGTGCACTACGAATCCAACGTCCCATCGATCCGGTATTGTCAACGATGAAGACCAGATCCAACTCGGAGGGCGCCGCATCCATAGCGCTATCCTTTTTTGCGTCGGCGGTGACACTTGTTTCCTCGACATCAACCCACTCCGTGTCACCGGTGGCCAAGGATGGGGCCGTACTTGTATTTGTTGATTCGCTTGCCATTTTCGTTTTATGAGCAAAAAGAGACAAGCGGGTGTGGCAGTGTGGTTCATTTCAGCAAAGCGAAGATCCAGACCTGCATTGATTGATTTTTTGCACGCCGCGCTGCTCCAGTAACTATTAGCTCTAGTAGGTACTGTACTGTACAGCTGAGTGCATGAGAGGGCATGCGGCTAGCTAGTACTAGTAAGTAAGTAAACATGGTTGATTGATTCATTGTTTGTCTGGAACGCATCCTGGTCAGTCGTTCTTCTTCACGTCTGAACGTATTGTATCGCGCAAATTCAATCAATGGCTTCTGCTTGAGGGGTTAGAGTTTGTTTTTGCAACAAGTGTGGGGCAGATCAGAGGATGAGTAAGTTGCCTCCTTGCTTGGACCTCTGAACAGTGTGCTTTGTGTTTGGAGGCTGACAACTGACATGTTATTTGAGAGCTGGTGCATTCTTGGCTTGGCGTCACTTCTACGTTAAGTTTCTTGAACACGAACATAGTTGTGGTCTTCAAAGCCTGCTTTAGAGCTCCATGACTAAGAAAGAGCCGGCACTAAAGATGGAATTAGCTGTTACAGTTGAGTTGTGACAAAACATGCCAGCAGATTAGACAGTGTGGATGTGGGCCCTAGTCATTAAAAGACACCGGAAATGACTGCGAGGAAGTTTTCTCAGACAGCACCATCTATGGCAGCATTAGTTGGCCAGACTTGGGATGACTCAGTGGAGAAATCTTTTCATTCCATGACAGCAAGCAGACAGATTGGGAATGACGCACAAACTTGCAAGAAGGAGTTGCAGTGATTTCATCAATCTAATGTTGAGTTTTGGACTGATGCAAGTCAGGGTGCAAGATCCCTCCATGTTCCCCAAAAAGCCTCTGTCCAAGGATCTGGCTCCCTGTGACAATGTTCCATCTTTATCTCTCCGAACTGAAGCACTCCGAGTCTTGAGCCATAAGTAGCACTCTTGAGTTGCTGTTATCTGCATTTGTGCGGGTCCATGTGAAAGCAAAATGAGCAACCTTGTTGTCAAACCTTTCAAAGAGCATTGAAGTTCCCTTTGTCAATTCCCTCACACCGCAAACCACACATCTTTGAATTTGAATCCAAATGTTGTGGAAGACTAAGCTGTAACTGTTACCAATCTCTGTTTTGACAAACGGCACTCTGTGAAGCATGTTTGTGCTACGACTGCCAAGGGAAAATTGGACCTCACTTTTTGCTTCTACAACCACCTTGAACAGTGGTTTGTCATTTACCAGTGTCATTTGATGATTTGATGACATTGATGCATGAATCAACATTTGAAATGTGTGTATGGAGAATAACAACTTTAAACATTGAAGGTTGACTGTCACACACTGCATGCCCGCATTGTGTGTCATCATCCTTCACCACCAATTCTTTTGCACAAAGAACAGGTGAAATGTCATAATTTGGTGAACAAATACTGTTGCATGGGAAAGAAGCCCAATGCTAGCATCTGTTTCTTTTTGATTTTGACAATGAACTTTACAATTGCAAGTGTCATTCTGTGTCAATTTTTTCAAACAGACAAAATGCCCTTTGGCATGCGAACACACACTTTGACTTCAAAAACACTCTTGACACTTACGCCTATCTCCAAATTAAAGGAATTTTTTGTTGTTGTTATCACAGCCTTCATCCTTGAGTGTGAGACACTGTAGTACAATTGTACCAGCACTCTCGCTTGCCCAATAAGGTGGCACACAATTGCAAAGGAAGGTCGCACATTGTGTCCAATGAACGTCGCCTCGCGCTCCCGCATAGCCGGTAACTTTTGAATAACAGTAAACAAACTGACTATGTTTTTTATGTGACAACATGAAAGAAACACCAGTTGTTGGCTTGATTAGATAAGTACGGTTGCACCCTCATCTTTCCGTCACAACTTGTGTGCTTGCTCATGTAAGCTCGTAGCTCTACATAACGCATTCATTCTCAAACTTTCCCATTCAATTGGACTTGAGCGAGCGATCAATGAACATGTTCACTGCTCTGGCCGATCCGGCACCTGCCTCGAGTGGCCTGGAGATGGCAATCTCGCCTCCACTCAAGCATCGCAGTGCCAATAAGACCACCATGAATTCCGAAGCAATTTTTCGATCTCCCAGGCCTACAAAGACCAGCAACATTTGCGTGGTAACCAGAATCAGACCGCTTCTCCAAGATGAGATCGCAAGAGGTCGCCAGGCCAGTGTAATTCCCATCAACAACACCAACAGTACTAATTCCATTGTCTCTCCAACCTCTTCCTCCGACAACAACGACGGTGATGAAAATGTCATTTCACCGAGAACCAGCATGGTCGCCAACTTCCGTCCCTCCCGATTCAATTCTCCTTCCTTCCAGAGTGAAAACGTTCTTCCCAAGAGACAGTCTCACATCAGTACTCCTTCTTCCTTGCCTCCTGCAAAAAGCAATTCTCGAAAGACGCCATCCACGTCTCCTCCAACCTCCTATCGACTAGCAACGTCACTGTACGCTGCTACAGGCCCACAGTCCAAAAAGCAGTTTGATTTTGATGCTGTCCTTGGAATGGACTCCACACAGCAACAAGTATACACTACAGCCGTGGGCGACAAAATTTTGAGTAACATTTTCCGCGGTATCAACTTGACGATTATGGCATACGGGCAAACTTCCTCGGGGGTACGTTGCTTATTATCGTTGTTTGCTTTGTCTCGTTCTTCATTTTCTTCTTTATTGTTTGTGCTTCGTATGCCGATTCCTCATTCCTATTTCTCCCTTCTCGTCAACACTGTATGTGAATGCTCAGAAAAGCCACACGATGCAAGGCTACCACGATCAATTTTCTCCGTCGGATGACAGCTCAGAGAATCGTTGCCCCAACAGCCCCACTTCTGTCTTCAACATATCAGAAAATGACGGAATCATTCCTAGAGCAATTCACGATATTTTCAAGGGCAAGCTGGATTACAAATCATCTGGAAAAGGTAACGTCTCTATCGATCTTACGTACTTTGAGATCTACAATGAAGACATCAGAGACTTGTTGGTAGACGACGATGATTTCAGTCCTCTCAAAATGTTGGACCAAGGTGATAGCGGTGTCCTCATTGAAGGTCTAACGACAATCCCCATCCATTCCGCCAAACAAGTTCAAAATCTCATCAATTATGCAGCGCAGAAACGAGCAACGGCTTGCACCAACGCCAATGCCCAATCCTCGCGATCCCATTCTATCTGTACCTTGACGGTTAGCATTACTCCGTTCAACAAAAGCGCCGGTAGTGAGTTTACCCAAGCCAAGTTGACCCTCGTGGACCTCGCTGGCAGTGAACGCATCAAAAAGACTGGTGTAGACGGCCGTGGAAAAATTGAGAGTATCACCATCAACAAGGATTTGTTTGTCCTTGGAAAAGTTGTGGCTGCTTTGGCAGATAAAAGTAGATCCTCAGGCAAAGCCAAACACGTACCATTTCGCGATAGTAAGCTTACAAGACTTTTACGAGAGAGCCTTGGTGGTAAGTGCGACCAGAAAAGGAGAAATGAACAATTGCGACTATTGTGCCGGGGTCCTGTCTCACGCAGTCCATTGTCGTTTCTTGTACAGGAAATTGTTTCACTATTTTGATATCGTGCGTAGCTCCTGCAGATGCTGATATAGAAGAAAGTATCAATACCTTGAGATATGCCGAGCGAGCGCGTTCCATTTCCAACTCAATCAAGAGAAACGTGGCTCGCACGTTGCTGACCCCGGATGAGTGTGCCTCGTTGACAGCTGAGAACTTGCGTCTAAAATCTCTGGTGACCAAACTGAAGAATCAGGTTGCGTCGGATGCAGGAAGTTTGTTGGACCATGACGAGGAGGATAGTCGCCCTTCATTATTATCTGCACCTCCTAGCGAAATATTTCGTACCAATTCCAAGTCTTCCTATTCTGAAGTGGGAAGTATTCAGACCCTCCAGGAAGAAGAGAAGGATAAGCCACTTTGGCGTCACTTTAAGGATCTTGCTGCGCTGACAAAAAATGTAACTATTTCAACAGAAAATATGCGTGAGCCAGCTCGTGAGATTGAACTGAAGGAGAGGAGACGAGAGGTAGCCCCGGAGCGGTGTTTGTCCTATGAAATGTCTCTCTTACCATCTGGAACAGATGATCTCTTGGTAGGCGATGAAGACCGCGTCAATGTACCCACTTCATACAAGCTACCAGTTGATAAACAGGCTCCTCATCTTTGGGAAGAATGCAATGCTCTAAGAGACGAAGTGAATCAGTTGAAACGTGAGCAGCAGGAAGTGGTGCGCGACATCAAATCGAAACGGCAAGAACTAGAAGCGCTTTCCAAACAATACTCCGACAACAAAGCATCTATGGAGAGTTCCGTCGAGGAAAAGAGTCGCGAGCTGACATCACTTTCGAATGACCTGGAATGTAAAGCAGGTGAGCTAGAGGAAACCCAATCTGTTCTATCTCAGCTCCGTGACAAGATAAAAATCGACGAAGCAAACCATAAAGAGCTTCAAAAAGAAGCGACACAATTGGCAGCTTTCATTGAAGAGGTCACGAAGAATGTCAATCTATTGGATATATCGAGTCCACAGAAGAACTTTTCTAGCATTCTCAAACATCTTGATGGCAGCAACACTTCTTCTGAGTTGGTTGAAATGACTGTGTCGGAGGAGGAGGAGGCACAAAGTACTGACCAGGAGGGCAATGATTTAGACAAGGAACTCGAGGATTCCTATGGGGCTCTCCAGCTTACGTTCCGAAAGCTCGAATCGTCGTTGAAAAATCAGGCCACTTCTGTGAACGACAAAGCTTCCTGTAACAGTGTCGACGATGATGTGGCTGCATTGGAACAGCAACTGGCTTATGAACAGAGACGACTCAGCGACAGCAACAAGGTTTTGAGTGACTCCCGGGTTGGTGTTTTACACCAACGCATCGAAGAGCTCGAAGGTTTTGTAAACGGGCTTCAAAAATCATTGGCTGAAGAGAAACAGGCAGCCACTAGCACCATCGCAAGGTACGAGTCGAAACTTGAAGACGAAAGAGAGCGCTGTCGATGTCTCGTAGAGAGACTGAACTTCATGGAAGAGGACTACGAATGCATGGTCTCGACACTACAACAAACACTTTCAGAGCTGCAAGATGAGTATGCCCAAGAAAAGCATTTAAGATCTGATTTTGAATACCAAATAAAGTGCCTGCGTTCGTCCATTACAGAGTTGGAAAGCAATCTCGAGGACAAATGTTTGCTTGTCGAAAATGCATCATCGGCTAAAGCTGAACTTGGTATCCAAATGGATGCCATGCAGCAGAAAATCACTGGTTTAGAAGAGCTGCTGCGGGTTGAAAAAGGAAAAGTGGAGGCACTGGAGAGCCAAAAAGGTAGTAAACCTCCACCGGGATGGAAAACAATCACAATTCTCACCGAGGTCGCATCGCCGAAAACGCAGGATTCACAGACTGCAAGTCCCACCAGTGAGCCCGATTCAAATGACTCTCCAGCGACGAGCCCGGAGAGTGTCTTGTCACAAAAACCAAGTTACATTCGCCAGCAAGCGGTCAAGATGCTCAAACTGGCAGATGAAGCTATTGGGAGATCAGCAAATGATGGGAGAAGTATCACTTCCGGTAACTCCTCTGCAGGAACCGAGTTTCGCCCCTTAGCAGTAGCTCCTTCTGCTTTACGCGGCCCCGACGCTATTGTCCCTGTAGGGACGTCCCAGAATGGCACGAAACCACCAAGGCCTACAACTAGGCCAGCCGAATCGAATGCAGAACAAGTGGTTTCCAACATAGCGGAAATCGTCAAGGACGAAACAAAATGTCTGTGCGGCTCTAAGCTTTTTGCCGAGAAAAAAGAATATGTTGAGTTCTACTTGCCGCAGGTACGTCACTTACTTTCTGTAAACTATTTATATTCTGTGACTTCTTGTAAGTTTTGTGGAATCGCGTTGACTTGCACTAACAATCTCGCATTCCTCGCACTGTAGATCTCAGTCGAATGCACTTGCGGAAGAATTCCAAAAAATAGCTGCGATGATTTTGAAGACCCTTGTGCGTTAGGAGGTATCTTGAGGCCGTGGCAAGTTGAGTTCTTGAAGCATGTCGGTATCGAGGATGCGATTGGCCTTGTTTTTGAACACACTCAAAGGGGCGGCGTTCTTGCAACCGAGCTCAGAAGATGGCGCAAGGCGCAGGGCCTTCCTTCAGTTCGAACCAAGAGCTGCGCAGTTGCTTTACAGATATGGGCCCGAACTTGCAAAAAAGTTGTCCGATCGGTTCGATCGCAGCGAGCCCAAGGGATCCGCGTACCCCGGCGACCGGAATTTCTTGAGCTGAACTTGGCGGATGATGACAAGTCTGCTGTTTCGTCCCTGGGGGGTGGCCCTTTCCGTAATCGCCGAAGTAGCAAAAATGGAGTCATGTAGATCCACTTCTTGGTTGCAAAGGGCAGGCTGAATTGGAACAATCACAAAAAACTACTATATTTATTTTTTGCATGCTAAAATAAAAATCAAAGAATGTCTGTGCGCAATAGCATCATCATATTTGAATGGCATTTCGATTCATCGTGGTCTCCGGCCTTTCTGCTTTGTCGTTCTTATCTTCATCGGTAGAAGCGATTGAAGAGGTTTTGCTTGTTCCTTTGTCCACACTGTGGCATTCTTGCATCAAGGCATCAATCTTGACTTCGACCGTATCTGGGTAGTCTAAGGTCATCTGAGGTGCCGGGGCCGGGGATGATACACCTGGTACGATAACAGCGTGGGCCTCTTCGGATACGTAGGCAACAGCTTCTTTCTCAACATCCTTATGGGTCGAGGCGTTTGTTGCATTTACTTTCGGGACAAGGCTGTCGGGCTCCGGTATTGGCAGATCTTCAGGTTGTATGAAACAGGGCGCTTTCCGCGCAGAAGACATTCGCTCCGACCGTTCGCCATAGATAGTTGCTACTGTTTCCACAAGATCTTCTGTGGTTCCTTTGCTACCGTCAATGGGTGGGGCTCGGAAGTTTTGTAAGAAGCAGACAATGATTGTAATGTCGTCTGTGCGATTCTCATAGTTTAGCCACTGCTGATACGAGGCTTTCACAATCTTCTCGCAGGCCACCAGTGGCGATTCACTCGCAGCACAAAAGTCCATGACCATTTGGTTCGTCAAGAATTCAAAGATTCCATCCGAGGCAATCACAAGGAATTCATCGTTTTGAGTGAGCTCGGTTGTAAGGATTTCCGGTACGGCCATGACGCCGATACTTTCCGAAGTGGAGTCTCCCAGGGATCTTGTAAATGCACAACCCGGATAGTCTTTGCCTTTGACCCAAACTCGTGGCGAGTCCCCTTCTACGTCAATTTGCTCGCCTAACACCATATCTCCCCAATTTTCATGGATCTCTTCTTTGCCTTGCATCTGGTCAATGGAAAGGACAGAGGCACCTAGAGCCTTGACACGTTCTCGTTCGTCTTTTCGATAGGGAGTTTGATCTCTGGACAGTGGAATCGCCAGCAGACGCGTTCCTGGTGCCTCCATTTGCCGTCTATCAAAGGAGGTGGGGCTTTGCTCTGGAACGACAGGTGTGGCCATTGCTTCTCCATCATCAATTTCTGTCTTTTCTTCTTCATCAGAATAACCACTGCTTCTTTGATGGGAGGAGTAACTTTCTCCTCTGCTGTGATGGGCCATCATCGTGTGAGCCGGATAATGTATGGAAACCGCATCCTCGCCATCTTCCAAACTGCAATTACGGACACGATGACCAATGATCGCTCTGGAATCTCCGACATTGGCCACCGAGACGAAATTTCCATGAAAAAAGACGGACGTCGCCGTCGTACCACTTAGGGTATCGACGACTTTGGGATCATCGTGCATGGCTTGATTGACTTCTAAGTATGCTTTGCGACAGCATGCATCATATTCTGCCTTGTCCAACATGGGCCATTTGTCCGGATTCCAAGCCCCCTTGACCTTCTTCTTGCCGCCCTGTTGCTGCTTGTTGTTGTTGGCCATGAGTTTTTGATACTTTTGACATCGCAACTTGCGAACGTGCTTGGCCACGGCCTTGGGCAATTTTTCCTGCGCAAATCGAGCACACGCATGTCCCTCTTTGCCATGACCGTCATATACGACAAACATGGCATCTTGTTCGACACCGGCAAATTGTAGATGCGTTCCAAACTCATCTTGGTTTTGCTTGTGAGGATCATCGGGATAATAGCCACGCTGCGTCCAATGAGCAAACTTTTGGAAAGAGAAGAGGAGAGAAAGACGGTTTAGCAGCGGGTACTCCAAACCCTGTACTTCTTCCTCACAAGAACACAAAGCAACTTCTTACCTGAACATGCGTTGCATTTCTCGAGGTCCCAAGAGTGGCTTCTTGGTTGGATATACTGCTAAAGGTTCGTCGGGCCACTTCTTCGGCGGACAGTTGCCCATCGCCATTCAACTTGGGAACTACTGCTGAATTCTTGCTTTTGGTAGTGCTGGTTTTGGTGGTGGTGGCTTTTCCACCTTCCTTGTTGTCCGTGTTGTTCATGGCGTCACGCAACATGTTCGAGATTTGACGTTCGGTTTGACCGATTCCTCTCAGATTGTCCTTGTATCGTTGATTAAGAACCTCTTCCTTCTGGTTGTTCTCGCCAGTGCCATTGGTGGCCTGAACCGGTGTCGATGGTTTACAGCCCATAGTGAATAAGTGCTTGATTGGATAATGGATGAGTGTGTTTGCGATTATGGTTATATCTTCTTGACTTGGTCCTACTACTAGCTAGTTGGTCGTGTCGTAATGAGTAGCTAGCTATATATATCCTGTCTCTTATACACATCTCCGAGCCCACGAGACTAAGGCGAATCTCGTATGCCGTCTTCT
>ENA-ORBV01013645-ORBV01013645.1-microbial-mat-metagenome-genome-assembly--contig:-NODE-13645-length-12300-cov-4.839810_pt1 | contig 12300 bp, 8 predicted proteins | sample MGYA00237777_ERZ505514 | MGnify/ENA primary metagenome ERZ505514 (study PRJEB26160, sample SAMN06269048) | microbial mat metagenome | isolation source: Oligotrophic lake microbial mat | place... | reverse complement strand
GTGAAGGAAAGGTTCTTTAGCCTTCATGGCAATCGACAATAACGCCTTCTTCGGAACAATTAGCTTCCAATGAGAACAGGGCTCGGGCTCCGGCGTCAACTCTTGAATCCGAAGTGGAACCTTTGAGTGCTTTGACGCCCTCGGAGTATCTCGTTCGCTTTGAACTGTTCTCCATGTGCTTCTGCGATTTAAGTACCACCATTTTTATAATCGGAGTATTCGCTTTGCCTTACTTTTTGACTTCCGAGTTAGTGATGGCCGGAGGATTTCGTTGAAGAGAAGCCAGATGGCGGCGAGCTTTTTGGCTTTTTGCGCAAGTTCTCATTTTACTGCAGTTTTACAGTACTAGTACTACTAGTATTATCGATGACTCCTATTTGCTTGGGCTTCTTTTTTAGTACTCCTGTACTGTACATACATGTTTTAGGTTACGTTTCGTTCCGGCAGAAGCCTACCAGTCGATTTGCTCATTTGCTGTGTCCCAGTGTTAGGATTCTTGTGCTTCTTTTTAGGCATAGATGTATGACCCGCTGTACGAGAGCTAGGGTCTATGCTAGTAGGCTGCTTCGAATTCAACCTTCACATTTCTGTCGGCTCGCATGCCAATTCATTTGAGCAATGACCTTTCTGACGAACCCTCTACACAGGCTAGGAGAGGAAGGCAAAGAGTTTGCATTCGCTTTTATCGTGGTTCCGCAAGATGTCGCTCCGAGTCATCAGAAAGAATTAACCACCGTTAGCTCAAGTTGAATGTCAGGCACCTGGCACAACTACTAGAGTACCAGGTACCTATCGCGAACCCTGGAACCAGAGTCATAAGTGGATGCCCCATTCCTCTGTGAATTTTACAAATGGGGCAATACCGTATCTATTATTGAAGTAAATGACCACCAAATTTTTACATCCTTTTCTTTGGCCGGAGGAGCTCAATAACCCAAACCAATAATTCGTGACGTAGGAGTACCTGGTACTATGTTCTTTTTTGATAAGGCTCATCTTTTTGTCTCGTGTCTCTCTTTTTTTTCTTTGGGTGAGCTCACAAAAAAAAACTTCAAAAGATCTGTTCGAAAAGAATTGAAGCAAAAGTAAAAAAGTAATTAATTTTAAGAATTATAATGACTGTCCTTTTTGCTAAAAGGAAAAGCACCATGATGTTGGCATTGAGTGCCATTGCCATCGGCGCTACCCTCCTTCAAGGAGTGACATCTCAAGAGTTTGGGCCTGTCGAAATCGGAGTGGCGCTGGTGGACGAAGAACCTCAGGCGGCGAACACTTCTGCTAGTGGAGCAGTGAATGGCGCCCAATTGAATGTGGTACAAGATGAAGATGATGAAGACAACGGAGAAGTGCACGAAGAACCACAAGAAACGAGCACTCCTGCCTATGGAGTGGATGGCACCCAGTTGTTTGTGGAGGAAGGAATGGAAGATGATGAGGAAACGGTACATGTGCCTTCCAACTTGACCGAGGCGCAGCTCGAAGCGTTGACTTGTGCATCGCCGCTCCGCAAGTTCGACGCCTTCAACCACGAGAAGACGGTCTTTCGTGTGGGCGTCCGTTCCCTTCGAGGGGAAGGGGAGACCGAAAAAGTGTATAACCAGCTGTTTGTCGAGTATCTCACCAAGACTGCTGGCAATCGTTTCGATCCGCCCATCAGCTTTGAAATTGTCCCCCTCACCTTTGAAGAACTCATGAACGCCACAGCGCACGAGGAAATCGACTTTTTCTTTGCCAATCCCAGCATTTTTTCATGCATTGGCACAGAGATGGGAGCCATTGCACTGGCCACGGTCAATTCCAGGGTCAAAGTGCGTGGCCGAGTCTTCAATCTTGACGTCTACGGAGGCGTCATGTTTACCAAGTATGATCGGGATGACATCAAGGAAATTGAACACTTCAAGGACAAGATCATTGGGAGGGGAGCGCAGGGAGACCTGTCTGGAGGACAGGCGCAATTCTATGAGATGGTGCAGGCTGGCATGTCCTACATCATTGACCCCAAGCAGGTCATCTATGCTGAGACCCAGAGCGACGTGGTAGCTGGTGTGATGGATGGCAGCATGGACATTGGATTTGTCCGTACAGATCAAATTGAACGCTCAATCGACGAGAACGCTAATATGGAAATGAGCATGTTCAAGGTTATTGATCCCAAGACCTACATTTTGGAAAATGGAGAAATGTTCCCCTTTCTGTAAGTAACCGACCTGATTCCCGTTGTGTTGGCTCTTTCGTGTATCTCTTTGAAACTGTTTCTCATGCGTCTTCTTTGGACCCCCTACTCCAAATTAGCCACTCGACTGAAATCTTCCCGGAATGGCCCTTCGCCTCTCTTCCCATTGTACCCGAGGACGTTCAGCAGGAAGTTCAAAGCGCTCTTTTGGCCTTAGAAGTTCATGCTGGTGCAGGCCGAGCACTACAGGACTGTGTCGAGGAAGAGGGAAAGACTTTGGCACAGTGTGAATCTGTCTTCGATTCTGCGCGATGTGATACGACTCTTGTGAGTATACACGGCTTTCTTTGCGCTTGGTTTCTATTTCTTGACCTGCGCTGACTTGTAACTGGGACTTATAACGTTTCACTGCTAGGACATTGCAATCACTGCGTTGAATGCAACTCGCCTCTCCAAAAAGGGTGGATTCAGGCCCGCCAGAAATTACTTTCAAACCTTTACTATGCAGGATGCTGCCCATATCATTCAGAAGGACGAGGGCGGGAAATGGGAGTGCCGCCGTTCTTCGAATCTTTACGGAGGTATTGGCTGTCCCGCTGGTTACATGAAGATCAGCGAAGAAGATTTTCAAACAAGCTGCGAAGAACAGGGGTAAGTTCTTTTGTTATGGCCATTTGTCCTGCGAGACAAACTTTGATATGCGCACATGCACTCAAAACGTCGCCTTGCTTTTTACACGGCCCCTGGACATTTCAGCTTGCCATGCAAAGAAGGTATGTACTTTGTGCGTCCCTGTCAACGAGTTTGTTTCGGAAGATTCTTATCGGTTTTCCATTCTCTACGTTCATAGGATACCAATGCTTCTGTAAGCCATGCACGCATGAAGTGATTGTACACGAATATTCGGAGGGCATCGACATGACCGAGTGCGACAAAGGAAAGTTGTGTGCGAGCGTCGAACAGGACACGCCACTTGTTTTCCGTGCCTACGACAAACTGGAGCGGTCGTCGGTGGACGTTCGTGCAGTCATATCCATTGGTATATCTGTAGTGGAGCTGCCCGTCAACCAAGTGAATAACACAGAGGATGAAACTGACACATATTCCTATGAGTTTGAGTTTTCCTATCCCAATGTTGCAAGTGGCACGATCACCGTCTATGTCGATGACGTTAGACTTCCGAGTTCACCCTTTCAAATCCATGTTGTTCCGAAAGACTGTGAAGCCCACTTTCCTGGACAAAAGAGGTCGCCTGACGATGAGGGTGTCTGCGTCTGTCGAGAAGGCTCCATGGAAATGTCTGGGACGTGCTTCGAATCGGGTATTCTGTTTGCCCTAATTGCCACATTTGTCATAATCGCTGTGATGATTGGCGCAGTTTTCTACACCGCCCACAAGAGGAATTTAAGTGACCAGGTGTGGCTCGTTAATCCAGAAGAGTTGCACTTTGATGAAATCCCTGAAGTTATTGGACAAGGTTCTTTCGGTGTAGTATTGGCTGCCGAATATCGTACGTTTTTCTTTTCACGAACTGGCATGAGCTCGCGCAACACGAACACTACTCGAATATCTTACAAACGTTCCCTTTTCTGTTCTTCATCCTTAAAAAAACGCAGGTGGAACCAAGGTCGCCATCAAATCTGTTCTTGCCGGAAAAAATAATAAGGGAAGCGCAAAAAGCGGCCCAGCCGGCTCCAAAGGTGGTCGTGGGATGTGCTCCGATGATACTGGCGCCATCTCCTGTGCGATGGATTCAGACGGCGGCGACACTGCGAGTGCCGGATCCCATTCTGACCCTACTACTAGTAAGCAAGTTGATGTAGAAGCCCAAGCCACAGGGAAGTCTTCGCTTCGTGCTAGTGGGGCATTGTCTGGGACATTGTCTCTTAATGAAAGTGGAGTCAACTTGGGTAAGCTGGGAAAAATCAGCTTTGGTAGAAAACAAAGTATATGGGCCAAGATGTGCCCTGGACTTTTCCAAGACGAGAACCTTCGATTCAAGAGCGAGATCCTTGCAAATTCTTCTGGAGGAACTTCTCACTCCCGAGGTGTTGTGGGCACGTTGTGCCCATGCCTTCATAAGCAGAATCGACAGAAACAGGAGTTCATCCTTGAGATGAGGCTGCTTTCCAGGCTCAGGTGAATAGTTTGTACTGCATTTGAGTGACATCATTGTCCCCTGCACATACCCTCACTTAACTTTTTCTCTTGATTATTGCCAAAGGCATCCCTGTATTACGACGGTCATGGGAGCTGTCATTTCACCGTTTCATGATCCTATGCTTGTGATGGAATATATGGAGTATGGAAGGTACGCCTTGTTTATTCGGATTTGTATTTGTTGCACTTATTTGGCATGACCACGTCGCTCACTCCTTTCTGCGCGTACTCAATTCATCTACTTCTTCCAGCTTGTTTGATCTCCTTCAGAATGAAACCATGTACACCGGCGGTGACATCATTTTGCAAATTGTTCGAGATGTATCCCAAGGGTAAGCTCCAACAGCATCTCCTTGTTTGCATGGCTACGAACAACAATCTTAACTCACAAAACTCTTCTGGAACATTCTCTACTTTAGACTTCGCTATTTGCATTCATCCAAGCCCCCCATTCTCCACGGAGATCTCAAAGCGAGGAACATCCTGATTGACTCTCGATTCCGAGCAAAGGTTGCTGATTTTGGTCTTTCCTCGAAAAAGAAGAATAGCTTAACTGGCACCCCATACTTCATGGTACGTAATACTCCACTGACTCAGCACCGATGCTTTTCTGTTGGTTTTCCGTTCAACGAGCTAATCCCGCCCTCGTCCTCCTACCTTCTCCGTCTGGGTCAAATTTAGGCACCGTAAGCAGCAGTATCGCATCATAAAGCCTTTTTTTGTTGATCTGGTCTGCTCTGGATGCGTTTTTAATTTTTCTTTCCTTTTTGTCTTGTTATCATATTACCATTCATGCAGGGAATACTTATGTGGAAAATCTGGTTATACATGTGCGTGTGATATTTATTCCGTGGGCATCATTCTCTTTGAAATATACGCTCGAGAAGACCCCTACGAGGGGGACGGGCACTTGATGAAGGTATTACATGATGTGTGCAATCCACGCATCAACAAGCGACCCTATGTCCCCGAAACAATGCCACCCAAGATGGTGGATATCATGAAAAAATGTTGGGCGGCAGATCCATTCTTCCGGTGAGTCACATCGAAGATTCTCGTCGCCACACTTTAATCAATCAATGAATCCGTCGACGGCTCGTGCTCGACCGATCTGTTGTTGTTTGTTCCGTCAACTGCCAATCGGGCGCGCACTCCACGTTGTCGCTCGTTCCCATTCGATTCCCAAACCTCGTTCCGAGACTTTTTGCCAATCAATACGAAGGGACTTTCAGCCGGCGCATAACCTTCGTCTTTTTGAAATTTTCCTTCATGCGTGTCCCTGTGCGTACCGTATTTTATGAAATTGTTCTAATGATAAATGCATTGTTTCTGTACACAGGCCCCAAGCCAAGGACCTTGATGTCCTTCTTATGGACATGAATATGCAAGAAGCAGAACCAATGACAAGAGACCAGCAGCTCCTGAGTAATGGAAAGAAAAACGGTGAAATGCGATCGGCGGACATGCTGTATGAAGTTTTTCCAAGGCATATAGCAGATGCTCTCAAGGCTGGCAGGAAAGTGGAACCGGAGACCCATGAGATTGTGGTATGTTATGACGAACAATTATCTGCAAAGCTCTGGTGTTTGCTTTTTGCCGTCCACTGTGCCTCACCGCTGTCCAACGTACAACCTTTCATTATTTTGCAGACGGTCTTCTTTTCGGATATTGTTGGTTTCACTGATATTTCAAGGCAGATGACTCCCACTAAAGTCTGTGATATGTTGGGCCGCCTATACGAGTCTTTTGACAAGTTGGCAAGGGGGCACAAAGTGTTCAAAGTTGAAACTATCGGCGACGCTTACATGGGTGTGACCAATCTCGACGCGCTGCAACAAGAATGCCATGTGAAGAACATTGCGGAGTTTGCCATCGATGCTCAACAGGCAGCAAGCCGGATCTTGAAAGACACAGACGACCCTTCTTTAGGATACATCCATATTCGTTGCGGCTTTCACTCAGGACCCGTCGTGTCCAATGTTATTGGTAAGTACGAGCTTGCTTCGGCGCATCTTCTTTCCCTCTGCGAGCGCCTAATTTATTTTCTCACCTTATATTGCGAAATGGCAGGCTCTATGAACCCTCGGTACGGCTTATTTGGCGACACGGTCAACACAGCATCTAGAATGGAAAGCAACTCGAAGAAAGGAAGGGTTCATTGTTCCGAGAAATCGGCGCTTCTCTTGATGGAACAGGCACCCGAGTTGATTGTCAAGAAGAGAGGCAAAGTTGACATCAAGGGCAAAGGCCAAATGACAACCTATTGGGTTAAAGGCCCTGCTTGTCCTACCCAGGCCAAGGAGCTAGAGGACGATTCGACGCGTTTGTCGTTGGTTGCTCTCGACGTTTCTGCCTCGATGCATGTGGATTTCGCGGAGGACAGTTAGAGAAGGACAACCCAAGCGCAGCCCATCTGTGTTGTTGTGGTTCGTCGCGACGCTGGGATGTGGAATTCAAGCGTGTGCATATTTTTATCATATTTTTCGGAGCCTTCGTGACGCCGTGGCAGAGAAGACAAATAATAATTATGGAGACTGGTTTGGAGGAAGGCTCGACTCGATGCACTAAAAGTTTATAGCGATACATATATAACCGACGAAGAGACAGTATGCCAGCGTAGAGTTCCGATGCGGTTTGCGAAACCGAGGGTGTAGCAGCTCTCGTCGCAATCACAGCCTGGGAGACGAATAGTAGCTCCATTGGTTCTCCTCCATGGCAAAAAAATGTGTGCTCAATATTTTGCAGGCGGTGCCTTTTTGCGTGGTTGAGTCGCCTTTTGCTTGCTGAATTACAGTAGTAGACGTACTCCGCCTTTTAATTCAAATCCCGACCAATCACTTGTCCTCCATTCTTTTTGACCATATCGGCAATGAGCGCCGAAAATCCACCGGTACTCGTCATGAATATCTTGGCGTTCGTCATGCAATAAAAATCCGCATCGGCGTCTGGCGTGTCCAAAATCATTTCTGTATCATATCCCGCCATGGCCAAACCCCGTTGTATGCAATTGGCATAGATCCGCGAATTGGTAAATAAATGTGGTTTGTGCGAACCACCGACAATGACAACCTTTTTCTCGGGCAACGTATTGCCACCAGCAGCCGCTGCCATGCGTAGTTGATAATGTTCATCAATCGTGTCCAAATATTCATAAAAACTACGAATGGTTTTGATGCGTCGTTTCTGGGCCTTGGGGTGTTTTCCAATGCCACCTTGCGTCAATAAATAGCCAGCGTCCCCACCTTGTAATTCGATCACATCGCCCAATCGAAAATGCAAGACAATCGCATCGGGATGAGGAGCGGACGTGCCATTTTGGAACCAGCTGTAGGTTTCAAATTCGCGGATAATCTCGGACGTCAAATCCAAATCGCGACGTTTGTTGTCGTCGGATTTGCCATTTTTGTTGGGACATGCTTTCTTTCCGTAATGATGCGCCATGGTAGGATTGCCGACTGGAATGAATCGAGAACGTTTTTTGGGATCGGGTACCAGGTAGCCATAGTCACACTTGTTGCATTTCAAAATGCAATCGCCCAAAGCATATTGTGGTCGTTGGGTAGGAAATGCTTTCACTAGAGTCTTGTCGTTGAACATGTCAGCAGCACAATGGGTGAGCCAATCCTCTGTAGGACGAGCTGGTGGAGCGGCCAAATAATCAGCGACTTGTAACTTGTGATTGTATTGATTGCTGCTCGGCGGTAGCTCTGTGGCAGGGATATGTTTGGTTGTGGCTGCAGCTGCTGTAGTTTTTGCTGCTGCCTTTGGTGTTATCGATTCTTTCGGCTCTTCCTCCTTTTCTTCTTTTTCTTCTTCTTCTTTGGTAACTGGTTCCGCCTCATCTGTTTCTGCTTCTTCTGGTTCTGTTTTTTTTCTTTTAGCAACAGTTGGATCTTTCTCCTCCTCTTCTTTCTCTTTCTCTTCTTCTATGGTATCTGGTTCAGCTATTGCCCCTTTACTTGTACTGGCGGCTGGCTTCTCCTCTTCCTCCTTTTCTTTTTCCTCCTCTTTTTCTTCTTCCTTTGCTGCCTCGGCCACTGCCGCAGGTGCCTCCGGAGATTTTTCTTGTTGTTCTCTTTGTCTTCGTAACCACGCTTTTCGCCTGCGACCCTTCAGGTGGGCAGGTGGTTGCTCCGGTTCCGTAATATGGATTCGTTTTTGCGCCAAAGCCGAGGCGGACGCCTTTAATTGCCGCAGTTTTTCGGCAGTCGTGTCCTCTGTAGTAGTATCGGTGGTCGTAGCAGCAGCAGCAGTAGCAGTAGCAGTGCTTGTAGAGGACGTTGTGTCACCTTTTGCGCTTGTCGTCGACTGTAATGATAATGATTGTTGTTGTGCGTGATTATTGTTGTTATTGTTGTTATTGGACAATTGTTCTAATTTTTCAATTTGCTTGGCAATGGCATCCAATTTTTGATTGAGAGCTTCGTTCATGGCCACTTCGTTAAAGGACGGCAATTCCGTCGCCAAACTAATTTTAAAGCCCTTGATGGTCCGAACTTCTCCAAAAAACGACATGAAAATAATGCCACCCAATCCCACGAAGAAAACAAAGCGACTGAAGGAACCCATCTTATTTTATGGTTGCAAATATGTGTATGGAAGGAAGGAATGTAATCTCCCTTGAACGTGTACTAGTAGTGTAGGTAGCCAGTCGTTTGGTTGTGTGTTGATACAGTGCTCAACCCGAAGTTAGTATATTGCAGCTATTATAGTCAGGTAATTTGCTAATCAAATCAAATAAATAAATTGATGGGTGAAGTCGGTGAAGTCAGCGGATATGTATGAAATATTTCGCTTGCATTTTTCCTGGTGTTGTGATGAACCGCGGAAACGTTGGGGGCCGGGTGGTCGTCATCATGCATCGCCTTTGATCGCGCCTGGATGTCTTTCTTATCCCCAACTCTAATTTTGGAAAACTAGAATTTGCCTGGTAAAATAATACCTCGCAGCAGCAAGCAATGAATAATGCGACAAAACTTAAATTGGGTACGATCTATCAATGGCATTGAGGATTTATCGGATGAGGTTATTCGTGAAATTGCCTTGGAAATTGCTCCTCATGATTATGCTCGGGTAGAGGTGGTAAACGCACTTTCGCAGCATGTTCGTCGTCATGGTATGACAGTGACGCCCACTTTTGCTGTTGATTTTGTGCGTGCTTCACTCCCTGGCATCACGGTGGAGAATGTAAGCAACGAATACATCCTAGAGCTTCTCCAGGAGGTGGTAAGGGTGCAGCAACAGGAACAGCAGCCTCCGCATGTGCAACAAGTCACCTACAATAGGGGTGGCAATGACGGCGTTTCTACACTTGATTCCGCATGTAAGGTCGATCGGAAGCTTTGACACATCAGCAGGAAATTCCGATAACCACGATGGTTCCCCTGTCGTCGTTGGGATGCCCAATGAGGGCCGCGGTCCGGGGGGTGATGATGACTCCAGTGGTTTGGTTCAAGCTGCGGGCGATGCTGCCAGAGCCATGGCACCAGATGATGTTGGCAGTGTGGCATCCTGGAGAATTTGGAGCCCGCGCGCATTGGTGATGCGACAGGGAATGCAATTAGTCCAGCTCGTTCGGTCCCGCAGCAAGCCTCTCGTCGACGTCTTAGAGCAGATGACGGCGGTGAGGAAAAAAAGATGGGGTAGACGCCGAGGAAAGCAGCGGGCGGAAGCAGCCCCGCACAGGACATCACTGAGGGTCGAAGGCATGCAGCATGCAGCATCAGTCGAGAAATAGTCTTATGTTGCCATGATCGCTATGGGGATTGGGGCAGAATGTCCAAGTAAGAGAAGAAACAGAAGAAGGAAGATTACTGTGCAGGGAAGAGATGCAGTGGAAGTTTGGAAAGAACCAGAGTCAGTCCCAAGCGAACTGCTTGAGTAGCGGCGCAGATTGAAAATATTTCCAACTCCTTATTCCAGAGCCACGACACACTCATTTCTTTTAGAGCAGGATGGGGGTGTCTGCACACTGTAATTTATTTAGATTTCTTCTATTAGGCTTTCTCTGATAGCGTAAATCACCATCGTGGTGCAAACATAGTGATCTAACAGCATGTTGTGTCGGTCACATTGATTCTGTGTTGCAATGCACTTCTTATTTCGTCCATTACTTCTGTTTCTTCTTCGCTTTAGTCTTCGGGTTCCAAATCAGACCAATTGCACATCAATGTTGCTGCCAAACAAGCACTTGTTTCTTGTATTGATGTTCAATAAGAAATCGTAAAATTCTCTTTTCTTCAGTTGTCCAAACTCTTTCCAAAAATACCAAGGTGAATTTGGTGCAAAAGAAGACAGCTCATCAAGCATTGAAAATTGAAAGGGTACGTAAACTGCAAAATAAAAAACTTTCTCTACTAGACAATTTCGAAAGGATTCCCACAGGACTTGAACTTCTTGTTAGTCGCCATGTCAAAACTTACCCATCATGACACCCGCTAGCTAGATCCACCTAGTAAATTTTGCACTGAAGTCTAATGAAATCAAACCATGCATGAATGCACTCTGAGAATTCCATCACTCATTTAAGTGGCTTTTTCCTGATTCTCTCAACTGATGCTATGACGACACAACAATGATGCTTGACAGCAATGCTAGCATTTGTCAAGCCTGTGAGCAACAGCTGTGGTTTCAGACAGCTTGGAGCAACCGCACACCAACATTGGCTGATTCTTCTGATGATTCTGATGAAAACAATGATGCAGCAAAGCTGGAGATCTCTGCCACAATGGTGTTGTTCAAAACATCTTCCCTTCTTGATGTCCGAAGACTTGTCAGCCGCACACCCTCACAAGGCTCCATCCACACAATCTGGTGCTTCAGCTAACAAATGGCCCCCAATGCTAGCAGTTGTCTTGTGTGCAACATTTGACCACTGGCCATTGACATTCTAGCAACAAAAATCTGAGACACAGTGCGGCGCCAGAAGGCAGGAGCAACTGCTGAAAATGTCAAAAAATGGCACAGGGATTCGTTAACCACTTAAATCTTTCATGTTGGGGTTGGCATTAATCCATAAGCAGCAAATGTGCCATTGTGTTATTTGATTCTTCTACATAGCTCTAGCAGCAGAGTTAAGTTGTGCACAGAGCACATGTTTGGCCTCAGCAACACCGCAACGGCAACATCAGCAGCACCAATTTGCTTAGCAGCCTGCCATTGTCTCCAACTCTGATTTTCAGGTGTTAAGAACAGCCAAAGCCTGGTCACCTGCACTTCACCTGCTAGCAGCTTCCCAAGTGGAAGTCTTGCTCCAGCTGGATGTCATCGTGTGCAGACCAGGCAGGAGTTTGGGCATTGAAGAGGGCTTCGTAGGTCCCGCAACAGCCAACCCTAACCTTCGGAGGAAAGTCGGACAAGCCAGGGTAGGGATCCCATTTTGTTTTGCGAGACAAAAGCAAGTGAGCAAAAAGAATGCAGAAATGAACTTCAACCTCCAGGGAACAAAACAAACCATGTTTGTGCAATGCCTAGAATAGGACATGCACAGAGTGTCCTCAAATGGGACTCATTCGTTTGTGACTCATTCACGGAAGCCACGCTCTTCAGCGCATGGGACTAGTTGCCACTAGCCCAATTCTTCACAAGTGGTGAAGAAGGTTGCTCGGAAGAGCACCGAACACGTAAGCAAGACCAATCGCCTATGTAAGATAACGGCTGCATATTTTACCCTCCCAACAACGTCCAGAAGACGTTTTGTTCTGGATGGCACAACAGGAGCTATCGTTGTAACGAAGTCATTCCCAAGTGAACAACATTCTATGTAACTGGCACGCCAATTCTTCACGTAGAAGCATTGTTCATCTCAGTAGAGAGGGGACTACGCCGAGGGATCTTGAGCTGAACCTCTCTCAAATGTTACTTTCATTTTAGCTTCATTCTGAAGCTTACAATTTTCATTTACAAACAACTCAAAAGGCCTGTAGCTTTTAGCGCAGTGCATTTTGATATCAAACCACAAATCGTTA
>ENA-ORBV01013643-ORBV01013643.1-microbial-mat-metagenome-genome-assembly--contig:-NODE-13643-length-12302-cov-5.355910_pt1 | contig 12302 bp, 9 predicted proteins | sample MGYA00237777_ERZ505514 | MGnify/ENA primary metagenome ERZ505514 (study PRJEB26160, sample SAMN06269048) | microbial mat metagenome | isolation source: Oligotrophic lake microbial mat | place... | reverse complement strand
GCGCCACGTCGCCGGCCTCGCCCACGTTGGCCGAGCAGTGCATCGGCATCGTGTCGCGCAACGGCAGCAGGTAGTTCATGACGGTGAAGATCGACTTCTTCATTTCGCCCGCGTAGTTGGTGCCGCCAATGAGTACGAGCTTCTTCGCAAAGTTCAGCAGGATGAATGTCTCGCTGCGCGTACCATCCACCGCCGGGTCGGCCTTGAAGCTCGGAATGTCGATGACGGTGAACTGCGGATCGTGCTGCAGGCGCACCTCGTCGCTCGGCTCGTTGATGAACATGTGGTGCACGAAGAGGCTGTGCCACGCCTTCTCGGTGATGAGGCGCACAGGCAGCCGATACGCAGGATCCGCTCCGGCGTAGACGTCCTGCACGAACAGTTCCTTGCCCTCGAGGGACGTCATCATGCGCGCGTGAAGCGCGTCAAACCTGACGGGGTCGATCGGACGGTTGACCTTGCCCCAGTCCACGTGGGCTTCACTCGAGGCTTCCTTCACGACAAACTTGTCATTGGGTGACCGGCCCGTATGCGGAGACGTGATGCAGACGATCGGTCCGTCGGCTGATAGCGCACCTTCGCCGCGCCGAATCGCCTCTTCATACAGCGCCGAAACGCCAAGACTCCAGTGCACCGTGCCCGGGTTCTGAATCCCGACGGCTGACAACTCGACTTTACGAACGGACATGAAAGACTCCTTTGGAGCACAAACAAACGTGCCATTTTAGCGCGTTCAGGCCCTGGCTTTCAAAGCGGTCAGCAGGGCCCCTCGCAGTGCGCACAAATCATAGGGAGCCGTCAGGGTGGCCACGGCCTGATCCCGCAGCACCCGCGCCTCGTCATCGTCGCCTCCCCGGGTCAACGCGATCAGCGAGACCCGATCGCGCACCCGGGTCCACGCCTCCTGCCACGGTTGCGCGTCCCCGGCAAGGACCGAGCGATCCACCACCGCGAGCGTAATGTCGTCCTCGGCCAGGCTTTCCAACGCCTCCCGCACATTCGGCACGGCGTGTACGGCGCATCCCCACCCGCCCAACGCGGCGGCGACAAAGTCGCGGGTCACCGCATCGGTGTGGGCCACCAGCGCGAGTGGGTGGGGACGCCCCGGACCGAGCAGCCCGCCCTGTTCACAGCGCACCGGCAACCGGATCGTAAAGGTGGTGCCTTTGCCGGGTTCGCTGGTCACCCAGATCTGGCCGCCGTGGTCGCGCACGATGCCGTACACGATGCTCAACCCGAGGCCGGTCCCCTCGCCCACGCCTCGCGTGGTGAAGAACGGGTCGAACACCCTGGCAATGTTGCCCGGATCAATCCCGTGCCCCGTATCGCTGACCGTCAACAATACCGCGCCGCACGCGGGTTCATCAGTGGCGGCCACCGTGAGTCGTTTGATGGTCGACGCCTTCATCGCCTGTTCGGCATTCAACACGAGGTTGAGCAGCGCCTGCTGCACCTGTCCGCCGTCCACAAACACCGGCGGCAGACCGTCGGCATACCGCGTGACCACCTCGATACTCTTGAGCCGGCTGTCATACGCGCGCAGGTCCACCACGCGATCGCACAAATCCACGATGTCGTGCCGACTGCGCTCGGCGGTCTGCCGACGGGCGAAGGTGAGCAGGTTGCGCACAATCCGTGCGGCGCGGTCCGATTCGGACACGATGCGCGCCACGTCATCAAGCAGCCCCTGTCCCGCCGCAGCGAGCGCCGGTTTGGACGCGACCTCTTCCTGCACCAACTGGGCGTATCCGATCACGCTCGTCAGCGGATTGTTCAGCTCGTGCGCCACCCCGGCCACCAGTTGACCAATGGCCGACATCTTTTCCGCCTGCACCAGCTGCGCCTGTGTCGATCGCAGGCGGTCAACGGTCGCCGTCAGTTCGGCGTTGGTGAGCGACACCTCTGAACTCAGGGTGCGCAACTGCCGCGCGCGTTCCCGTTCCGCGGTCATCTCCTTGGCAAACTGCACGGCCGCGCCGGCCGCATCGGGCACGGGCAACGTGGTGACTGCAAAAATCCGTCCGTCGGCAGTCGTGATTTCCTGATCAAGTCGCTGACCGGTACGGATGGTGCGCCCGACCAGACAGTCAGGACATCCGCCGCCACACAGACCGACTTCGGCACACGTCCGCCCCTGGGTCTCTCGAATCGCCCAGCCGCGCATTTCCGCCAGCGCGGCATTGGTGCGCATGGTCGTGGCCTGGCTGTCGAAGAGCGCGATGGGATCGCTGATGGCATCAAACGTCCGTTCCCATTGGACCTTCGCGCGGTGGACACGTTCGTACAGCTGACCATTGGCCACCGCGACACCAAACTGGCGTCCGATGGTCATCAGCACGCGCTCATCTTCGGCGTCAAACCGATCGGCCGCGTCCGAGACCAGTGTCAACACGCCCAGGGCGTTGTCGCCGGCCATCACCGGCACCGAGACGGCGCTGCGCAGCGGATATTCCTGCCGCCATTGCCCGATGTCCTCACCGGCGATGTCGGTGCGGCGAATCGGGCGATGGTCCACCATCGTGGCGTCGGACGGCCACTCCTCGCGAGTCGCATACATCTGGCGCACCAGATCCACAGGCGCACCATGCACGGCGCGCACGGCGAGAGGGCCGCCGTCGAGGGGGACGAGTCGCAGGACGGCCCAGCGGACCTCATAGGCCGTGGCCACCCGTTCGAGTCCGCCCTGCAGCGCCTCGTCGATTTCGATCGACGAGGACACCGTCCCCGCCACCTCGTTCAGGAGGCGCAGTTCCCAGGTGAGACGCTGCCGTTCGATCGCGCCCTTGCGCCGCTCGAAGGCACGCACCACGGTCGCAAACAGCTGCGCCGGATCAAACGGCTTCGGGACAAACGCAAACACCTCTTGCGCATAACTCTCAAGCGCACTCGACAGACGCCGATCAGCGGAGATCACAATCGCCTCAGCTGTCACGTCATGGTCGCGGACCACTTTGATCACGTCGAGACCGGATCCGGTGCCCAGGCGCAGGTCCACCACCACCACACCGAACCGCCGCGCCGCCACCGCCGCCACGGCTTCTTCGATGGACTGGACGCCGACGACCTCCATCCCGCGCGCCTTCCCGACGTGCGACAGCATCCCCAGGACAAACGGGTCATCGTCAACTACAAGTACGGCGTCGGATGTCATATTCACGAAGTAGTGCCTGACCGTGGGGAGCAGCCGCATTAAAATACGATGAAATGGCGATTCACGAAACCCGAATCGCCCGACTGCCCATCGTTGCCGCCGTGATGACGATGATCACGTGGGGCGCGGCCTGCGGTCCGGGACGGGTAACGCTGCCCGGGGCGATTGGCCCGGAACAGGCCACGTCGCTGCGCGTCAGAATCACCGGCCGCGTGGTGTCGGTGCCCGTTGAACGGTATGTCCTGGGCGCCGCCTTGTCGGAAATCACCCCCACGGGAGAAACGGCGGCGACCGCCGCCCGTGTCTACGAAGTGCAGGCCGTAATCGCCCGCAGCTACGCGCTGGCCCACCGCGGCCGACATGCGGCCGAAGGGTTCGACCTGTGTGACACGACCCACTGCCAGGTCTACCAGCCGGACCGGATCAAGACGTCGTCGTTTTCCACCATCGCGGAGGGCGCCGTCACACGGACGCGCGGCCAGGTGCTGCGCGCCGGTCAGGCGATTATCGACGCGGTGTTTCATGCCGACTGCGGAGGCCATACCACGACCCCCGCGGCCGCCTGGAACGGGACCAACCATTCCTATCTGCCGGCTCGGGAGGATCGCGTGCCCGGACTCACCCACCGGACCTGGACGTTTGAGGCCAGCGAGGCAGATTGGCGGACGCTGCTTAATGGCGACACCAGAACCTCGGTGGGGGCGATCCTCCGGACCATTGAGGTGATCTCGACCGGACCTGGCGAACGGGTCACTGGTGTGCGCCTTGTGGGAGCCCGAGAGCGGGCAATCACCGGGGACGTACTCCGATCCGTGATCACGGCCGCCCGAGGCGCGAGGGCCCTGATGAGCACCCGCTTCACCGTGCACCGGACACCGGCTGGCTTCCGACTGGTCGGGTCAGGGTTCGGCCACGGCGTCGGACTGTGCCAGGTTGGGGCAATTGCCCGTGCCCGCCGCGGCGACCGCCTCGTCGACATCCTCACCCATTACTACCCAGGCACCGGACTTCGGTAAACAAGCGTATTCTCTGTGCGTATCCACTATTAGTTGATGGCTGGTGAAACCACTCGGGAAGCCGACGCGCGAGTTGCGATAGACGTCAAGGCGATGCAGGCCGCCGGGCAGCTGGATGCTGCCCGCGAACGATATGCCGAGTTGGTGGAACGGCATCAGCGCCGGGCGGCACGGATCGCGTATCACTACGTCCGTGACTCGGCCGACGCCGATGAAGCGGTGCAGGACGCGTTCGTGAAGGCCTACACCCATCTCGGGACGTTCCGCGAGGAACTCCCCTTTGAGATCTGGTTCACGCGCATCCTCATCAATGGCTGCCTGGACCGCATCAAGGCCAAACGTCGCCGCGAACGGTGGATTGCCCGGCCGACGATTGACTCGAACGGCGAAGAACGCGACCCGGCGGAGAATCTGCCGTCGCGCAGTCCGAGTCCGGAAGCCCGGCTGCTCCACAACGAGCGGCGGCAGCGTCTGAAGAAAGCGATGGTCCAGTTGCCGGAACGCCAGCGGCTGGTGTTTGTGTTGAGTCATTTTGAAGGACGGACCTCTCGTGAAGTCAGCGCCGTAACCGGCCTGAACGAGTCCACCGTCCGAGTGCATTTGTTCCGGGCCATTCGTCGGCTCCGCTCGCTGCTCGCACCGGGCGCCGAGCTCCCGACCAAAGCCGTCGGAAGTGAAACAACGGCAGTGAAAGGCAGGGTTCGTCATGGGTCTCGCTGACCTCGTATTGCGCCGCGGACATCTCTCGGAAGGCGCATTGGTGGACGTCTGGACCACCGGCATCCGTCCGGCACACCTGGACTCGTGTGACCCGTGCGCGACACGCGCCATTGAATTGAGCCGCTGGCTCGAAGACGTGCAGGCCATCGGCCGCGCGGACGCCGACGCCGTGTTCTCGGAAGAACGTCTCTCCACCCAGCGTGATTCGGTCATGAACCGACTCGCCCAGCTTGATCGCCGATCGAAGGTCATCAGCTTTCCCGCCGCTGCGCCCTCGACGCGCGAAGTGGCGGCGGGCCGTCGGGGCAGCCCCGGCTGGTTGCTCGCCGCTGCCGCAGCCGGTCTGATGATCGGTGTCGTGTCGATGGAACTGAGCCACATGATCCCGTTTGGTGGCTCGGACCAGCCGGCCCCCCTGGTCGCCACCGCGCCTGCCCAGATGCCTGGGATGGACGATGCCAGTTGGTTGGACATCACGTACGACCGGCCCTCAGTCGGCGGACTTCATGCGCTCGACGAGATGACCCCCCGCGTCGCGGACGTCATGCTGGCATCCAATCGATAAACTCGGGGTCCCGGGGTCCAGAAGTCCTGGAGTCCGGTAAACTAGTCCTTCTGTGCCCCCCATTATTTTCCGCAAGGGTCTCGATATGAAGGCGGCGGTGGCCGGCCAACTGGCTGCCGCCTACGACTCGGCCATCGTGGACGAGCTCAAGCAGTCCGGCTTCGTCCGCACCCACGGGCGCCTCACCATCCATCTCGCGAAGGAATTTGGCTTCTGTTACGGCGTGGACCGCGCGGTGGACTATGCCTACCAGACCCGCAAACGGTTCCCCGACAAACGGGTCTTCCTGACCGGCGAAATCATTCACAACCCCCACGTCAACGATCAACTCCGCGCCCAGGGCATCCGGTTCCTCACCGACGCGGGCGAAAGTGGGGCCGTGCTGGGGCGAGACGATGTCGTCATCCTGCCCGCGTTTGGTGTGTCGGTCGGCGACATGGCCAGGCTCGACGCCCAGGGCTGCACGCTCGTGGATACGACCTGCGGATCGGTGCTCACCGTCTGGAAAAACGTCAAACGCTATGCCCAGGACGGCTTCACGTCGGTCATCCACGGCAAGGTCACCCACGAAGAAACCCGCGCCACCGCGTCCCAGGCCACGCAATACCCCTCCGGCCACTTCCTCATCGTCCTCAATCACGAAGAAGCGGCGTTTGTCTGCGACTACATCGTGCACGGGGGTGACCGGGCGGCGTTCCTGGCGAAGTTCGCCACGGCCGTCTCCCCCGGCTTTGATCCGGACGTCCACCTCCAGCGCATCGGCTGCGCGAACCAGACGACGATGCTGATGAGTGAGTCGCTGGAGATTGGTGAGATGTTCGGAACGGCGATGGCCCGGAAGTTCGGGGCGGAGGCACTCCCCTCTGCCTTCAGGGCGTTCGACACCATTTGCAGCGCCACGCAGGAGCGCCAGGATGCGGTCATTGCCCTGCTCGATGACGTCCGCCTCGACCTCATGGTGGTGATCGGGGGCTATAACTCCAGCAATACCTGCAATTTGGCAAAAATCTGCGCCGACCGGTGCCCCACCCTGCACATTGCCGACCCGGACTGCCTGGTGTCGGCACGGGAGCTCAGGCATCGGCCGATCGGGAAACCGTCAACGGCGGCCGTTCCCGAGGAAATCGCGCTGAATTGGCTGCCAGATGGCCCCGTCACCCTCGGCCTGACGGCCGGCGCATCGACCCCCAACAACATCGTCGGACAGGTGATCGGGCGCCTTGAGGCGCTGGCCGCCGATCCCACCCCTTCGTAAACAAGCGATTTTCGCCGGGCGTAAGAGAAAGGTGTGAGGACCAGACTTTTGGTGATCGGCGTGGTGGTGTTTTTTGCAGTGCTGTGGGCCCCCAGTCCCAGGGCGGCAGGTCCCCAGACCACCGAAGCGCCCAAGACCCAGCAGTCACGACCCGATCAGAATCGCGGCAACAGCCAGCGGCGTGCGCCGTGGTGGAAGGATGCCGAGGCGATGAAAGAAATCGGCATCAGTGGGGACCAGTCCAAAAAAATTGATGACCTGTTCCACAAGGGGCTGCCTGAGGCCATGGCGCATGACCGTGAGCTCAAGAAGCAGGAAGCGGAACTGCATCGACTGATCAAGGAACGCACGGTCGGCGCCGACGTGATTGCCGTCCAGGTGGATCGCGTCGAAGCGCAGCGCACCACCCTGAACAAACGACGGACGGTTATGCTCTACCAGATGTACCAGCTGCTCTCCGCGGACCAGTACGCGAAGCTGGTGGCCTTTAATGAGCGGCGGAACAACGGACGCGGCAACTCATTCCGGTAGACAACGTAAGAACAACGGTATTCAGTAACCAGGCAGGTGCGCAGCGCGCCACGGCGACGCTGTCCAAATGGAGCAGGCAGATGACGAAGCAGAAGGCACACGGAATGGCATGGGCGGTCGTAGCGGCATTGGCCGTTCCGGCGATGGCGATGGCGCAGGCAGCGGGGCCGCAGACGGCGACGCCGGCGGGCAGCATTCAAATTCAGCAGCAGGATCGATACGTGGTCGGCCGCGCGTTGCCGCCCGAGGTGCCCGGCACCCAGCGCATCGAGGTGACACTGGAGCAGGCGATTGAACGCGCGCTCGAGAAGAACCTCGATATCGCGAGTGCGAAGCTCAATCCACAGATGCAGGACTATACGCTGCAGGCCGCACGCGCGAATTTTCGCCCGACGCTCAACGGCAATTACAGTTACCGGAACTCGTCGCAGGTGTCGAGCTCACAGCTCGACGGCGGTGCGCGCGTGACCAGTCAGGTGAACTCGTTCGGCACGTCGATGAGTCAGCGCCTGCCGTGGCAGGGTGGACAGGCGTCGTTCAACTTCACCAACAACCGGAACGCCAGCGACAATGCGTTCTCGACGCGCAACCCGAGTTATTCGTCCAACCTGAACCTTCAGTACACACAGCCGCTCCTGGCGGGCCGCACGATTGACAGCCAGCGTAATGCGTTGCGAACGGGTGAAATTCAGAAGACCATCGTCGACATCCAGCTGCAGACGCAGATCGAGAACATCAAGAATCAGGTGCGCGTGCGGTATTGGGCGCTGCGCCAGTCGATTGAAGCCATCGAAATTCAGCGCCGTGCGCTCGCGCTGTCGACCCAGCAACTGGCCGACCAACGGATCCGCGTCGAAATCGGCACGTTGGCCGAAATTGATCTCGTCCAGCAGGATCTGCAGATTGCGCAGGGCGAACAGAGCCTTCTCGCGGCCGAAATTGCGTGGCGCAACGCGGAACTGGCGTTCAAGCGACTCCTGGTGGACAGCACAACTGACGATTTCTTCCGCGCGACCATCATTCCCACGGAACTGCCCTCCTTCGCCGAGCAGACGGTGAACATCCCCGACGCGGTCAAGCGCGCCATCACCGAACGCACCGATATCGTGACGGCACGCCAGCAGCTGCGCATCACTGAGATGGGCCTTGAACTGTCGAAAAATGGCATCATGCCCAGCCTCGGTCTCACCGCGAGCTACGCGCTGGCCGGCATCGGCGGCAACGAATTCCAGCGTTCGGGCCTCGGCGGTGCACCGGTGCTCATCAATGAAAGCGGTTACGTTGACGCCCTTCGTTCCATCGGCGCCTTTGACACGCCCACCTGGCAGCTGGCGTTCAACTTCAGCAAGCCCCTCGGTCTCTCGGCGCAGAAGGCGAACCACCTCCGGTCCGAGTTGCAGTATCAGCAGTCACTGACCAGCCTGAAGTCGACGGAGTTGAACATCGAAACGGCCGTCACGACCGCGGGCCTCGATGTGCAGAGCACCTACAAGCAGTTGCTGGCCGCGCAGAAATCCCGTGAAGCCGCCGAGCGCACACTCGAGGCGGAACTCACCCGCTTCGGCGTCGGCATGTCCACCAACTTCCAGGTCATTCAGTTGCAGAACTCGCTGACCAGCGCGCGCAACAACGAGCTGTCAGCCACGATTCGATACATCAACGCCGTCGCCGAGTTCGACCGCGTGCAGCGCATCGGCGGTTAGTGGTTTTATGAAAAAACTCGTCGTTGTCGGCCTTCTCGTACTCGGCGCAGCCGGCACGTATTACTACACCACCCGCACAGGGTCGGCCGCCGGAACACCGGCGGCCGGCGGGGGCGCACCAGGCGGCGGCATGGGTCGCGGAGGCTCCGGCCGCCCGGCGCTGACCGTCGATACCGCCGCGGCCACGCGGGGCGAAGTCATCGAATACATCACCGTGGTCGGCAATCTCGTCGGCCAGTCAACCGTGGATATCGTGCCGCGAGTGGCGGGTCGCATCGACTCGCTGACGGCCAAACTGGGCGACCGCGTCACGCGTGGACAACAGGTCGCGAAGATCGAAGATCGTGAATTGCGGCAGCAGGTGATTCAGGCGGAACAGAGCCTGGAAGTGAACCGCGCGACGGTGAAGCAGCGTGAAAGTGATCTGCAACTGCGCAGGACCACACTCGCCCGGCAGCAGGAACTGCTTGCCAAAGGTCTGCAGACTCGTCAGGTGATCGAGGACGCGGAGGCGGGGTTCAACTCGGCCGTGGCGGCCGTCGACCTCGCCAAAGCGCAGCTCGCACAGACAGCAGCCCGCATCGACGAACTCAAGATCACGCTCTCGAACACCACGATCGTCTCGCCGGTGGACGGCTTTGTCGGCCGCCGCAATTTGGACCAGGGCGCGTTTGCCGGCGCCAACACCGTCATCCTGCAGGTCGTCGATATCGGCACCGTTCGCATGATCTCGAACCTCGTCGAAAAAGACTTCACGCGCATCACGCAGGGTGTGCAGGCGCTGGTGGAAGTGGACGCGTTTCCCGGTGAACAGTTCGCGGGTGTCGTGAGTCGTGTGGCGCCGGTGTTTGACGCGGCCACCCGGACGGCCTCCATGGAGATCGAAGTCCCGAACCCCGGGTATCGCCTCAAGCCCGGCATGTATGCGCGCGTCCGATTGACCGCGCAGCGCAAAGCCGATGCCCTGATGGTGCCCCGCAATGCCGTGGTGGACAGCGAGGGACGACGCGGCGTGTTCCTGCCCGACGGTCAGACCGCGAAGTTCCAGCCGGTGCAAACGGGTCTGCAGGACACCAACAACGTGGAGATTCTCGAGGGGCTGACCGAAGGTCAGCGTGTCATCACCACCGGCGCCCTCGCGCTGCGTGAAGGGGATCGGATCACTCCGATGAACATGCCCGGCGGTGGCGCCGCGGGCCGTCAAGGCGGCGGGCGCTCCGGCGGCCGCGGTGGACAGTAACCCCCGGTAACCCAACGCCCAGCAGTTCGGAGCCAGTGTCATGAGTATTCCTCGTCTTGCCATTCACCGCCCGGTCACGATGTTCATGGTGTCGTTGATCGTCATCCTGCTCGGGTTGATTTCCGTGACGCGGCTGCCGGTCGACCTGATGCCCGATGTGTCCTTCCCCAGCCTCACGGTGCGCGTCGGGTATGCCGGCGTCGGCCCCGTCGAGATTGAGGAACTGGTCGTGCGGCCGCTTGAGCAGTCACTCGCCGCCGTGCCGGGGCTTGAACAGGTGAACTCGACGGCCAGCGAGGGCTCGGGCACCGTGCGCCTGAACTTCGTGTGGGGCACTGACCTCAACGAGGCGGCGGATGAGGTCCGGACCCGTGTCGATCGCGTGCGAGGCCGACTCCCCGACGACGCCGACTCGCCCACCATTTTCAAGTTTGACTCGAACTCTATGCCCATCATCGGCATCGGTGTCGAAGGCGACTACGACCGCGTGACGCTGCGCGAGATGGCAGAGATCGATCTCGTCCCCCGCCTGGAGCGCGTCGAGGGTGTGGCCTCGGTCACGGTCGACGGCGGCCTTCGGCGCCAGATTCGTGTGGAACTCTCGCGCGAAAAGATCACCGCGCTGGACCTGCCGGTCGATCGCATCATCCAGACCATCCGCACCGAGAACCAGAACGTCCCGCTTGGCGAAGTCAACGAAGGCGACACCACCTTCCTGCTCCGCTCCTCAAGCCAGTTTGATTCGATCGACTCGATTCGGAACCTCATTGTCTTCACGCGCGGCAGCGTGCCGGTCTACCTGCGCGATATCGCCGAAGTGCGTGACACCACCGAGGACTTCCGGTCGTTCACGCGCATCAACGGCAAGGCCGGCGTGCGCATGCGCGTGACCAAACAGTCCGGCAAAAACACGGTCGCGATTGCCGAAGACGTCAAGGCCGAGATCGAACGTATCAATCGCGACGTGCAGGGCCTGCGACTGACGGTCCTGGAAGATCAGTCCAAGTTCATCGAACAGTCCATTTCGGCCGTGCGGGACGCCGCCATCTTCGGCGCCATCCTCGTGATCATTGTCATCTTTGCGTTTCTGCGGAACCTCCGCTCGACGTTCATCATCTGCACATCGATTCCGATTTCGATCATCGGCACGTTTGCGCTGCTCTACTTCGCGGGTTTCACGCTCAACACCATGACGTTCGGCGGGCTGGCGCTTGGCGTCGGCATGATCGTCGACGCCTCCATCGTCGTCCTGGAGAACACGTTCCGGCACATGGAGATGGGCAAACCGCGCATGCAGGCGGCCATCGACGGATCTGAAGAAGTATGGTCCGCGATTCTGGCGTCCACACTTACGCACGTGGCCGTGTTTGTGCCGCTGCTGTTCCTCTCGGGCGTGTCGAGCATCATCTTCACGCAGCTCGCCATCGTGGTCATCTTCTCGTTGTCGATGTCGTTGTTTGTCGCGGTCACCATCGTTCCGGTGCTCTGTTCGCGCTTGCTGGTCCTGCCCAAGCCGGTCTCGGAACGCTCGGGTCTGTCCGGTACGTTGTTCACCGCCAGTGAACGGGTGCTCGACGGTCTGGACAGCGGGTACCGCCGCGTGCTGCACACCGCGCTCCAGCACCGTCCGACCATCCTGGCCACGGCGACCGGCCTGACCCTGGCGGCCATCCTCATCCTGCCGACCATTCCGGCGGAACTCATGCCCGCGACCGACGAGGGCGAAGTCTCCGTGAATGCCCGCCTGGCTGTCGGCAGCCGCATCGAGCGGTCCGAGGCCATCGTGCGGCAACTGGAAGAGATGGTTGCCCAGCATGTGCCCGAGATCACGGAAGTGGTGTCCTCGGCCGGAGGCGGCGGCTTCATGGGTGGAGGCAGCGGTTCGGCCTCGCTGACACTCAAACTCACGCCGAGGGATCAACGCACCCGCAGCAGCGAACAGATTGCCACCGACCTGCGCCGTGTGCTCGTCGGCCTGCCCGGTGTCACCATCACGACCCGTGCCTCTGGTGGCAACCAGTCCATGAACCGGATCCTGGGCAATCTCAATTCCTGTCTCTTATACACATCTGACGCTGCCGACGAATAGAGAGGTGTAGATCTCGGTGGTCGCCGTATCAT
>ENA-ORBV01013641-ORBV01013641.1-microbial-mat-metagenome-genome-assembly--contig:-NODE-13641-length-12303-cov-3.696139_pt1 | contig 12303 bp, 11 predicted proteins | sample MGYA00237777_ERZ505514 | MGnify/ENA primary metagenome ERZ505514 (study PRJEB26160, sample SAMN06269048) | microbial mat metagenome | isolation source: Oligotrophic lake microbial mat | place... | reverse complement strand
CGCCGACCACCGAGATCTACACCTCTCTATTCGTCGGCAGCGTCAGATGTGTATAAGAGACAGGTTCGACTCCGAGCCGGGCGTCGGCAGCACCTTCTTCATTTCTCTGGGGGCGCAGTGAGCGCCGCGTTGATTTACCCAGTCCTTGACCTGCCCACGTGCGTCCTTGTCGAAGATTCGGACGAGGACGCTGATACGGTGGCCGAGGCGTTGCGCCGTTGCGGCATTCCGGGTCGCCTGCAGCGCGTGTCCAACGGCGACGATTGCCTCACGCTGCTGCGGGGGGCGGGGGCGACGCAACCGCCGGCGCTGGTGCTGATGGACCTGAGTACACCTGGCACCGACGGTCGCGACGCGCTGCGCCAGATCAAGGAAGACAGCAAGCTCAAACGCATTCCGGTCGTCATCACCAGCGCGTCGGCGAATCCGCGCGATCTTGAGTTCTGCTATAGCGCCGGCGCCAATGCGTACCACGTCAAGCCGGTGAGCCACCCGCACCATCTGGCCGAGATGACTCAGGTGCTGCAGTACTGGCTCGGCGCCGTCAGGCGGCCGGCCTACCGCATGCCGACGGCATGAAAGGGGCGCCCTGTCGCGTTGTCATTGCCGATGACAATCCTGACGATCGGCGTGAGATCCGGCGTCTGCTGCTGACCGGCAGCGAATCGCGCTACGAATTCATCGAGTGCGAATCTGCTGCCGAGGCGTTGCGACTCGTCATGGAATCGCTTTCGCCGACGCCCGACTGCCTGTTGCTCGACTTTTACCTTCCCGACATGGATGCGCCGGAGTTGCTGCCGGCCCTGCATACTGCGGAGGGCCTGACAGCCTGTCCGGTGTTGGTGCTCACTGGGACGGCCGACTCGAGCCACGGGCGCGAGGTCTTGCGGCTGGGCGCGCAGGACTTCATCGGGAAGGCGTGGCTGACTCCTCCCGGGCTGTCGCGGGCGGTCGACAACGCCATCGAACGCTGGACGATGCAACGCGAGCTGCTCGACAGCCGTCGCGCGCTGCAAGTACGCGAGCGCCAGTTACACAGTTTGGCGAAGAACATACCGGACATCCTGACGCGTTTCGACCGTGCGTACCGACTTGTCTTCGTCAACGCCGCAGTGGCGCGCGTCACCGGGCGGTCGGTCGAGGAGATTCTCGGTCTCACCATTCGCGAGCTGGGGCTGCCCGTTGAACTGCGCAACCGATGGGAAGGGGCGCTGGCGCGCGTGTTCGAAAGCGGTACAGCGGAAGAGCTGGCGTCGACGTTCGATGGCCCCGGGGGACTGACCTACTTCTCGTCGCGCCTCGTCCCGGAGTTTGAGGCCGACGGGCGGATCGAACAGGTGCTTGGCGTCACCCGGGACATCACACAGCTGCACCTGCAAGAGTTATCAACGAGCGAACTTGCCCAGCGACTGCAGATGGCGCTGGCGGCGGCGCAGGCGGGCGCCTGGTCCTGGGACATCCGCAGCGGAGCGATCAGTTGGTCGGCGGAGAGCTCTCTGCTGTACGGCCGTTCGCCGGCTCTCCTTCCGCCGCTGTACAGTGACTGGCTCGAGGCGGTACATCCCGACGATCGCGCCGACGTTGACGGCGCCGTGCGTGACGCATTGAGCCGGAAGGTGGCCGAGTTCCACGCCGAGTTCCGCATCCTGCGGCCGGACGAAGATCCGCGCTGGATTCTGAGCATCGGCAAGGCGGAGTTCGATGCAGCGGGCGAGGCGGTGCGAATGGTTGGCATCAACCTCGACATCCAGGACCGCAAGCGAATCGAAGCGGCTCTGCAGGACGAAGACCGGCGCAAGGACGAGTTTCTGGCCACGCTCTCCCACGAACTGCGGAACCCGCTCGCGCCGTTGACGAGCGCGCTCGAAGTGCTCAAGCTGGCACCAGCGGGAGCGGACGTGGCCGCCACCGCGCTCGGTGTGATGGAGCGTCAGCTCAGCCATCTGGCACGACTGGTGGACGACCTGCTCGATGTCGCGCGCATCCGCAGCGGCAAGATCACGCTGAAGGTTGAGAAGGTGTCGATCGGTGACGTGGTGCGGCAGGCGGTCGAGGCCTGCCAACCGCTGATCGACAGCGCTCAGCATCGGATCACCGTCGTGGTGGAGCCGGCGCAGATGGCGGTCGAGGGCGACGAGGTACGCCTCACCCAGGTGCTGACCAACGTGCTGAACAACGCGATCAAGTACACCCCCGACGGCGGCCACGTCCTTCTGCAGGCTGGCATCGAAGAGGGTCACGTGCTCGTGCGCGTCGTCGATGACGGCGTCGGCATTGCGCCGCGCATGCTGTCCGAGGTGTTCGAGCTCTTCACACAGGTTGACCTCACTCGGGACCGCACCGGTGGTGGCCTTGGCATCGGCCTGTCGCTGGTGCGCAACCTCGTTCAGCTGCACGGCGGGACCGTGCGCTGCGACAGCCGCGGGCTGGGTCTGGGTACCACCTTCGAGATTCGCCTGCCACTGCTGGTGGCGGTCGCGGCCGAGGTCAGCACGGACGCCGACGCAGCGCCGCAGATGCACGCGCTGGCACGCGAGGACACCGGGACGGACGATGCGTCGCGCCGTCTCCTGCTGATCGATGACAACGTCGACGGCGCCGAAACGATGGCGGCCATGCTGCGCCTGCGCGGCTACCAGGTCTGGACGGCGCACGAGGGCGTGGCCGGGCTGGCGACAGCGTTGGCGATTCGCCCGGCCATCATGGTGGTGGACATCGGCTTGCCGACCATCGACGGCCACGAAGTAGCACGCCGCGTGCGCGCCGAACCCAGTCTGCGCGATGTGCGGCTGATCGCGCTCACCGGCTGGGGCAGCACCCACGATCAAGACCTCTCGCTGCAGGCGGGTTTCGATGTGCACTGCACCAAGCCGGTCGACCTGACAGCACTGGAAAGCCTGCTGGCACCGCCGCGACCTGCCGGAAGCGAGGATCGCGGCGGCCAGCTTGCAACGTAAGCGTTGACTCCACGACAAGCGCCCGGTGGATTGTCGTCGTGCTCGCCGCCTGATAGCATTGCCCGCATGACCCGCACGGTTCGCACGGTTCTGCTGACGATCGGCCGGATGCCGAAAGCGCTCGAGGTGGCGCGTGCCCTCGCGGGTGCGGGCCACCGCGTGGTCGTGGCGGATCCGTTCGCCTGGCACATCTGCCGCGTGTCGCGGGCCGTCGCGCGTAGCTACCGCACCACGGCCCCGAACGTGGACGCCGAGCAGTATCTGCGAGACCTGCTACGCATCATCGAGCGCGAGCGGGTGGACGTCGTCGTGCCGCTGTCCGAAGAGACGATGCACGTGGTGGGACTGCAGGGGCGCCTGCCGGCCCACGTGCAGCTCTACACGTCGGACCGGGAGCTGGTGCGCACGCTGCACGACAAGCATCGCTTCAACGCGCTCGTCGCCTCGCTCGGCTTGTCGGCGCCGCGCACCGCACTGCTGGGCGAGCCTGAGGCCGCGCGGCTTGCGGCTGAGACGGAGGTCGTGATCAAGCCGGTGTTCTCCTGCGCCGGCATGGGCGTGACCTTCCTGGCGCCTGGCGCCGAGCTTCCGCCCAGCGACCCGCAGACGGCACAGGTGGTGCAAGCGCGCGTGCGCGGCGAGGGGCGAAGCAGCTTCACCGTGGCGCATCACGGCCGCGTGCTGGCCACGGTGGTGTACGAGGGCACCGTGTTCCAAGGCACCGTGTCCACCTGCTTCCGCCGGGTGGACGACAGCCCCGCGGTGGAGGCGTGGATCAGGGCCTTCGTGGGCGCCACCGGATACCACGGCTTCGTATCGTTCGACTTCATTGTAGATGCGGACGGCACGCCCCAGGCCATCGAGTGCAATCCGCGGGCCACCAGCGGCGTGCACTTCGTGGAGCCGACGGCCCTGGCGCATGCGATGCTCCCCGCTGATGGCACGGAGCCGGCCGTCGTGCCCTTCAAGGCGGAACGACTGTTCCAACAGCTCTACACCACGCTCACCGAGACGCAGCGGGCCATGTTCACGGGCCGGGCGTTCCGCGACAAGCTGCAGCAGCTGCTCTCGGCGCGCGATGTGATCTGGTCGCGTACCGACCCTTGGCCGTTCGTGCTCATGACGCCCGTGTCTTACCAGATTCTGGCGATGAGCATCGTTCAGGGGATCCCGATGGGCGAAGCCGCCACGCGCGACATCGGGTGGTTCCGGGATCCGGACGCGAGCCAATCGACACCCGAGCATCGCATGCTCGGCCAGTCGGAAACCGGCGGCGTGGGCCCCACGCCTCCCAACGAGTCTCCGGTGCTGGCTGCGCGCGCTGAATAGCGTTGGCTCGCGACCCGCGTTTCGTCCCTCCGCCTTCACCTCCGTGCCCATGCGTCGACCCCTGCTCTACACCGCGGCCGCCCTGTTCTTCGTCTATGAGCAGGTGGCCATCTACCAGTGGCTGCAGCAGAACGGCTCCGTCTCGGCCGGCCTCGCCCACGCGTGGACATCGCTGCGCGCCGACCCGGCGCTCTTCATGGCCTGGAACGACATGGCGGTGTTCACCGCCGTGGTGCTCGTGTGGCTGTGGCGCGACCTCAACACGAGCGGCCTCACGCGGCTCTACTGGTTTGCGACGCTGTTTATGGGCTGCCCACCGCTACTCGTGTACCTCGCGCGGCGCAAACCGCCGCGTCTGGCCGTGCCGCAGGACGGTGAAGTCGTGGGGCGGTAGACCACGGTCCTGCAGCGCCGCCGCGAGGTCGCGCGGAGGCTGCTCCGGGGCCTCGTCGCTGAGCGAGAATGTGCCCCAGTGCACACCGATCGCCTCACGTGCGCGCACGTCGAGCATGACCTGCACTGCCTCGTCGGGGTTCACGTGCTGCGGCTGCATGAGCCATCGCGGTTCGTAGGCACCAATGGCAATGGCCGCGAGGTCGAAGGGTCCCAGACGCTCGCCGATGCGCGCGGGCGCGTCAGAGTAGCCCAGGTCCCCGGAGAACCAGAACCGGAACGTCGGGTGCAAGATCGCCCAGCTCCCCCACGGCGTGTCGTTGCGGCGCAGGATGGAGCGGTTGGACCAGTGCTGCACCTGCAGGAAGTGAAAGGCGAGACCGGGCAGCTCCTCGAGGCCTTCTACCGCGTCATCCCACTCAACGGGAATCACCAGCGGACGTCCGTGCCGTAGCGCAGGCGGTGCGACGTAGCGCGCGAACCAGGTCTCCACGCCCTTCGGCACCAGAAAGCGCGGCGCCCCACCCGGCTGTCGCTGCAGCGCCCGTACCGATGGCAGGTCGAGGTGGTCGAAGTGGTTGTGCGAGAGCACCACCGCATGAATGTGCGGCAGGTCGCGCAGGCGGATGCCGGGTGGCTGCATGCGCTTCGGGCCGGCGAACGGCACGGGCGACGCAAACGTGCTGAAGATCGGATCAGTGAGGATGTTGCACCCCGCCACCTGCAGGAGCACGGTGGAGTGCCCGATCCAGGTGACCGTGGGCGCACTTCGATTCTCGCGCAGGAACCCGAGCTCCGGCTCCATCACCGGCAAGTCAGCGCGCGGCGGAAGCAGTCGGCCGCGACGCAGACGATCGAAGGTCCAGCGCAGCGCACCCCGGCTGTCTACGTCGACGCCGGTGCGGTTCCGGTAGGGGCCGATGGTGGGGGACATGAGCGAGGCGACGAGGAAGGGGCGGGGCTGGCTGTGGAACGTACACGCGGTGATCCCCGCACTTAAAGAGGGGGAGCTTCCGACGCGACGCGCCGACGCGGTTGCCTTGGACAATGCGCGCGCGGTAGACTCCCCGAGCGCTTGGGCACGTCACGTGGCCTCGCGCACTGTCCCAACCTCGTGTGGAGCTCGTGGTGTTCATCCCTCTCTGGGTGTTGATGGCGTTCGGTTCCGTGCTCTTCCTGCTGCTCCTGTGGGCCCTCTTTGCCGTGAACGGCCGCAATCTGCTCCCCTTCCCCGATCCGGGGTCGCGCATCTTCGCCGCGCGCTCTCGCGGGGCGCAGGAGGCACTCATCACCCTGCTGGAACGCCACGGGCTCCGGCAGCGCTACTGGGGCATCACATCGGGCGTGCGCCGAGCCATCTTCTGGGACTGGACCATCATCAGTGTGCCCACCCCCGAGGTGCTCGCGAAGGAGGGGGGCGCCGCCTGCAGCATCGGGCTCGTGGTGGATGACCCACCGCGCCGCGCCGATGAGGCCGCGCAGTTCCTGCGCTCGCGCGGCTTCTCCGCCGAAGTGGTGCTCGATGCGGAGCCGGAGATCCCGATCGTATTCGTCATCACCGATGCATTCGTGAGCACGTCCCTCAGCTTCCGCCGCCACGCCGTGCACTTCCCGCATCCGCAGCCCCTGTCGCACGGCCGGACGGCGTGAGCGCGGCGGCGCTGTACCGTCCGCCGGCGCCCACCCTGCGTGGACCCCTGTCGTCGCTCATTCGCACGGCCCTCCGGCGCGACCGCGACCTGCTGAGTCTGCTGCCCGCGCAGGCCTACCAGGACCTCATCACGCCACTGGGCTCGTCGCGCCGCGGCATCCTGCTGGTGAACGCGCCGGACGAGGTGAGCCGGATCCTCGCCGATCCGGACGGCGTCTTCCCGAAGAGTGACCTCATGGTGGGCGCACTGATGCCGCTCGTGGGCGAGTCGATCTTCGTGTCGCACGGCGATTTGTGGAAGCGACAGCGCGCCATGATCGAGCCAGCATTCTCCCACATGCGCGTCAATCGGGCGTTCGGTGCCATGGTCGGTGCGGTGGACGACTTCGAGCCCGTGCTCGACGAGCACGCGGCCACCGGCCGGCCGCTCGCGCTCGACACCGCCCTGAGCCAGCTCACCGCCGACATCATTACGCGCACCATCTTCTCGCGCGGCCTCGAGTCGCGCGCCGCGCGCGAGGTGTTCACGAACTTCGCCGAGTGGCAGGGGCGCGTGGCGCAGGTGGACATCCGCACGCTGCTGCTGGGCAAGCCGTTCGCCGAAGTGCCGCAGCCGGCGGGTGTGGTGGCGGCGTGCAACATGATCCGCCAGCACATCGGTACGCTGCTCGACGAGCGGCTGGTGCCCGGCGCACCGGTGCTCGACGACATCGCGGGCGCCGCAATCGCGGCGCGTGACCCGGCCACGGGGCTGGGCTTCACGCGCGAAGAGCTCATCGACGAAATCTCCACGTTTTTTCTGGCCGGGCACGAGACGACCGCCAGCGCGCTCACGTGGACGTTCTTCCTGCTCTCCCAGCTGCCGGCGGTGGCGGAGCGGCTGCGCGCCGAGACGCGCGAGGTGGTTGGCGACGGGCCCGTGGAATACGAGCACCTGCGCCGGCTCGGCGTGGCCCGCAACGTCTTCCGGGAGACACTGCGGCTGTATCCGCCGCTCACATTCATTCCGCGCGTGGCGGCCGATCACACCCGCATCGGCGACCGCCGGGTGAAGCGCGGCACGATGATCATGCTCTCCCCGTGGACCATGCACCGGCACGTGAAGCTGTGGCCACACCCGGACCGCTTCGACCCGGACCGGTTTGCATCGGACCGCGAGCCGGCGCACGTGAAGGGGGCCTACCTGCCCTACGGCTCGGGGCCGCGCGTGTGCGTGGGGGCGGCGTTCGCGCAGACGGAAAGCGCGCTGATCCTGGGACGGCTCGTGCGCCGCTACGACTTCGAGGTACTCGCGCCGGAGTCGGTGGAGCCGTCCTCGCGCCTTACGACGCGCCCGCTGCGGGAGATCGAGTGCCGGGTGCGGCGTCGCTGAGCGAGGCGCCGCGCCCGCGCAGCCGCATCAAGCGTACCGTGTGGTAGATGATGATCGTGAGCCCAACCACCAGTGGAATGGACCACAGGAACGGGCTGAAGACTTCCTCAGGCATGAGCCGCACAAGCCCGAAGGCCAGGAAGGCCGTGTAGCCGGAGATCGCCGCGCCCACGAGCGCCTTGGTGTGTTCGATGAGGTACGCGAAGCGCTTGGGCGCGTCGCCGAAGGCGAACACGAGGTTGGTGACACCCGACGCCACCCCCACCACGGGCAGGCCGAGCATCACCGGCTGGTTGATGAGCAGGCCGTGCACGACGGTATTGATCGCGGCGACGATCACGAGCACCTGCAGGAACACGTTCAATATGCTGCGGTTCGCGCGGTGGTTGTTCTTATGCCGCACGGCGCCCCATCCGTGCCACGCCAGGCTGATGGTGAGGATGGCGAGGAACTGCATCATCCAGCCGAAGAGGCCGCGCACGAGCGCCGCGTCGTGGAAGATGGGGTGCTCCACGAAGTGCGGGTGCGTGGCCATGGGGTCGATGAGCGTGAGCGTGCTCATCCCGATGGCCATCGTGCCGGTGAAGATCATGCAGTACACGAACACCAGTCCCCACTTCCGGTGGGGTGCGGCGCCCTTGCGGCTGAACACGCCGGACACCCAGAAGAGCACCAGCCCCACTGACCCGGTGACCAAGTGCGCCCAGACAAAGGCGCGAAACAGCGTGTGCATCATGGTGAGAGCATCTTGCGGGTGCGCATTATGGGGTGCGCCTCACGCGGTGGTGGCGAGCTGCGGAGTGGGCACCCGCGCGCCGCGCGCCGCGCCGATGAGGTCGGCCACGATCTTGCCGCTGGCCAGCACGCCGGGGATACCGGCACCCGGGTGCGGGCCGGCGCCGCAGAAGAACAGGTTGGGGATGTCGGCCGACATGCTGTGTGGCCGCAGGTAGCCCGACTGCAGCAGTGTAGGCTCCGGACCGAAGGCGCTGCCGAGGTAACTGTTGAGCGTCTGCTCGAAGTAGCGCGGGTCGATGCGCCGTTCGGTCACGAGGTGCTGACGCAGCCCCGGCACGTATCGCTCCTCGAGGTAATCGAAGATGCGGTCGCGGTAGCGCTCGCCCACGACCTCCCAGTCGATGTCAGCACCCAGGTGCGGCACAGGGGAGAGCACGTACCACGCGTCGTGTCCCGGCGGGGCGAGCGAGGGGTCGGTGGCGGTGGGGCGATGCAGGTAGAGCGAAAAATCGTCAGCGAGGATCTTCCGCTCGAAGACGTCCTCGAGCAGCGCCTTGTACCGGGGGCCGAGCAGGATCTCGTGATGGGCGAGGTCGGGGTACTGGCGGTTGGTGCCGAAGTAGATCACGAACAGCGACATGGAGTGCCGGTAGCGCTCGATGCGGCGGTCGGGCATCGACGGGCGTGCGTCGGCCGGGATGAGCGTGCGGTACGCCTGCGAGAGGTCGCCGTTGCACACCACGGTGTCGGCGGTGAGCTGCTCACCGTCGACCAGGCGCACCCCGGTCGTGCGCTTCCGGCTTGGGGCGAGCGTGATCTCCGAGACCTCGCAGCCAAGTCGCACCGTGCCACCGAGATCCTCGAAACACTGCACAAGTCCGCGCACCAGGGCGCCCGTGCCACCCATCGCGAACCACACGCCCCATTGCTGCTCCAGCATGTGGATGAGCGCATACATGGCCGAGGCCCGGTACGGATTGCCACCGACGAGCAGTGGGTGGAAGGAGAACACCTGCTGCAGGCGCGGGTCCCGCATGTGCTTCGCGGCCAGCTGCGCCACCGAGCGGTCGGCGCGCAGGCGGGCGAGCTTCGGCACCACCTTGAGCATCTCCCACGGCGAGTGGAGCGGTTTGTCGACGAGCGCCATGCCGGCCTTGAAGATGTCGGCCGATGCCTTCCGGAAACGCCCGTAGCCCGCGACATCGCCTGGTGAGAACTCGCGCACTTGCCGGATCAGTGCGTCGAGGTCGTCATTGTAGCGAAAGGACGCGCCATCCTCGAAGCGGATGTTGTAGAACGGATCGAGCTTCACCAGCGAGACGTATTCGGCCGTCGTGCGCCCCGCGGCAGCGAACAGCTCGTCGAGCAGATAGGGGGCCGTCACAATCGTGGGACCGCCGTCGAACTGGAAACCGTCCTGTTCGAACACGTAGGCGCGGCCCCCGGGCTTATCGAGCTTCTCCACGATGGTCACTTCGTGGCCTTGAGCCTGCAGGCGAATGGCGGCGGCGAGTCCGCCGAATCCGCTGCCGATGACAATGATGCGCATGGGTCAGTCCTGATCGTGAGAGGCGCGCGAGAGGCGCGCGAGCTGCTGCAGGTGCCAGAGATGCATCCCGAGGGCCAAAAGCATGGCGAGAGCGAAGCCGGCCGCGCCGCCGGCCCGTCGGTGAAACAAGAGTGCGGCGGCAAAGCCAGCGCCGGCCCCAAGGAACGTGAGCGTGGGGGCGGACGCCGGACCGCGCCCCGTGCGATGGCGCCACCACAGCAGGGCGAGCGCCTCGAGCGCTAGCACGCCCAGCAGCGCCAGCGGCAGTGCGTCGCGATCGAGCAGCCCCCCGTACGCCGGCAAGGAGTTGGGTGAGACTGGCGGATTCTGCACGGAGGCGAGCATCGGTCGGATCACGGGCCGCGTCAGCGACCGGTCGCGGCCACGCCATCGAGCGGCGCGCGACGCGCGTCGGCGAGCTCGGCGTTCGCCATCCACGCGGCCGCGAGCGGCGCGCCCATCACGATCAGCCCGATCACGCCGGCCAGAACCATGTCCTGCCGAAAGCAGATTGCCAGCGGCAGCAGCCCGTTCAGCCCGTACAGTACGAGCGGGAAACGTGACGGCGCCACGGCGCGGGCCCATGTGCTGGGCGGCACGATCGCGAGCATTACCCGGGACACGAGTAGGCCAGTCAGAAGCCATCCAAGCCAGTTCGTGATTGGCATACCAAAGAAGATGGGCTCACCGATGAAGCGGATGAACGCCGATTTTCCGGAGAGATCGGGCACGTTCCACACCCAGTGATACGTCTTGACCATCGCGGGATCGAGCGACACATCCCACGCCGTGAGCGCGGCACCGCTCACGAAGGCCCACCACCATTTGTTCGCCGCGTCGTCGCGGGCCGGCAGCAGGCGCGAGCAAATGGCCAAGCACCCGACCAGCATGTAGAACCACGACGTGGGGATGTTGAACGGCACGAGGTCCAGGATCTTGTAGCCGAGCCGACCCGAGTAGGCGTACTCGCCGAAGGGGAAGCCGAAGTGCGTGCCGGAGAGCTCGGCGCCCAGCGAGAGCACGAAGATCACCGCGAAGGCGATCGACGTCGTGCGCAGTCCGATGCGCGACGAGAGAAAGGCGAAGCCGGCGATGGCGCCGATCAGCACGGTGAGCTGCCCGCCCCAGACAAGGCCAAACTGCAGCAGGCCCAGGTAGCGCGGCTGGCTGAGCCACGCCGGGTACGGCTCTACCAGGAAAGTGCCGAACGCGACCGCCGAGATGATGTTCGACGCGGCGTGCGCAACGAGTGCCCAAGTGGCCACGCGCATGAGGTACGCGGGCCCCTCGAGTGGCACGGCGGAACGGGACGTCATGGCAACGAGCGGGACCGGGAAGGGGAGGGCGCTCCAGCGGCACAGAGATCGCAACTCGGCTCAATATAGACCTCGGCCCCAAGCGGATCAAGAATGCGCACGGCGAGGTGAAATCGCGTGCGATGCTGGAGCGCTCGCCAGGGTCCGAGCGAGTCGTTCGGCTCGCGAGCGAGCTGGAAGCCGGGGTGCGACGCCGGCCGCGTGTTGGTGTGCTCCCGCGCTTACGCCCGCCTTACCGCCAACAGCGTCACATCATCAGCGGGCGCTTCGCCGGCGGCATGAAGATGCACCGCATCCAGCACCCGTTGCAGCAACCGGTCAGCGCTGTCCGCCCGCGCCGCCAGCAGCGCATCGGTGGCGTCGTCGCCCAGCAAGGCCCCACTTGGCGCGCGCGACTCCGTGACCCCGTCGGTCAGAATCACCAGCGTCTCACCGGGCCCGAGCGTGAATCGTCCGGTAGTGAACGGAATCTCCGGCAGCATCCCGACGGCCGGACCGGTGGGCGGCAAGAGCAGCCGCACGCCACCCTCGGCGCCCAGCACGCGCGGTGGTTCGTGGCCACCGTTCACATACGCGATCTGCCCGCTGACCGGGTTCAGTGCGCCCACGAACAGTGTGGCAAACATGTTGGTTCGCCCGTGCGTGTTGGCGATGTAGTCGTTGGTGACGGTGACCGCGTGCAGCACCCGCTGCTCGAGACTCAGGCCGGAACCCGTCTCCAACTGCGACCCGCCAACAGCCCGAATGAGCGAGCGGAAAAGCGCCATGAACAACGCCGCGCCAACACCCTTGTCGCACACATCCCCCAGCACCAAGGCAACGGCCCCGTCTGGCAGCCGGAACGCATCGTAAAAGTCTCCACCAACCTCACGGGCTGGCTCGAAGCGCGCCGCAATCTCGTAACCCGGGACTGACGGCAGCGACTCGGGAAGGAAATCACGCTGGATGCGCGCCCCTACTTCCAAGTCCTTCTTCATGCTCGCCGATCGCCGCTGTTC
>ENA-ORBV01013640-ORBV01013640.1-microbial-mat-metagenome-genome-assembly--contig:-NODE-13640-length-12305-cov-4.725630_pt1 | contig 12305 bp, 14 predicted proteins | sample MGYA00237777_ERZ505514 | MGnify/ENA primary metagenome ERZ505514 (study PRJEB26160, sample SAMN06269048) | microbial mat metagenome | isolation source: Oligotrophic lake microbial mat | place... | reverse complement strand
CGAGCGGCAGGCAGGCCGTTGATGAATGTGTGCCGTTGCTGGTCGACCGGGGTATTCTGGTGACTGAGCGCCAGCGCGTCCGCGTGCGGGATCGGGTCTCGCTCCGGTATTACGCCCGCACGTTGCACCACCTTTTACCTCATCGGAGACTTACGCACTGATGTTCGCCGCGCTCCCCAAAGCCGCCTTCTCCATCCTCGCCGGCAGTTCGATGCTCAAGTCTCTGGCGTCGACGTACGGCATGCGTTCGTCCTCCAGCTTCGCGCGCCGGTTCATCGCCGGCGAAAACGTCGAGGAGGCGATCGCCGCCGCGCGCAACGTGGAACGCCAGGGCCTGCTCGTCACGCTCGACCTGCTCGGCGAAAGTGTCGCCTCGGCGGACGAGGCCTTCGCGGCGACCAAAGGCTACATCGCCGTCATCGACGCCATCCAGGCGTCGGGTGTGGGACGGAACGTATCCCTGAAGCTCACACAACTGGGACTCGATATCGACCAGGCGACGTGCATCGACAACCTCCGCCGCATTCTGGACGTGGCGAAGGCGGGTGATTTTTTTGTCCGCATCGACATGGAAAACTCGCCCTACACCGACCGCACGCTCGACACGTTCGAGACGTTGTGGAACATCGGGTACCACAACGTGGGCGTGGTGATTCAGTCGTATCTGAAACGCTCCATGGACGACATCCGCCGCGTCAATGCCCTTGGCGCGCGTGTGCGGCTCGTCAAAGGCGCCTATCGCGAGCCGGCCGCGGTGGCCTACCAGCAGAAGGCCGACGTGGACCGCGCGTTTGTGGATCAGATGCAGGTCCTGCTGACCGATGGCACCTACCCCGCAATCGCCACGCACGACCCCGCCATGATCGACGCGACCACGGCGTTTGCCGCGCAGAAGAACATCGCGAAAGACCGGTACGAGTTCCAGATGCTCTACGGCATCCGGCGCGATCTGCAGACGTCACTGTCGGCGGCCGGGCACCCGTTCCGCGTGTATGTGCCCTTCGGCACGGAGTGGTTCCCCTACTTCATGCGCCGGCTGGGTGAACGCCCCGCCAACGTCGGCTTCATCGTCGGCAGCCTGCTCAAGGAAAAGTAGCAGGAGGATTCACAGTGCGCGAATCCTTACCCTCCGTGTCTGCGCGTCTCCCTGTGACACCTCAACGTTTCGCGACTGTTCTCACCCGCACAGCGCCCGGGTCACATCCACGAGCACGTCGCGGCACGTCTCGACGTCGGCCAGCGTCACGTACTCTTCGATGCTGTGCAGGCCCGCGCCGCCCGGGCCAAAGATGACGGACGGGATCCCCGCGCCGGCCAGAATGGCCGCGTCGGTCCAGAACGACATCCCGGTCGGCGCGATGTTCAGACCCCGCGCCAGCAACACTGCCGCCATCGCCTGCACGATCAGCGCGTCATCGTCCACGCGGTATGGCGGACGCGCGGTGACCAGACGGGCGGTCGCAGCGAACTCGTGGTCGGCGGCCTTGAGACGCGCGAAGATCGCCTGGACCTCGGCGAGTACAGCCTTGCCGTCTTCCCCGGTGACCGTGCGCCGCTCCATCTGAAGGGTGCAGCGATCGGGATAACTGCTCAGCTCATGGCCGCCGGCGATAATCGACGCGTGCAGGGACGCGGTCCCCTGCATCGGCACCGGTTCACGCGCCTGGAGTTCACGGTCGCGCGCTTCGAGCGCGTTCAGGACACGCCCCATCCGCAGAATGGCATCGCGCCCTTCGGCTGGACGACTGCCGTGCGCGGCGCGTCCCTTCGTTTCCACTTCAAGCCACGCAAACCCTTTGTGCCCGACGGCCATGCGCAGATCGGTGGGCTCGGTGACGATCGCGGCGTCGGCCTTCCACGTCTTCACCAGCGCGTCAGCCCCGATGCTCTCGAATTCCTCGTCGACCACACACGCAACGATCAGGCGTCCACGCGACCACGTCGGCGCCAACGCCGCCGCTGCCGCGATCATCGCCGCCACCCCGCCCTTCATGTCCTGTGCGCCGCGGCCGTAGAGCCGGCCATCCTCGATAAACGGCTCAAACGGTTCGTCCATGCCGGATACGCCGACGGTGTCCATGTGTCCACAGAACATCATCGACGGACCGGGCTCGCGGCCCTCGAGTACACCAATGACGTTGGGTCGGCCCTCTGCCGCCAGCTCAATCACAACGTCAAGGCCCGCCTCACGCAGCGCTTGCGCCGCCACCTCAGCCACCTCCGCCTCGCCAGGCGCACCGGGCACCAGCGACGGGTTCACCGAGTTGACAGCCACCAGGTCGGACAACAGACGCGTGACATCCATGGGCAACACTGTACAACGCCCGATCACCCGATAGACTGGGCCGATGAAGGTGGTCGCGATCACGGGCGCGTCGTCGGGAATCGGGCTCGCGTGTGCCAATGCACTCGCTCGCCGTGGCGACATCGTCGTTTTGTCGGCGCGGCGTGCCGACCGACTACAGACGGCGGTGGACGGGATCCGGGCGGCTGGCGGTCAGGCGCTGGCCGTGCCGGGTGACGTGACGCGCGAAGAAGATATGACCGCGCTCGTGACCCTGACCGTCGCCACGTACGGTCGACTCGACGCGATGATTGCCAACGCAGGCATCGGCTACCACGACGCCTTCGAGGCGACCCCGTCTGAGGTGATGCGTCGACTGGTGGACGTGAACCTGATGGGGACGCTGTACGCGTCGCATGCGGCCGCCGTCCAGTTCAGACGGCAACAATCCGGCCACCTGATCGTCATGTCGTCAGTGGTCGCGCGGCGTGGCATCGCGGGCTCCAGCGTGTATTCCGCCACCAAGGCGGCGCAAGCCGGACTGGTCGAAGCGCTCCGCGCCGAGTGGCACGGCACCGCGCTTCACGCATCGGTGGTGTATCCCATTTCGACGGCGACCGAGTTTCACGACGCGATCAGACGCGACTACGGATTCGAGATTCACGGCCTCGGGCCCACACAGACGTCCGCCTCCGTCGCCGACGCGGTCCTCCGGTGCCTCAATCACCCGCGCGCCGAGGTGTATCCCTACGGCCGTGCACGGTTGCTTTCGATTCTCAACATCCTTGCGCCGGCAACAACTGATCGGTTTGTGAAACGTTTCAGTCGCACGTCAAGATGAGGCATTCGGCAATGGGGCAATGAGGCAATGACAACGGCAGTGACGACGGTGCCTGAGATGGCCCTCGAGATCGCGCGTACTGTGCGTGATGCCGGTGGACGTGCGCTCGTGGTCGGCGGCTGGGTGCGTGACCGCGCACTCGGGCTCGACCCCAAGGATCTCGATATCGAGGTCTTCGGCATTGCCGCGCCCGCGCTTCGCACACTGCTCGAACGGCTCGGGCGCGTCGATGCGGTCGGCGAAAGTTTCACCGTCTACAAAATCGGCGGCCACGACGTGTCACTCCCGCGGCGTGAGTCCAAGACCGGTCGGGGGCACAAAGGATTTACGGTCGAAGGCGACCCACATCTTTCGTTCGAAGACGCGGCCCGTCGTCGTGACTTCACGATCAACGCGATGTCCTGGGATCCGCTGACCGGCGAGACGGTCGATCCCTTCCATGGGGCCGACGACCTCAAGGCCAGACTGCTGCGGGCGGTCGATGCGACCACGTTCGCCGACGACAGCCTCCGCGTGCTGCGCGCGGTGCAATTTGCCGCGCGATTTGATCTCACGCTCGACGAGGGCACCCGAACGTTGTGCCGGACGCTGCCACTCGACGACCTGCCGGCCGAACGCGTCTGGGGCGAGGTCGAGAAACTCCTGATCCGGGCGCCGCGCCCCTCCATCGGCCTCGCGCTCGCGCTCGACCTCGGCATCGTCGATCAACTGTGGCCCGAACTCAAGGCCCTGGTCGGCTGCGAGCAGGAATATGAGTGGCATCCCGAGGGCGACGTCTGGATCCACACACTCATGGTCACCGACCAGGCCCGCGGCCGACTCGAGGGGCTCGACTATCCGCGGCGCGTGGTCATGATGCTGAGCGCGCTGTGTCACGACATGGGCAAACCGGCCACGACGCGGTTTGAAGACGGGCGGATTCGATCAAAGGGCCACGAAGAGGCCGGTGTGACACCGGCGACCACGTTCCTCGATCGTCTGAACATCCACTCGCTCGACGCCTACGACGTCCGCCGCACCGTCCTTGGCATCGTCGCCCATCACCTGAAGCCGACGATGTTCTTCAAGGCGCCGACGCCCGTCGGAGACGGGGCATTCCGACGTCTGGCCCAAAAAGTGGAGCTCGAACTGCTCGCGCAATTTGCGAAGGCGGACTGTCACGGCCGCGCGGGCACCTTTGAGTGCGACGCGATGGACTGGTTCATCGATCGTGCGCGCGCCCTCGGCGTAGAGCATCAACCGCCCGCGCCATTTCTGCTGGGTCGTCACGTCCTGGCGCACGGCATCACGCCTGGACCTCGCGTGGGCGAGCTGCTCAAGGCGGTGTACGAACAGCAGCTCGACGGTCACGTCACCGGGCTCGACGACGCCGTGGCGGCACTACGACGACTGCTCTGAGAGCAGACCGACAATGGTTTCCGGCGCGACGTTGCCGCCGCTCACAATCGCAACCACAGGCCCGCGCGGCGACACCAGCGGCCCGCCCGGGGTCGGCCAAAGAATCGCGCCGGTCGTCGCGGCGCCGCTCGGCTCGACCACCTGCTTCGCTTCGAAGAACAACCACAAGGCCGCCCGCGCAATCGTCGCATCATCGATGGTGACCATGTGGTCCACAAACGCCTGTGCGTGAGCGAACGTGATTTCGCCCGGCCGCACGGGCATCAGGCCGTCGGCGATACTGGACACACTGTCGAGTGTGATGGGATGACCGGCCGCGAGTGAGCGTGACATCTTGGGCGCGCCGGCGGGTTCGATGCCCACCACCACCACGTTCGGCTTCGCCTGTTTGAGCGCGGCGGCCACACCCGAGAGCAGACCGCCCCCGCCCACCGGCACGACTACGGTCCCCACGTCGGGAACCTGTTCAAGGATCTCAAGTGCACAGGTGCCTTGTCCGATGATCACGGCCTCGTGATCAAACGGCGGCACCATCGTGAGGCCGCGTGTTTCGACCTCGTGTTTCGCGCGTCTGAGTCGGTCGGCAGATGTCGTGCCCTCAAGAATCACCTCACCGCCCCAGCGTTTGACGCCTGCGATCTTGATTGCCGGCGCCGTGGTCGGCATCACGATCACGGCCTTCACGCCGCGGCGATGCGCGGCAAGTGCCACGGCCTGACCGTGATTGCCTGAGGAATAGGTGACAACGCCTTTGGCGAGTGCCTCCGGCGACAGACCAGCCAGCATGTTGGACGCCCCGCGAATTTTGAACGCGCCTCCGGGCTGGTGGTGCTCACACTTGAGCAGCAGCGAACGTTCCGCGAGATCGGATACGTCGAGCATCGGTGTGCGCCGCACATCCCCGGCAATCCGGGTGGCCGCTGCGCGAATGGCCTCCAACGTCACCAGCGCCATCAGTCTTCTTTTCTTTCCGACCCATCGGGCCCGTCGGTGTCGACGGCGAGTGCCACCGAATTCAGGACTTCAGCGGCCAGGGGAGCGTCCGCAGAGGCGACGAGCAACTCCACGCCGCCCTTGAAGGGATACACGCCGCCACAATCATCGGCGCGAATGCTGGCGTCGATGCCTGCGGCGGCCAGGGCCGTGCTGGCGAGATCCGCCTCGATGTGCGTGGTAAACGTGCGCACCACCACCACCCAGTCATCGTTCATGGCCAGCCCCCGCGCTTTTTGCCTTCATGTAGGCATCGTATCGAAGTCGCAGGGTTTTCACGGGATTGGGATTTTCGTTGGGCTGAATGTTTGCGTCGGTGACATCGAGAAACATCGCGTACTGACCGTCGCTGTGGGACTCGCCATTCTTGTCGCCGGTCTCGGCGCGCAGGATGTACGCCACGTACGCGGTGCGGTTCTCACACGCAGCGGTCGCCGCCGTCTGGGGACCGCGCGCACACGAGCACCGGCTGTCGCCGCCGTTTTTATCCGCGACTTCCATCGCGGCCATCACACGGTCGGTCAGGACGCCCGTGTTGGCGATGAAGCCCTTGACGGCTTCGTTGACCACCTCGGCGTTCGTGAGAATGTTGCCCTGAATGGAATAAACGATGTCGGTGCCCGCGACCTGTCCCTGGACATCGAGCGACGTCGCGCCGTTGGTGGCGCCCGAAAATCCCGCCGATCGCCCCTGCAAATCGAGAATGCCGAACTGCCGACTCTCGATCCGAGGGTCGGCTTTGAGCAGCGTGACAATGTCGGCTGGTGCCGTGCCCTTCTCGAGCTCACGGAAGATCAACATCTGGTTGGCGCGTGTGCCATCCACACCCGCTTGAGCCGCCGCGATGCCCTTGCCAGGCACGACGACCGCCTGAATGCCCTTCAGTCCGCCGCGCGTGGCCAGGCCTTGCCCCGTCACACACGTCGCCGAGGCAATCACGAGCGACCCGGTCTTGCGATCAAGCGCCACCACCGACCAGGTCGCAAACGCGGGTGTGGCGACGAGGGTCACGAGCCATGTGAGCAGGATCAATTTGATTCGCATGCGGCGCAGTATAACGCGCAGCCTGCTACGCTGTGCAGCACACATGCACCTGTCGCTGCTCGACCATCCACGCGGCCGGACGGCTGTCTTTGCCGTCCTCTACGCCAGCGAAGGGGCGCCCATTGGTTTCATCTGGTGGGCGCTGCCGACACTGCTGCGTGCGACGGACGTGCCGGTGGCACAGATCACCTCGCTCACCGCCGTGTTGGTCCTGCCCTGGGTGCTGAAATTCCTCTGGGCACCGTTGCTGGATCTGCTGCGCGGCCCACGATGGGGATATCGCGCATGGATTGTGGTGTCGCAACTGAGCATGGCCGCCACGCTGGTGCCGCTGGTGTGGCTCGACCCGGTCGCCAGTTTTGACACCTGGCGCCTCCTGCTGCTCATGCACGCCGTGGCCGCGGCCACACAGGACGTGGCGATTGATGCGCTCGTCATCGGCACCGCGCCGCCACAGGAACGTGGGCGGCTCAACGGCGCCATGCAGGCGGGTATGCTCGTCGGCCGCAGCGTCTTTGGCGGCGGTGTCCTGATTGTCGGCACCACCTTGGGCACCTCCGGGATCATCGTCGCCCTGATCGCCTGGATTTGTGTGCCGCTCGTCCTGATCTTGCTGGTGCGCGAGCCCGCGCGCCTCGCGGTGCCGACGGCCGTCGAGGCGCCGATGAGTGCGGCCCTGACCCAGGTCTTCCGTCTGCGGTCGACGTGGATCGGTCTCGCCTTCGCCCTGACGGGCGCTGCAGCGTTTGAAGCGACCGGCCAACTCGCGGGCCCGTTCCTTGTGGATCGCGGAGTAGCCAGCGGCACGATCGGTGTGTTTTTCAGCGTCTACGTGGTGGCCGCCACACTCATCGGTGGACTGGTCGGCGGATGGTTGTCGGACCGCTGGGGCCGCACACGTGCACTCACGGTGTTCCTGCTCGCCGTTGTTGCGTCGGTCGCCGCGCTCGGGTGGATCGATCTGCGCGGCGGCGCGTCGGCCGCGGTGCTCATCGCGATGCTGGTCGCGATGTATTTCACGGTGGGCCTGTTCACCGTCGCCAGCTACGCCTATTTCATGGACTTGACCCACCCGCGTCTTGGCGCGACGCAATTCACGACGTTCATGGCCGCGACCAACGGCTGCGAATCCTGGTCGGCCTGGGCCGGCGGTGCGCTCGTGGCCTCATCAGGCTACGGCTCGGCGTTCCTTGTGATGGCCGGCGTCTCACTGCTCGCGCTTGGTTTCCTCACACTCGGCACGAGTGAACAGTCACCACGATCCAGAGTCCAGCCTGAGCCGCTTGGGAATTCAACATGGAGGTCATGAAGCTCCATGGATCCCCAGGGGCCCCATGTTGAGTCTTACGGTACCAACGCGGCGATCGGGAGCGGGCTGGTGCTGCTGTTCGATCCGGTCACGATCCGACGCAGGTAACCGGCTTGTCCGAGGTGGAAGGCGAGGTGCGCGCCCAGGTGCACGAGGAAGGTCGCCGTGTTGACCGTATGGCCGCCGACCGGCATCGGGTAGTCCGCGTCCAATCGAGAAGGACCGAGCCCGGCAAGCGCCTCAGACACGGCCTCGCTCGCGCGTCGAAGTTCGGCGACCACCTCCGCGCGCGTCGAGCCGCGATGGCTGAACTCGTGTTCGCGATTGCGCACATACGAAGACCCGCCAAGCACGCGGCCGACAAAATCCTGCAGGTTGCCACTCACGTGCAGCGCCAGCGTACCCACGGAGTTGGTGACACCCGGCGCGACCTGCCACAGCACCTCATCATTCGGACAGGCCTCGACCTCGCGGACAAAGCCTTCCAATTCGCGCACGATCTGCACACGGATGACATTCAAGAAAGACATGCGGACATACTAAGCGCAAGATGAGAGACGACGAACGGGGTCATCTGTATCAACTGCCCCCGGGCGAGTTCACGGCGGCGCGGAATGTGCTGGCGAAGGCACGCGGGGCGGCAGGCGCGGAAATCAAGACCCTCGAAAAACCCACGCTGCCCGCCTGGGCGGTGAACCAGCTGTTTTGGCAGGACCGCGCGACATTTGACGCGCTCGTCGAAGCCTCGACCGCCATGCGGCAGGCGCATGTGCAGGTGATCTCGGGACGCAGTGCCGATGTCGCCGCGGCCGAAGGAACTCATGCCGCCGCGATCAAGGCCGCAGTGCAGTCGGCACGGCGGCTGATCGACTCTGTGGGAGAGAAGGCCACACCGGCGACCATCGACGCCATCACTGAAACCCTGCAGGCGCTGCCGTCAGAAGACCCAGCCGGGCGCCTGACGCGGCCGCTCAAACCGCTCTCGTTCTCGGCGTTGCTCGCGATGGGGATTCCAGTGGTCCAGGGTTCGTCAAGGTCCAGGGTCCAAGGTCCGTCAAAAAAGGAGGTCGCGGAACGGGTGGCCGCACGGAAGGTCGCTGAAAAGACCCTGAAGGCGGCGACGACGGCGGAGGAAAAAGCCGAAGCCGCGCACGCGGAGGCGAAGAAAGCGGCAACTCATGTCGAGCAAGAACTGGCCCGCGTGCGGGACCGCCTGCAGTTTCTTGAGAAGCAGCGCAACGATGCAGAGGAGTTGCTGCGCCACCGCGCACGCGCGCTGCAGGACGCCTCGAATGCACGTATCCAGGCGGCGCAGGAGGTTCAGCGATTGGCATAGGTAGAAGTGAGAAGGCGAAAGGTACGGCCCCTTTCCGTACCTATGGCCTTTGACCTTTCACCTTTAGCCTTGCTTCGACCTTTCACCTTTACCCTTGCTCAGTGCGGTACCCTCTCCTGATGACGTCTGCGCGTGTCTCGCTCGCCCTCTCCGCCCTCCTCCTGGTTCCGATCACCGCGACGGCCCAGGGCCCGGTGGCGCCGGTGAGGGTGGAACCCATGCCGTGGGTGGTCGCCGATGTCCGTGTCGGCTGGCCCGCGATCGGCAACGACGAGCTGACCGCCGAGGCCATTGGTCGAAACGCGACGGACCTGCCCGGACGTGCGCTCACCGCCGGCCTGGCGATTCATGCCTATCCACTCCGCCGTGGTCGCTGGAAGCTGGGCGTGGGCGCCGAACTGCTCCGCGGTCGGGGCAGTTATCAGCAAAAGGACGCCGACGGGGATCCGGTCGCCTCGAAGATCAACCGGACGCTGGACTCGGTGACCTGGCAGGTCTCACTGAACTTCGGGCGTGGCCAGGGCTGGAGTTACGTCACCGCCGGCTCGGGTTTGTTCTCCTTTGACACCTTTCTGGGTGACGGTCCAGGAGACGACGAGGGGACCAACACCATCAACGTTGGCGGCGGGGCCCGCTGGTTCAAGTGGCGTCACGCCGGGTTCACCACCGACATGCGTTTCTACCTCACCAAGTCCTCGGACGGCACCCTGCTGGTCGCCCCCAGGGGCTCCCAACGCATCGTGGTGCTCTCGGTCGGGCTCTCGGTCAAATAAAAGCTCCCCAGCCACGAACCTTGGACCCTGGACCCTGCAGGACCGTGGACCACAGGGATATACTAGGAAGCTTGAAAGGACTGCGAATTTGAGCAAGGACGATCTGATTGATGTCCAAGGCACCGTGGTGGCCGTCCATAGTGGAGGTCTTTACCGCGTGCAGGTGGATTCGGGCCATGAAGTATTGGCCCAGTTGAGCGGCCGGATGCGCCGCTTTCGTATCAAGGTGGTTCCGGGCGACCGGGTCACCGTGGGCGTGTCTCCCTACGACCCGATCCGCGGCATCATCACCTTCCGCGCTCGATAACACTTCGCGCCATCAGCATTGACTACACCCACAGACACTCCCAAACCCAGGCGACGACGCCGCAGTGGAGGGGGAGACGGTCCCCGTCCGTCTGCCTCTGCCGCACCAGTGCCCGCGCGCGCCCCGCGGCGGGGCGGACAGGCGACCCCACAGGCGGCCTCGACCACCCGTGAATCGGTCCCCTTCGACCCCGCTCCCCTGCCCTTCGTTGATCTGGTCAGCGACCCGCACGTGCTCGACGCGCTCCAGCAGCGCGGCTACAAAGTCACCACCCCGATTCAAAGCGCCGTGTTGCCCTACGCCCTCAAGGGTCACGACATCATCGGCTGCGCGCAGACTGGCACGGGCAAAACCGCCGCCTACCTGCTCCCGATTCTCGCCAAACTCATGTCGGCCGGCCACAAGGACTCGCACACGCATACACGTGCGCTGATCCTCGCACCGACACGCGAACTGGCCACGCAGATCGACGACGAGATCCAGGGCTTTGCGTATCACGCGCCCGTGGCCAGCGTCGCCGTCTACGGCGGCGTCCCCATGGAACCGCAGGAACGCGCCCTCAAAGCCGGCGTCGACATCGTCGTCGCCACGCCCGGGCGATTGCTCGATCACATGCGGCAGAAGATCGGGGACTTCTCGCGGATTGAAGTGCTGGTCCTTGATGAAGCGGATCGCATGATGGACATGGGCTTCTGGCCCGACGTCCGCAAGATCGCCGAGATGATGCCGCCGTCCGAGCAGCGGCAGACGATGCTGTTTTCGGCGACGATGCCTCAAGAAGTGATGCGGTTTGCGGATGAACTTGCGCCGAAGTCGGTGTTCATTCAGGTGGGATCGGTGCGCGGCCCCGCGCAGACGATCACGCACGAAGCGCGCCTCGTGCATGCGAAAGACAAGGCCGAAGTGCTCGCGAAGGAACTGCGGCGTGAGCGCGGTACGTCGATCGTGTTCGTGAATACGAAGATTGGCTGCGACCGTCTCGCGCGGACGTTGCAGCGATCGGGCCTCAAGGCCGCGGCCGTGCATGCGGACCGCCCGCAGAAGGAGCGGACGGAAACGATCGAGGCGTTCCGCTCGGGGCGTGTGCAGGTGCTGGTGGCAACCGATGTCGCCGCACGAGGACTCGATATTGACGACGTGGCGCTGGTGGTGAACTACGAAGTGCCGCGGTCGCTTGATACCTACGTGCACCGCGTGGGCCGCACGGGCCGCCGCGATTTGGCCGGCCATGCGCTGACACTCTCGGACGACTTCGAGCGGTCGTATCTGGATTCGATCGACAAGGCGTTTGGGCTGAAACTCTTCGAATAATTCAGAAGGCAAAAAGCCGGAGGCCAAGGCCAGAGAGCCGCCGAGGGAATCGTGAAGATTTTATGAAAGACGGGAGTGAGTCGACCTGGTTTATGCGTCGCCATGCACGCTCCTGTGCTCGAATTCCCTCGCTACACTCAAAGCTGGCGTAATGCCAGCGCCCGCTTAACGTCCGCGTTGAGGACGGACATGTCGGGAACGCCGATGTATTCGCGCTTGATGAGTCCGTCGTGACCAACTAGGAACGACGACGGCAGTGACTGGACCGGCGGAAACGCCGACATCGTCGTGGAAGTGGCCAGCAAAATGGGATAGTTAATCCCATATTCGTCCATGAAAGCACGAATATCTGGAATCGGCGCGTCAACGGTCAGTCCGAGAACCACCAAATCATCGGAGTAGCGCGCTTGCAGCCGCACCAGGTCAGGCACCTCGACACGGCAAGGGCCGCACCAAGGGGCCCACACGTTGACGAGGAGCACGCGACCCTTCGATTTGTCCAGCCTGACCGGTTGACCATCGAGGTCCTTGGCCTCGGCCTCGGTACCGACGCGGCCTGCGACCGCACTGGGCGGGGGCGGGCTGATCGCCGCGAGCCACCCCCACGCTGCGAGTGTGAGCAGGAGGACGACGAATCCGTCGTACCACTGAGGATGCGCGGCTCCCGATTGCGAGAACATTTCAGTCGACTCTGTCTCTTATACACATC
>ENA-ORBV01013639-ORBV01013639.1-microbial-mat-metagenome-genome-assembly--contig:-NODE-13639-length-12305-cov-17.924027_pt1 | contig 12305 bp, 13 predicted proteins | sample MGYA00237777_ERZ505514 | MGnify/ENA primary metagenome ERZ505514 (study PRJEB26160, sample SAMN06269048) | microbial mat metagenome | isolation source: Oligotrophic lake microbial mat | place... | reverse complement strand
CTCTGTGGCGGTATCATTCCAATCTCTAAAGGTAATTACAATGGACTACCTTTGACACAAAATTATTGACAGATCCTTTGCCTCCTGTGGTACCAATTTCTGAGAGGGCTTCTTCTAGATGTTGTTTGGCCTCTGCATCGCGTCCCAGGTTCATGCAGGCGAAACCGAAATTTGTTTTCCAAACAGTAAGCGTTTTTTGTTGCGTGGCCGCACGCAGGTTTCGCGCTTCTTCAAAACAGCGATTGGTCGAAGACAGATCAGATTCGAGGGAAGAAATAATCCCGAGCAGCTCGAAAGCACCTGCTGCAATCAGGTTGAGGTTCTGATCCAGAGACTTCGTACTGTCTTGGTTTGCCGATACTTCCAAGAGATTTCTTGTGAGTATATTTTCTTCTGGCAAATTTTTTCTTTCGGTTCTTCGATGCGTCTCTTCCAGTCTTACCTTTTCCACGTCGCTGAGAACCTTTTGGCACATCTCAGATGCGGATTTATAATCACCTCTTTCGTAGAGATTCCACGCCATAGTCAGAAGAATTTCGGGTGCCTGATATTTGTATGCAACATCCATCGACTTTGCCAACTGTCCGAATTGCTTTTCTTGCTTCTCTGTCATCGGCGGCATGCTTTGAAGATGCGCAGCTCTCTCAAAAAGGCTGTTTAACGCTCCTTGACACAGTTCCATAGACTTTTCGTAGCTGCCATTGAACCTGCAGATTTGAGCGGCCCTAAGTTGTGCGTCTACGTGATCGGTAGACAATCTGCCGAGTGTTCTCGTAACCGTTGTCCACCAAACCGCCCAGGCTTCTGCCAGTTTTGTGTTGCCCGAGTCCGCGATGGTGACTGAGGCGACACCAAGAAGCCCATAGAGCATAGCTAGAAGCATGCCACCACCGAGCAGAATGACAAACATCACACCTTTAGCGTCTGTCGGCTGAAACTTGAAGGTGCTGAAGTTCAGCGAATGAATTGTCACCACGGAGATAGTAATGAAGAGGACCAAAAGAAAAGGATTAACGGAGAGTGATTGCTTCGCAGTTCTCTCAACGGACACCAGTTGTTCCCGAGAGTTCGCGCTGTCTCTTGCAATATGTTGTACGGATTTCGCCATGACTCACCTCGTAGTGTCGATTTACAATGGCAAATGTCAAAGCCGTGACAGGCAATGATATAAATTTGTATGAGAGCTTTAAATAAGCCTGTGCCAAATGGCGGCGGTTTAACAATAATACCGAAGCGCTCTTGACAATCGGGTAAAATTTAGGCGTTCTTAAGAATCGCCGAACTGCAACTGCCCTTAAATGGCTTTTGGATGGGTGACAGCAATCTCCGAGGCACCATTAATGGTGGCGCCCGCAATCCTTACTACCATATTCCATCTCCGGCTGGCATTTACCAACTCATTTTGGAAGTGCAGAAAAAAAAGAGAAAATTCACACCTTTCTATCTGTGCCTCGACGCTCACCATGTATACGCCTCGACATCTTCGCGTACTTGTAGATCGGGTTCTTCATCGAATTCGATGTCCGTGTAAATGTCTTCCATTAAGATCGTGATAGGTTGATTCTGACAAATATCCAGAACGAGTGATTCGCAACTGCCAATCTCCTGAATCGACCATTCATCAGCGATCTTGCGATATACCTCCAGCCGCTTTCGCGTTTGGTGAACGATCACGTACTGCTTGATTGAAGCTACTTGTCGATATGCGACAAGCTTTTCACGCCGGTCTGTCGAGGCTGTGGATCGAGAAAGCACCTCGAAGATTGCGATTGGAGTGCTTGTATAAACGCTCTTGTTATCGAACGTTCCGCAATCAACTAGTACATCTGGATAATAGAAACAATTTGCATCTTCGATCCGAATCTTCATGTCTGCCATAAAGACGGTGCAACCAGTTCCCTTGAGTTTGGTCCTGAGTGACATCGCGATATTCAAGGAGATAACATTGTGAGCAGCAGAACCTCCAGTCATTGCGAAAAGCTGCCCATCGACATATTCATGCCGCTGCTTCGCACTTTCCTCGAAAGTCAGGTACTCTTCAGGCGTAATTTTAGAAAGCTTTTGCTGATTGGTCACTTCAATGACCTCCATGAACGGCTGACGATATTATAAGGGGAACGTTTCAGTTTCTGTTGATGGGGCCTTGCCTGTTTCTCTCGATCCGCGAATGAGCGACGCGCAGTTCAAAATCATACATCCTCGAAAAACGTGTAGGCGCCGTTGCGAATCTTATTCGTGGTATCAATCAGTATTGGTACAATGAGCCCGCATTGAAGATCGCGTGCGCGGACTGTTGATTCTTGGGCAGTTCGAACTATTCTGAAAATCTTGGACGGAGATTTTGTATTTATGGCTAAGTTTGTCTTCGGAATGAACCAGTCTTTGGACGGTTATGTCGATCAACACCCGGATTTTTCGATCAGTCCAGCGCTGTTCCGGCACTTCGTAGAGAAGATGCGCGATCTGAAGGGCAGTGTCTACGGTCGCCGAATGTATGGAATGATGCGCTACTGGGATGAAGATTCTTCTGAATGGAATTCAGATCAACGTGATTTCGCTGAGGCATGGCGGAGTCAACCCAAATGGGTCGTATCACGATCACTTAGTTCGGTCGGCCCAAACGCGACCTTAGTTTCAAATGACATCGAGCAGGTGTTACGGGAGCTGAAGAATGAACTCGCCGGTGAGATCGACATCGCCGGGCCGGAATTGGCGCGAAGCGTGACAGATCTGGGTCTCATTGATGAGTATCGTCTCTACCTCCATCCCATCGTACTTGGACACGGTAAGCCGTTCTTCGCAGACCGACGACCGCCCCTGCGCCTGCTGAACAGCAACCTGATCGACGAAACCGTGATCAGATTGACGTACGTGCCTGCTTGATATGCCCAATGCACTGGCGACAAACTGGTACCAAATATGGTGGCTCTGCCTTGCAAAAAGCGGAGGGCAATGCTCGGAACCGTTCCCGCATCGAGCGCATCGCGACTTCCGTTCGTTGCCTGAATCCATCGAGAAATTATATAACCAACCGATTCCTGCGTATCGATATCGGAATGCTCAAACCGGTGATCCAACCAACGGAGAATTTGACGCTGCCCGATCTTTCAAAAACATTACATGCGACTATTTCAGGTCGCGTAACCTTTGAAAATCAGTCCCTTCCGGTGTTATTGTACGACCGTCTTTTGTATGCGTAGAAGTCCATCTGCCGCCTTTATCAAAGAACGCAGTGGAGCCACTTGGTTGCCATTCTATAGAACTGCCGTCGGCAGAACTAAAGCGAACACCGTTTTCCGATACGGTCACGTTCTGTTCCGAAAAACCATCCGACCTACTGTAAGTACCATCTTCTTTACGATCGAATGTGGTGCCTCGTATGGTCGCTTGCTCAACTTGACCGGCGGCATTATAACGCGCCGTCATGATGGCGTTATCCAAACTTCCATCGTAAATGCCAGTGACACGCCCTTGGCTGTCTTTAAAAGACATTGGACCATCAGATGCTGCCAGTCCTCCATTCAAGGCCGATTCGTAGAGTCGACGCTGGTTCTTGGTGTTATCACCACTATTCATGGCGCTATGCATAGCGTTTAGTTGCTCCGGAGAAGCATTGGCACCCAGTGCCTCAGCGACTTGACGAGCACGAGCTTGCTGCTCCGGTGAATGAGAAGTCTTTGCCGTCTCAGCAAGATGCCGCATTACGTCTTCCGGATTTCCCGCTTGCGAAAGAGCTCTGGTAGCATCTTCTCGCTCTTGGAAGGTATCGGCATCAAGACCGTCAATTAGCTTTTTGATCTTTTCATCGGAAAGTGATTCACGCTTCTTGTCGGAGTCTTTCCCTTTCAGATCTTCTCCCATCTCTCCAATAGCTCTTTGAGCTTGTGTCTGTTGCTCCAGAGATGCAGGATTCTTGTAAGTTTCTCTAAGACGTTCTAAAACGCGATCGCGATTTTGTGCTTCCACCAGATCTCTTCTGGCTTGCTCACGTTCTTCGGAGCTATCACTATCGAGTTTGTTAATGCGATCATCGATCTCTGCACCTGTGAGATTCTTTTTCTCTGTATTGGTCAGATTCTCTTCAGCATCACCAGACTTCTTCAAGTTAGCCTCTGGTGCAGAGAATTCTGCCTTAGAGTTCTCAGGTGCAGTACCATCAAAGGCTTCTTTAGAGTCATCTTCAGCTTCAGCATCGACCAGTTGAAATGCGTTCATATCAAACGCGGCTAAAGATGTATCCTCCGATGTCTGAAGGCGCGTTGCTTCCAGTCCGCTCGAACTGGAAGCTGAATGGGCGACAGAAAAGATACTTGATTCATTGCTGGTATCGGATGCGGAGCCTTTAGGAGAATCGCCCGTGTCGCTTCCAACGTCAGTGTCAGACGTGATCTGATAAGCTTCGTCGAATAAAGCCCGGGATGCTGGATTGCTCGAAGCAGGGCTGAAGGTCTCAGTCGAAGAATCTAATGTAGACATAATAACAACCATGGCTTTCGCCGCTAAAGCTGCGGTTTAGTAAGGTTTGGCACAGGAGTTTGAGTTTATCCTCGATTCGTGAGCAAAGTGTACCCAGGAAGATACAATCTGGTGCTGTCCACGTCGGTTTGCCAGGCACGAAGAATGGCGACAGGTGCTGACAATTCCATTGCCACCATGAGCGGTGCGTGCATCAATTAATCTTATAGCCGATTCCTACTACTGTACTAATCAGCGATTCACTATTGTCATCATCCAGCTTCCTGCGGACGCGTGTCACGCACTGTCGAACAGCATCATAGGAAACATCTTCGTCTGATGACCAGACATAGCGAATGAGCGCGTCCAAGCTGTAGACGGTCCCCCGATTGCGAGCCAGAAAGTCCAGCAGATCGAACTCCTTAACCTTAAGATCGACAGGCACGCCGTTTTTCAAAACCCGACGCTGCCGGGAATTGATCGTCACGCCTCCAAGCGTAATCGTTTCTTCAATTGTGTTTGCACCACGGCGTAGAAGTGCTCGAATGCGGGCTTGAAACTCGGAGGTCAGAAAAGGTTTCGTAAGATAATCATCGGCTCCGCTGTCGAGACCGTGAACCTTGTCTTCCTCTCGATTCATTCCAGTCAGCATGAGAATCCGGCATTGCGAGCCGGTCTTACGTAATGCGCTGCAAAGTTCCGGTCCGGTCATACCCGGCATATTCCAGTCAAGAACGGCGAGATCGAATTCAGCCACGCCGAACAACTCCAGCGCATTGCGACCGTCGGCGGAGGTCTCCACACGATGGTCCATATCCTCGAGAATGTCGGTTATCGAGGACCGTATATTGTCATCATCTTCGACTACAAGTATTTTTGCCATGCCATGATCTTATCTGAAAAACGAGTGTAGTCGCTTTATACCCGTCAAAATATTTTTAGATCCATAGTGCTGGACATTTATCAGCTTGCCGACTGAACCGGCAGGCGAAACCAAAATTCACTGCCCTTTCCAACTTCGGAAGTGACACCAAGCGTGCCACCATGAGCCTCGACTAAAGATTTGCAAATCGCCAGCCCCAGCCCGGTGCCCTCCTTAGATTTTGCACTCTTAACTTGCCCAAACCGCTCGAAGATATGGCCCTTTAATTCCTCTGGAATTCCGGGTCCCTGGTCGCAGATTCTGATTTCAACAACGCCGGGCTCCTCATTCACAACGATTGTGATCTTGCCGTCGTCTGGTGAGAATTTGACCGCGTTGCCCATCAAGTTAATTAAAATTTGGGCGAGCTGATCGGAATCGGCAAGAATCATCAGGTCCGGAACGTCACGGACAAAAGTAACGCCCTTCTTAGTTGCCGTCGCATTGACCGCGCCGACTGCCGATTCAATTGCGTCGCTCAACATAAGCCGCACAAACTCCGGTTTATCAAAACCACTTTCAAGCTTGTCGATTTCCAACAGTTTATTAATCAGTCGGATTAGCCGCGAAACTTCTTCAAAATTGCGCTCGGCATTTCCTCTTAACTTTTCTTCGGTCCATTTCTTGTAAAAGCCCATAGAGATTGCTTCCAGAAAAAGAACAAGATTGCTGAGCGGAGTTCGCAAATCGTGGCTGACCATCTCGACAAACTCTTTCTTGAGCTGTTCAAGCCTGATCCGCTCGGTTATGTCGAAGACGCAAAGCAACAACTTTGTTTGCGACGGATCCATGAATTCAACGGAGATTTCCAGTGGAAAACGTTCTCCACTGCTTCGGAAACCATCGTATCGGATCAACTTCCCAGGCGTTTCGGACAAGCGAGCGAACAAATTATTCTTCGAGGCATCATCACGTGAATCAAGCAGTTTATCGAGATGCAGATCCCGCCAAACTTCGCGTGGATGTCCGAACATCGCTTCGGCAACCGGGTTCACAGTTTCAATAGCAGACTTCGAATTCACAACCACCAGTGCCACCGGCATCTTACCGAATAGAATTCGCACCTGCTCTTTTGCAAAGCGCAGCTGTGCGTTTAAAGCATCTTCGTTTTGTTGATTACCAAGCCTTCTCTCACCACTACCTCTTCTGTCATCGCCGCTTCGTCGATCATCACCGCTTGTTTTCTCATCACCGTTGGTTTTCCCTTCGGTCTCCAATCTCTTCGCGATGATGCAGACTAAATCTTCACCAGCCGGCACACCGATACATTCGTATTGCGGAGCAGAATGATGTTCGAGCGACAGTCCTATCAAGCAGGTCATGACTTCAGATTTTTCGTTGATATCTTTGATGAACTGCGAAGCCTTTGCCGAATCGCCAGGCGCAACCAGGCTAACGAAATTGTAGCTTTTGAGCACGGCAAAGTCTTCGTTGGAGCTGCTGTTCTCCTTCGTGACTGAAAGTATTTTGCCGCGTTTGTTTAGCTGGAATATCATGACTCGTCCCCGGGCAAACAATTATATAGGAAGTATACTGAAACCACTGCGCTATACTAGCAATTCAGGTGCTTTGCCTTTTGCTCGTAAACAACCGATGGATCAACTCAATCAATCCGACGACAACTGCACGATCTGCGGTAAGTCGAAAACAGTAGCTGCGGGTCAGTCTCTGACTCAGTGGATTTTTAGTTCGGACACTTGTCGTTGCGATATCCAGTTTGAGACCAACCCGAACATGTGCCGGTTCTGTGGAAAAGCTCTCACCAAAGGCACCTTCGAGACAATGACGCAATGGATTTTTCATCCTGACGTTTGTTCTTGCGGCACTGAGAATCAAGAATTTTTGGCTGCTGTGCAAAAAGCAACAGGCTCACATCAGTCCAGAGCTGCCACTACTGACAATACCGTACCATTATCACCTCGAGCCGCTTTTATCTATGAGCTCGAGAATAGCGAGATTGATTACCACGGACTTCCCGTCGAAAGTTTTCCCTTTGAGCGTTTTCGTATCATCGAAGAAGTCGGTCGAGGTGGCGGCGGCGTTGTCTATCAAGCATGGGATTGTCTTCTCAAACGCCGAGTGGCGATCAAAACCATGCATGCTACCGTGATTTCGACCGATGAAGTGATCAGACTTCAGAACGAAGCAAGAACTTCTAGCCGTTTAAAACACCCGGCGATCATCCGCATATTAGACTTCGGCGCAGCTCCAAATGGCCAACCATATCTGGTATCAGATTTCATCGAGGGAACAACCCTCAAGAGTCGCTTAGACGATGAGGGTCCACTCTCGTCGGCTGAAACAGTGCAAATGTTTACTCAGCTTTGCGCCGGAATTCTACATGCGCACGAACAAAGTGTTCTGCATCGAGATCTGAAATCCAGCAATGTGATGATTACCGATGACACCGGTGATGGTACCAACGTCAAAATCATCGACTTTGGAGTAGCTCGGCTTAAAGAGGCTCTCTTCCAAACTTTCACGATTGTTCAAACCGCGACAATTGTCGGCACGCCGTATTACATGAGCCCAGAACAAGGCGACGGCAAAACATTCGATGCGCGATCAGAAATTTACTCGATTGGTTGCATGATGTTCGAAGCCGTTACCGGCCAAGTTCCATTTCAAGGCGAGTCCGCTCTTGCAACTCTGGCGATGCACGCTCGCGAACCTGTCCCGGAATTAACCGACATCAACCCTGATGTTGACTGCTCAGAACAACTGGAGTCAATCATCCTGCGCTGCCTGGAAAAAAATCCGAACGATCGTTTTCAAACAGTGCAAGAATTGTACGAACACTTGAACGATTGTTCAAAGCCTGCAAGCACGAGCTTTTCTGAATCTGAATCACAAGCTTATTCGAATATAGACGAACTCAAACTGCAAGAAAATTCCGGTAATAAATTCGCCATTGTCGCCGTTTCCACAGTGTTCGCTCTAGCAGCCGGAGCTTGGGGCGTCTCAACATTTTTGATTGAGTCCAATAGCAGCCCGACCTCGATATCAAAACAGGCAACTTCGACAAACACCAGTGAACCAATGAATAAAAAATCTGGTGCTACCGCTAAATCACCACTAGCGAAAAGAAATTCTGACGCTCTTGATGAGATACCACTATTCACTAACACGAAACACTGGAATAACCTGCAACAAGGCAATTGGGTCGCGAGCATGTGGGTTAAAGACGAAGATTTTTCCGAGATGAAAGATGAGAAGTACCTCAACTGGGTCGAGTCACCGCTCTCTCCGGAGATTACAGGAAAAGGTCTGGAATACATCGAAAACAAACCGATTCGGATCCTTCATCTAACTTCGGTAGAGCTTTCGGACGTAGCGCTGACCCACATCGGCAATATGAAGACCCTGGAATGGCTAACACTCGGCAAAGCGCGAAAATTGTCACCCGACAAATTTCAAGTTTTGAGCTCTCTACCAGCGCTACGTACTCTCAAATTACAAGACGTCGCGCATCCGTCAACATTGCTCGAATTGCTACCTAACAAGCAGACCTTTACTGGCCTATACCTGATGGATAAACCACCTGGATCAAGTAAGACCAACTGGGCTCCATTGACAAGCCTGAGCGGACTCAGAATGTTCGAGATTCTAAAATACGATTTTACAGAAACAGATTTGAAGTATATTCACTCCTTAACCCAACTCAACGAATTGCGCTTGTCTCACCTTGGTCTTAAAGACTTCGATGCGACCCTAGTGATCGCCGCGCCGCTGCAAATCTTAGATCTGAGTTGCAACAAAATTACCGACAAAACTCTAGACAAGCTCGGTTCAATAAAAACATTGAAGGTGCTGGATTTAACCGGTTGTCCTGAAGTCACCGCCAATGGTATCAATCGCTTAAAATCGCAACTGAAACAATGCAACATCATTCAAAGACCTGACAACAATCCGAATAGAGCTGATTGGTCCGTTGCCAGCCTCAGCAAAAGAAGTAAGGAGCTAATCAATGCAGAACACAAGCCTTAGTCTGCACTTGCGCAGATCAGCGTAGCAGGTGATTGGTCGCCCGCCCAGCTGGCGCCGGCGAAAGCGAAGCCGACAGCGCCGGCTGGATCGTGGAACGGTGGAGGTGAGACCAGGTCTGCAACCGAGTTCTTGAATTTTTCGAAGCCGGTGAATCCTTGAGCGACAGAAGCGAAAGGGAATTCCAGGTGATCGAAGCTGGTATCGATAGTTTCGCTACCCGTCGATTCGTCTAACGAGTTGGTCGCGTCGGAAGAAGAGTCAGCAGTAGCTACGGAATTTTGGTTGAGGAAATTGAGTAATTGCGAAATCATTGTTCGTCTTCCTTCTTGCAGTCGCGGGGTTTGCGGTCGTTTTCGTTCCCTGTGCTTTAGATATTACAGGGCAGCTATGACCCGGCTATGACCACGGTATGACCTGGGTATGACCGGTGAGAATTTGAACAAATTCGCCAAATAGAAACGTTCCGCACAGACCACGCAATTGGGGAACGTGGTGATATCCGGAACATTTCAGATTTTGGGGCGGGTGTAAAATTGGCTAAGAACTACCGGTCGCTGCAGAGCAGCTGTACCTCATACGTCAAGGTTTCATTGGGCGGCACCTTTCCTGCGCGTCCTTTCGAACCGTACGCCAGGTCAGGAGGAATAGTAAGCTTTCTTTTTCCGCCGACCTTCATGTCCATAAGACCCTGCTCAAAGCCGGCGACCACCTGCCCGCTTCCAATCGTGAAGATGAACGGCATACCTTTATCGAGTGAGCTTTCGAACTTCGTGCCGTCAGCGAGATAACCCGTGTAGTGCACATAGACCTGCCGCGCCACAGACGGACTCATACCGAATCCTTTCTCTATGTCCTGGCATATCAGACCGCCTGGCAGTGTCGCCCGCTTAGCCTCCTCACCCTTCGCCTGCGATTCCTTCACACGAGAACAAAACAGATCAGAGTTCTTCAACGGATCGTCAATCACATCGCTATTATTTGATGATGTGGTTTTTCCATCTGGAGCTGATGTGGAGCTGCATCCCGCCGTAAATAACGAGAGTGAAACTGCTGCGATCAATAATCCGAGATTTGAGTTTAAACTAACGATTTTCATTGCATTCAATTCCATTGAATTTCACCCAGCCTTTAGTACGCGCTCGGTGGTAATTCCGATAAATTACTACCGAGTGCTCCGACTCTTGCTCGGCCGGTGCTCGCTCTTCCCAGGACAGTATTTCTCACTCCCTGATTTGGCGAAGTCGTCGGAGTCGCTGCTTCGTGTGCAATGCGTTGGACAGAATTGGCGCGCTGATTCGCTGTAGTGGTTTTGTTTTGACTGGACCAATTGTGGTGCGAACCTTGACTGTTATTGCTCGGTGATGCTGCGCTCGGTGTGTCTGCACCCGATGCTGCTATGACAACCGGACGACCATCTTCAAACAATCGCTTCATTGCATCTGCCGCCTTCGTGCCGTCTCCAGTATTCAACTCCGGCTGGCTATACATCCGGTCGAGCATGGCGACTGAGTTAGTCGTGTCATTTGTCATATCAACTTGACCACGGGAATCCGGTGTGGGTTTAAGTCGCTCGACATTGATCGCCTGTTTTACCTTCCCACGCTGCTCAGCTCCAACAACCGGTCGATTCTTATGCTGCGCTCGATCCGCGGCTTCGGCTGGTGGCAGTTCTTTCTTTGGCGAAACATTTTTAATCGGCCGGCTAGCTACTGCCGGAAGAACCATTTGTTTGCTTTGCTCAGGCTTACTGTTCTCGAGGTTCGAGCCACCCGTTCCAGACGAAGGGTTGCTTGAAGTGGGCGAGTAAGAGGCACTGGAAGTTGAGCTTAGCGATCTTGACGTTGATGCGATGACACCCATGCCACTATTTGCGGTGCTCACCGTCATCTGCTGCGGAGTGCTCGGTGTGCTCGGGATGGCCGTCACGGTTCCAGAGTTCCGATACCGAATCGGCGCAGTCACGATCGGCGTGCGGATGTTCGGACTCGCCACGGGCGGCGGAACGACGGCTGCTGTGTTGTTGCTCGCGCGATTCGATGCGCTCTCTGGCAGAACCGGTGTAACGGACACGGGAATATCAGTGACGATGAGTGGTGCAGCGCGCGGTGACGGCGTTTGCGTCGCTGCCGGCCGCGCGGCTGAAGTTCCTCGCGAGCCAGCTCGCCAGCATCCTCGACCAGCGTGGAGTTGCCGTGCGGGTGATCGCGCTCGATGACGCGTCGACCGACACAACGCCGGCATTGCTCGCGCAGGCGGCTGCCGCCGACCAACGGATCACGGTGCTGCCCGTCCAAGGCCCATCGGGTAGCGCTGCCGCGAACTTCGCGCGGTTGCTGCTCGAAGCACCGTTTGAGGATGACGCGCTCGTTGCCTTTGCCGACCAAGACGATGTGTGGATGCCCGACAAGCTCGCCCGCCATGTCGATCTCCTTCGCTCAGGAGGCTTCGACGGCGTCTCGTCCAATGTCATCGCGTTTGACGAGCACGACCGCCGCACGCTCGTGCGAAAGGACTTTCCCCAGCGCAAGTTCGACTACCTGCTGGAGAGCCCGGGTCCTGGTTCGACCTTCCTGTTCACCGGACGGCTTGCGAATCTTGCGCGCGAGCACCTGTCGAGCCCGGATGCCGATGCGCGCGCTGTCGACTACCACGATTGGCTGCTCTATGCGCTCTGCCGGGCACGCGGCTGGCACTGGCACATCGACTCTGTGCCCTCGGTGCTGTACCGTCAGCACGACGGCAATGTCATGGGCTCGAACGTCGGGCTTGCTGCAGCTCGCGAGCGGCTGGCCCTCATCCGCAAGCACTGGCACCGGCAGCAGGCCCTTATCCTCGCCCGGCTGTCAGTCGAACTCGCCAGCGATGCAACCCGGGCGGAGCGTACGACCATTGCCGACGCGCTTGCGACCAGAACCCTGCGAAACCGAAGGACCCTCTTGAG
>ENA-ORBV01013638-ORBV01013638.1-microbial-mat-metagenome-genome-assembly--contig:-NODE-13638-length-12306-cov-5.405920_pt1 | contig 12306 bp, 5 predicted proteins | sample MGYA00237777_ERZ505514 | MGnify/ENA primary metagenome ERZ505514 (study PRJEB26160, sample SAMN06269048) | microbial mat metagenome | isolation source: Oligotrophic lake microbial mat | place... | reverse complement strand
TGATACGGCGACCACCGAGATCTACACCTCTCTATTCGTCGGCAGCGTCAGATGTGTATAAGAGACAGCACCCACTCTGGCAAATGGTGACGCATTCTGCCTTGGGATATGAATGGGAAGGACGAAAGACAGAAGCCACGGATAAAGGGGGGACATGGTGGTTTGGTGCAGGCTTCGGCAACCGCAAAGAAAGCGAGAAACAACTCCTCCAGAAGAAATACGATAGCATACGAAAGCGACTCGAGGGAAATGAGTGGGAAACTCTCAAACTATGGGCGGATTGGTACACACTTTTGCGAGCACAAAAAGTATACCACACATACAGTGACTTCTCGCTTAGTGCCGTCCATTGGATGAACACATGGTCACGCACCTATGACGGCATTAAGAAAGAAACCGGAGAACTTATTCTGCTGGAAGAAAATTGGATTATCGATGGTGAATCGCCTCGATTGGTGGACCGAACGGGTGCTGATTTGAAGCATTGCGTAAACGCATTACCTTATAAGAGCCTAGGAAACCTTCTCATGGGGAGAGGATAGGACTGTCCAAGTGTACGAAGATAAAAGCATGGCTTTTAATTGTTGTAAAAATAGAAAATATATATGCTTTAGAATGAAAGAAAACTGAAATGTAATTTGAGCTGGATCAAACCGACGTTGATAAAGGCACGGTGTCCATCAAGAACTGCGGTGGGTTCACTTGCATTATAATGTGCAGTGTGGCAATCGTTGTGTTGCCCCACTCCTGACATTAATTTGTCTTAGCCACAATTTTTTTGGTCAAGGCTACTAATAATCCTGTGTACTTCATAATCTAGGATTAGTTGATGAAGAACTAGTCAAGCTTGTTCAACAATCACATTTTGTTGAGAGTTGTAAGTGGCAATGATCTTTTCAGAGAATGCCATAGTCATTGCTAAGCTTCTCCTATGCTTTGTAAACCAAAACTAATCTTTGAGTTTATTACCAGTATTTAATTCTCCTATGCTTTGTGTCTGAAAATTCACCTTAACTTTGCAGCTGGCAGATGCTGTTTTACTGCCAAATGTGGTCCCACATTTACTCGATGATTTTTTTAGCGATGATGGCTCTCATTGTTGGAACTGTCGTCGCCGTGTTAGATGCACGATACGGAGAACCAACCAGATTCATTCGACAGACAGTAGATTCGACTTCTTCTAAGAACTGATGTCACTGTCATTACAACTGTGGGAAATAAACTGTATCCATTTGTTGACTTTGTTTCATCAACATCTACACTACTGGTAGTAGCTTATAGCTAGTACTGGCAAGGGTAGATTGATTCTGACCTTTTGTTGAATGCAGAACTTTGAGATCCCCATATCGTTGGGCATCCAACATCAAGACAGCTGGCCCTAAACTGTATAACGCTTGCGCTTCGCTTTCTTCACACTTTTGTAGAAGTTGCACACGATTGCCAGTAAAATCTTCTCTATTGGGATCTCCACGATGACTCAAAATTACATTACGCTCTACTTGAAATTTGCCATTTGCCTGCCTATTTCTCGCGCACTGGCAAACCGAGACGCAACCAACCAATTCTCATTGGCATTACCAGTGTCAGTGCAACAACATGCTGCGAATCGCATCACCTCCTCGCCTTCACTTCAAAACCTGGATTGGCCCCGCAACCACGAAGACGGCATACGCGAATGTCACCCAGTCAGCAACAAACGCAGCAAGAACGATACCTTTCAGTCGTCCCATTGGCCCGTTGTGTATCGACGACACTGGCAACAACAAGGGAAAGCTCCTGTGCACGGTCCCAGTCTTCCACAACAACAACATGTCGTCACAAGCACAAGTTCATCCTCGCGAAAGACGTCGACATCACGTTTTTACTTGAGTGATGCAAATGATATTGACTCGGACTTTGATCCTGACTTTATACCCAGAAGTCCCCAGAACGAAGACAAGTACAATACCAACAACAACAATGTTTTATCATTAGTCTCTACAAGGAGTCGAAGCCCATCAGCAGCAGATCCAGAACTGCCGTATCCAGCAAGTGAAAAAGGCACGACCCACCCCAACGATGATGATACCAACAATCCGCAGAAACAGCAACAACCAACACGGCTCCCACATTCTCCAGTCATATATCGATACTATGGCAAAAGCAGATCGAGAACACGAGCCTCCGGATCGATTCCATTCATTCTTCTGGGACCGGACGTGGATCATTGGAGAACGACCGGGGAACATCTTGCGGCGCGTGGCTTTAGTGTCATTGCATGTGAGCGGGATCCATTAGAACCGTCGGACGATGACAATAACGGCCGTGAGGGTGCGGTTCCAGACGAAACAACCTTGGGTGCTTGGAGCGCCGAGGATTGGTGGAAGGGCACAGATGCAGAAGGAGCCAATCTCATCCTCAACGTGCTACAGGCATCTCGGTGGTCCAAAGCCATTTTAGTGGCGTGTGACTCGGAAGCCGTGATTGCCATTCAAGCCGTCATGAAACTGGCACCCGAAAAGATTGCCGGCCTAGTGCTATGCGGAGATCTCCAGGAGGTCGAGGCGTTGCTTCGTCAGAGCCATCCACACCTGGTCCAAGACGGCAGCGGGCATGGTGATTTCGCCATTGATGCCTTTTTACATCAGTTTCTGCCGTGTCCTTTTGCTATTGCATGGGATGGGAAAGTGACCGCGGTTAAGCCAATACCTACATTATCGGAATATCTTGGCTCCAGCCACGCAGAGTGCTTACATGGGAACCGATGTTTAATTCTAGGCGGCGGAATTGCACCACATAGAAGGCAACCCGAAACCTTCTCTTGGGCGTTGACTCGGTTTGTAGAAGACAAAGTGGCTCCGTCCATCCCACTGGCAGAGAAGAAGAAACTCTTTCGACGAGTCAAAAAAGTTCCAAAACCAGGGGATGCACCAGCACGCTCGCCGATACCGAAAGCCCTCAAGAAGATGATGCCCCACAACATCTTGAGTGGCGATTACTTCTCAACGGGTTCCTTTGTAGTGTACGGGAGAATCGTCGCCAGTGCCTTGTTGTACGCATCCATGCTCAAAGTAGGTATCTATCAATACGGAAACTTTCTGGATGGGATGGTGAGCATGAAAAACGGATACGACGGTGTGCAAAGGCTCAAAGAGCAGTCGATCCGGGCTGTTGCTGGTTTCTTTCTCAATTTTGGATACATACCGCTATTGTTTCAAAGCAAACCAGATCCAGAACCTGACTTGGCAGACTTTCCTATAGACCCCGAGCAACAATCCAATTTTGAACACAATGACGACGTGATGGACGAGTCCGGAGAGGCAGACGACGCTGAGAAAAAAGATGAAGAGGCATCTGACAAGGAGACGGAAGAAGACGGTGCATCAAAAGAAGAATCCTCTTCAGACGATAAGGAAGCTGAGTCCGAGCCAGAGGAAAAGAAACGTTTCCAGCCTCTCTTCTTCCTCGACAGAGTCGTCGCGTCGAATCATTATGCTCCCCCAGGAGATACTCATCGTGCCTGAAGGGTTGTGCAAGAATTCGCACGCTGTTACATTAAATCTGTACATAGAACGATAGATATTCCTCAAATTTTGATGTTATCCTGCATCCCTTAGTAAAGGTAATTATCGAGAGGAAAATTGACACTCGTGGCAATAAAATCAGCTTCGTCCTTGCTTAAGGAACACCAAAACTTCGGGTTGGCCATATTTACTGTTTCACTTGTAGCCGCAGCGGTGGCGACGGATGTGCCGGCTTTCTCGTGGAGCACTCCCGTATCGCGCAGATGCGCCAGTGCCTCAAAGAAGTCCGAGGATCCGATTCTGCCAGGATTAATTTGGTTAGCTGGAATAGATTCAGATGAGCTTTTGGATTTTAGATTACGCTGGTTGAGCCCCACAATACTAACAAAGACCGAAAGCATTCGTTCCATGGGAAACATTCGATTTTTGAACTTCTGGGTCCGTGCAGCTCCGAAAGCCAAATCTTCTCCAGGAGTACTCTTTTTGCTGGCGTTGTTCTTCTTTCCATTTTTCTGGATTGTAAAGAGTTGTTTGTCTCTGTCAGCTCTATTCGTTTGGCAGATGAAGGCAGCCAGCATGAGGATTTTGTTGAGGTAGGACGCGTTTTCCTCAAACTGAGACTTATGGCTTAAGCCCGGAGCCAAAGGTGCATTCCCATGACTCATCGTGGTATTCGTTGTGGATACTGAATGCTCAGGCTGACGAAGGTCAGTGCAGCAGTACATGCACTGATCCAACAGCAGACGGGTTTGCGGCAGAATTTGCTTGTCGAGAAAAGCCAAGATGTGCTTTCCGTGGGACTCGGTTGTAGCTCCAGAACTTTTCGCTGATGGATTCATTTTGAAAATACTCCTCATGGTACTCTCGATATTCGAGGAGTGTATAGGCCGGACATAAGTGGGCCAAAGCAAGCGTCCTAGCCTTACAATTTCCTTGATATCCCTGCAGGATCCAAAGAGCGACTGAACAAGTGAGTTCAAAAATGCCTTCACCAATTGCTGGGAAAATACATCCTCCCCGGACTGAAATGATGATAGCATGCCTGGCCCCACTATCCGCTCAAGAAGCATTGGTTGCAAGAGAATCTAAGAGTTTAGATGCGAGCCGCCGAATACCACAGTGTTAGTATACTCTGACTCAAACCAGTGACACAGATAGAATCAATAACGATACTTACCCTTTTGAACGTCTCCTTGCCCTTATAAGCTGAGAAGTGAACATGGAGTGGTTGGATGGCAGTTGACAATGTGCCAAATGATTTCTCGGGCGCGACGATATTGTTGAATCCTGAAAGATTTTGTAAGGAATAAAGCGGGTGATGTGAGAAAAGGTCGTCGATCAGAAAACGGACTAGGTGTGGTAAACTTACGCGCGTGCTCCAGGAGAATGCTCTTGGAGATGACGATGATCGTCAAATTCAAGCCCTTGGTTTGGGGTAGCAGGAGAAGCTGAGAAAGGAAATTTGTCCTTGGGGATGAAGAGGTTGCTAGTGACAAGATTTTCTCTGCTTGATCTAGAATGAGAAAAGCGCAGTCGTTTTTTTGGACAAAAAGATTTTCCTTCAACTCTTGCCCAAATGTGGCAGCCGCCACTTGAAACGCCCTGGATAATCCGGATGACGACGCTGTCAAATCGCCCTCTAGTGCAGCGACGTTCGTCGTGGCCGACAGATCCGCATTGATCTCAGCCATGAGCTTTGTGACTTTGGCACTGACCTTAACCCCTCCAACGGCAGCTCCAACAATAGTGGGAGCACTGCCCGCTTCATTTTCCGTCAATTCCATCACTCGTTGAGATCGCCGGGGCTGCAAAGTTTCTTCTTCGTCAGGATTGTCGACTTTCTCCGTGGCATCACTTTGAGCGTCAGTGGCTGTTTTGATTGCATCGCTGGATGGATCGTTGTTACCCTTTGCCGACCCTTCTGTAGAGTTTTGGAAGCTAACACGTTTCGCATCGGAAGCTGACATTTTTCCATCGTCCCGAATATCAGCACGCTGTCTCTTGCGCTGACCATCGTCCGGTGGATTCTTAATTTTCCGGCGCTTCCGTCTCCGACGCCACTGCTGATCTCCACTACTACAGGTTCGTCCTGCCTTCATATCTTGTGCCAATTGTCGATAAGCCGAATGCAATATTTCATCCGTAGCATTGCTGGAAGAATGGTTTGAGACAACCGCGTCGAGTGTGGCGCAATTGATATACGCACTTCCGATGCGTGCATCTGTTGCTGCTGAAAAGTAGTGCGCCACCTGTTGTGATCTGGACCGCTTCAAACCATTGACAATATCCCGAACAATGGTTGATTTTCCCGTCCCCCCAGGTCCAGTGACAAAGATAGGTGGAGGGATATGGGCACTACCACTAATTTGGAAGGAATTTAATCTTGTTTCAGTCAAATCATTCGTATGGCTGCCGTCCAACGACGGAGGTGGCAGGGCTGGAGATAGCAAATCCCACAATCGTTGAACTTGCATTTGTCGGAAGGGGTATTGATCGTGCAGATCTTCCAAAATTTCAGCCTCATCCATTTTTGGAATGTCGTCTTCCATAATGTGATGCAATTGATGAGTTCTACGATTTGGCGGGTTGTTGGTATTGTAGGGTGTGGCAAAGACCATTCCTCGGACGGGTTGCACCATTGGAGGAGAGGCCAGTAGAGGGGTCATTTCTTGAGGTGTGTCGCTCTTTTGGGGTGTAGCCTCTTTTAGACCAAAATCGACCGCGTAATTTTTGTTTCGCTGTATTCTCATTGCTCTACCTTTATCATTCAACATTGAATTTAGCTTTGAATTTGGGTCACCTTCAGTTTCTGCTTCCTCGTCTTCCTCTTCAGAATCAAAACCTTCTGATTCTTCTTCTTCTTCCGAACTAGAGTCTCCACCTTCCGCGTCGTCACTGCCAGAGCCAGGGGTCATTTCTTGAGATGTGTCGCTCTTTTGGGGTGCAGCCTCTTTTAGACCAAAACCGACAGCGTAATTTTTGTTTCCCTGTATTCTCATTTCTCGACCTCCATCCATCAACATTGAATTTAGCTTTGAATTTGGGTCACCTTCAGTTTCTGCTACCTCGTCTTCCGCGTCGTCACTGTCAGGGTGAGCCGCTGGGGCTTGGTTCGACATTACCGTTGTTTCAGCAACTGCAGATGTTTCGCCGTTGTTGTTGTTGTCACTTTCATCCGCTTTCCAATCAAAAGACGGAACTGGAATTTTTCTTCTGGACGCCATTCCTCTATCATCCGTCGAAGGATTTGTATGCTCAGTTTCAGGTTTTTTGGGTGGACCATTCGCTGTTGTCGCCGAAAAATCCGTAACATTGGCAACGCCTTCTTCTTGCGGCGCATTAATAGCATTATTTGGTGGCGCATCTTTTTCGGAGGAATTCCCGTGAGCCGTGTTATCCAACGGGGTTGCATTGCTGCTGCTGCTGCTGCTGCTGCTGTTGTTGACTCCGCTGGCGTCATTTTCGTCATTGTTTCCAATATTGTCTTTGGGTTCCACGACAGCTGGGTGACCTTCTTCGGACATCCTTGTGATTGCTTATTTAATTGGTGCCTTCAAAGCTTCGCACTACAATTTGTTCCCTTAAAGTTGATATACTTACTTTGCGTAGTTTCTTTCTCTGTTGCTCTGTTTTTCGTTCCATACATGTATGATAAGCAAAAGCATTTACTTGCTGTAGGTTGGTTGTCGGCCACTCGGACCGTACAATTGTACTAGTAGTAGCTCTAGTAGCTAGCTAACTAGCTACTAGCTAGTAGACTAGTATTGCAACCATCTATGCATAGAGATAGACCAATCAAATGAATGAATTAATAAATTGCAAGACACAGTGTGCGTCCCCGTGCATCTGCTCAAGAAAAAAAGTCAGAGAAGCAGTGTGCGCTCATCCTTTTGGATCTTTCAATTCCATCATTTCGATCATTCAACCAATCCTTTGATTTCAACTTTGATTGCAACATACTAGTAGTAGCATGACCGAACATAGATGTGAGGCACGAGCACTCTTTCATAATAGCATTCTAATACTGCTACTAAGAAGTTTGTAGTACTAGATTCTTGAAAACCACATTCCATTGGTTTAGCTCTCTTTTGAGAATTTTGAGTGTGCCGACAGAGATTGTGAGATACAATGGTTCCACTGCGATTTTTGCTACTGCTATTTTGGGCGTTACAACTGATGCACATCGCCGAGTCCTTTGTACCTGGTACTCGTAAAAATCCACAATCCACGCTTTCACATCCCAGAAAGACTACGCCATCTCGGTTGTATCAAGAAACGGATGAAAAGGGCGACGGCGACGACGCTGGCATGAGCCAGCCAGAAACGACGGTCTACAATATTTTGGAGGACATGCACAATTCCAATTTCCCGTTTCGTCTCGTGGTGGTGGGCAATGGAGCGATTCTGGAAACGACCTCTTCTCTGGGGCCAGTCATGAAAATGGGGAAATCCCCTCGAACCGGAGAGAATTTGGTAACCTTTTCATCGGAAGACAAATCGTTTGAGTTTCATGTCATGATTGCTCAAGTATCGAAAGTAGTCATGACACAAAAAGAAGGAGCTCAAGCAGGGAAGGTTCTCGATATTTTTCGATTTCTTACAGCGGACGGAAAGCCAATGTGTTCCTTGATTCTATCAGAGAATTCAGACGACGGCAAAAAGTGGTTCAGTACCATGCTGGAAAAATACAACAATGGGGATGTGCAACTGTAGTGGATGCATGCCGTGATGCTCGACACCATTCCTTTGTTCGCAATAAGATGTGGGTTGTACAATTAATGTGCTGCTACCCTCTTCACATCATGCGGGGATAATGCTATTGATTCTTCCTTAAAGCTATGGCAGAATACATACTTAAATAGTTGTAGACCATAATGACGTTGGTACTTCGAGAGGTTATTGGCTGCAAATGCATACTTCTGGCGTAGTTTACACCACTGCGTGTTTCTTTTAGGCTTTTGCTGTGAAGCAGGTGCTATAGGAAAATGAAAATTAGCTTTGAGTGGTTGGGATTGACTTTTACAAGTTTCTGACTACACGCAGAGACATGCAATAAATATGTAAATCATCTTATATAGACTTTATTAGCCGGAATCAGGCAGCTTTCGAAAAATACCTAGCTAAAAGTCGCGATTCCCAGCCTCCAAGTGACCTTTGAAAGGTGAATCCCACGAAGAAAAACAACAGAATGAATCTGAAACACAAAATGTAACGTGTGTCGACCATTCCTACACGCGAGGACCCCAGGGATAGACACACCATCTCTTGCTTTTTTAGCCTCCCGGGCCCCAACCTCCTTGGGGAGGTCCTTGGGGAGGATAACCTGCTGGTGGCGGCTGGCCATACTGATCCATGTATCCTTGGGGCGGATAACCCTGGTCACTACCACTGGACGTTCAACGGGTTTCAAGACGACGACAAGGGATTTTCGTGAGATGAGACAGTATGGGGGCACCTGAAATAGAGGGAAACGACTGGACGCAAACCAAGAAAGCTAGCAAAAGAAAACTTACGGATACATGGGAGGATACTGCCCCTGAGGCATCATCTGCGAGTACATGCCGCGGCTATAGTCACCACTGTACCCCATCTGTTCTGGGCTACCGCCCATGGGAGGATATCCATAAGCGGCGTACATGCCCATTCCTCCATATTCCATTCCATACCCATAGCCATACCCACCGGCCATGGGACTTCCAAAGGCTGACTGCATACCCATCTCCGGGGGGTAACCAGCCGACCTCGGGTCTGCGCCCGGAGGGGGTTCACTCCTACGGCTGCCCGTTGGGGTTCCGGGGTACGGAGTCACAGGCTTTACAGCCTCACTGCGCATCTTGGCTTCCTGGCGACTGTTGTAATCCTTCATTTCCTTCTTGTAGCGTTCGGCATCTTCGCTGGCCAATTCTGCGTACTTGGCAAGACGATCCGGGTCGATCGACTTCCAGCGCTGGCCGATGATTTTTCCCATTTCATCAAAGGACACCTTGTTGTCATCCTTCTTGAGTCTGCTGTACGTGGCATCATCTATATAATCATCGCTGTCTGGATCATTGTCCGCTTTTGTGAGATCTTCTGCCATGACCACCTTCAAGATCTTCTGCCTTTCTTCCTTGAAAAAGTAGTCTATGAAAGGTAAACAAAACGATTGGTCCGCGAGTAGCCATGCGATAATTTTAGAATCAAAATGATGATGCGTCAAGAACAGGCAAACGGCAAGCACAAAAGTGGAGACTTACTGTAGGCACTCAAGGGTCGCTTGGGCTTGTCCTTGGGCTTCTTCTTGGTGGGCCTCTTGATGGTGGCCGTAGGGATTTTATCGGGATTCTTTCCTGACATGCTGGACTTCTTTTTTCACGGAAAGTTAAAGGAAGCTAAAAGCCTACCAAGATGAAAGTAGCAGGCAGAAAACCGGTTAGATGCCAGATTTGATTCATGATTAGGTTGCTGGTCAAATGAAGAAGAAGTACATGTGACGAGACAACTTGCGAGCATCACCAAAGTGACTGAGTGAGCGTATGAGAACACGGGGAACCGTAGAAATGGTAGAATGCGCTCAGTTCGACTCGACGATGATAATGACTCGTGAAAAACTGCTAGCCAAGGTAGATAATATCTACGAGAGCTGCTGCTACATGTCAGTGAGATTACGTTGACCCATCTTTATCATTGTCAGTGGAAGACAACTTCAGCATGAAGCATCCCAAAGAACAACAACAAGTTGAAGAACACGAGAACACCATTTTGTTGGGAGCAGGTCATGACGGTCTTCTGCCGTTTTCGCGTAGAATCAGTACTGGGGATCACGTAGGCCGTCTATCCACAAACCGCAGAAGCCACTGAGGTGCGGCTAACAAGAAACGAACGAATGCAAGTTGCAATATCATTGTGGCGCAATATCATTGTGGCGCACTCAACAATGCAACAAGGATGGTTTGAATGAATGACACACACACATCCATCATATTGTATTCATCCATTTGACAACGAATGAAACATCGCGCCGCTCACCTTACTTTTGTTGGCCCTATTTATCTAAATGTGCAAGTAGCGTTGCGAGAGATTTTGCTGCTAATTGTTTTTTTCTTGTTTAGTATTGTTTGTGACAGGCAGCCGGCAATCATAGAGGAAGCGAATATTTCACATACGGAAGCAACTTCTAACAAGAATTCCTAGGTACCATATATCCATCGCAATTAACCAGTGCACGCTCCGGCGCGCCACACTCACTGACGTCGCAGATTCTGCAGATCTGCAAAGAAACTACGACATGGAGACCCACATTTAATCGTTGACTTTGAGTCGTTCACCTTTGATGCAGCGCCTGTCACTTTTTGGTCATGAACAAACAGCAAACTGCATGCTCACAGCTCCCTGGTGGGAATTTGCTCCAGCTGCAGCTATGGTCTAAGACAAGGAAGGCTAGATGGGCATCACCTGGTAGAGGAAGCTCACTGGTTGCCATGCGAGCTGCCCCTTGTCTCCAACTGAAAGTTGCATGGGTCATGGTGCAAACACCACATGAACAAATTTAGTGTTTTGTTTGCTTTTGTTGGGTGACCCTTCCTGTCTAGCTTGCTCGAGCAATTCCTTGCTGTGTGATGACAACATTGAATCAAAGGAAACAGTGGGAGGATCCCTTGTTGCTCATCCAGCTGGTGATGTTGCTGAGGCTGTTCTGGGTGTCTGACTCCCAGCATGTTCCCCGCCTGTCTGTGGTCCGTCACTCGCCTGACACCTTCCCCTGATTCAAAGCAGATTCAATGGGAGGTTTGGATCAAAAGCACACGGTAACAAGGGAGAAAGATGGGCCTGTTGATTTGTCACCATGAAAGAGAGCACAACAAAGGTTTTCAGGGAGTGAGGGGGATCACGATTGCTGTGGCATCCAGGACTGAACAAGTTAAAGGCCTGAGACTGAATCGGGGCAATGTCAAGCAGTCAAAGTCCTGATTGGAAACACAAAGTGACAGGCATAGAAGATGCAGCAGCAAGGGATGACATGGTGGGGGACACAGTGTGAGAGGTTGCCTTCCCCTGATCCAAATGGGGCACAATGAGAGAGACAATTGAGTCAACTGTGGAAGCAGGAACATCAATTTAAGTTGGAGAAAGCAATGGGTCAGGAGCAAGGCATTTCAAAGGTTAAGTGAGGACAGGATGGACATTCTTCCCCTCATCCAAAGGATTTGCAGAGGGCTCAGCTGGAGTTGAAGGTTCCAGATGCAAGATCACGAGGCAAAGCATTCAAAAGAAGGCATGATGTCGTCAAGATGACGTCCATTCCAAGTGGGGGCAAAATGCCAGTGGGTGAACACAAGCTCCAATTCCATGATGGGGGGGGTCCAGTGTGGTCAACTGAAGCTTTGTAGATTTCATGATGGATGTCGGTGCAAAGCATGAAGTTGTGTGCGTTGACTTTTGGTGGAATTGTGAATGTTTGAGCACATAACTGAAGCCTTGAATTGCTTCAGGCAAACTGGCAGTGGAAATGACAGCACGAGGGATGACAGCTTTGGCTAGCAGAGTGAAGGGAGATTCAGCCAGCACTTGGATGTGTTGGGCATGGTTGGAGGAGCCCATGGTTGACATGAATTCTTGTTTGAGCAGTGGGCAGACAATGCGAACCTGAATGACTCAAATGCAGTTAATTGATTAACTCAAAGATCAGCATCATTAGGGTAAACTGCAGCCAGCGGTAACCCGATGCTGTTTCGAAAGAAACTTTAAAAGACACTTGATGTGGAACAGCCACCCCTCATTGCCTGTAGGGTAAGGTTGAGCATGTCATTGCAAAATGAGATTG
>ENA-ORBV01013637-ORBV01013637.1-microbial-mat-metagenome-genome-assembly--contig:-NODE-13637-length-12307-cov-5.201962_pt1 | contig 12307 bp, 7 predicted proteins | sample MGYA00237777_ERZ505514 | MGnify/ENA primary metagenome ERZ505514 (study PRJEB26160, sample SAMN06269048) | microbial mat metagenome | isolation source: Oligotrophic lake microbial mat | place... | reverse complement strand
CGACAGCCGCTGCCAGGGTGGTCCGGTCGGGGTCCCCTGAAAAACGCCGTCGTCCGTGCCCACCACGATCTGGCCGTTGTCGAAAAGACCGAGGGTCCGGATTTCCCGGCCCGGGGGAAGGTCGATTCGACGCCAGAGTTCCTGGCTTCGATTCAGTTCGAACAGGGCGCTGTTTTTGGGGCCGTCGGCGCCGGTTAGAGCGAGAAGCCGGTTCCGCGCCTCGTCGGGGAGAATCTGTCGCACCAGTCGCTCACGAAATCCATCGTTGGAAGCGGTCCAGCTGCGTCCGAAGTCGGTCGACACCAGCAGCCCCTCCCCTTCCACGCCGGCCAGCAGGCGTCCCCCGCCCAAGGAGATGAGAGCGTTCACGACCAGGCCGGGGACCGAGGTCCGCGAGAAGGTTCGAGCGTCATCCTCGCTCACGTAGATGCCGTCCGTGGTTCCTGCGTAGAAGGTGGCGGGACGATCGAGGTCCTGGGCGAACGCGCGAGTGCGGCGAGAGACCGAGGGGATACCGAGGACTTTGGTCCAGGAAACGCCGGCGTTTCTCGATCTCCAGATACCAGTGCACGCAGTGGCGAAAACCGTGGAGGGTTCGCGTCGATCAAGAGTCAGGGTCATCACATCGGAGTCGTTGATCATTCCCTGCTGAATAGGTCGCCAGATCTTGCCGGCGTTGTCGGTTCGCCAGGCGAGGCGGGCCGTGCCCACCAGGATGCTGTTCTCGTTCCGAGGGTCGATCGCGACCGAACCCACGAGCTTCAGTTCCCGGTGTTCGAGGGGTGAGATCCGCGAGAACGACTCGGCCTCGTTGGTCGATCGGAACACACCTTCGCGAGTGACCGCCGCAAAAACTCGGGGGTTCGACGGAGACCGGGCGAGCCCCCGAACCGACTCTCCTTCAAGACCCGCGGCGACCATACGAAACGACCGGCCTCGGTTTGAGCTGCGGGCCACCCCACCCCCGGAGCCGTCGATCTTCCAGAAGGACGCAAAAATCTCGCCCGTCTCCGTCACCATGAGGTCGTCGAGGCTGGCCCCGCGTAAGGGAAACCCGGGCTCGAGGCGGGCCCAGGAAGCCCCCGCGTTCAGGGAAAGATAGAGGATTCCGTCTACCGTGCCCGCGTAGACGCGCCGTGGATCGCTTGGGTCGCGGGCCAACGACCTCACGTCTCCGCCCTGCGGGCCCATCGGGGTGAACCGTAGCGTGGCCGTCGAGGCCGCCTTGGGGGTGACTAGTGCCAGCAGAAAGACCAGGAGGAAATGGGGCAGGCTCAAAACTCGGGATACCTCAGGAAGTCGGATCCGGAAAAAGAAGAAGGCGCGGAATCGACAAAGAGAAAGTCGATCTCCGCGCCCCTTCAGGCTATCGCGCTAGGCCGCATTATCGCCAGGAATCGTCGCGAGGGGTTCGAGACCGTGCCGATGGCGGGCAAGCACAGCGACGAGCGACGCAACAGTATTGGACATACTGTGAGGAGTCGAGGAGCGAGCACGCCCGCCAAGGGCGCGGTATCGGACGTCGCAGCAGGTTCTCTGGTGAATTGTGTGGCCTTGGGCCCTTTCGGGCCTTGGGCGATTACATAGGCATGTCCGCGCCGTCGGGCACGAACGTGAGCTCGGCTCGGCGGCCGCCACCGGCACCCGCACCGCGAGTGACGATCCGCGAGGCATCGATGCCGCGTTCCTTGACGATGTACGCCTTCACCGCCTCGGCCCGGCGACGGGAGAGGACATCAGGAGTGCGCTCGCCCTTCTCCGCGTGACCGACGATGAGCAGGCGGCTGGCCGGATCCTGGCGCATACGCGTCGCCATGTCGTCAAGGACGGACTTGTCGATGTTGTTCAGGCGGACGCCGCCGCCCACGCGTACGGTCGGGAACGGACCGACCGAGCGGGTGACGGTCTGAGGCTTCGGCTTCGCCTCGATGGTGACGTTGCGAGAAGCCTGGGCGGTGTGGCCGTGGCCATCGTTGACGGTGACCGTCACCTTCACATCGGTGCCCGCGGGGAGACAGCCGGGATCCAGAGTGACGTTGGCACCCTCGCCGGTGGTCTTGCCCGCCGAGGTGGCCCACGCATAGGTCAGAGTGTCGCCATCAGGATCGGAAGCGTTGGCGCGGAAGCGTACGGTGTCGCAGCTGATCGCGTTCGTCTTGTCCGCATCCAGCGAAACTGTGGGTGGGCGATTGACCACCACGGGCGGCGCGGGAGGAGGAGGAGGAGGCGGAGGAGGCGGAACGTAGATTTCTCGACCCGCCGCCGCACCGGAGAAGCCCATCGAGACATTGATCCCGGAAGACGTGCGGTAGGTGGAGCCGCTGACGCCGTCAAACTTGAAGTTGCGGGAATAGGCCGGGCGAATGAAGAGGCCCTTGCCGAAATAGAAAACAGGACCGATAACGAAATCGACCGGGTTCTTTTGCTTGAAGCCGGCGTCGGAATAGTTCGTGCCCGTGACCTCGGCCTGCACCTGGAACTTCCGGAATACGGGAGCCGAGAATCCGACACCCCATCGGAAGGCGTTGCCGAGATCAAAGCCGGAGGGGTCGGAGTTGACCTTGTAGCCAACCATGCCGTGGATTTCGGCCTGGCGATTCAGACCCTTCGAAAGCAGGACGTCGGCGCCAAAGGAGACCTTGCCGGTTCCGAGGCCTTCATCAAACGAGGCGGTGGGCAGCTTGATGGTGGGTCGGATCGCGAGTCCGACGCCGTCACCCGCGTAGTCGTCAAGCAGCTTGAACTTGGCACCTACGATCGCGTCGGACGCTCCGGTCTGCCAACCGGGCGAACTGGTCTGGCGGCCGGCCCTTGGAAAGTCGTTCACGAAACCCGGTTCGGTCAGGCGGTCCACATCGTTGCGCTGGACGCCAAATGTGCCGAAGATCTCCAGCTTGTCGGACACGCCATAGCCCAGATTGAGGCCATGGGTGGAAGCATCGAGATCTTTGGGGTTGCGGTCCAGGTTCATCCGATAGAGGCTGAAGGAGGTGCGTCCTTTGGCCACGGTGTAGGCGGAAGGGAGGTGAAAGAGCCCGGAACTGCCCGAGAAGGACGGAGTGAGGGGCCGAGCCTCGTACTCTTTGCCGTTCGAGGTGAAGACCCAGGTCTTGACATCCCCTTTTTCGACCGTCCCCGCAGGGGCGGACTGAGCGAAGCTGGACGTCGCGGCGACCGCGAGGGCCAGGGCGCTCAAGTAGCGCATGGTGTTGTGTTTCATAGTTGTTTCTCCACGATTAGGCAGGCATTCGGACCGAAAAGGCGTCGATTGGCCCGAGAAAGAGTATCGCTTGGGAGGCGGATGTCTGTGTGCGTTTGAATACATTAGCAGGTCAGACCCCCATACGCGGCTCAATTCTTTCCATTTCATCCATATAGGGGCGCAGAGCCTTCGGAATAAGGATCGTTCCGTCCTTCTGCTGGTAGTTTTCAAGCACCGCCACCATGGTTCTCCCAACCGCGAGGCCGCTGCCGTTCAGAGTGTGGACGAACCGGGGCTTGGCCCCCCGCTCTTTCCGGTAGCGGATCTGGGCTCTTCGGGCCTGAAAATCCCGGCAGTTCGAGATGGATGAGATCTCGCGATAGGCCTTCTGTCCGGGCAGCCAGACCTCGAGGTCGTAGGTCTTCGACGAACCGAAGCCCATGTCGCCGGTGGAGAGAAGCACCACCTGATAGGGAAGTTCCAGACGCTTCAGGACTTCCTCGGCATCCGTCACCATAGCTTCGTGCTCCGCCATTGAGGTTTCCTCGCTGCACAGCTTCACCAGCTCGACCTTGTGGAACTGGTGCTGGCGAATGAGACCGCGCACGTCCTTGCCGTACGAACCCGCTTCCGACCGGAAGCAGGGCGTGAAGGCTACGAACTTCTTCGGGAGGTCCTCGGGTTCGAGAATCTCATCCCGGTGCAGGCAGGTGAGGGGCACTTCCGCCGTCGGTATCAGATACAACTCACGGTCCGCGGTGCCGGTCTTGAAAAGATCTCCCTCGAACTTGGGAAGGTTGCCGGTGCCGACCAGGGTCTCCGGAAGCACGAGGTAGGGAGGGATGATTTCGAGATAGCCGCGTTCTTTGGTGTGGAGGTCGAGCATGAACTGGATGAGGGCGCGCTCGAGCTTTGCCCCCATTCCCCACAAGCTCGAAAAGCGCGCGCCCGAAATCTTGGCCGCGCGTTCGAAATCGATGATCCCGAGAGCCGCGCCGAGATCGCCGTGAAGTTTGGGTTCAAAGTCGTAGTGCCGAGGCTCGCCTCCCTTGCGGACGACCGTGTTGGCCGAGGCATCACCGCGCGGAACACTCGCGTCTGGAATGTTCGGCAGGACCAGCATGAGATCGTTGAGCTTCGTTTCGATGGCGCCGAGCTCCCCATCCATGGCTTTGATGTCGTCGGATACCGCCTTCATCTCGGCCTTCAACAGGGTGGCGTCTTCCCTGGCCTTTCCACGCTTCGCGATCTCCGCTCCGGCGAGCCGCTGACGGTGGCGCAAGGCCTCCACCTTCTGAATAATTTCGCGACGCCGAACATCGAGAGCCCAGGGGTCCACCTCGGCGAAAACCCGAGCGGGGTCATCGCCGCGGTCGCGGATCATGGTTTCGATGGCGTCCTTGTGGTCGGCCACGTAGCGGAGTTCGAGCACGATGTTTCCTTCCCCGATTCCTAAGGACAAAAGCCCGCATCACCCTGACGCGATTGTCCTCAAGCGGTGCTATTTTCCTCCTATGAGCCCCAAGGTTCGAAAAGTCGTCATTCCCGCCGCCGGGCTCGGCACCAGGTTTCTTCCCGCCACCAAGGCGATGCCCAAAGAAATGCTGTGTGTCGTCGACAAGCCGATCATCCAGTACGCGGTGGAGGAGGCGGTGGCCTCAGGCATCGAACACGTCATCATCGTGACCGGCCGCTCCAAGTCGTCGATGGAGGACCACTTCGACATCGCCTATGAACTCGAAGCCACATTGCGGGAGCGGGGGAAACTGGATCTGGTGAACGAGGCGCGCAAAGTCGCAGACCTCGCCTCCGTCTCCTACATCCGGCAGAAGCAGCCTCTGGGCCTTGGTCATGCGGTGCTGGCCGCACGCGATCTGGTCGGCAACGAGCCCTTCGCGGTCATTCTCCCCGACGATCTCATCGACGCGCCCGCGCGGCCGGCGCTGCGGCAGATGATCGATGTGTTCGAAGCGACCGGGGATCCGGTGATCGCCCTCCTCAAGATTGGCCTTTCGGACATCTCGGCCTACGGTGTCATCCGGGGGGAGGCCCTCGCCAGCGATCCCAGGATTCATGTGCTCAGTGAGCTGGTCGAAAAACCGAGACGAGAAGACGCCCCCTCGGACCTCGCCATCATGGGCCGCTACGTTCTGACCCCCGACATCTTCGAAGATCTCGCCACGACCGCCCGCGACAAAAGCGGGGAAATTCAGCTCACCAATGGTTTGCGGGCGCTCTGCGCCCGGAGGCGACTGCTCGGCTATCAGTTCGAAGGAACGAGGTACGACGCCGGCCAGAAGCTCGGTTTCCTGAAAGCCACGGTGGACCTGGCGCTGAAGCGAGAGGATCTGGGCCCGGCCTTGCGCGCCCACCTAAAGAGCCTCGGAGAACTGTAGCGGTCGTCCGCTGTTGGGGTGCCGCGGGCCTCGTGACCGCTCCTGGCGTTACAAAGGATTGCGCGGCTCCGTGGGGGAAGGGCAGGCACAAGGCCTGCCCCTACGTCTTCTGCCTCCCACCATCGAGGTCGTTACCGGCGGCCACCCTGAACTCGTCCGCTGTTGGGGTGCCGCGGGCCTCGTGACCGCTCCTGGCGTCACGGCGGCGCGAAGGATTGCGCGGCTCCGTGGGGGAAGGGCAGGCACAAGGCCTGCCCCTGCGTCTTCTGCCTCCCACCATCGAGGTCGTTACCGGCGGCCCCGATCAATGGCGGGGGGCGGCCCGCCCCTACTGAACGCGGAGACGCGAGACCGTGGAGACGGTCGGTCCCACGCCTACGCGCAGGCCATACTCTCCCGCCTCCGCGTCATTCGCGGCGATCGTGAAGACCACACGGTCGAAGCCATCCGCGTCGCGGCCGACCTTGAGATTCTCCACGGCCTGGACTCTCTCCTTGCCATCGGCTCCGATCAGAACGACCTTGAGCTCCCTGGCCTCGCCGGTAGAGGGAGACTTGAACACACAAATCTCTCGCGCCGCGCCGCGCTTCAGAACCGCAGCCGCCTCGACCGTGAAGGGGCGGTCGGCGATTCGGAAGGGGATCTCCCGACCGGGGCGTCGCTCGGTGACCGTGGGCAACGCCACCCGCGCGAACGGATCGTCGGTAACCATCGGTGCCGACACGAAGAGCGCCGTGGGAAATGCGGGGATGCTCACGGGGATTCGCAGGGCGCCGAACTTCTGGGACTCGGTGTCACGAATCAGCAGGCGAAGCTCGAAATTCCCGGCACTGGCCGCAAACGTGGTGAGAATCTGGAGCCCGCTGGCCTTGATCTTCGCCCCCAGAGCCACCGGGTCCAGACTCGGTGACGTTTTGAAGAAGTCGCGAATGGCCCCCTTGTCGTCAACCAGGTATCCGAAAAGCTCCATGTTGATCTGCTTGCGTTTGAGGGCATCCGCGAAGGCCTCGGGCGGTATCTGAATGACCACCGGCAGGCCGATCCCGGCCGCGGGCGAGCGGTAGGGCAGCGCATAGGCCGACAAAAGGATGGAGCCGCCCGACATGCCCTTGGCGATGATCTCCGAGGCCTGCAGGGCCTGGCGGGTGACATCTGGCTTCTTCGGGTCGGGCACGAGGTACGCGGGGCGATGAGAGATCCGTAGACCGGGCCGCTTGACCTTGATCTTGAGTTTGCGCAGCTTCCCCACTTCGTTGGAGGTCGGCGAGAAGGCCAGCACGTAGTAGTCCTTGGTCGCGTTCGAAATCTCAGTGAGCGCAGAGCCAACGTCAGCCACTCCTTTCATGAAGCGACCGCCGGTGTTGGAGGCGAACGTGGCCAGTGAATCGATGCTGGAGGCGGTGAACGGCGATCCCTCCTGAGAGCTGAGGTTCATGGTGTCGGCCCCGGCGCTGCCGATATCGACGGCGTGAATCACGACATCTGAACCGCGCATGGTGGCGAAGAGGTTGGTGAGGGCCGAGAGGCCGGTGGCCGAGCCGAAGTAAGCGTCTCCATCGACTTCCCACAAGTTGCCGGTGGTGACTGCGGTGGAGGACACGCTGCGCTCGTTGCCCAGGGTCCCGGAAACGATGGAGGTGTCGAAACCCTCCGAGAACATGATGACGTTCTTTCGGCCGCGAATCGCGTCGAGCTGGCGGGCCAGAGCCTGAAAGCCACCCAGGAACTGGGTGATCTGCTGGGCATAGACCGCTCGCTGTTGGCGCATCATCATGAAAGCACGCTCGCGGGATTCATCGGCGGCCACTTGTTGGCCGCCGTCCAGCGTGGTGGCCGAACTGATCGTGGAGTCAACGCCGGTATCGAAAATGATTCCGAGAGGATCCCGATTTCGGCCGACATCCCCACGACCCACCGCGTTGATGGCCTGAACCACCTGAACCCGGTCGGGACTGAGACCGAGGAGGACTTTCATGCCCTGGGGCGTTGCCGCCACCACGGACACGAGGTCTCGTGGACCAATTTCGTTCTCCACAAACTTGCGGGCCGCGGTACGTGACCTCTCGATGGCGATGGCGCGGGTCAGAGCGAGATCGAAGAGGAGAACGAACTGGCGGCGCGACGTGAGCTGGGTCAGGTTGGACATCGAGTCGGTGGGAACGCTCATCTCGCCGTCGCCCGATACCGCCAGGAATCCTTCCACCGCGGCTTGCTTGCCGCCATCTTCAATCTCGAAGTCCTGCGCAGTGAGGCCGGCCACGGTTTTGCCGTCTTTGTCGGTGACAAAGACTGGAACTGCGACCACGTTGACCTCGGTGCCGAAGGTCAGCGGCTTCTTCTGATCCTGACCCGGAGCCCGGGTTGGGGAACCCAGGGAAAGGAGGACAGCGGAACCAAGGGCGAGGGTGCGGTGAGTTTTCATGGGATCTCCAAGTACAGCCGCAGCGTCCGCGACCGTGATGCAGTGCGAGGCTACACGCGAAAACCGATGGATGAGTCGGCCGAAGGGAACTCAAATCAGGCTTGATTCAATTGCTTGAACGAACCTCGCCGAGAGAGGGATTTCACACGTCGCCAATGGCCACGGTCTCCTTCAACTGCCCGAGTCGATCCGCCCGCGAACGGTGGTCCAAGAAGGCTTTGATCGCGCGGGTGATTCTTTCCGCGGTCCGACCGTCGCCATAGATCGTTCCCGGTTTCACCTCCGGTGGATTCCTCTCCAAGGCCCGAACCCCTCGGACGATGGTCGCGGCCTTCGCTCCCACCAGCCGGTTGGCGCCACCCCTCAGGGTCTCGGTCCACTCTGTGGTCTCGCGCAACGTTAGGCAGGGGCGTCCCAGCAGGAAAGCTTCTTTCTGCAAACCCCCGGAATCCGTGAGGACGGCGCGCGCGCCCAGACTAAGACCCAGGGACTGCGCGTAACTGACGGGCTCGATGGTTCGAATGTTCGAAGGGAGGTCCAGCTTGAAAGCCGCGATGCGGGCGCGAGTCCGGGGATGGAGAGGAAGCACGACTGGATGGGCCAGGTTCCCGAGGCCGGCCAGGATGCCCTGGAGGCGGGATCGCTCGTCGGTGTTTTCCTGGCGGTGAACCGTCGCGAAATAGAAATCGCGGGGCAGGCCCATGTCCAGGAGCGCGACCTGCGCGGACTTCCTCATCTTCTTCAAGGCGTCGGTCATGATGTCTCCGACCACGCAGACGCCTTTTCGGACGCCTTCCCGAGCCAGGTTTCTCGCGGCGCTTTTGGTCGGACAGAAGAGGAGGGAAGAGACGTGGTCGGTGACCCTACGATTCACTTCCTCCGGCATCTTCAGGTCAAAGCTGCGCAGACCCGCTTCAACATGCGCCACCGGAATATGGAGTTTCACGGCCGCAAGCGCCCCGGCCAGGGTCGAATTCGTGTCGCCCAGCACGACCACGAGAACCGGTTTGATCCGCTGGAGCGCGGTCTCGATTGCGGTGAGCATGGCCCCGGTCATCGCCCCATGCGAGCCGCCGGAGAGCCCCAGATGGATCTGCGGCTTCGGAAGCCCGAGCTCGCGAAAGAAAGCGCCGGACATCGCCTCGTCGAAGTGCTGGCCCGTGTGGAGGAGGGTGTGGTCGAAGCGCTTTTGCAGGGCCGTGACCAGAGGCGCCGCTTTCACGAACTGGGGGCGCGCACCCACGACGGTCAGGATCTTCTCCATGGAGAGAGCCTAATCCTGAAGGCCGAGTATGTTTCCCTGGCCCTGACCCTCTGCCCTGACCCTCTATAGACTCAGCCGTAATGAAGATTGCCATGACCGGCGTGGCGGGTTTTGTGGGCTCGAATCTGGCCGAGCGACTCGTGCAACGCGGCGATAGCGTGCGGGGTATCGACGACTTGTCCCATGGCTCGCTGGAGAATCTCAGGGCCCTGGCGGATCATCGCGGGTTCCGCCTCGATCAGGGCTCCATTCTCGACCCCGAGGCGCTGCGCGCCGCATTCGAGGGCGCGGAGGTCGTGGTTCACCTGGCCGCGGGGAAGATTCCCCGGCATGGGGACGCCTTGGACACGCTTCTCATCAACGGGGAGGGCGGGCTCAACGTGCTGCGGGCCGCCCGCGACTGCGGCATTCGGCGCATGGTGCTCGCATCCACCTCCGATTGCTACGGACGAAATCCTCAGGTCCCGTTCAACGAGGAATCGGCGTCGGTCATCGGCTCACCCAAAGTGCGTCGTTGGAGCTATGCGGTGTCGAAGATGTTCGAAGAGCAAGCCCTCTTCGCCTTCCGGGAACGATACGGCCTCGAGGGTGTGGTTCTTCGGCTCTTCGGGGGCTATGGGCCGAAACAGAACATCACCTGGTGGGGGGGGCCTCAATCCGTCTTCATCGGCGCGGCCCTGCGGGGTGAAGCGCTCGAAGTTCATGGGACCGGGGAGCAGACGCGAAGCTTCACCTTCATCGACGACATGGTGGAAGGTTTCGTGCGCGCCCTCGATGTCCAGAAGGCGGACGGTGAAGTCTTCAATATCGGAATCGATCGGGAAATCACCATCCTGAACCTGGCCCGGATGGTCTCGGAGATGATTCGGCCGCAGGAAGTCCCCAGCCTTCGTCTCATCCCCTATGAGACCTTTGGACGTTACGAAGATGTGGAACGAAGAATTCCCGATGGTTCCAAATCCGAAACGATCCTCGGATTCCGGGCGCGGGTGAATCTAGAAGAAGGCCTGCCCCGGGCCATCGAATGGCAGAGCAGAACCATGCGGCGACTTGGTCTTTTGTGATTCACGCGGTGGTTCCGGTTCTCAATGAAGAGCCGAACGTCGCGAACCTGGCCGACCAAGTCAAGGATGCCCTGAATCCATTCGCACCCTACCGGATTCTTTTTGTGGACGATGGTTCCACGGACGGAACCGCGGCCATCCTCAAGGCCAGAGCGCCGGACATCGAAACCATCTCTCATCTGCGGAATCTCGGCCCCGGCGCAGGGTTTCGGACCGGTTTCACCCACCTCCTCAAGACCCTGCAGCCTTCCGATCTCGTGCTCACCCTCGAAGGCGACGGGACCAGCGACCTCGCCGTTCTGCCCAGGATGCTTGGACGAGTCCGAAACGAGGACGACGACATCGTCCTGGCCTCGTGCTACCTGTTCGGGGGGGGGATCAAAGGAACGTCTCTTCACCGGGTGGGCCTCTCCCATCTGGCCAACGCCCTGGTGAAACAGACTCTGAGCCTCTCTGGTCTGGCCACGCTCTCGAGTTTCTTCAGGATTTACCAGGGTCGCACCCTCCTTCGTCTGCGCGAGAATTTTGGAGACAGGCTGTTTGAATCGGACGGGTTTGACAGCCAGATTGAGATTCTTCATCTCGCCGCGAAGCTGAAGATGAGGATCTCTGAGGTGCCCATGGTCCTCGACGGCTCCCGGCGCCTTGGCCGAAGCAAGATGAAGATCCTGAAGACAGCGGTCGCCTACCTTCGTCTGGTCGCTCGATACCGTCGGTGAATCACTCCTCTTGGATGGCCCTGCTGGGCTTCCTTGAACAAAGGGCATCTCTAGACCGAAAAGGCGCCGTCAAGGGGTCTGCGTTGTGGGATATCCTGCCGATCGGGTTTCGCCACCCTTCTTGTGAAGCTTCGATCAACGTTGACCAATCCGAAAGGGCCGGCCCGTTCTCCTGAAGGCGAAGAGTCGCCGGAGACGCGCTCCACGAACCGGTTCCGTGAACGCCTCTCGGTCGTCATTCTGGCCTTCGTATGCCTCACCGCGGTAACTCTGCTCAAGCCGGACGGAGATCCAGATATCTGGGCTCGTCTGGCGGCCGGGAAGCTGATTTTAGAGACCGGGCAGGTGGTTCGGCCCGATCCCTTTTCGTATACACCCACGACGCCGGAGTGGATCGACCATGAGTGGGGCGCGGGAGTCGTGTTCTACATCGTCGCCGCGATGGCGGGCCAGCGGGGCCTCCTCCTCCTCAAGGCTTCCCTCATGTTCGGAACTCTCACATTCATGTACCTGCGCGCGCGACGCGCGACCGGGCGGCCGCCAAGCCTGATCTTCCACGTGCTTCTCGTGGGGGCCATGACTCTGGGCTTCGTGGCCTCGATCCGCGCCCAGGCGTTCACCTTCTTTCTCTTCTCCGCCTGGCTCTATGTCCTGGAGCGCGCTCGCGAGGGGCGCTGGGGATTCGCCTGGCTGATTCCACTTTCCGGCGTTCTCTGGGCCAACCTTCATGGCGGATTCCTCGCGGGAGTCGGACTCATCGTTTTGTTCGCGGGCGGCGAGTTCATCCGTCGAGGCCCCGCAGCCCGGTTCGGGGCGCTCGCCGCGATCACCGCGGCTGCGTCGCTTATCAACCCCTATGGCTTCAGATACTGGTCGTATCTGCTCGATGCGACCACGATGGACCGGAGCACCATTGCCGAGTGGAGGCCCATGAATCTGTTCGGATCGGAGAGCGTCTTCCTCGGATTCAAGATACTCCTCGCGCTCACCGCGGTCGCGCTGATCAGGAAGGCCTTTGATCGTGATCTCCCCGATCCAGGAACCCTCGCGACCCTCCTCGTCACCGCCGCGATCGGCCTCCGCGTCGCGAGGCACAGCACCTTCTTTATCATTGCGTCGGCGCCCTTCGTCTGGTCATGGCTGACATCCATGTGGAGGCGCTTCGCCCCCGCCCTGTCTCTTATACACATCTCCGAGCCCACGAGACTAAGGCGAATCTCGTATGCCGTCTTCTGCTTGA
>ENA-ORBV01013636-ORBV01013636.1-microbial-mat-metagenome-genome-assembly--contig:-NODE-13636-length-12308-cov-5.368899_pt1 | contig 12308 bp, 7 predicted proteins | sample MGYA00237777_ERZ505514 | MGnify/ENA primary metagenome ERZ505514 (study PRJEB26160, sample SAMN06269048) | microbial mat metagenome | isolation source: Oligotrophic lake microbial mat | place... | reverse complement strand
ATGATACGGCGACCACCGAGATCTACACCTCTCTATTCGTCGGCAGCGTCAGATGTGTATAAGAGACAGACGTTCTAGAGATCGTGATCGATTCAGTCATGGATCCGACGTTCCACATGACTATGTCTCACACATGGTGCACGTGTGCACCCAATTGTGGGGTTGTGCTCAAGACGCACGCTGGCCCCTGGAGCAGAGATCTTGGCTTCTTTCCATCATGTTGAAGTGACAGAACAAAGAAGGGAGACAAAGACAAATGCCCATAAGTTTCTTGCTGACATGTTGACATCCACCTCTTCCTTTTTCATTTTTTCTTTCCATTTTTAATTTGTGTCTCCCTTCCCCCCTCTACCCTGTTTCACAAAGCACATTCTCAGCATGACATGCTGCTGAGAAAGAAAAAAACACCCCCAGGTGACTCCTAACCATGACTGATCTTAACAAGGAAATTTTTGGTCAGCTACTTTCCAATCAGTTTAAAACAAAATCCTGCTAGCTGGATTGCTGCCCAACAGTTTAATGTTTTGCACAGCGACATTCAATGTGTCTCTTGCGTTGTCAAACACATCATTCAACCCTCACAAGTGATGTTCCTGTGACAAGATGCTTCTTAAAACTGTGCAATTCTGAAGCTATGTATGGAATGTGTGGATCAAACATGCTTTCATGGAATGACAGCAACGTGCATAATGAAAGGCAATCACTCAAGCAGTTGAGCTCTTGAAAAAAGATTTTACATGAAACATGACATGCCAACAAAATCCAATTCCCACCACAGAAACAAGATTTGCTCATAACAGTGCACACCTCATGAGCTCCCAGTAAGACATGGCTAGCTTGTTTGTCATTGTGTGATGCAAGCAATGCAGCACTGCAGCTTGTCATTTTGGTGAATTGTTTTCTTTGGTTCACCCTGCAAACTAACAGTTGTCCTCCATGTTCAGTTTTCAGTTAACAGTTATTTCTTAGTTGCATCCTTGCCTCCTTTGCATGGGCAATTAGCAAAATCTGAGAGAAACATGTTGTGGTGAGTGACAAATCATTTTAAAGAAGATCCGCTCACACTTTTGTTTTGTTTTGAAACTAGCGCCATCGTTGGCATTGCACACATGCATAGAAAGTCAGACTAAGGTTTCACAACTGCACAATGGCCAGCCAAATGTTTCATGCATTCACATCACATAATGCATCCAATTTATGATAGAAAACTTTAAGAAACTAAAAACTTAGCATCCTCATGACAACAGAAAACACCAGCAATGAGACTTATCACTGGGAGGTTACCAGCAAGTGCCAATTTCTTGACAAGTTGCTTGTACCAAAAAGTCCTACTTTTTGGTAAGTGCAGTCAAACGCTGCCAAAACTCAAAAAAGTTAAGAGAAGGCCATCAAAACGATGGAACAGTTGGAAACTTCTAAGTTACCTCTTCGTCATATTTGGTAAACCCGGAAAGCAGTACTTTCCGGGTAAACACTGATGAAAAGTGACCCTGCAATCAGCAGTTACCACACATTTGCTGAAGCATTTATGATGATAAGGTTCGACAAATTGACAATTTGATGACCTAGGCCTACACGCAATGAAGATGACCTTGCAGGATCGGGGCTTGGAGCTGCCATCTATCTGCTTCCTGTTCACCTAAAAAATGGCATTGTTGATCTTGATCAGAGCCTCCGCTGCTGGTTCAAGTTGTACGTACGCTGTGGCTGAAAGCGTGAGGAAAATAGACTTCAGCATGGTCGCCTGATGGATGCTTTTCATATTTAGCGGTGGCAGTTGGCTAATCTGCCCTACAGATCGGAGGAGAAATATATGAACGAACGAGATGACAAACAAATAATAACGCAGGCTAGTAGCGAAGCAGAAATGGAAGATTCCACACTTCAACTTTTTTCTAAAACTAAATTAATGCGATTACGTACTCAACACATACTAGAACAATTGTCATCCAACTGACCTGTGCGCTTTTCAACCCACAACGGTATAAGCGCCGGCGTGTTTCTTGGGTAGTTTGTCAACACGACAATAACGAGAAGCTCCTGTCATCATTTGAAAGAAATCTTCAGCGTCAATCATTGCGTCGTGATCACCATCATGCTTGTTGATCATTTCCTGGGCAAGCCTCGCGTGCAAAACTTTGTCCGCCTTGGTGTTGTTAAACAAAGCTTTGAGATCAGCTTGTGTAATGTATTTTGGATCGCTATCAGGGCAAGCCTTTGCAAACAGCTCGAACGCTTGTGTCATATCTGACCGGTGTTTGGTGCTGTCCTTACGATCTTGAATGAAGTCCCGGTGGGTTGCCGCGGCTACGAATTCCGACCATTCCACTTTTCCATCACCATTCAGGTCAACGCGGGCAAAAATTCTATCTAGAACCCCTTGGGCATATTTCTCAATGTCACCACGAGTCGGTTTTCCCGCTCGAAGTATCGCCTCGCGTCCGCCCTTTGTTTCCTGGTCCCAGAGACGTTGGGCTTCCTTTGCAGGCATTCCTTTCCTCTCCAATTTGCGCAAATCCATTTTGAGTTGCGCCTCATGTCTGTCAGCGTCTAACTTAGCTTTTTCGACGCGCCTACGAAGATTTGGTGAGTCACCCAATTCGAAGTGCTCAATGGACATCTTAGTCAGCTCGTCTCCAGTCAGCTCTACCACTGCTGCCCTAAGCTCATCCGGATCAAGATACCCATTACTGTCTGCGTCTGCTTTCTGAAAGATCTTGACCAAGCGATCCTTATCTGTGTCGGAGACGACATAAGCCGAACTGAAGGCAAACACTGCTTTCTGCAGCCTTGTCATAGCATTGAAATGGAGCAGCGCCGTCATGGTGTCATGAGCCTGGCTTCGATCGATCGGTCCTGCTAAATCCTCTGGTAGCCATCCTGTAGGCCTATCGTTGACCTTAGGCCGGTCCTCTGGTCTAAAAGAGAGCATAGATCTGATGTATTGTTTGGCCCGATCAGTCAATCGTTGTGCTTCTGGTCCATCAAATAATTCCACTTGCTCGAGCTCTTCCTGCGTCTCAGGGGTACCCTCCTCCCCAAATGGCAGTCGGCCTGTGAGAAGCTGGTAGGCTAAGATGCCTAAATACCACGAGTCTGTTTTAGGCCCGTATTCTCCTCGATCTCCTTCAGGTGGTTCCCAAGGATCTTCGTCTGCAGGATCGATCGGTGGTTCAAGATCGATCAGGGCCTCTTCAATGGTCAATGCAGCGGTATCCGCCGTTCCCACAGAACCTACCTCGTCTTCGGGGTCATCTTGGAGATACGTCTTTTTGAAGAATCGAGTTGTTCCAAAGTCCGCCACTCTCAATTTCCGGGCCAAGTCTTCCATGGTCTGGCCAGAATCTTTCTCGACCCTTTCCACAAAAATGTGTTCTGGATCCAACCTGCCGAAAAATATACCATGTCCGTGACAGTACGCAAGAAGCGACCCGAGTACCCTGATGATCGCAGCCACACCGGCTTCGCTCCACCCAATTTTCTCGAAAGCTTCGATCAAATTGGTCTCACCAGGGTGGCCCATTACGAGCCGGTAAAGGTTTTTTTCCTCAAAGCTCTCGTAAAAGGGAGGCAAATTGGGATGGTCAAGATCTTTCAAAATCTCCAATCGATCGAAAAAATACGTGGGAGTCACATCACTCTTAAAGACCGTTCTCACCAATCGAAGTGAGCGCAAGTTCCTTCCTACCTCTTTGGAACATTGAAAAGAGTTATCGCCCGGATAGAGTGGAAGAACTTCATAGTGGTCTCTAGTATACTTATCCCAGAGCTTGCCACCTTTCGTATTGTAATGATTGTGATATGCCAGTTCCGATCTGTGAAAGTCCAATTTCCCCTGCCTTTCTTTCTTGCGCCAAGCACCAGCGAAAAACATGATGTCCGGATTTTATATTGCAAAAGTATGCGTTAGTGAGAAGGCAAAATAGTTTAATATAGCTAGGATGCTGTTGATTTTGTGTCCCTTCCTAAAAGTAAATGCGAAAGTATTGGTTTGTACTAGCTCTAGTAGCTAGCTAGTACTTGTACCCTTGAAATTGTAAACACACGAAAACGACCACATATTGTACTCGTAAAGAAAATCCGGTCATGACAACAGGTTAAAAAAGACCGGGTCATTGCGATCTTTTTTACACTAACAAAAAATGACAGATAAGCTTTACCATAATTAGAAAACAATAGTAGTAGCGTACAAAAAAACAAAGAGTAAAACCCGAATTTCATTACCGTTGGTCATTAAAACTCTCATATTAATCCCGCAAATGCCAGAAATCCCTCTTAATTGTAAGAGCAGCCTTGCTCGGAGTACGTATCGTATGTTCGTATCTACCGGTACGTCGTAGAACTGATCAATGCTGTGACTGTTTACGGCGTGTGCAGGTCACGTTGAGTCTTTGGGTCATTGGGACAATCTGCATTTCAGCAACTTGCTTCTGCCAGTTCAATTGTTAGCAGCTGATTCGCCAGTTGGCCCCCCAGTGGGTCACAAAATGGCTTTGACGGAAACCAGAGTGACACCCTTTGCTCCCAGCAATTAAATTGACCAGCCCCATCCAATCCTCTCAGACGACTCAGGGTCATGACTTGGTGCACTTGCAACTTCGCTTGACCGACAGCTGGCTGTGCGCAGGAGTCTTTGAAGCGAGACTTGCAGCGACTGGAATGAAATGTGAGCTGAGAGCAGCATGTGGCAATCATGCTTGCTTCAGGTGAAAGACATGCTTGTCACCTTCATGTGTCTTCTCATTGACCGCGTCTTTGCACGCTTGTCAGTTTTTGCAGGGAGACTGGCACGAAGCGATGAAGCGACAAGCGAAAGAGCTGGCAGGCGCCCATGCCCAGCGATCGCGTCAATTGGTCCGATGGACTTGATGTCGCAGCGACAAACATTTGCAATTTGTGTTGTCTTCATTTTTTGTCAGATTTGTGCTCAGTTTGCCAAATTGCTGCAAACAATTGAAATGAACACCGTCTGACATGAGGCTGCTTGGTTGGCACCAGATGCACCCAAAAGGATGGACTGCCAAAGATGCGCTTTCAAGGATGTGCACACAATGACAGTGCTTCTGCTGCTTCTCGCGCAAAAGAAATGATGCTGAGTTGTGCCTGACTGACAAAAAGACAAATCAACAAAAAAACGAATCTGTTGACTGCATGCCAATCCAGATTGTGAACCGCATCTGTGACGTTTCAAGCCTGGCAACCCCAAACAACTTGGTCAGTGATCAAATGGCTTGCAAGACCACACAGGTTGGCAGGACATCTGGCAGATGGCAAAACATTTTGTGTGTTGATGTTGCAAACGTGGTCTCACAAAAGAAGTCATGCAGACTGAGTTGTTTGTTTGGTGCTGTCAGGCAGCCATTGGCTTGCCGACCATGTGATGGGTGGCAACCAGCAAGACAAAAAACATGGGGTGGGCATTTTGGATGGACCCCATCATTGACATTGATGCGTTTTTGATGAATTCTTCATTGCCTGCTCATGTGTCCGTGTGTGGGTGACAAACAATGTCCTCCATTGCCTCTTCTGACTTGTCTTTGATGAATTTGCATGTGCAAAACAAGGCCATTTGCATTGGACATTTTGCATGCTTCACAAGTTCTTCATTGAGACAACGTGTCTTTGATTTTTTGCATGAAGACAGCACTTCATTAAGATTTGGGCAGGTTTGTCCTGCAAGGGAAGGAAGATGGTGTTTGTCATCAAAGGCTTTTTTGGAAGAATCAATGAGACACTGAGCTGAACTTGCCTGATGACAAGTGGGTGCAAGTTGGGTGTGTTGGGGCATTTCGTGTCGGTTGCTCCAAAAAGCTTGGCACTGTTGTCCACCAGCTTGCACTTCAAAAAAAAGAGTCACCAGTTTGCCGTGAAACTTTGTCTGACACACACCATCATGTCAGTGCATCCATGATGATTGCACAATTGTGAATCAATTGTTCAGCTGAGTGTCAATGACATGTCTCTGAGTTTGCATCACAAAAGCCAACTGACCTTGACACAAGAGAAATGTCACAACAATGACATGTTGAATTAAAAACCAAAACTCTGGTTTCACTGCTGCCAGGCAGGTTCCACAAGTCAAAAAGTGTGCATGAAAGCTTGGTGCACAAAGACATCAGACATGACAACAGCTTTGTTTTTGGGACACCACAGCCTTGGTGGATTTCAAACAGTGAGCAAGTGTGCGCATCGGTTTACGTCATCATCATTGATTGTAGTGCACTTAATTGCTTGCCATCATAACCCACCGTCAAAAAATTATGAGGTGTCACGCAAACAACTACGACGAACCACGTACCATGAACCGATGATGGGGAGAGCCCTAATCCTTCGCACCCATTAATGGCACTGCCACACAGCAGCTACTAGCTACTAGCTAGAGCTATACTACAATTGTAGCTCTGCTATTCAACTACATGTACCGGTAGCTCTTAGATAGCCGGTCGTAATTCAATGATACAATAGTTGACATTCCAACAAGGCCAAAAGCGGACGGGAAAACGCCTTAAAAATAATAGTAATTATCTCAAAGTGATCATGGACGACAGTCATCATGATGACGGTAAATCATAAGAACATCCTTCTACTGGCACTCAGCATATTTGTGGCTCAATGGAGTGCGTTGGAAAGTTTTTCTATTCACAGCAGCGACGTGCGAGCTTGGCCATTCTGCTGCTACAAGAGCGCACCAGCAGGCAGAGGAATCAAAAGATGCTGCCACACGCCCTTTTCCTCGTTGCAATCCGCCAAGAATGGTAACGAGGAATCTTTGCCTCCACCTCCCCAACCATCACCAGCGGTCGTCGTCGGCGCCGTTGCTCCCCTGCAATACCGAGGACCCTACCCATGTTTAGGTTTGCATTTTCCCATGCTGGAAAAAGAACAACCACCCACTACGATGACCACCTTTGAGTTTGTCCTTGATACAGGAGCCAATGTCAATAGCATTCCAGCAGACTTGGCTGCCCAATATCAAATACCTCGTCTTGACAACTCCCAAAACAGTGCGTCTGCTGATGTGCCAATGGTATCAGTCGGAATGGGTGGTAGCCTGGAAGAAGATTCTGGAAATCTAGTCCTTTTGGGCGATTGTTCCTTGGCGGGTTTTCCACCTTCTCAAAATCAAATCATCTTTTTAAAGCAATTGACCGCTTCCGTCTTGCCTCAGAATCCTGCCAGCAAGAGTTCATTTGGTGCAACTCGCAAGAAAGCAACAGCCGCAGGAATCTTGGGAACTCCATTCATCGAAAGTTTTGCGGCTGTGGAATTCGATTGGTACGGAACAGATGGTGATCCGCCTACTTTTTGTTTCTATTTTGGTGGTTTGGACGATGGATTGTCCGAGGAAACCACACGGGGCATGACACGTGTACCCCTCCAAAAACTTTTTCAATTGTTGACCTTACAAGTGGAAATGAATGGTGTTCGCCTTCCTGTCCTATTGGATACTGGGTCGCCGATTACCCTACTAAGCGAAGAGGCTGCGGAAAAAGCCGGCACTGAAAAAATTGTGGATCCATCATCCACCAAGGACGATGGCAAAGCCACAACAACAGCATCAACATTGCCGCCCACAAAAATCGGTGACCCTTTTCTCATGATTGCAGGTGTGGATGGTCGACCCATCAAAGTCGTTCGATCCGAGTCGCCGTCGGTCCCTATTCAAGTGGGCGGGATGTCATTAGGAGAGGGGCCAGTTTACATTGTAGATGATGCTGATGTCACAGCCTTGTCGTTTTTGAAAACTGCCGCAAATCTTGTCCAGAAAGAAGCACCCGTTGCCATTTTGGGGTTGGATGTTTTGAAACGAGCTCACCGTGTAATTCTAAAGACTAGCGGATGCTTTTGCGAGATGTGGTTGGACGAGATGGATGATTCCAAGCCCATGTATCAGGAATCCGCCAAAGTACCGTGAAAGCTTGAAGGAAAGCCCGTCCTTTTACTATTCAAAGTAGTGTTTTTTGGCCAGCATACCAAAAGGATAAAAATAAAGGGGCGAACGCAAACATCGAGCTGTGGAAGTCAAACCGGAAGAAGGAGACACCCGTCATCAGAATCCCTGTGACATCGTTTTCAATGCCTTTGTTGCTTGCTTGGGAGATTCATAAATGCATCTTGTGGGTGCTCTGTGTGGCACCTAATGGGAGATTTTTACTTTGTTAAACATTTGCGGCTAGTCGAGCGTTACTGTGCAGAGCCATGTTCTTTTCTGCATGTAAGCACAGCAAATTACAAGTCAAATGGCTATTTTTCGTAACAGTGCTGAAGGTGTGATTTAACCCTTAACCTTATAAACAGGTCTCAAGACCTATTTTTGTGAGCAGCAGCTGACCAACACAACCAATGATGAATGCTGCAAATCTTGGTTCGTGTTGAGAATTCTCACTCTCTGGCAGGCTGACAAATGATCTTGTCAGTGTTGAACGCACTCAAATGCTTGTTCAATGCTGCGTGCAACGAGTTTCATTGAGACGATCAAAACCGATGACAAATGAGCAACACCCCGTTGAGCTTGTGTCAGCATTTTGTCAGCGTTTTTGCCATGAAGCACTGACTCCTGGCAGCTGCGAGTTGTCACACAAAATGCACCTTGTCATTGCTTTTGCTTGCAAAACCACAGTTGTTGTTTGACAAAGACGGAAGCCATCATTCTGAACTCTGACAGTGGCAACAATGTCAGGTGGGATTCTTTTGTTGCATGACCATGATTGATGGGCCTTGGAGGCCATTGGTGTCCTTTGGGGCAAACGAGCTCAGAATGGGATTTTTGTTGCCTCCATGGTCGTGGTGATTCTCGTCAATCTTTTCTCTCATTAACACAAGAAACAACCTCCAACCCTTGCGAGCCTCTTCCCTTCAAGTTCCTCCCTTTGTCATCGCGCTCGGTGCCCCTCAAGAGCAAGAGAAGAAACAAGTTGGGATGTGGCTGCATGCACCCCACAGTGGTTGTTTCCGTGCCATGTGCTTCAAGGACCAGGGTCTGCCTCGGCACCAGATCAGCACTTTCAGTGCCGAATTGAAGCGACTCTTTTTGGGTGAGCTGGCATCCCAAACTGACTGCCAAGACAAGAGAAAGCAAGGCAGCACAGTTGCTCCAAATGTCTTTCCTCCTCTGTGGCTCATGCAGCACAGACAACCTCTTGAAAAACACTAGATCAACAAGAGAAACTGCGCTTCCAAATGCACTGGTTGGTCCTTTGGACAGGCATGCCTGCTTGCTCATCAAATTGACTCTTCAAGTGAAGTTGCCCAGTGGGGAACAAAAAAGTTAGGTGGTCAGCAATGATCACAACTGACGCAAGAGTGCTGGTGGCGACTGCCACCACTGTTGCCCCCTTGGTTGTTGGTGCTGTTGGCCACAATGACAGCAACTGTGCAAATTGTGGCAGTTGCAGTCAAAAATGAAGAACAACAGAATCAGCCTAAAATTGTCAAACATTTGACAACTTTCCACATCATGGTGACATGCATGTGTTGAACACACCTGCAAGCGCAGAAGAAAAAACTGTTGAGATGCAACAATGTCGCACAGACAAAAAAAAATCGGAAATGACACCAACATTTCAACAACCCATTTTACAAACATTGTGTCACAGCACACAGTCTTGAAATCTTCTTTGCAGCTGTTGCTCTTGGCGTGCAAGCCAAAATGAAACAAGAAGAGTGGCAACAATCATGGAGAACAACCAAGCAGCAAGCAGAGTCCAAGTGATTCTCTGAGTGAAAGTCTGCTTGCTGTCCCATCTCATGGTCCGTCACTGCCCGCCAAATGTCATCCATGCACTCAACCTTCAAGTCCTTTTCCCAGGAGAGATGGAGGCAACAAGGCATCTTTTGGTCCAAGCAGCCAGCAGTTGAATGATTGTTCACCAAAGTTGCAAAACTGAACTCCACATTGGGTGTCATGAATGACATGCACTCAGTGCTAAAAATAAAGAAGAGGTCATTGTTTTGTTCTTGTTTTCATTGCAGACATTGATGAACAAATGGAGAAGGTCTTAGAAAGAACACTTGACAAGCTTCATTTGGACAAGAGCAATTGTCCGCTCATTTGACCAGTGTTGTTGAAGTTGATCAAAAGGTTGTCCTTCTCCCAACCATCCAACTCTGTGGCTGCTGCCCACACTTTCTCAAAAGTCACTTGAAGCTTGGGAAGCAGCAGACAAAGAATGCCAGTCACTGCCACAACAGATCCAGTGTTGACCTTCTTGTCCAAGAGAAGCTCAGGTGGACTTTTGCCTGGTGGGACAGGACTGACTTGTTCAAACCGTGATGTGCCAAAGGGTTTGGCTGGCAGATGAGGAGAGTCATTGACCAAAGAGACACAGTGCTCACAAGTGTCATCCACACATGGCAGCAGCGGAACTTGAAGAGAGCAACATGAGGTCATCCACCAAGATGTGCTCACAACAAAGCTAACTTTGTAGGCAAAGCTCAATTCTTTAGCGCTGGATTACAGAAGGCCACTGGAGGAACAGAACAGGGATTGAAAATGTCGAAGCCATAGTAAAGAAGAGCAAGTGGAGTCAATGTTTTTGATTTGTTGTTTGTTGTTGTCAATTGTTGTTGTTGTTGCTGCTGCTTTTGAGAGGTGCAGAGCAAATCAAGGGAGCAGTTCCGATGATGAATGGGTTACCAAGAATGCCAAAAGAAAACACAACTTCGGCTTTGTTTCAGATGGCAGGGCTGAGCTCCTGCGTGTGCAAACCAAAGAGGGGCATTTGCAAAGATGTTGGCTGATAACTGAAGGGATGCTCTGAGTGCTTCAGTTGAGTCACAAAATCCTCCCGTCCTGCATTCCTGATCCTCCCTGCACATGCAAAGGACGCAAGGCTTCTGCTGCCAGGGACACCACCAAGAACACCACCAAGAACAAGGAAACCTTGCCCTTTACACAGGAACTACTTGACTTTCTTGATGGCTATGCTAACATCTTCCAAGTCACTGGTACCAGGTTCACTCCCCCTTCCACAAGTTGTTCAAGAGTGTTGGAAAGGTGACTCTGCAGGTTTTGATACCAAATAAAGACATCAGCACAACCGCTATAAGTCTATGTTAACCAAATTCATACTGTATGGATTGATCATTCCAAAACGTAGTAGCCTCTAGCTCTAGAGGTGCGAGGGTCGGTAGCACCACCCCATAATGCTGCACAAAGTTGTTGGAACCTCATCATCAGCTGCTAAGACTCTCTCCTGCTAAAGACGACGCCAGTTGTTTTCTGCGTTGATTGCGCTTCTTTCTTCTGCTATTTAGTACTGTGATGAGTAGCAGCCGTGCCGCAGGCAGAACAAAGAAAAGAATAGCATAGAAGAAAAGAACTGGGACAAGCCCGTTCTTGATAATTGTGGCTAGCCAGGTTCCATCCCGAATTTGAAGTATTCCATTGGGCGGTTGAAGTGACGATCGCAACCAAATCACTCCGACCAAGTTGATTGTACCCAACGACACACAGTAAAGGAATTGCTTAGTTTGAAGCTTGGTGAATCTGTAGCGCCGTTCTACCAACCAGGATGGAAGCGTCGCGGATTCCCCTGTGCGCAGTGGGGACCTACTAAGTGCGTTAATGGGTAGGTCGAGGCATAAGAGAGAACCCCAAGATTGGTCCTGGTCTTCTTCCTCACAGCTTTCGTATCGAGCGGCAAACTGGCTTTCGGATACCAGCTCAGGGAAGTAGAATCGAGCCAGGTGTGGTTCCACGGGAGTACCGTCTTTTGCGGCAGCGGGAACCCCGTTGAAATGTGCAACGATCTGTAACCCTCCAGCAACAATTTTGGCAGAATCTTGATCCAGATCTGAGGGAGGATCGTCCATGTACGGACTAAGTTGTTGGAGTGACACACCTGAGTTGGCTGTATCACTGGCAGCGTTTTTGGTCAATAGCTGCATTAACGCCGCTGCCCGCAATTTCCAGACTTCAGTGTCTGTGGGTCCTGGTTGAAAGGGAACAGGACCAAACAAGTATTCTACGGCAATGGAGAGCAAGCCGCGTTGTTCATCGGTGTTGGATAGATTGGTGTCATGGTCTCGTTGTTGGTCTTGTCCCCAATCGCCCCTCCGTATAAGTCGGACACCTTCCACATCGGTTTCTAGCTCATTTGGATTGTGATTTCCGCTGCCGAAGATTCCCCTTCCCCAGCCTCTACGGGCATAGCGTCTTCGTCGATTCAATTGTTGGACACGCCACCACCAGAAGAAACTGCCCGGATTGCCACAGCAGACGGACATAAGAAGCGAACAGTCGTAAGCCATTTCTCCTAGAAAAGGATCCTGTCCTTGAGAATTTTGCCCATATAAAGCATATAACC